>Ga0310811_10000178_pt1 | contig 93160 bp, 88 predicted proteins | sample YCmetagenome_FD_207642 | JGI IMG/M metagenome (GOLD analysis project Ga0310811, IMG submission 207642) | Soil microbial communities from experimental microcosm in Duke University, North Carolina, United States - YC | ecosystem: Engineered > Artificial ecosystem > Soil microcosm > Unclassified ... | reverse complement strand
GCCGAGCCTCCTCAACCAATCCTTCGCTGAACATCCTCAATACACGCTGGTTGATGCGCTCGTACAGCAAGTTGCGATCAGGATCCAGTCCCACCCGAAAAACTCGGAAGCCTTCGAGCGCATTCCTGCCCTCAGCCCACTGATCTGATATGGGCTTTCTTACGGCGAGCGAGACTTCGATCGCGCGAATGACCTTGGGCAAGTCGTTGGCGTGAATTCTCTCGGCGGCCGTCGGATCCAGGCGGCGAAGGATCTTGTGAAGGTGCCCTGGACTCTTTTCGCGAGCACGCGACCGCAGTTTCTCACGCAATTCTTCCGACCGTGCGGGGCCCGGGAACAGGCCCTCAATCAGCGCGCGAAGATAAAGACCTGTTCCGCCGACCACGACCGGCAAGCTGTTTCTGTTGTTGATATCGCGGATGATCTCGCGTGCCTGCCGCGCGTACTCTCCCGCAGTGGTGTAGCCCGCTGGCTCGATAATATCCAGAAGATGATGTGGCGCGCGGGCCTGTTCCTCCGGCGTAGGTTTGGCGGTGCCGATGCGAAACTCGCGGTACATGGCGACTGAGTCGCAGTTCACGATCTCGCCATGAAATCGCTCGGCGAGCGCGAGTGACAGCGCGGTTTTTCCGCTGCCGGTAGGACCAAGAATCACCAGCAGCAGGGGAGCGCGCGCTCTCAGCGTCCGCTCCAGTTGATGTTATGCCAGTAACGAACCACCGTGATGGCCAGGATAAGAATAGCGATCACGATCAGGCCGGTAGTTTCCAGCTTGCGGGCAGACTTTTTCGGCATTAGCTCGTGTAGCACAGAGCCTGCCCTGAGCGAAGCGAATGGGCGGCTCGCCTGTGCAGGGATCATTCTAGTCTTCAGCGGATTAGTTGTGTTCGCTTGGCGGCGTAGCACAGGCGGGCCGCCCATTCGACTCCCGCGCATTGCTCAGTCGCTCAGGGCAGGCTCTGTGCCACACAGTCAGGGTTTTCTGGGGATCACGATGTCCACACGGCGGTTCGCGGCACGGCCCTCGGGAGTTACATTACTTGCGACCGGACGAAATTCCGCATAGCCGGAAGCACCCAATAACTCGGGCGGAAGGCCATAAGTCTGGATCAGAAGCCGGACGGTGGCGGTCGCTCGCGCCGTGGACAAGTCCCAATTGGACGAGAAGCGAGCGTTATGGATGGGAACGTTGTCCGTGTGCCCCTCGATCCGAATCTCGCGGTGGGTTGCTCGCAGGATTTTCGCCAGGCGAGCGAACGCGCCCGCTGAGCTGGGCTTGATCTCGTCAGAACCGGTGTCGAAAAAGCCGATCTCACGCAAGCTGACAACCAAGCCCTCTCCCGTTTGCCGAACAACCACATCGCCTGCGGCGATTTCCGCCGTGAGCGCGCTTTCGATGTGACCTTTGAGCGAGCCGAATTCGTTCTCATCGCTGTTGCCGACGGGCAGGTTTGAGGGCGATCCGCTCTCGGCAAGTCCGCCGGTCTCCGCCGGCTTTGGCGGAAGCGAACCGTGTTGAGAAAACGCAGTCTGAATGGCGGTCGCCAGCTTGCCGGCACGGCGCTTATCTAATTGCGCGGCTGAGTACATAACTATGAAGAACGCAAACAGCAGGGTGATGAAGTCTGCGTAGGAGACCAGCCAGCGGTCGTGAGAAGGGCGCCTGCGCTCTCTCCGGACTCGCCTCATGCTCCGGCTGCCTTGGCGCTCGTCGCCCGCTCGTGCTCGAACCCGGAATCTGCCAGGAAACTGCGCAGCGATGTCCGCAGCATGCGCTGATTCATTCCTTCTACGATCCAAATCACGCCTTCGAGAACCATCTCGCGCTGCACCTGCTCTTCTCTGAGCCGGATCCGCAACTTCCCCGCAGCCGGCAGGAACAACAGGTTCGCCGCGCCCACGCCGTAGATTGTCGCCACGAACGCCACAGCGATTCCGCGTCCCACTTCATCGATTTTGTCGAGCTGCTGCATCACCTGAATGAGTCCCAGCACTGCGCCGATGATGCCGACCGTGGGCGAAAAGCCGCCGGCCGATTCGAACACCTGCGGCAGGCGCTCTTCGCGCTCGCACTGATTGTCCAACTCGAGCTCCACAATTTTGCGCAGCTCCTGCGGTTCGGTGCCATCCACCGCCAGCATCAGGACTTTCTTCATGAATGGGTCCGCAATCGTAGCCAGTTCGGCGTCGAGCGAAACGATCCCATATCGCCGCGCCAGGTTCGCCATGGTCACCAGCGTTTCCATCGCCGACTGCAGGTTCACGCTGGCTTCGAAGAAGATTCCCGCCAGCCGCCGTGCCGCTTCGGTTACCACGGGAAGCGGAAATTGGATCAGCACCGCGCCCAGGGTCCCGCCGAAGACGATTATGGCGGCCGTCGGTTGCAGGATTTGCGAAACCTTGCCGCCTTCAAGCAGTAATCCGCCGATGATGCCGATGAGGCCCAGCAGCACGCCACTAACGCTGGCCTTGTCCACGCCGGCTATCCTTCGCTCTCGTTCGTGTTCGGGTTTGCGGATTGCGTAAGCACCAGAGGCGCAGTGTGCCCCAGCGTCGCAACACCGGCCACCAGGCGCCGCCGGAATTCCACAACTCGGGACACAACCTCGCCAACCGGTTCCTGGACCAGAATCTTTTCACCGTTCACCAGCGTGATGACGGTGTCAGGGTTCTGTTCCACGAACTTGATGAGGTCCGCGTTCACCGTGAAGCCGGAGTTGTTCAGTCGAGTCAGCTGGATCATGGGATGGAGTGTGACCGGATAGCGATCCGGCAAAACCGGTCTTTACCTTTCAATGTATCGGCTGCAGAAATGGCCGGATTGAATCAGGTCACTGATGCAGGGTTACCCAAGTTTGACCGGCTGCCTGAAGGCCAGTTAAAGACCACCGCCTGTCAGCCGATGTGACATGTGAAAGCAAATAAGGTTCCGAGCTAACTTGACGGCCCTGCGAGATGCCTCAGGCAAGGCGATTCCGGAAACGACGGGACCAACTCAGCCCGACTAGGAGCTTATACAAATGTCACTCAGTATTCTGAATAATCCGGCATCACTCGCTGCGCAAGGCGAATTAGGAATTACTAATAGCAGTCTGCAGAACACGTTATTCCAGCTGTCTTCGGGCTCGCGCATCAACAGCGGCGCCGATGACGCTGCCGGCCTGGCGATTGCCGACGGCTTGCGGGCGAACATCGTCGCCCTCACGCAATCTTCGCGAAACGCGCACGACGGCGTAGGCCAGTTGCAGGTTGCTGACGGCGCTCTGGCGCAGGTCACGACTCTTCTTGACCGCGCAGTCACCCTGGCCACTGAGTCGGCGAACGGCACGGTATCGGACTCGCAGCGCACCGCGCTGGATGCCGAGTTCACAGCCATCAAGAACGAAGTTGACCGCATCGGTTCAACGACGACGTACAACGGCACTCAGGTCTTCACCTCCAGCCCCATCAACCTGTTCATCAGCGACTCCGGCGTGAGCAGCCAGATTCAGGTCACAACCGGAACGCTGTCTTCAGCGGGATTGCTCGGCGGGTCGGCAAGTGCAAGTCTGGCCTTCAGCGGAACTCCGGCCGATGGCGACCAGATCACGATCGGCGGCACCCAGTACACGTTCCACACCTCTGCCAACTTCGGCGGAACCACGGCCAATGATGTCCTGATCGATGGCAGCACGAATCCGGTCACAGCGTTGCAGAACACTCTCAACAACCTGGTGGCTGCGGTGAATGGAGGCCCTGGCGCCGGAACTGTGTACGGAGCGGGTACCGTCACCAATCCGGATGCGAGCGCAAGCGTGCAGGGCACGGCGGTGTTCTTCCAGGCCACTCCGTCAGGAAATGCGACGATTGCCGGTGGCGGAACCATTGCCGCGACGGTGGATACGGGAACGGTTGAAACTATCCTCGACACCACACCGTTCGCAGCAGGCTCTTCGACTTCACTGGCCAATGCGACCAATGCGCAGACGGCCCTGACTGCGATCAATGCAGCTATTCAGAACGTGGCTGCGCAGCGCGGCCAGATCGGCGCGGGCATCAACCGGCTGCAGAGCGCCTCGAACGTCATCAACTCGCAAACCCAGAACCTGACCACAGCCGAAGATGGAATTCGTGCTGCGGACATTCCTCAAACCATTGCCAACCTCACCAAGTTTTCGATCCTGGAACAGACCGGCGTCGCCGCTCTGGCCCAGGCTAACCAGACACAGCAGCTCGTGCTTTCCCTGCTTCGCTAGATCCCCATGCGGAGAGGGCGTAAACGCGCCCTCTCCGCTTTCGTTTAGGCGTCAGGCGTCAGGAGATTCGATCTTTTAAAGCTTGAGTCCCAAAGCCTAGAGCCTAGCCTGAAGCCTGGAACCCAACCTGCTGCTCAGTACGACGCGATCCGCAAGGAGAGATTAGAAATCACCAATGATCAGCCTCAACACCTCGGGCCTGCTCTCCGGCAACGGCATCGACGTTAAGACCCTCGTGCAGGACATGCTCTCGCCGCAACTGGGGCAACTGCAACTTTGGCAGCAGCAGCAGTCGGACTTGCAGACGCAGGCGCAATTGCTGACCAAGATCAGCGGCGACGTCAGCGATCTTTCGACCGCGGTCAACTCTCTCACCGACATACTTGGTCCGCTTACGGGGCAGACCGCGAAGTCCACGCAGCCGAGCATCGTCACGGGCAGCGCGCAAACCAATGCCACGCCCGGCACGCACACCATCGTGGTCAGCGATCTGGCCACCCAGGGGACGATTTACACCAACCCGGTTACCGACGGGGACACATCGATCCTGCCGGCGAATGCGCAGAGCGCAGATCTCAAGATTCAGATCGGCGGAAGCGGCGGCACGTCCCGCGACATTCCGATCAGCGCAGGTAGCAACGACACGCTGAACAAGATTGCCGCCTACATCAACCAGCAGAACTGGGGAGTGAACGCCACCGTTCTCCGCGATGCCAGCGGAGCGCGCCTTGCGGTTTACAGCCAGGCAACCGGCGCGAGCGGCGCGCTGAGCGTGGCCAACACCACCACCAGCCTGAATTTCAACCCTCCGATCGGCGGCACCAACGCCAGCCTTAAGGTCGATGGCATCCCATTCAGCAGCAGCACCAACACCGTGACCGGCGCAATTCCCGGAGTCACGCTGAATCTGCTGGGAGCATTTCCTACGATTCAGGCGCAGTTATCGGTTGGACCCGACTCGAACGGCGCGGCGCAGGCAATCACGAACTTCGTGGACGCTTACAACAAGGTCATCGGCGACATCAATCAGCAGTTTACGGTCGATCCCACAACCAACACCGAAGGCCCGCTGGCCTCCGACGGTTCGTTGCGGGTGCTGCAATCCAGCCTGCTGAGCGCCGCCACTCGCGCTATTGGCAACGGTTCCAATCTGGCCGCGCTCGGCATCAACATGAACAACGATGGCACTCTCAGCGTCAACGCGAGCCAACTCAGCACGGCGCTGACCGAAGATCCCTCGAGCGTATTAAACTTTTTTCAAAATTCATCCCTAACTGGTTTTGCAAACCTTTTCGCGCAAGACCTGCGAAGTCTGGCCGATCCAAGCGCCGGCGTCATTGGCGCGGATCTCACTCAGAACCAGCAACAGCAGCAGAACCTGACCAAATCCATCAACGACTTTCAGGACCGCCTGCTCTCAGAGCAGGACCAGCTCACCACGCAGTTCAGCCAGGTCAATGCACTGCTCGAGCAGTTCCCGTTTCTCTTGCAATCCATCAGTCTGCAGCTGGGCATCACCTCCAACAATACGAGCAAGAGTGGTTAGCCGGGATGGAAACGCTGAGCCCCAAGCGCGCCTACCAGGAAGCTGCCGTCCGCGGTGCAAATCCCGTGCGCCTCACCATCATGATGTACGAGCAGATCCTCCAGGATGTAGCGCGCGCCGACCAGGCACTCAAAGACCGGCGCGTGGAAGCCTGCGCGCAGGAGATTGGCCACGCGGTCGCAGTCATCGGTTATCTGCAGGCCACGCTGCGCCCTGAAGCTGGGCCGGAAGTGGCGCGCAATCTCGGCAGCTTCTACATCATGATTCGCGAGAAGCTGATGGAGGCGCAGGTGCGCTCTTCACGGTCGATCCTCGAACAGATCCGGGAACAGCTCGCCGAGGTCCATGCGGCGTGGACAAAAGTTGAAGGCGAAACCGGGGCCCTGGTCCAATAACATGGACGCCGAAATCTCTCAGCTCGAGCAGGAAAGGCTTCTCAGCCGCGTAATCTCGGCAACCATTGCCGCTCGGCGTGTGCTGTCCATTTTTCAGCCCGAAGCTTCGCAACGCGTTCGCATTGGCTTCGAGGAGCTGGGCGCGGCTTTCGAAGAGATCACCTGCGCGCGCGCCACCCTGGAAAGGGTCCCGCCCAGCCCGCCGGAACCGCTGAGCCAGGCAGTCGCAGAATATCGAGCCGTGCTTGAACAGTTGAGGCCCCACCTGCCGCGATTTGAAGGATGGCTGTCAGTCGAGCGCGCGCGGCTGGCAGACCGGCGGACCCATGCCGCCGCTGTGAGTGAGTGGGCAGACGCCACCCGGAAGCTGCGGTGAGGACTGGCGCGAAGCAATCCTCGTTTTCAAGAAACCGAGTGTCTCAAAACGGAAACAAGATTCCGCGGTCCTTCAATTTTTCAAAGCTGGAAGCCACGAACTTGAACAGCCTCGCCGGGCGACGGCCGCCGCGCCGACATTCCGAAAGCGGCTTCAAAATCTTCAGCAACGATATCTTTCTCCGAAAATTACGTTTGTCGAGTTGCTTGCACAGGATTGCCTCGTAGACTTCCTGCAGCTCCGTGAGTGTGAATTTTTCCGGCAACAACTGGAACCCGACGGTCGTGTATTCAAGTTTGTTGCGGAGGCGCTCGAGCGCATATTCCAGAATCATGGCGTGATCGAACGCGAGTTTAGGGAGCGTATCCAAACTCCACCACTTTGCCTCAGCGGCATCAGAGCTGGCTTTGAGCGGCCGGTCCGCCGATATGAGAGCGAAGTAGGCCACGGTGATCACGCGTCCTCTTGGATCGCGTTTCGGATTTCCGAAAGAATAGAGTTGCTCAAGGTAAACCTCGGAGACGCCGGTCTCTTCCTTCAGCTCACGCAGCGCTGCCTGATCAAGGTCCTCATCTTCGTGCACGAATCCGCCGGGTATCGCGAACTGTCCAACGAAAGGAGGAATGCCTCGCTTCACCAGAAGCACTCTCAGTTCCCTGGAATGAATAGTGAAAATGACTATGTCGACAGTGACCTTCATGATGGCCTCAAGACACAACCAACTGCGCCCTTTGCTCAGCAACGCCCACCTTGGCTGTGGCTCCGGAATTGAACTGCAAAAAGTCTGCTTCCATGCCGTCACTGAATACCGCACCGCCTGAAGGCATCAGCGATTCCAGGACGAGTTCGTCGTTGGCGTCCAGCATTCCAGCCACGATGTCTGCCTGCGAATGGCGACTGACGAACGGTTCACGCACAACAAAAAGAAGCCGGCGATCTTCCCAGGGCAGGCGCACTCTTTTGACCGGTGTTCCGCCGCAGAACCGCGAAACGCCAGACGTCATGTTGAACACGGACGACATCCAACCTGTAGAACCCGCGCCCGTCGAAACCAGCACGCCGCTCGACGACTGGACTTCCGACTTCTTCCGATAGCCGATTCGATACAGAGCGGAAACGTGGCTGCGGGTGCCCAGAAACAAATCATTGAAGGCGAGCAGCCGTTGTCCATCGTTGAGACTGACCTGGGCCAGTGTGACCTCATGTATTTTGCACTTCGACTCGATGACTTTCGCCACTGCTGGTCGCGCTTGATCTGGAAGAAATGGCAACAGGATGCCGTCAAATCTACCTGGCTCGGGATTTACGGCCACGATCGGTTGCGACCCAACATACTTGGCGGTGTTGGCAACCAGGCCATCTTGTCCCAAGGTAACGATGATGTCTTCCTTCTGGACCTTGAATGTCGGAACCAGTGCGCGATCGACAGCTTGTTGAGGCATACCGAATTCCAGGGAGCGGTGAAGAATGTCCAAGGAACTGCGGTAGGCGTCGTCCTCGCGTTCATAGTCGGCAAAGTCGCCTCCAGAATGCTCGATGTAAAACTTGGCCTGGGAGCGCGTATTGAAACGCTCCACGAGTTCCTGCAGGCGGGTTTTGCGGGTTACGATAACCAGTTTCTTGTACATAGCTACTTCCCGGTTGCGCCGCTTCCGATAAGAGATCTCAGTAGGTCGGGGGTCACGTTAATTTCACCGATCTTCTGTGCGTTCTCAGCCATTTCCTGGAATGCGAGCGCAATCATGGATTTGGCGTCGGCGCCTTTGCCGCCAAGCATCATCAGCGTTTTCCAGTCGAGGTCACGGACAGGCCTCAGGGTTTCCGTCAGGGCATAGGCCCGGCTGTCGGCATCCTTGCGTTCATTTTCCACGCGGCGATCAATCAGCTGTGCCCGTTGTTCTTCGACCGCTATTTCGGCAGCCATCTGGGTTTCTCGAATCTGGCGCTTCTTTTCTTCGACGGCGATCTCGGTGTTCAGTTCACTTTCCTTGATCAACCGCTCCTGCTCCACGGCGGCATTTCTGCGGGCGTAGATTGCTTCATCAGCGCGGCGTTGCAGCGCTTCTCGAGCTTCTGCCTCAAGCGCGCGGCTGGTTTCAGGAGTGGGTTGAATGCCGAGAATTGAGAGAGTGAGGACTTCGATTCCCAGTGTCGAGACCGCTTCCGACTCCCGCAGTTTGGCCAATGCTTCCGCGACGATGGCATCGGAACTGACCAGCGCGTCGCGGAGAGCAAGCCTCTGCGTGATCGAACGAGTCAGCGTCTGTAAGGTGTGCACCAGACGTTCGGCAAGCTTTCGCGGATCGTCGGAAAAATATGTGCGGCGTTTGTCCACGCTGAAATCGAGCAGAGAGGAAAGCCGCTTGGGATCTGAAACCCGGTAGGTAAGCTGCCCTTGAATGCTGACGCTCTGAAAGTCAGCGGTTGCTTCTTGAAACACAAACGGCACATCGGCGCTGGCCATGGGGATGGTCACAATCGTGGATGTGGGCGCGTAGTACAGAAAGGAGAGCCCAGACCCTTCCCGCTTGATTTTGCCGTGCTTGTACTGCAGGACGTAAGTCGTAGGCGGCACTTTCATGAAGTTCAGCATGACGTCCCTCCACTGGTGTCGTACAGACACTAATATAGTGTAACACTGACACTATGTCAAGGAAAAAGGTCGCCGCCCTAGAAGCCGCAGAAATTGATGGGCTTACGAGCGAGCCAATTCTGGTTCGTGGTTCGAATGGTGGGGATACAAGAGGAGCATTGCTTCGTGTGGACCGGAGCCTATTTCAAATAATCAAACAAGCTGCTCTGCGACATCTTGCTCATGGCCGCAAGTTCCGCGCTGATGGCGGTTTGCGCCTGGGTGAGGGTGGTGATGGCTTTTGCCGGATCGGCTCCCGCGATCGAATTTTCGGCGGTCGCGAGTTCCACCTTCTCTGAATTGAGAAAGTTCTGCTGCGACTGCAACTGGTTCAGAGCGTTGCCGTAAAAGACGCGCTGGCTGGTGATGTGATCGAAGGCAGTATTGAGCTCGCCCACGGCGGCTCCAATGTTCGAATTCGAAAATCAGGTCGGAGACGGACTGAAACACGTCCGCGCCCGCGGCAGTGAAGACTTGCGAGCCGGGCTGGTTGATTGCAAGCGAGTAATTCTGCCCGGCCTGAATACTGTTCACACCAGCGTTTCCCTTGTAGCTGACCCCGGATGCGCTGGTTGTATCAGCGACGAACGGCAGCACCGTAGAGGTTCCCGAAAAGATGAACTCCCCCTGGTACGAAGCGTTCCCCAGGCTGATGAGCTGCTGCTGAATGCCGGTCAGTTCGGTGGCGATGTCGGCGCGGTCGGACGCTGAGAGCGTGCCATTGGCCCCTTCAACGCCCAGGGAGATGGCCCGCTGCAGAACGGTGACGACCGAGCCGAGCGTCGAGTCCGCAGTTTGCAGCAGGCCATTCACGCTGCTGATGCTGCGCAGAAAGCTGTCAGCCTGGCTCGACTGGTCGTGGTTTGAAATCAGTTGCGCCGCGCCCCCGGGATCGTCTGAGGGCTGGTTGATCCGGCTGCCGGTAGCGAGTTCGAGGCTTGCTGTATCCGCCTGTTGGCGGGTGTTCCCAAGCGCTGCCAACAGATCGGGCAAGGCAAACGGATTTACGCGAATCGAACTCACAGCGCCACCATGTTCATCACGGTTTCGAGCATCTGGTTCACCGTGGTTGCGACCCGCGCTGACGACTCGAAGGCGCGCTGGTACTCGACCATATGCGCCGCCTCTTCGTCGAGCGAAACGCCGGAGATGCTGCCGCGCTGGTCCTGAAGCTGCTGCAGCACCAGCTGTGAAGATTGCAGCTCTGCGGTCGCGGTCGAAACGTCGTTGCCGATTCCGAAAACCAGGTTGCCGTAGTAGTCGGAAGGCGTTTGCCCTGAGATCGTAGCCTGATCGTGAATGGCAGAGAGGTTGGCAAGGTTGCCGTTGCTCGCCGCGCTGCCATCGGAACTGGCAGCGATCAGCGCGGGATCGCTGATCGCGACACTGATGCCGGCCGCCGCTCCCGGGACGGCTGGAACGCTGAAGATGTTGCCGCCCTGATTGCCATTCAGATCGAACCCGGCAGCATTGGCCGCGTTGAAAGCATTGCCGAGACTCGAGGCCAGGGTATCCAAACCGTTCAGGAGGGCGGGAATTTTCTGATCGCGCACTGTGAGCAAGCCGCCAAGCTGGCCTGAGTTCAATTGCGCGGTTATGTCCGCGCCCTGCGCGAAGATATGCTGCACGCCCGACGGGTCCAGTTGCGTACTCAGCGAGAAATTTTGATTTCCTGCCACCAGCGCGGTCCCGTTAGAGGTGGTCAGCGTGATCCCCGACTCGGTCTGGATGCGCGAAACATCGATCAACCCGGAGAGCTGATTGATCAGCACGTCGCGTTTGTCGACGAACGCGCTTGCATCCTGGCCCGCGTTCTCGAGCGCCGAGATCTGGCCGTTCAGGCCGGCGATCTGCTGAGTCAGCGTGTTGACTTGCTCGACCGCGTTGGTCACGCTCAGGTCAAGGTTCGAGCGCTGAGTCGAAAGATTGTTCGCCGTGTTGTTAAACGTTGAGGCCAGGTTCGACGCAGCCGTAAGCACGCCCTGGCGCAGCGGGATGCTCGCGGGGTTGGTCGAAAGCTGCGAGATGCTCGCAAATAAGGCAGAAATTTGCGCTCCGAGATCGTTGCTGCCGCCGGCAAACAGGGCTTGCACCTGGTTGAGGCTGGTCACTTCGGAATTAAGTTTGCCCTGCTCTCCGGTCTCTGACTGGATTCTCAGTTGCAGAATCGAATCGCGCACCCCGCTAAGCTTCTCGAGCGAAACCCCGGTTCCAAAGGTGAGATTGCCCAGCACGAAGGGCGGATTTTCTGCGAAGCCCGGGATCTCGCGCGCGTAGCCCTCGGTATTGACGTTGGCCACGTTGTTTGCGGTGGCCTCCAGAGCGCCCTGCTCGGCCTGCATGGCGCCAGTACTGATGTTCAAAGCTGTGAGGAGGCTCGACATCAGATCACCCGGCGCCTCTGGTCCGCGCCATAGCTGGCGGAAGGGCCATCAAGCACGCCGCGCAACGAATCAAGATGTCGCTGCATGCGCCTGACTGTCGCCGCGAGTACCAGGTTCTGCTGCTGCGCTTTGCCGGCGCGTTCCAGCATTTCGTCGAGATTTTCCGGCGGCAACATTTCGACCAGCGACTGAATTCTCAAACAGATTTCCTGTTGAACGCCGATAGCGGCTTCGAGCTCCGGAAGCCCGCCGCGAAACAGCGCTGCCTGGGAGGCGGCAATAGCGCAAGCCAACTCCTCCCAAAGCCGATGCAAAGCCTCTGCCGGAGAAAGCTGCGGTTCCAGCCCGCGACTCGCACTGGCGCTCATGCGAAGCTGTCGACCTCATGCGGAGCAGCTTCTTCGAACGGGGCAGAGTTGCGCGTGCCGGAAGACTTCGTGGTGCGTTCGCCGGCTTTCTTGCTTTTCTTCGCGCGGTCCTGCTGAGGCTCGGAAGAACCTTCGCGCGAAGGCGATGCTGACATCCACTGGACTGGCGGCAGGTTCACGCTGAATGGGTTATCGCTTGCCATGGGTCCGGCACGCTTCCTTTATGTGCGCCGCAGCTGGTCGAGCAGCGTGCCAGCTACGCTGTGAGACGAAACCTGATAGGTTCCGGCATCCACCTGCGCCTTCAGAGCTTCTACTTTGCCTTGTCGAACTTCGGGGGAGTTCAGGGCCGACGCTGCCAATTTGCCGATACTGGTTTCAAATTCCACCGCTCCGCTTTCAGAGCGGAACGCTCGATCCGACGCATTCGCGTGCTGGGTTTCGGTCTTCGCCGACTGCGCCCCCTCCACTCCAATACCCGGGTTTAAGTCAATTCTCATGATTGTCGTCTTTCTCCAATATCACCTACTGCAATTCCATATCGGCAGGGAATTAGAAAGCTTTAAAAGCCGGGCTTTGGGCTTTGGGCAATGGGCTGTGGCCCACAATCACACTTTCGTAAGCTCTCCTCCGTAATGATAAAAATCAACCACGTCTTCATCACATTCTGAAGCCGGAAGCCTAGAGCCGAGAGCCTAGAGCCGGCTTCCTACTCTCCAGCCATCGCGACACAAACGCGCCCAGACCAATCCCCGGGCCGCGCGAAAGTCCTGATGCCAGCGCCTGCATGGCGATGCCATCGTAGGTTTTGGTCGAGTTCGAAAGCGGCTTCCCTGGCAAGTTGGTGAATGCCGTCTGCAACTCGCCGAAGACGGCGTTGATTAAGACCGCCTCAAAATCTTTTCCCGCTTTGATCGTCCGAGCGCTAGACGCCGATTGCGCGTTCAATGAAATGATCGAGCCAACCGCTTCCATAAAAATCTCCCGAGTCGACATTCTCAAGCCCAGAGCCCAGAGCCTGAAGCCTGACTTCATATCACCTGCAACTCCGCATCGAGCGCGCCCGCAGCCTTGATCGCCTGCAGGATTGCAATCACATCGCGCGAGCTGGCCCCGATTTTCTGCAGTCCGTTCACCAACTGGTCGACGCTCGCGCCTTCGTTCAGCTCAATCCGCCGCGAGGGCTCTTCCTTTGCGCTCACGGTGGTATCGGGCACGACTTTGGTTTCTCCCCGCGACAGACTTTCCGGCTGCGACACCGAGAATTGCGTCGCCACTTCAATCGAAAAACTTCCGTGCAGGATGGAAACCGCTCCCAGCCGAACGTCGCGCCCCATCACCACCGTCCCGGTGCGCTCGTTGATCACCACCCGCGCCCGCCGCCGTATTTCAACCGGCAAATTCTCGATTCGCGCCAGCATCGCGGGAACGTCTTTCTCCCCCGCGCCACGCTCTACTTCAATCCGCCGGCTGTCGCGCACGTGCGCCGTAACCCCGTGAAACTCGCGATTGATCGCTCCCGCAACCTGTTCGGCGGTAGAAAAATTCGGCTCTGAAAGCAGAATGGTCAGCATGTTCATCTTTTCGAGATCGACCGAGCTGTCGCGCTCAACCAACGCTCCCCCCGGAATCCTTCCCACTGTCGGATGGTTGACCTGCTTCGAATTCGCCGATCCTCCGGCCGTGTATCCGCCCAGCGTGAGCGCGCCTTGCGCGGCTGCATAGACCTCGCCGTCGGCCGCATAGAGCGGCGTGAGCAGGAGCATGCCGCCTTCGAGACTTTTGGCATCGCCAGCCGACGAAACCGTCACATCAAGATGCGTGCCCGGAGTTGAAAACGGCGGCAGCGTCGCGGTCACAAACACCGCCGCGACATTGTTGACGCGGATCGTATTTCCTGGAATCTGCACGCCCATGCGCTGAAGAATATTGGCCAGGGTTTGTGTGGTGAAAACCGTCTGCTGGCGATCGCCTGTGCCCTTCAGGCCCACTACGATTCCGTAACCGAACACCGGGTTCTCGCGCACACCTTCGACGGAGGCGATGTCGCGTATGAGAGCCGAACCGACGGTGTCGTCAGCACGTGCCACGGCAAGCGCCACCAGGATGGCGAATATGGAGAAAAACTTCATTCAGAATCCAACGATCCGCAGAATCGTCCGCACAATGACATTGGGTGGGCGGTTGCCCTCGCTGATCACGCCATGTCCTTTAAGCTCCAGTTCGAGATTGGCGATGGCGTTCGAGGCCACCGTATCTCCCGGCCCGATATCGCCCGGCCGCACCATGCCCCGCAACAGCACCGTCTGCCGCTCGTTGTTCATGGTCAGCTGGCGCTCGGCTTCAATCACCATCACCCCGCTCGGCATGACCGCCACCACGCGTCCCGCCAGGCTGGTACGCAAACTCGAAGTCGTGGCCGCTTGTCCCTTGCCAGTCAGGGAGGAAGCCGAGGTTGGAGAAAACAGACTGGCGACATTCGTGGTCTTCAACTGCGCCGGCAACGCGGTGATCCCCGAGCTGGCGCTGAAGTTTCGCGCCGAAGAGACGCTGCCCGCGTTGGTCGCGGTAATGTCCTGCACCACCACAATCGTCACCAGGTCGCCCGCGTGGCGCGCTTTGTAGTCGGCCGAAACATCGGCAAGGCGCCCGCCGTCGAGCCATAGGCTGCCGGTCGATGCCGCAGTCGCCACCGCCGACTGTTGTTGCATGCGCTGCAGATATTCGTTCAAAGACTCGTTTTGAATGCTCCCCGAGTTCTTCTTTTCCTTCTCCTTTCCGACGGCGAAGGACGCGAGCATCAGCATCGTGAGGGTGAGGAAGACGGAACGCATTTATGGCTTCCTCCCTTTCGTCAGTGGACTCTCGTCGTGGATCTCAAGAAGCCCTTCACCGGCAACCTGCCCGACCAGCACTCGCCGGGTTGCCGGATCAAGGACGCGAACCGTTTCTCCCAGGCCGGCTTTTCGCAACGGAATCACCTGCATCTGAATTCGGATCGCCTGCGCCTCAAAAATCAACGATGCCGGCCGGCGGGGATCAACCAACGCGGCAACGTTATGACGTTGCGGCGAAAGCTTGCGGGAATTCCCTTCCAAATCCGCAAGCGGCCGCCTCACCACCACTTGTTCCGGAATTTCAACTTCGATGCCGCCTCCAATCCTGCGCCTCAGCTGCTCACGGGTGAAAACCCGGAAGCTGCCAGGTTGCGGCGTCCTTCCTAAATCAATCGCCTCGGCCGGCATTCGCACGCTGGCTTCTGCTGGCAGAAGATCGGAAAGCCGAACGTTGTCCCGTCGCACCGCAACCTCAGACAACAAATGAACCTGCCGCGACTGTGCTGCCGCCGCCAACGCTACCAGCGCGAATCCCAAACCAGCCAGCGCTCTCATGTTTACTTGCCCAGGTTATTCACGCCTTGAAACATCTCATCCGCCGCCTGCACCACGCGCGAGTTCGCTTCATACGAGCGCTGTGCCACGATCATCTGGATAAATTCTTCAACTACATCCACGTTTGATTGCTCAAGAAAGCCCTGCTCAATCGTGCCCAGCCCTTCGGCCCCGCCGGGCGTGCCCAGGACCGGATCGCCTGAAGCCGTCGTGGCAAGAAACAGATTCTTGCCCACGCTGTTCAACCCGCCGGGGTTCTGAAACAACGCAATCTGGATGTTTCCCACCTGCTGTGCCGCGCTTTGCCCGGCCGTCGTGACACTCACGGTCCCATCTTCACCAATCGTCAGCGACGTAGCATTGGCCGGAATCGTGATCGCCGGCTCCATCGGATTGCCATCAGCAGTTACCACTTGCCCCTGCGAATCAAGATGAAACGCACCGCTGCGCGTGTAGGCGGTTTCGCCCGACGGCAGCGTCACCTGAAAAAAACCCTGTCCGCGGATCGCCATGTCCAGCGGATTACCCGTCTGGCTGAAGTCTCCCTGGGTCTGCACAATCTCCGACGCTGCCGAGCGCGAGCCCAGCCCGATCTGCAAGCCGGCGGCAACCGTGGTCTGCTGGGTCGAAGCCGCTCCCGGCATCACCACGTTCTGGTACAGCAGGTCCTCAAACTGCACCCGGCGCTTGCGGAACCCGGCACTACTCGAGTTCGCAAGATTGTTCGCGACATTGTCCAGGTTCATCTCCTGGGCGGTCATGCCGCTGGCGGCCGTGTAAAGGGCGCGTAGCATTTTTCCTCCGCGAAGGTTTCAAGGTTTCGAAAGTTTCAAAGGTTCCAAACACTTCCTGCTCTCGGTTGTGTGTGTGTAACCATCAACTTTGAAACATGCGAAACTTTGAAACCTTGAAACCTAAATCCTCGGCAGCTCATCTGCCGCAATGCGATTGAAATCCGAGTAAAAGGCGCTCATCGCCCGCTGCACCATCTCCGCCTGACGTTGCGCGGAAATCAATCCCACCATCGCGTTGACCGGATTGATATTCGACCCCTCGAGCATGCCCTGCTGCACTGAACTAGCGATCGCCGGCGTCGCCTCTTTGGCCGCGCCGGAGTAGTAAGCGCCACCCGCAGGCTCTACCGCTGAACTGTTTGGGAACTCCACCAGCCGAAGCTTCCCTACCACCGCTCCATTCACTGAAACCGTTCCATCCGAACTCACTGCCAGCGCTCCTGCCGGCACCGTGATTGCCCCTGCTTCGCCCAGAAGCGGATCCCCGGCCGCCGTCACCAATTGCCCCGCAGATGAAACCCGAAAGTTGCCGTTGCGCGTGTAAAGCGTTCCTGCCTTCGTCTGCGCCGCAAAAAATCCCGGCCCTTCGATCGCCAGGTCCAGGGGATTCCCGGTCGCCGCGAGATTGCCCTGCCGCAGGTCGAGCCTGGCGCCACGCAGCACGTTGAATTCGTTGAGCAGCTTGCTCCACCCGTTCAACGGGCTCGGCGTCGCCTGCCTCACCAGCATGGATTCAAACGAAGGTATCTGGCCGCGATAGCCGGCTGTATTCACGTTGGCAATATTGTTCGCTGCCAGTTCAAGCGCCTGGCTCTGCGTCTTCAGCGCGGTACATGCCGCGTAATATCCGCTGTCCATGGGATAGGACCAAGCACGAAGCTTGCCGGACAAAATTAGAAAGGGTTCAAGGGAGGAGTTTTATCAAACGAGAGCGCCTAACGGCTTAAGGGGAAAGGCGGAAGAAAACAACTAACCGCCGCGGATCACGCGGATTTCACGGAACGATTCAATTTCTATTTCACAGCGTTGATCCGTGAAAATCCGTAGCTGATTTTGACCTTCTTGCCTCGGGACTCGGTCTTCGTCACCCGATCCGCCGGCCTCAACCCTCACTACTCTCCATAAAGCTCCAGCTTTACGATCAAGGGCATGTTCTCGAAGCTGAATTGCAATTCCATTCCGCTCTCGACCGAGAGAGAGCGAAAGCGGTAGTCGGCTCCGGTAATCACCGTCGGCAATGACAGCATGCATCCATCGTTCTTTCCATTGAGCTTGTTCTTGAAATTGCCGGCGACCATATTGGCCACCTCGCCCAGTGCGTCCGATACGTGCTCGACGGCTTTTTCAGGCGGCAAGTCGAGCATGAGGGCAGCGATGCGCTCGGCGGCACGCTGTCCGCAGCGAACGCTCACTACCCCACAAATATCGCCTGCCAATCCCACCATAGCGGCAAATGCCGTTCCCGGCTGCGAGTGCGATTCTTGCCCCGCCTCGAGTTCTCTCCCAAGCATCAGGCTGAAAACTTCCTTGGTTCCGATCTCCAGGAACGAGTACATCTCCTCGTGGCTGCGCACCTTGGGTTCGGATTGGATGGTCTCGGTCATGCCATTAAGCTTGCAACAGCGGCAGGATGTGCTCCTTCACCTGGTCGGGAGTAAACGGCTTGCGGATATAGCCCTTCGCTCCCATCGAGAGCGCCTGCACCACGTGCGATTCGCTGCCTTCGGTCGTGATCATGACCACCGGCACGCCAGTCGCATTCTTCATGTCTTTCAGCCGCTTCACGAACTCCAGTCCATCCATGATCGGCATGTTGATGTCGCACAGAATCAGATCAACTCCGGACTGCGCCAGCACGGCCAACGCCTCCGCCCCATTTCCCGCCTCGCGCAACTCCGCAAGCTCCACGCCCGCCTGTCGCAATGCGCGTTCGACAATCTTCCGCATGACCGACGAGTCATCCACGATCAGCGCGCGCACGCTCTTCATAACGGTGTTGGGGGCTTGGCCCGAAAGCCGCCTCTCTCTATATCGGAAGCCCACTTTCCCGACTTTAGAGAGAGGCCGAAACTTCTTAGCCACGGATCAACCCGGATTTTCTTAGAGGTTCTAAATTCGTGGCTGAGAAGTTGGCCGCCGGCCTTCCATCGGATGACAGCCTGCACGCTTTGAATTAGATTGGCTGAATTCTCTTTGCCCGAAAGGATCTCAATGAGAGTCCATCCCCTCTGGCTTTGCGCGATCTCCGTCACCTCGGTTGCTCTTCTTTCAGGGCAATCGAAAACCGTTGCCGAACGTCTCGGCTACCCGGCGGATTCAAAGCTGCTGATCATCCACGCCGATGATCTGGCTGTCGCGCACGCCGTCGATTCGGCCAGCTTCGACGCCTTGGAGAAAGGCGCCGTAACTTCCGCCAGCATCCTCGTGCCTTGCCCCTGGCTCACCGAAGTCGCTGAATATGCAAAGGCCCATCCCGGCGCCGATCTGGGCCTGCACCTCGACCTCACCAGCGAGTGGAACACTTACCGCTGGGGGCCAATGGAATCGAAGGACAAAGTCGCGAGCTTGCTGGATCCCGCGGGCTTGTTCTGGAACCTGACCGCTCCGGTTGCTGCTCACGTCAGAACGGAAGAAGCCGAGCGCGAGCTTCGCGCCCAGGTTGAGCGCGCGCTCGCCGTGGGAATTCGTCCCACCCACCTGGATACGCACATGGGGGCAATGTTCGCGACGCCGGCGCTGACGGCTGTCTACGCCAAAGTTGCGCATGACTACCACCTGCCGTTTCTCGCGTCACGAATTCCGGGCGCTGACCTGTCTGCTATCTCTGAGAAAGATGTAGTTCTCGACTCAGTCGTGATCGTGAATACCGACGTTCCGCCGGCACAGTGGAAGCAGTCGTATCGGAATGCGATCAAGAACATGAAGCCTGGGTTCTCTGAGCTAATAGTCCACCTAGGCTACGATGGTCCCGAGCTGCAGGCGATCATGGGACAGGGACCGTTCGGTTCCTCATGGCGCCAACGCGATTACGACGTAATCACCAGCCCCGAGTTAAAAAAGGAACTCGAAGACAACCACATTATTCTGGTGAAGTGGAACGACGTGAGAAAGCTGGTGCAGTGAACGCTGTCGACTTGTGGAAGAGCGCCCCTTTCAGGGCCGCGACAACCGTGGCGCGACTTAACGCAGCGCTGAAAGCGCCGCTCTTCCGCGCACTGCCGAGCCAGCCTGCCCGACCTCCCGATATCGAAAGCACGTCACCAGATGATCGTTCACCATCCCCACGGCCTGCATAAAGGCGTAACCGATGGTCGTGCCCACGAAGGTGAAACCGCGCTTCTTCAATTCTTTGCTCATGGCGTCGGACTCTGCCGTGCTGGCCGGAACTTGGTCACCTGGCCTCAACTTGTTCACGCGTGGTTTGCCTCCCACGAATTGCCACACGTAGCGGTCGAATGAGCCGAACTCTTTCTGGACCTGGAGAAAGGCCTTCGCATTCTGGACCGCAGAGAGGATCTTCAGCCGGTTGCGAACGATCCCTTCATTGCGCATGAGCGAGTCAAGCTTGCGCTGATCGAATTTCGCGACCCTCTGCGGATCGAAGTTCGCGAACGCCGCACGATAGTTTTCGCGCTTGCGCAGGATCGTATCCCAGCTCAAGCCCGCCTGCGCGCCCTCAAGCACGAGGAATTCAAACAGCACTCGGTCGTCATGCTGCGGCGCGCCCCATTCGCAGTCGTGATAAAGCACCGCGAGCTCATTCTTGGCCCAGGAGCAACGCGGTTTGCCATCGGATACTGATAATCGATCGTTCATTCGTCATCCCACGGCAGCTCGGCGAGTCATCGTACATTATCATGCGGTATCCATGCGTAATCGCATACGCACATGGCTGGCGAATCCGCAATTCCTGCTTGCGTTGGCTGCGGCATTTGTTTCGCTGGTCGTCCAGTCCGGCGAACTCGGCTCCGCCGACACCATGCACCGTCTACAGACCGCGCATTCCTTCTGGACCTCCGAGCCGCCGGTCTTTCCCAACGAATATCCCGAATTCGGTGTTTACGGACGCGGGGGGAAACTCTACGACTGGTACGGAATCGGACAGCCGCTGCTGTTGCTCCCCTTCGACATCGCCGGAACCTACATTGAAAAGTTGCCGGCATTTGCCGCATACAAAGGAAACGATCCCACGGTCCGCAACATCGTCGTCAGCGCCGCGGTCGACACACTCATCAGCGTCCTGACCGCCCTCGTCTGTTTCCAATTTCTTCTCGCGCTCGAATTCGATACGCGCGAAGCGGTCGCCGGCGTCCTCGCGCTTCTGTTCTGCACCACGCATCTGCATTACACGCAGAACATGATGGAGAACAACTACATCTTCCTGCTGACGCTCACCGGCCTGCTGTTCCAGTACCAATGGCTGCGCAGCGGAAGAACCCGCGACCTGCTCATCGGTTCAGCCGCATTGGGATTGAATCTGCTGACAAGGCTCACCACAGCCCTCGATATCATGGCGGTCGGGCTTTTCCTTCTTTTGGTGGGTTGGTCAAGCGAAGGAAAGCAGGCTGCTTGGCCAAGGCTAGTCCGCTACGCCAAAACTTCGTTCCCGGTCTACTTCGCATTCTTCTGTATCGATCGCCTGTATCAGTTTCATCGTTTCGGCACCTGGACCGACACCTACGTCCGCTACTTCGCTTTGAAGTACCACGCGCTCGATCCAACCTTGCCGCCGAATTATCCCTGGGAAACGCCGTTCCACGTCGGATTTTTCGGCGCGCTCTTTTCTCGCGAAAAGTCCATCTTCATCTTCGATCCTCTGCTCGTCCTCACGATCGCAATTGCGGTTTTCTGCTGGAAGCGCCTTACTCCACAACTGAAAGCCTACATCGCGGTGACGTTTTCTTTAGTCCTTGCCTACATCTGTTTGTACGCGCGCTACACAGTCTGGAACGGGAACTTCGCCTGGGGAGATCGCTACGTTTCAAGCGCGGCGCAGATGGCAGCAGTTATCTCAGTCCCGTTATTGCTCAAGCATCGCAGCCAGTTCAACCAATTCATTTGGAAGTTCGGGTGGGTAGTCGTTCTTATCAGTTTGGTTATTCAAATCTCTTCCCTGATGTTCTGGCTCCCCCTCGAAATCTATCAAGCCGACGACTTCGGCCACCCGCAATGGATCATCTGGTTGCGCCTGAAAAACATCATCGCCTTCGCGCTTGGCAAGAACGAAGCCTGGGGCCTGGTCACCGACTCCATGGGATACGACCAGTGGGACTTTCAACACATCACCACCTGGAACTTTCTGCCATTCGTGCTCCGCCGCATCGGCGAAGCGCCAAAATGGATGGTAGACGGAGCGTTCGCAGTATGGACAGGGGAACTAATCCTACTGGCATTGATACTGCGGAAGGTATGGAACACCGCGCTTTCCGTTCTGACGCCGCAGCCTGACGCCTGACGCCAAGTTGCCGCTCCACTCCCGCTGCGCTATTTTGAAAATAGTGAATCACGCCTGCCCTCAATGCCATTCCGACGTCGCAGATAGCACGGCCTTTTGCGAAAACTGCGGGTCCCCGCAAATCCGCTTTTCTCCCCGTGAAGTCTCCACGGTTCCGATCCTGATGAGCGCTGGCATTCAACCCATCGCAGCAGCAGAGGCGCAGATCCCAACCGCTGCGGATCCCGCTATCGATCGCCGGACTACCTGGCGAGCAGTGGTGAACGCAGGGACCGTTGCAGGGGTACTTTGCCTCGTGCCGGGTCTAGCTATTTTTGCTTTACCTTTGGCCGGATTAATTTGTGTCCTGCTCCACCGGCGGGCCACCATGGCGAAAGAACTCACACCCGGTGCGGGCTTTCGCCTCGGGGCAAAAGCCGGCATTGTGGGTTTCGTGATTCTCGCGTTGGTCAGAATATTGTCGACCTTTGCAATGCATGCGCAAGACACGGTGCGCACATCCGCAATCGAGGCGGTCCAGCGGACTGGCTCCTTCTACAACGACCAGGAGATTAAAGAAGCTGTCGAAGTTCTTAAAACCCCCGGCGGACTGGCGTTTTCTTTGATTGTCGGCGCTCTTATTGTCTCAGCTATATTCGCAATTTTGTGCGGCATTGGCGGTGCCGTCTCAGCCGCGCTCCTCCGCCGTAAACCGCCACCTCTCTAAGACTTAGGGGCATCCTCCCTTTTCGAAACCGGCTCCAAGCCTTGCCCAAAAACACGTCATCCGCGTATCATTCACCGTTCATGACTTCTAAGGCAGCCGGGCCTCGAAGCACGCGGCAAAAAGCGCAGTTGATGTCATCTTCGGAGATCGAGCGGACCCTGGTCCGCCTGGTTCACGAGATCATCGAGAAGAACGACGGCGCCCAGGATCTGGTGCTGATCGGTATCCGCCGTCGCGGCGTGTTTCTGGCCCAACGCATCGGACAGATGATAGAGCGGATTGAAAAGACACAAGTTCCGGTCGGCACACTCGACATCACCTTCTATCGCGACGACCTTTCGCCGCTGGCGAAGCCGGTGGTCCAGAAGGCGGACATCGGCGCGGCGATCACCGGGAAAAAAGTCGTGATCGTCGACGACGTTTTGTATACCGGGCGCACGACTCGTGCAGCCATGGACGCTTTGTTTCGCCAGGGCCGCCCGCGTCAGGTGCAACTTTGCGTGCTGATCGATCGCGGGCATCGTGAGCTTCCAATCGATGCGACATTCGTGGGACGCAGAGTGCAAACCACACCGCAGGAGATGATCGAGCTTCACCTGCGCGATGTGGATGACAGTGAAAAAGTTTTGCTGGTCGAGAGGCTGGATTGAGCGCAAGCGCCAAAACCCAGGCAGTTCAACCGATAGCCCGCGCAGCAGCGCGCGGATCGGTTTTGGGCATTGAAGCCATGCCGGTGGGCGAGATCGATCGCCTGCTGCAGCTCGCCCGCAAGATGAATCCGCTGAGGGCCCGACCGCTTCTTCGTGGCAAGCGGGTGCTCCTTCTTTTCTATGAGCCTTCCACCCGAACGCGCGCCTCGTTCGAAATCGCAGCCAAGGCGTTAGGCGCGACCACAACCCTGATTCTTTCCAGCGGATCGAGCATCGAAAAAGGCGAATCTCTGCTCGACACCGCTTACACTCTGCGAGCGGTAGGAGCCGACGCGATCGTCATTCGCCATCCCAACGCCGGCGCTCCGCATTTGATGGCGCGCCACATCGACATCCCGGTCATCAATGCCGGCGACGGCATGCACGAGCATCCCACTCAGGCGCTGCTCGATGCCTACACAATCTTGCGCCACAAGAAAAAGCTCAACGGCCTGCAGGTGACCATTGTCGGTGACGTCTATCACAGCCGCGTGGCGCGATCTGCTGTTCACCTCCTGAGCAAAGTTGGCGCGAAGATCACATTGTGCGGCCCGCCGGAGCTGCTGCCCGAGATCGCAACCACGTTAGATCCAAAGCTGCGTATCAGCCGTAGCTGTGAGGAAGCGTTGCGCGGCGCTGACGTCGTCATGGTCTTGCGTGTTCAGCGCGAGCGCCTGGCCGGCCTGAAGCTGAGCCTGCCCGACTACATCGGCCGCTATCAGATTACGATGACACGCCTTCGCCTGGCCAAGAATGATGCCCTGCTGATGCACCCGGGCCCGATCATCCGCGGCCTGGAACTGACGTGGGACGTGGCCGATTGCCCGCAATCGGTGATCGTCGAGGAAGTAAAGAACGGCGTGCCCCTGCGAATGGCGGTGCTGGCACGGGCGCTGGGGAAAGGATGAGTAGGATTGAATCATTGAATCATCGGGGGATTGAATCAATTGATGCTTCATGCAAAAAAGACTTTAACCGCAGAGTTCGCAGAGAATTCGCCGAGGCCGCAGAGAACCTCGCAATGATTCGATCCTCCGATGATTCAATGATTCAATTTACGAGCGGTTGGCAGTAACACAAGCAAGCTCAATGAAACCGTCCTCCCAATCTCACAGCATTCTGATCCTCGGCGGACGTGTCATCGATCCGGTCGCCAAACTTGACGCGGTAATGGACGTTTTGCTCCGCGACGGCCAGGTCACTGACATCGCTCCGCCCAACAAAATTCGCGCCGGCGCGGACGAAAAAATCGACGCCAAAGGCCTGATCGTCGCCCCGGGCTTTATCGATCTGCACGTGCACCTGCGCGAGCCCGGCCAGAGCTATAAAGAAACGATCGCTTCGGGCACCGCGGCCGCAGCAACCGGCGGATTCACCACCGTGTGCTGCATGCCCAACACCACGCCGGTTCTCGACTCTCCCGAATGGGTAACCTGGGTTCGGCAGCCGCAACGTGGCGCAGTCGTGAACGTCTTTCCCGTCGCCTCAGCGACTCAGGCCGGCAAAGGCGCGGTGCTGACTGATTTCCGAGCCCTGCAACGCGCCGGCGCAGTTGCGGTGACCGACGATGGCAAGCCCATCCTCAACGAAACCACCATGCGCGACGCGCTGCGCACATCGGCCGAGATCAACTTCCCCATCGTGCAGCACTCGGAAGACACGCGGCTGACTCAGAACTGCTCCATGCACGAAGGCGCAACCTCGTTTCGCCTTGGACTTCGCGGAATGACCGACGCTGCCGAAGCCATCATCGTCGATCGTGACGTCCAACTCGCGCAGCAGTTCACCGGAGCGCGCTTGCACGTTGCTCACATTTCAACCGCTGAAGCGCTGACCTCAGTCCGCCGCGGAAAACGCAATCGCGCGCGCGTCACTTGCGAAGTCACGCCGCATCACTTTGCGCTCACGGACTCCGACGTCCGCGACTATGACCCCAACTTCAAGATGAATCCGCCGCTGCGCCCAGCCGCAGATCGCGAAGCACTGCTCGCCGCGCTCGCGGACGGTACCATTGACGCCATCGCGACCGACCATGCTCCTCACGCTCCTCACGAGAAGATCGTCGAGTTTGAGCGTGCTTCTTTCGGCATCACTGGCTTTGAGACCGCTCTCGGGCTAGCCATCACCATTCTTCACTCCCGCCAGAAGATGCCGCTCGGCCGTATCATCGAGCTCTTCACCGCCGGTCCGGCGCGCGTTGTCGACCTTCGGGGACGCGGAACCCTTCTCCGCGGCAGTCACGCCGACGTAACCATCTTCGATCCCAAAAAGCGCTGGACCTTCGACGCCGCAAAGTCCCGATCCAAATCCCACAACACCCCGTTCGACGGCTGGCAGCTTACCGGCAAGGTGGTAGCAACGATTGTGGGCGGGAAAATCGTGTACCGGTCGGGCTGACCTAAAACGCGCCACAAGAATATCCGCCCAAAACAGCTCAGGGCCTTCAGATCGAGATTGGATCAGGTAACGTACATGTGCTGGGGACGCCGCCAAGAAAGCCTCGATATTCGTTGAGCCGCATGTCGTAAGTCACCCCCGCGATGCGGCATTCGGGCCCGGTTGGGTCTTTGAGGCAGGCCGAGTCTTTGTCCTGCCGCGCCATTCTCAGGAGCTCGATGTAGCTCTGAGCTCCAGCTGTGGACGACGTGCAATCCGCCTGGCAGATTGCGCTAACCCTGGTCTGTCCGGGAGAGCACTGTTGCACGCCAACCGAAACACACTGAATGCCATTCCAGATTTGCCCTCCGGGACACGCCTGCGGCGCCGCAGCCGGGTTTGGTGGCGCGGCCGTACCTTTTGCGAGCGCCGACGGTACGCAAGAATTGTTTTTCCCCGGCGACTGTCCCGGAGCGCAGACTGGACAGGGGCCATCTTTGCAGAGCTTGGTATGGACCTCCGGCGGAACTGGCTTAGGAGCAGGCTCGGCACACGGCTGTTTGTCGCAGGGTGGGCGTCGTAGGTCGGACTCGGGCGAGCGTGAGTTTTGATTCCTTGCCGCGGTGGTTCTTGCGTCGGTGGCGCTTGCAGTGATCCTGCGATCGGGTTCAGGGGTTTGGGTCGGGGGATTTGCGCGTTGTGAGGCAGCTTCCAGCGGTTGTGAAAGTGGGTGTGAGCCGGTGGCCGAGGGATTCACCGGGATGTTCGATGTTTTGCGCTGACGTTCTTGTTCTGCGCGCTGTTGCTGGTCGCGGACCTGTTGCTCGCGTTGTTGTTCCTGGCGTTGTTGTTCTTCACGCGCCTGCTGCTCGCGCTGTTGCTCCTGACGCTGCTGTTCTTCACGCGCTCGTTGGTCCCGTTCTTGCTGTTCGCGCTGCTGCTGCTCTCGCGCCTGCTGTTCTCGTTGCTGTTCGCGCTGTTGCTGCTCCCGGGCCTGCTGCTCGCGTTGTTGTTCCTGACGCTGCTGCTCTTCCCGCGCTCGTTGGTCTCGTTCCTGCTGCTCCCGTTGTTGCTGCTCGCGGGCCTGCTGTTCACGCTGTTGCTCTTGCCGCTGCTGCTCTTCCCGCGCTCTCTGGTCTCGTTCCTGCTGCTCCCGTTGTTGCTGCTCGCGGGCCTGCTGTTCACGCTGTTGTTCCTGACGCTGCTGCTCTTCCCGCGCTCGTTGGTCTCGTTCCTGCTGTTCCCGTTGTTGCTGCTCTCGCGCCTGCTGTTCGCGCTGCTGTTGTTCCTGTTGTTGTTGATTGATCTGTCCCAGCGCGGGCTGCACAGGGACAACCATCAGCGCAAGGCTAAGCAGGATCACCGCGCCGCCTCTAGACTTCTCAACCAGATTTTCGAAATTCAAGAAAGCAGCCCGACCGAACGAGTGGATTGCCATAACTACCATCCGTTTCTGCGGTCCTGGATTGGGGGACTCTCAACGCATGCGGAGGGGAAACGCAGGCCGCGCTTGGTTCCATAGGCTTTTTGAAGCAGAATATCCAGGCTAAGAATACCTGCGGGCCATGTCAAAGTAGGTAAAGACTCGGTAAAGAAATGCGGTGGAAGCCGGCTGGTGGCAGGCCTCAGGGGCTAAAGCCCGACGGTCATTCAGTTGGCCGGTACAGGCGGCTGAGGCCGTGCCCTTCCCGAACTTGCTATCCCGAATGAGCTCTACATTTACGCAATGAAAAAGGGCGGCTAGCGCCGCCCCTTAGACGAGCGAGGCTCACTTTAGTTTGGTTTGCGCTCTTGCCGATACTTGTAACGGATCAGAGCGTGGGTCACCATTGTGGAATAATCAGCAGCATCGCAAATCACCGCCAACCCATTAGAAGCCCCTGGACCATTCACGACATCGCGATACGCCCCAGTTCGAAGCCGCGCGTATTCCTTTGGTATAGCGGCCCCGACGGGCAACTGCTTTCCGTTCCGGTCTTTGATGATACTGGCCATCATGCCATCGGCAGTTGTGTCTGGCGCGACGAACTCTACGGTGGCATACCGATCGACCAATACCAGCGAACGTTTGCGAAGCTTGCCAGCAGAGTTTCGGTTCGTGAATCCGAGTCTGACATGATATTCTCGGCCCGCATACGAAATGATTCCCTCCCTCACTCCGGTGAAGTGCTCCACCTTGCCGTCAGGCCATGTAAATGTGAAGTCCTGAGCTGCAGTCAGACTCGGGCCTCCACTCGCATTTGTGGTGCTGGATTGATTCGCGCCAGCCGATGAATTTAGATAGGCCTCAAGGTCAGCCTCGCGAATGCGGGTAAATTTATCCAGTGTCCACGCGCGCAACCTGCCCTGTTGAACTTCTTTCTTCAGCAAGTCCACTGGCACTCTCAGGTGATCTGCAACCTCTTCGATTGTGTAAAAACTCTCCAATGCCATACCTCCTCCTTTTGCTGAAAGGACTGTACGTTGTGTTATATATGTTTGTCAAGTGGTTTTAGTGACATTAGTTATATGTGTTATTTAAGTCTTGCAGATTGATGAAAACAAAAAAAGGGCGGCTCGCGCCGCCCCTGTCTTGCCCCAAGCCCTGATGCCTACGTCCCCTCGCTCCATCCCGCCAGATACTCTTCCTGCTCCGGTGTAAGCTTGTCGATCTTTATGCCCATCGATTCGAGCTTCAGTTTCGACACCCGCTTGTCGAGTTCTTCGGGGACGCGATAGACCTTCTTTTCGAGCGTGGCGTGGTTCTTGATCATGTGCTCGACCGAGAGTGCCTGGTCGGCGAAGCTCATGTCCATGACGGACGGCGGATGGCCCTCGGCAGCAGCCAGGTTGATGAGGCGGCCATCGCCCAGCAGGTTGATCTTGCGGCCATCGCGTAGCGAATATTCCTCGACGAAGTTGCGCGTGGTTCGCTTCGACGACGACATGTTTTCAAGCGCGGGAATGTCGATCTCCACGTTGAAGTGGCCGGAGTTCGAAATGATTGCGCCGTCTTTCATGACTTCGAAGTGTTCCTTGTCGAGCACGTTCTTGTTGCCGGTGACAGTGCAGAAAACGTCGCCGAGTTTGGCGGCGTCGATCATCGACATCACGCGGAAGCCGTCCATGGTGGCTTCGAGCGCCTTCGTGGGATCGACCTCGGTGATGATGACCTCGGCGCCGTTGCCGCGCGCGCGGCTGGCAAGACCGCGTCCGCACCAGCCGTAGCCGGCGACGACAAACTTCGACCCGGCGAGCAGAAAGTTCGTCGCGCGAATGATGCCGTCAATGGTGGACTGCCCGGTGCCGTAGCGATTGTCGAACAGGTGCTTGGTGTCGGCGTCGTTGACGGCGATGATCGGATACTGCAGCACGCCCTCCTTCGCCATCGCGCGCAACCGGATGACGCCGGTTGTCGTCTCTTCCGTGCCGCCAATCACGCTGGCGAGCGCGTCGGTGCGCTTGGTGTGAAGAATGCTGACCAGGTCGGCGCCGTCGTCCATGGTGATGTGGGGCTTGTGATCGAGTGCGGCCAGAATGTGGCTGTAGTAAGTGTCGTTGTCTTCGCCCTTGATAGCGAAAACGGAGATGTTATGGTCGCGAACCAGGCTGGCGGCGACGTCATCCTGCGTGGAAAGCGGATTCGAGGCGCACAGCACTACGTCGGCGCCGCCGTCGCGCAGGCAAATGGCCAGGTTTGCCGTCTCGGCGGTGACGTGCAGGCAGGCGGCAATGCGAATGCCCTGCAGCGGCTGGTTTTTAATGAATTCCTTGCGGATGATCTGCAGGACCTTCATCGACTGATTGGCCCATTCGATCCGCTTCTTGCCCAGGTCCGCGTGCTCGATGCCTTTGATATCGGACTGCAATGTCGTCGTGCTGGTTGCCATAGTTCTCCTGTGGCGCGATGAAGTGGTTAGTGGCTAGTTGTCAGTGATTAGTAAAACCAAAAACTCTTGCCGCCGAGTTTGCCAATAAAACAAATCTTAAACCGCAAAGATCGCGAAGCTAGCGCAAAGTTCGCAAAGCAAATCTGCGGAGTTCCTCTGTGGTGTTCCTCTGTGAAACTCTGTGCCCTCTGTGGTTAAGTTTTTCTCCGCGACCTCGGCACAACCTCCTCGACCTCTGCGGTTAAAAGCTTTTACTTCCGGACGCCCGCCGCAACGGGCTCTCTCAACCCTGCATCACTCGCCAGCTTTGCGGCTTTGTCGGTTGCTTCCCAAGTGAAGTCAGGATCCGTCCGTCCGAAGTGCCCGTACGCTGCGGTCTTGAAGTAAATCGGACGCCGCAAGTTCAGCGACTCGATAATCCCCTTCGGGGTCAGCTTGAAGTTCGACCGCACCAAGTCTGAAATTTTCGCCGGATCAACTTTGCTCGTGCCGAACGTCTCGACCAGCACGCTCACCGGCTCCGCCACTCCGATCGCATAAGCCAACTGCACTTCGCATCGATCCGCTAGTCCCGCGGCAACAATGTTTTTCGCGATATACCGCGCCACATACGCGGCTGACCGGTCCACCTTGGTCGGATCTTTTCCGCTGAAGGCTCCGCCGCCGTGCCGTCCCATGCCTCCGTATGTATCGACAATAATTTTCCGGCCCGTTAATCCGGTGTCGCCCATCGGCCCGCCGATCACGAACCGCCCCGTGGGATTGATGTGATACTTCGTATCCTCATCGAGCAAGTGCGCCGGGATCACCGCCTGAATCACATGCTTCAAAATGTCCGCGCGCAGCTCATCATTCCCGATCAGCTCGGAATGCTGGGTCGAAACCACAACCGCATCCACCCGCACCGGCTTACGGTTCGCATCGTACTCAACCGTCACCTGCGACTTCCCATCCGGCCGCAGATACTGCAATTTCCCATGCTTCCTCACCTCTGACAATCGCTGACACAGCTTATGTGCCAACGAAATCGGCATCGGCATCAGCTCCGCCGTCTCATTGCAGGCATAGCCAAACATCATTCCCTGATCGCCGGCGCCGCCGGTGTCCACGCCCATAGCGATGTCGCCGGACTGCTTGTTGATGCTGGAGATCACGGCGCAGGTGTTGGAGTCGAAGCCGTAGAGGGCGTTGTTATAGCCGATGGAGTGGATCACGCCGCGGACCACGCTCTGGAAATCGACATAGGCCTTGGTGGTGATTTCTCCGGCCACGACGGCAAGGCCGGTCGCCATGAGAGTTTCGCAGGCTACACGGCTCGTCGGGTCTTCGGACAGGCAGGCGTCGAGGATGGAGTCAGAAATCTGGTCGGCAATCTTATCGGGATGCCCCTCGGTGACCGACTCAGACGTAAAAAGGTACGGGTTCTTCGATGACAATCTGCTTCTCCTTTGAAGGCGCTGGAACGCCGAACTCGGCGGGAGGAACTACCTTAAATCGAGCGCATTACGATCTATAAAAAGTTATCAAAGAACCGGGCTGCGGGCAATGTAATTGCCCCCAAAAGCGGCCAGAAGCAGCGGAATGGGAAGAGCAAAGGTCGGAATGCGGCAGGCATAACCTGAGTGGTTTCAGGCCGATAGCCTCCCTGCACACGCGGGCCGCCTGTGCCACACTGCTCCGGTGCCCACTAACAATCTTCGTTACTATCGTTCATTGCCCCTCGTTCCCCCCTGGTGCCATAATCACTTCACCCCTGGCCACTGATAAGGACCGTTTGATGTCGCAAGCCACAGGTGCCGAGACCGCGCGGCAGACGCAGGAACTCAACATCTTTCACGACGTGGCCAAGGCCCTCACGTCGTCGCTGGACCTCGACTCCATCCTGCAGACCATCATGGAAAAGATGGCGGAGTACTTCCGCCCGGACACCTGGTCGCTGCTCATGGTCGATGAGGACAAATCCGAGCTGTACTTCGCGATCGCGGTCGGGCAGGCTTCTGAGGCGCTGAAGAATGTCCGGCTGAAAGTTGGCGAGGGCATCGCCGGGCATGTGGCAAAATTCGGGGACAAGCTCATCGTCCCCAACGTTCGCACCGACAAGCGTTTCACCAAACGGATCGACGACCTCACGCAGATGGAGACGCACTCCATCATATGCGTACCGCTGAAATCGAAGCTGCGCGTGCTCGGCGTGATTCAGCTGGTCAACGTGGAGATGAAGAGCTTCAGCCACGAAGAAGAATTCTTCCTGCAGGCCCTGTGCGATTACGCGGCCATCGCCATCGAGAACGCGCGTTCGGTCGAAAAAATTCAGGAACTGACGATCACCGACGACTGCACCGGTCTCTACAATGCGCGTCATCTTTATAAGACGCTGGAACAGGAAGTTTACCGGTCGTCGCGATTCGGATATGAGTTTTCCGTCCTGTTCATTGATCTCGACCACTTCAAGCAGGTCAACGACACCCACGGCCACCTGATCGGCAGCAAGCTGCTGGCCGAGATTGGCTACCTTATCAAGGCGCAGTTGCGGCTGATTGATTTCGCCTTCCGCTATGGCGGAGACGAATTCGTTGTCCTGCTGCCGCAGACGGGAAAAGATTCTGCGCTGGTTGTGGCCAAGCGCCTGCGCGACAGCATGCGCGCGAGCGCTTTCTGCAAAGACGAAGGCCTGAACCTCAACGTGCGCGCTTCGATGGGACTCGCGACATTTCCGCACGATGCCAAGACCCCGCACGACATCATCCGCCAAGCCGATGAAATGATGTACATGGTCAAGAACTCCACTCGCGACAATATTGGAATCGCGCAGCGGGGGATGGTGAAGTAGGGAAACCTCGTCGTTGGTCGCTGGTCGTTTGCCGTTCGCCAAAGAACGTCCTGAGGCATGAAACTCCACAGCCATTTGGACTACACTGGCCTCACTATGCCTTCCCCAATTCGTATCTGTGCTTTGGTTCTGGTGTGCCTGACGTCGTTCCATGCCGCTCACGCCGGCAACGACGTCCTCGGCGAGTTGCAACTCGAAGGTGCGACGAAAGTGGAAAAGACCTCCGGCGTATGGATCGACAATCAGTATCTCGGTTATCTCGACGAGCTCAAGGGATCGAAGAAGCTGCTGCTGCTTCCCGGCACGCACAAGCTGTCGGTGCGGCAGAATGGATACATCGAGTTCACGCGCGACGTTGTACTTCGTCCCGGCGAAAAACAGCTCGTCAGCGTGACGATGACGAAGGACACGCGCTTCGTCATGCCGGCAACTACTTCGGAAATCAAAATGTCGGTCAATCCCGACCGCGCTGCCGTCTTTCTCGACGGACAATTCGTCGGCCACGCCGCCGAGTTCGGCGGCATCGCCAAAAGCCTGATCGTCGCCCCCGGCCATCGCAAAATTTCCATCAGCCTGCCGGGATACGAGACCTTCACCACGGAATTCGACCTCGCTCCCAACCAGAAGTTCGTGCTCAAGACAGACCTGGTGAAGTCGAATAGTCCGCAGATGGAGGAGCCGAAGTAGGGGTGTTGAGACCCACTCAAGCCAAAGACCGGCTTGAGTGGGCCACCGGCCGGCCACCGGCGTTTCCCGTTTCGGGAATGCGAGCGTCTACTTTCCTGGGCTTGCGAACGGGAGCTCTTGGTTAAACAATTCGCACGATGGATGGGCGTTTGGAGGACGTTGCCAGTGGGTACTGGACGCCATCCTTCAAATGGTCGAGTGGCCTAGTCCGCCATTACGGTTCGACTCCGTCGTCCTCCGCACGACCACTCGACAAAGTTAGATTTCTGCTTTGCTATAATTGGCCTTGATGGATGGCGTACTAACTGGCAATATCCAGCCCCGGATGACTACCGGGGCTTTTGATTTTCCCCTGCTGTCCTGGGCGAAGTGAAAAGCTGGCGACAGCGAACTTGTCACCGAGTCGAAGGTCTCATCGTCCGACAAAGACCCAAAATCGAGTAACTTTACATTGCAAAGTATGGCGCTTTGCAGTATAAAGTTGCCATGAAAAACTCAAGATCTCTGCTCGCGGCGACCGAAACCATCTTGATCTGGCCCGCGCTTCTGTTCATGGTTTCACTGTTCATGCGTCAGGTGCAGCCTCGCCAGTACGAGCCGGCGCATACTGCCCAGCGGATCGTTGACTGGCATGCGGCGCGTCCGAATCTCGGACTGTCTCTATTCCTCGAATTTGCAGGTTTTAGTTCTCGTCGTATCCCGTGGGGCATTTCCTCAGTCCAGCATAGAACTCGATGTTCACTCGTCACAGACAAGCAACAAATCAGGGCCTAAGCTGTGTCTGTGCCTTGGGGCCTCAAGCGTTTCTATGGTGCCGGCGACCTGCACTTCGTCACGGCCAGTTCGTTTGTCGCGCGCGGCGTGTCTCCCGCGTCTACCAGCTTCTACGCGGACTGGCGCTCGCTTGGGGTTGAGGTCTGGGTTTCACCGGGCCGCGGATTATCCGTGATGCCTGACTGCGAATTCCCGGCAACCACGTGCGGACGGGTGGCGGCGGACTCTTTCGCCTCCAACAGCTGATTGAGTTCCTTCACCAGTTTCATCATCCTCGCGGAATCTTTCTCTTCGGGAATCTCCCGGCAAATTCTTTCCACCTGTTGATCAAGATTGCTCGACATCGGGACTCCTTTCGTCCTAGTGCGCGCTCCCAGCCGAAGCTGTCCGCGTCGGTGTGATTCTGTTGATTTTGATTGCACACTCGGGCGCGCGCCGTTTGTCTGTTTCTGCACGAGCATGGCCGGTTGATTTCACCAAATCCTTTATGGACTCGATTGGGATTCGAGGAAAGTTTGTTTTCCGGCTACCCCTTATTGTTCCACTTCTCTTCATTCCAAGGGGGAGGATAGCAGCCGGCTGGTCATACGGGGAGAATTTTTAAGAAATCGGGGGTCACGACAAGTGCTGATTTAAGAATGGGTTAAGGCGATTTAAGCAGCCTTTAGAGAGGACACATGGGCGCATACGTTTTTTTGCTTGACACATGTTTTGTTGCACGTATTTAATGCGTCATGATACGATAGCGTTACGTTAGGTTATCGTTATTTAGGTTAAGGGGGCCAATGCGATGAAGAAATCCAACTTCAAAACCATGCAGGAATCGGATGTTCCGCACAGCCGGAATGGCAAGCACAAGAAAATCACTTCCATGATCCTGAGCGATCTGGACCAGTTACCGGAAGGCGAGGCCATCAAAGTGCCGATTGAGAGTCTGGATGACTCGAAGGAGAACGTGCGCTCGGCGCTGAATCGTGCGACGCGCAAGGGCGGACGCAGTGTCTCGACCGCCACTGATGGCGAGTTTCTCTACGTGTGGAACACGCGCAAGAAACAGTAACCGGAATTTTTCAGATCCTCTGTCGGCGTCCCCGCGCGAGTCGCGGGGAGGTTGCGTCTCCGCAAAAAAGCAGCAAATTCCGGGCGCCAGCTCGGGTAAATACCTTATCTTTTAGAAAAATACGTAGGAAATGACATCTCCCATCGCGCGCGCAGTGTACGCTAGTGACGAACTGATCCGCTGGGCAAACAACCCTATCTGTCCCCGGTCGTATCCATCAACCTAGAAAGCGGCGGAACCTGGGCGCTGAGACCCGAGGAAGAGCCAAACTGTGGCAGGAGAAAAATCAGGTGCGACACTTTTGTTGGACGTTTTTTATTTTGGTCGGTGCGGCCTCATGCAGCCCGCTTTTCGCCCAGATCCCCGTCAACCTTAAACCCGTGACCACGGTCAGCCAGGAAACGATCAACAATACTTCTGCCTCGGGGACGTACAGCAATCCCAGCGTGGGCACGGTCATTGGCAATGTCAGCAAGTTGCCGATGTCGCAACTTCTGCCCGGCTACAACGGGAAGATCTATGCCAGTGTGGTGCTGTTCTGGGGAAGCGGCAGCGGCAAACACATCAACGTTGGCTATAGCGCTGCCGATCCGGCGCAGGTCGATCGCCAGATCAAGGACATCATCAGCCGCGGAATGAGCGGAGCCATCCTGGACTGGTATGGCCCAAGCTCATGGCAGGAAAAGGCCGCGGAAGTATGGCTGCAGGAAGCCGCGAAATTTCCCGGCTTTCAAATTGCCATACAAGAGGACCACAATTCCCTGACGCTCAATTTCTGTAAGACCTCTGCCTGCGCACAGAAAGCTCTGATTAACGATTTCAACTTCGTGGCTGCGCACTACTTCGGAAGCAGTCACTACATTCGCATCAATGGCCGGCCTCTGCTCACCACCTTTGACGTGAATTGGAACTACGCGGACCCATCTGCGATCTTGTTTCCCGACGACGTCATTTACGTGGACTGGAAAACCGTGCGCGCCTCGATCACGGGCAATCCGCTGATCATTCAGCGCGGCCCGCTTGCGCAAACCGAATTCGGAGTGATGGCAGACGGCGCGTTTGCCTGGGTGGGCAGGAACAAGCTCGACCCCACAGATGAATTCCTGCAATACCTGACCGACTTCGACACTACGGCATTGTCCAATCCGAATCAGGCAACCCTGGGCGCGTTCTACAAAGGTTTCAACGATGCCGCGGCATCCTGGGGAACCGGACGCCGCATGGATGCGCACTGCGGCAAGCTGTGGATGGATACGTTCGCGGCCAACGTGCACGCGCTGGGCAATCAGATAAACCAGATCCCCGCGTTCCAGGCCGTCACGTGGAACGACTATGAAGAAGGTACGAACATCGAGACCGGCGTGGACAATTGCATCAGCATCAGCGCAGGGTTGAGCGGAACCAAATTGAAGTGGAGCGTCAATCCTGATAACGCCGACACCAACGCAACCGTTTCGATGTACGTCGTGTATATCTCTACGGACGGAAAGAACCTGGCGCAAGTGCAGGTGCGTCCGACCAGCGCGCGCTCGCTTGATCTAACCCAGTACGCAATCCCGGCGGGAAACTACAAACTGTTTGTGAAAGCACGCGGCCAGCCTTCGATCCAAAACCATCTGAGCTCGGGGGTGCCGTTCACCGTATTTTCTACGCTGAAAGTCTCTTCGCCCAAGAGTAGTCAGACGGTGACCAATCCGGTGGCATTCAGCGCCACAGCCAACTCGAAACTTGGCGTCGCCTCGATCGTGCTCAGTATCGATGGCGCGACAGTTTTCACCAGCCATTCGACTTCGCTTAACACCTCGCTGCATCTGGCCTTCGGCCCTCATCAGTACCTCTATACGGTTTGGGACAAAGCGAATCATAAAACGCAGCAAGGTGGAACCATCACGGTGAACTAGGCACTCAAGCCCCACCCTGTCACAAAAACGCGACCACGGGTGGGGCACTCAATTCTTGACCGCGCGCGTGGGTGCTACACTGACGGGTTTCTGCTGAGAGACTCACAGTGAAAAGCGAACCGGTTCTCCTGGTCCACGGCGGCGCGTGGGCAATTCCCGACGACATGATCGATGCCCATTTGCAGGGCGTCCGCAACGCGGTTGCGGCGGGGTGGCGTGTGCTTGAAAGCGGGGGTCCGGCACTCGACGCGGTAGAGGAAGCCGTCGTCATCATGGAAGATGACGAAGCGTTCGATGCGGGGCGCGGAAGTTTTCTGAATCGCGAGGGTAAAGTCCAGCTCGATGCACTGATCATGGATGGCGCGACACTTCGCGCCGGCGGTGTGGGATGTGTGGAGCACATCGCCAATCCCGTCCGGGCCGCGCGAAAAGTCTTGAGTGAGAGCCCGCACGTCTATTTCGTGGCCGAGGGCGCCGAGAAATTTGCGCAGGAACACGGCATCCCGCTCTGCAGCAATCAAGACCTCGTCATCCCTCGCGAGGTGGACCGCTTGCGGCATGTCCAGAGCGCCGGCCCGTCCGAGAAGGAAGATTTGTTTGCTCCAACCATCTCTCACGATACTGTCGGGGCGGTCGCGCTCGACTCCTCCGGAAACATCGCGGCTGCAACTTCGACCGGCGGAACCCTGAACAAAGCTCCAGGACGTCTGGGTGATTCTTCCCTCATCGGCTGTGGCTGCTACGCCGATAATCAGAGCGCCGCCGTTTCGACCACCGGCTGGGGTGAGCCGATCATGAAGCTGGTGCTGGCGAAGTGGGCGGCCGACCGGGTTGCCTCCGGCAATCTGCCGCAATGGATCGCGGATGAGGCCATGAACTATCTGGTAAAGCGGGTCAACGGGCACGGCGGAATCATTTTGCTGGATGCGCAGGGCCGTTACGGATTCGCGCACAACACTCCACGCATGGCCTGGGCGCTTCGGACCCGGAGCCAGAACCAGGCTGGCATCAAACGGGCGTAGATCGAGACACGGTTTGAAGGTGGCCGCTGGTTTCGTAGATAATCTTCCGCCGGAGTGCGTATGAAAATAATTCTTGCGGTTTTCTGTATCTTCTTTGCTATGAATGTTGCCGCCCAAAACTCGAAACCCACGGTTGCCGACGCCGAGAAGTTTATGCAGAAGGCAGAGGCGCGGCTGGGGGAATTGAGTGTCAAGGCCAACCAGGCGAACTGGGTGCACGAAAACTTCATCACCGATGACACGGAAGCGCTCGCCGCCGATGTGAACGATGAGCAGACTGCCGTGACCACCGAGTTGATCGAGCAGGCCAAACGTTTCGCCGGCTTGAAACTTCCTGACGATCTCGCTCGAAAATTTCTTTTGTTGAAGCTCTCTCTAGTTGCGCCCGGGCCGCACGATCCGGCGCTCCGCAAGGAGATGTCGCAGGTTGCGGTCTCACTCGACTCCGACTACGGCAAGGGAAAGTATTGCGACAAGTCAGGCAAGTGTCTCGACATCACTGCGATCGAGAAAGAGATGGGCGAGAACCGCGATCCGGAACGATTGAAAGAACTCTGGGTGGGATGGCATGCGGTGGGCGCGCCCATGCGCAAGAAGTACGGCCGGTTTGTGGAACTTTCGAACCAGGGAGCGCGCGATCTTGGCTTCAAAGATACGGGCGCGCTGTGGCGGTCGGGCTACGACATGCCCGCGGACAAGTTTGCCGCTGACGTCGACCGGCTATGGGAGCAGGTCAGGCCTCTGTACTTATCGCTCTACACATTCGTGCGGGCGCGCCTGTCGCAGAAATACGGGTCGCAAGTCGTGCCGTCGAATGGGCCCATGCGCGCCGACCTGCTTGGGAATCCCTGGGCGCAGGAATGGGGGAACATCTTCCCTCTGATGGGATTGTCGGAGAACAGCCGTGGGTACGATGTGACCGAGTTGCTGCGCGCGAGGAATGTCGACGCGCATGGAATGGTGAAGTACGGTGAGAATTTCTATAAGTCGCTGGGCTTCGAGCCGCTGCCGCAGACGTTCTGGGAAAGGTCGCTATTCGTAAAACCGGCGGATAGGGACGTGGTGTGCCATGCATCTGCATGGGACATCGACAACAAAGACGACCTTCGCATCAAGATGTGCATCCAGGTTCGCGACGAAGATTTCGTCACCATCCATCACGAGCTCGGCCACAACTTTTATCAGCGCGCTTACAAGAACCAGCCATATCTGTTCATCAATGGCGCCAATGACGGTTTTCACGAGGCCATCGGAGACACGATCGCGCTCGCCATCACGCCTGAGTACCTGAAAGAAATCGGACTGCTCGACAAACTGCCGCCGGAAGAGGCCGACATTCCGATCCTGCTGAAGCAGGCGCTCAACAGCGTCGCGTTTTTACCGTTTGGCGTGATGATCGACAAATGGCGCTGGGGAGTTTTTTCCGGCGAGATCAAGCCGGAGAATTACAACAAAGCGTGGTGGGACCTGCGCCTGAAATATCAGGGCGTGGTGCCTCCGGTTGAGCGCAGCGAATCAGATTTCGATCCCGGGGCGAAATTTCACGTTCCCGGAAACACGCCTTACATGCGCTACTTTTTGGCGCGTATCTATCAGTTCCAGTTCTATCAAGCGCTATGCCATGAATCTGGATTCAAGGGGCCGCTGAACCGCTGCACCTATTTCGGATCGAAACAAGCCGGCGCGAAACTGAACAAGATGCTCGAAATGGGCCAGAGCCAACCGTGGCCCGAGGCGATGGAGGCCCTGACCGGCCAGCGAGAAGGCGACGCTGGCGCGATCCTGGAATATTTTGCGCCGCTGAAGAAGTGGCTGGACGAGCAGAATAAGGGATTGAAGGCGGGCTGGTAGTTTCTCGGCGCTAGTTCTTCTGCAGGACGGCGGCGAAAAACCCATCACAAGGATGAACCCCGGGCAGCGTGCGCAAGTACGGGCCGGTCAAGAGTGAGTCGAGATCGCTCCATGTGAGTTCTCCACTCTGCTGCAGCTTTCTCAATTCGTCTTTGCCATCTAGCACCCGGAAACGAACGTCGCCGGCAAGAACGCGTTCCACCACCTGCTGATTTTCTTCCGGCTCGAGCGAGCAGGTGGAGTACACAAGGCGGCCGCCCGCCGCTACGTGCTTCATCGCAGAAGTCAGGATCTCGACCTGATATTGCTGTAAGCGAGCCACGTCGTCCAGCTTCAGACGCCATTTGATTTCGGGATTGCGCGCGATGGTTCCGGTGCCGGAGCAGGGCGCATCCACGAGGACGCGATCGAATTCCTTTGAGAACGGCGTTTGGCGGATGTCACCGGCCATGATTCGCACATTCGCCTCTGTGACCAGTCTGCGCATCAGCGCCGCCCGATGCTGATGTAAGTCCAGTGCAACAACGGTTGCATCAGGATTCTGCTGGGCAATGATTCGCGTCTTTCCACCGGGCGCGGCGCAGCAGTCAAGGATGTTCTTTCCTTCACCGACCAGTAGTGCTACGAGTTGAGAGGCTTCGTCCTGAATCATCAGCCGGTGCTCACGGAATGCAGCGCTCCGCGTAACGTCGCCTGACGCAATAGCAGCATGGGCCAACAATCTGCCGGGTGCAAACTGCTTGCCTTTCGCTTCTGCAATGTTTCGCTGGCGGGATGCTCCAAAACCGATACGTATAGCAGTTGCGGGTGCCGCCTGATCGTACGAACAGATTTTTTGAGTGGATTCCTGCCCGTAGGTCTCCGTCCACCTCTCCACAAGCCAAATCGGATGGGTGGAGGAGTAATCAAACGTGGGGTGCGCCACTACTGCCCGGTTTTGGGAGAAGTGAGAGTTCAAGACTTTCCGCAACACCGCGTTCACCATTCCAGCCGCGGACCTCTTTCTCGCCTGCTTCACCAGCTCTACGCTTTCATGAATCGCCGCATGCGCCGGAATGCGATCGAGAAACAAAAGCTGATAGGTCCCCAGCCGCAATGCGGTGAGCACCTCTCGATCGAGTCTCGCAAGCGGTTGAGTGGAAAACGCAGTGATCTTGTCGTCGAGGACGCGGCGCCAGCGAAGCACACCCATCACGAGCTCGGTCAGCAGCGCGTGATCGGCAGTCGAGAGCTTCTCGAAACGCGACGAATGCAGGAGCTCGGAGGCGTAAGCGTCGGTGGTCTCGACGCGCATCAGAATTTCAAATGCGGCATTGCGGGCGGGGGAGACGCTCACTAGAGCGCGATCTCGTTGGGAGCGGAATAAAACGACATGGCCGCGCGGATTTCCCGCCAGAGTTCGTCGCGGCCGAGTCCGGTGCGGGCCGAGTAAGGGACGACCCGCAACTCAGGCCGGTTGCGGGTGAACGTGTCGATAGCTTTTCGAAGAGTATTGCCGGAAAGCTTGTCGGCCTTAGTGCCGACCACGACCAACGAACGCTCCGACGCTAGCAGGAATTCCAGAAGCTGCTTATCGCTTTCCTGAGGCGGCACGTTCAAATCCACCAGGGCCAGACAAAGAGCCAGGCTGCGGCGCTCTTTGAGATACGGCTCCACAAATCCTCCCCACTGCCCGGAGACGTCGCGCGGGACGCGGGCATATCCGTAGCCCGGCAAGTCGGCGAAGATCACTTCGGGAGCCGGCTTTCCCGGCCAGCGCACTTCAAAAAAATTGATGGCGCGGGTGCGCCCCGGCGTGGAGCTGGTGCGGGCAATCTTTGTGCCCAGCAGAGAATTGATGACACTGGATTTGCCGACATTCGACCGCCCCAAGAAGGCAACTTCAGGAAGTGTGAGCGCAGGGAATTGCTCGACCGCGGTCGCGGCACCGACAAACCTTGAGAGGACTCTCACGGTTCCAGTTTCGGTTGTTCAGGTGGAAGTTGCAAGTGCCATGCGGCTTGCCGTCTAAAGCGGAAAATCGGAACCCCAAGGTCGCGAAGGTTCACGAAGAAGGGCGCCTACGTTGGGGGTCAGTCAAGCCCCAAGGGACGCTTGTTCTCGACATCTTTTTCTTTGACCGGAACGTATTTGTTCCGCAGATAAAGAATTGCGGCGATGATTATGCCAAGCCCCAGGCTGATAAGAAAAAACGCGCGATAAGCGGGAACATAGACCAGAAAGACGGCAATGAGCGCCGCGGCGACCAGCAGGCCAGTCGTGCCTTTTACGCGAACCGTCATTCGCGGAAGCATGGGGCTATTGTAGCTCTGCGCGAGCTGTTGACGAAGGTTCGCCCTCGCGACATCCGTTGCGTTCCTTTACGAAGGTATGCAATGGGTGGCGTTTGAGTACAACGATTTGTGCGATTGCAATTTTGCCATGGCTCAGGACGACATTCTGAAGGGATGGCTCATCTGCGAGATCGGCATCGGCGAGGTTTGGCCGGCTAAGTTCATCATCTTCTGAAGCCTCCGAACATCGGGGAAGGGGTGAGCTGCGGCAACTACGCGCGTAGATTGTCCCGATTTACCCCTCCGCTAAAAGCTGGAACCGAGAACCTAGTCAAGATGCGCCTTCCGTGCGTTGCCGGTTCTGCCAGGCCCAGTACAATCGGCAGCAGATGATCCGTTGGACACGAGCTTGGGCAGTTCTTTTTTGCCTCTTCTTTGTGGTTGGCTTTCCTTATCACCTTCGCGCCCAGGATGAGCTCACCGCTGTTCCCAATCGGCCGACGGTTTCCACACCAGCTCAGCCCGTCCAGCCCGGCGTTCTTGAAACCGAGTGGGGAGTTGACGCAGCGTCTTCACATCAGGACATCAACGGCCTTCTGAAGTTCGGTGTAAGCAAGAACCTCGAGCTTCGCTTCATCAACAATCCCATCACCGCGGATTCCGGAAACAGCGGCACGGGAGACACCGGTGTGGGTTTCAAATACCGGCTGACGCGGGATTCCGGTTATAAGCCCTCTATTTCGCTTATGTACATGGCTAAGCTTCCGACTGCGGGAAGCCTTATGGGATCAGGCGAAGTGGACCACAGCTTCACGCTGCTCGCAAGCAAAGATTTTGGCAAGCATCATTTCGATTACAACCTGATCGCGAATTTACTCGGGCGGCCGCACGGCGGTTTTGACCGCTCGTATTTGAACGCGCTGGCGTGGTCGCACCCCGTGCGCGGAAAGTTGGGTGCCACGGCAGAGCTTTCCGGCACCACATCACCTGACGCGGTCACCCCTGCTGCCGCGCAAGTACTTGCCTCTGCGACCTACGCCCCAAAGCCTCGCCTGATTTTCGATATTGGAATGTCGGCGCGCATCACCGGCGAAATTCCGCACGCGATGTTCATCGCCGGCCTGACCTATTCGATCGCAGATTTCTATCATCGGCCGCACCACTTCGCGTGGTAAATCGATTTTTTGCCTGTGCTAAACTCTCTGACTTAAATTTCAAAACCTTAAATTTCAGAACAAGGACCCGATGATGTTTGCTTTTCCCAGATTACGGCTTGCGGCCGTCGTTTTGCTCGCCTGCGGATTTTCTGCTGCCCAAAAGCTTTCCGACCAGGAGATCGAACAACGAGTGAACGATCTTCTCAAGAAAATGACGATAGAAGAGAAAACTGGCCAGCTCACGCAATATGCCGGCAACAATCCGCAAACCATGGAGATGATCAAGCAGGGAAAAGTGGGTTCGCTGCTTGGCGTGCTCGGAGCGGACGCGGCAAATGCCGCACAGCGCGCAGCTGTGGAAGGCTCGCGCCTGCACATTCCGCTGATTCTTGGCTACGACGTGATTCACGGGTACCGAACAGTCTTTCCGGTTCCGCTCGCGGGCGCCGGATCGTTTGACCCTGAATTGATCGAACGCGCGGAGCGCGTGGCAGCGAAAGAGTCCACAGCTTCCGGCGTGAAGTGGGTATTCGCACCCATGGTCGATATTGCGCGCGATCCGCGATGGGGGCGCATTGTGGAAGGGGCCGGCGAGGACCCGTATCTGGGTTCTGTAATTGCGGCCGCCAAAGTGCGCGGGTTTCAAGGCAAAGATATGGGCGATCCCGATAGCGTGGTCGCCTGTGCCAAGCACTACGTAGCCTACGGAGCGGCCGAGGGCGGGCGCGACTACAACACCGTGGATATCTCCGAGCAGTTGCTGCGCGAAGTTTATCTGCCTCCATTCCGGGCTGCGGTTGACGCAGGAACGGGCACGCTGATGTCGGCGTTTCAGGACCTCAACGGCGAGCCTGCAGCCGCCAACCATCACACACTGACGGAAATTCTCCGCGGCGAGTGGCGATTTGACGGCTTTGTGGTCAGTGATTGGGGCGCAACCCACGAACTCATCGCGCATGGAGCCGCTGCAAATGATGCCGAAGCATCTTTCCGCGCTTTGACCGCCGGCGTTGACATGGACATGGTAGATGGTGCCTATAACACCATCCCCGCTCTGGTGCAGTCAGGAAAACTGCCGGCTGCGGTCGTGGACGAAGCCGTGCGACGCATACTGCGAATCAAATTCAAGGCGGGATTGTTCGAGCATCCTTACGCCGATCCACAGCGCGAAAAGACAGACATCTTGACTGCCGAGAACCGCGAAGTCGCGCGCAAGCTGGCATTCGAATCTATGGTCCTGCTGCAGAACAAGAACAATCTGCTTCCTCTCAGTCGCAAGCAAACGGTCGCGATCATAGGGCCGCTCGCGAATGACAAATCCTCACAACTCGGGCCCTGGGCCGCAAACGGCCAGGCGGCAGATGCGATCACGCCTCTCCAGGCGTTTCGCCAGAAGATGGGCGACGATCACGTCATTTACGCCAAGGGGGTTGATATTCCGCCGTTCGAGAGCGGCCTCGCCGCCGGAGTGGCTCCGCCGGCGCCTGCCTCGGCCACTGGCGTGAAGAACGTGGAGAGTGAAAACAAACCTGCCAGCATCGAAGATGCGATTGCCGCTGCCAACAAAGCGGATGTGGCTGTGCTGTTCGTGGGTGAGCTTGCCGGAATGACCGGTGAGGCAAGTTCGCGCGCTTCGCTCGAACTGCCTGGCGGCCAGATGAAGCTCATAGATGCTGTGATCGCGACAAAAAAGCCCGTGGTGCTGGTGCTCGAAAGCGGACGCCCACTCAACGTCAGCTGGGCGCCTGATCGAGTTTCGTCGATTGTGCAGGCCTGGTTCCTGGGTGTGGAAGCGGGAAATGCGATCGCGCACACGCTGCTCGGCGACGCTTCCCCGAGTGGACATCTTCCGCTAAGTTGGCCGCGCTCTGTCGGGCAAATTCCGGTTTACTACAATCACAAAGCTACCGGCCGGCCCACCGCACCCGATCGCTGGCACACCGGATATCTCGACTCACCGTCAACGCCGCTGTATCCGTTCGGCTTCGGCCTTTCTTACACGTCATTCCATTACGGAAATTTGAAAGTCGATCCGCGGATTTCAGCGAGCGGCACTTTGCACGTCAGCGCGGAGATCGAGAATTCCGGCAAACGCGAAGGGACAGAAGTTGTGCAGCTGTACGTGCATGATCGAGTTGCGCCAACCTCGCGCCCGGTGCGCGAACTCAAAGGATTCCAGCGAATCACGCTCGCTCCAGCAGAGCACAAGACGGTTGAGTTCACCGTGAATGCCAACGACCTGGGATCCTATGATCCCGATATGCACTGGGTCGTCCCCACCGGAGGCTATGACGTTTGGGTCGCGCCGGATGCGGCGAGCGGAGTGCAGGGGACATTCGAAATTCAGTAAGTTCAGTAAGGTCAGGTTTCAAGGTTTCGAATGTTTCAGGGTTTCGCTCATCTTGAAGCCTTTGAAACTTTGAAACCTTACCACCTGGGCCCCTACTTCTTCTCTGATTCCTGCAGCTTCTGTACCGCTTCTGCAGTTTTGGTTTGCGCGTCTTCGCCTCTGTCGGTGTACTGGACAATCAGCGAAATACGGCGGTTCGATGGATCCGAGGGATTGTCCGGCTTTCGCAACAGCTGGTCGGCAAAGCCGCGCACCTGAGCGACCTGTTTTTCTCCCAGGCCCTGCTGCTGCATCAGCCGCCGTGCAGCGTTGGCGCGATCGACGGAAAGCTCCCAGTTTCCATAATTTCGCTTGCCGCTGTAAGGCGTCGAATCTGTGTGCCCTTCGATGGAGATCTTGTTGGGCAACTTGCCAAGTTCGCCTGAGAGCACATCGAGGAGCTCTTTGCCATTCTGGTTTGGGTTAGGGCTGCCGAGGTCGAAAAATGTGCCGGTCGCGGACTCCAACAATTCGATCCGCAATCCTTCTGACGTAACTTTGATTTCGATCTGGTCTTTCAGCTTGTTGAAGTCCGGCATGTGGCTGATGGCCTTCTCCAGCTCATCTTTCAGCTTCGCCATGTCATCTTTCGCGACAACCACCTGCGCCCCCGGCCCCTCGCTGCTGGTGCCTAACTTCCCATTAGTGCCTGCCGGATCGCGGAAATATCCAGCGATAGCTTCGCGGACCGGCTTGCTGGTATTGAGCAGCCAGAGCACGATGAACAACGCCATCATCGCGGTGACGAAGTCTGCGTAGGCGACCTTCCAGGCGCCGCCGTGATGTCCGCCATGCGCAGATTTTTTCTTGATGATGATGATCGGGCGGCTTTCGTCCACCATTAGCCTCCCGTCGAAGCTGCTTCTGCCGCGGGAGCTTCGGGCGTTGCGGCCGCCGAGCCCCCACCGCCACGGCAGGCCTGTTCGAGTTCGGTAAACGTGGGCCGAACATGGCCAGGAATCGCACGCCGCGCCGCTTCCACCGCCATGATGGGCGCGGTGCCCTTGAGGAAAGAGGTGATCAGAACCTTGAGAACATTCAGATAGGCGTGTTCCTCGTCCGCAGCTTTAGCCATGTTTCCCGCGATTGGGCCGATTAACCCATAGCAGAGAAGAATTCCAAGAAAGGTTCCAACCAACGCTGCGGCTACCTTGTGCCCGATTTCTTCAGGCGGGCCGCCCAAAGCTCCCATGGTGATGACGACGCCCAGTACCGCGGCAACGATACCCAAGCCGGGAAGAGAGTCCGCCATGGTCGAAAGCGACGATACCGGTTGCGTGGCCTCATGGTGAAGGACTTCAAGGTCCATGTCCATCAACTGATCAAGTTCGAAGGCTTCCACTCCGCTGATCGCCATGCGCATGCTGTCACAAAAAAAATGGCGGACGTGATGGTCTTTCAAGAACTGCGGATCTTTAGAGAAGATCGGGCTCTGGTCGGGAGTTTCGACGTCGCTCTCGATCGACATCAGCCCCTGGCGGCGCGCCTTGTTCAGCAGTTCGTACACCAGCTTGAGGGATTCGACGTATCGCTGCTTTGTGAACTTCGATCCTTTGAACACCGTGACAATGCCGGCAGCGATCTGCTTCAGAATATGCAAAGGGTTGGCGATCAGCACTGTTCCGGCGCCCGCACCGCCGATAATGAGCAACTCCGCCGGTTGCAGCAGGACCTTCAGGTTGCCGTGCTCCATCAGATATCCACCGACGACCGCGCCGAACACGACAACGATGCCAATGATTGCGAACATTATGAGTTTCCAATTGAAAAAGTGCCGTAGTGCGGGTGCTTCGCTTCACTTATCGGCAGGCCAAGGGGAGAACTTCAAGATTGTGAGCGGAAAAGACTTTGCAAGGAAATCGGTGGCGGCCGTGCGACCGCAGCATCCTCATCCGCGAAACCCGGCGTCTGGCAAGGCGTTTGGCACGTTCGGGCAGAGCGATTAGCACGTTAGTGCCATTCTCAATTTCGGTACACGAAAGTACCTTCTTATTGAGCAGTTCTGGGGGAGGGCTGCCCGGGCGTCTCGCGACTCGAACTGAGTCGAGACGCCCGTTTTGTTTGTCTTGCAGGGTTTGGGGCTGGGGCGCTGCTCAGAACTCAGTATTTAGCCAGTCTCGAGTCGAGCAGATCCCCTAGAAGGTCACGCCTTAGCTGGCTTACTCGCAAACCTCTTTGTGCGAACTCAATGATGAGGTTTTGAGGGAGCGCCTGCAAGACTGCCTAGCTGAATGCTCTTAACACGCCAACTGTTCGCGCGTCAGTTTCAGTCCATTGAGGTTCCCGAGCACGGTGACGGCAATGTTCTCGGTCTTGAAGAAGTAGTTGGCGAGGTCTTTTAACTCGTTCGCGGTAACCGCCTCTATTTTCTCGATCAACTCGTCGAGTCCATAGAACCGGTCAAAGTACATTTCCTGCCGGGCGAGGTTCGACATCCGCGCCGTGGACGATTCCAGGGACAGCATCAGGCTGCCCTTCAGTTGGTCCTTAGCTCGCTGCAATTCTTCGGCGGAGACCAATTCTGACTTGAGTTTCTGGAACTCCGAAACCACGGACTCCACCACCTTGACCGCCGACTCACGCGATGTGCCTGCATAAATCGAAAGACAGCCGGTGTCGCGATAAGGATTCAGGTCGCTGTAGATCGCGTAGGCCAGGCCCTGCCGCTCGCGAATGTTCTGAAACAGCCGCGAGCTCATCCCGCCTCCCAGCAGCGTATTTAGAATGTAAGACGAATGCCGCTTCTCGTGAGTGATGGGGTAGGAAGGCACGCCCACGCAGATCTGCACCTGCTCCAGCGATTTCTTGTTGCGCAACACGATCTTGGGAATGATCTGGGGTGGAGCGCTGTGAAAGCCGTTCGTGGCGGGCTTCATCTTTTCGAAATGTCGAGTGACCAGCTCGACGAAACGTTCGTGATTCAGATTTCCCGCCGCGGTGATGATCACATTCCCGGGAATAAAACGATGGCTATAGAAATCGAAAACCGGCGGACGCTCAAAACGTTTCACGGTGTCGCGGGTCCCAAGGATCGGCCGGCCCAGCGGATGGTCCTTCCAGAAATTCTGGGTGAAGATCTCATGCACGAGGTAGTCGGGATTGTCCTCGTCCATTTTTATTTCTTCGAGAATCACCCCGCGTTCGCGCTTGATGTCCTGGTCGTCAAAAACCGGGTTCAGAACCAGATCGCTGAGTACGTCGAGGGCGACGGGCAAGTGCTCGTCCAGCACTTTCATGCTGAAGCTGACGCATTCTTTGGCGGTAAATGCATCGATGTTGCCGCCGATCGAATCCACCTGGCGGGCGATTTCCTCGGCCGAGCGATGCTGGGTGCCTTTGAAGACCATGTGCTCGACGAAGTGCGAGATGCCGTTCCACTCGCGGTCTTCGTCACGCGAGCCGGTCTTCACCCAGATGCCGATCGAGATGGAGCGGATGTGCTTCATCTCTTCGGTGATCAGGGTCAGCCCATTGGGCATCACCGTGCGTCGAATGCTGCGATCTTCTTGCACCATCCTATTTTCACATACTTGCCGGAGCCGCATCCAAAGCCAAGTAAATCTTTTATTTGGTGGAACTTACACGGCGCCATGGCGACCCATGCGCCCGACGCCAGTTAAAATGGCGGGTTGCGCGTTTGCGACAATCTTTCCAGGGCTTTGGATGCTATGAAACAGCCGGTGCCGAGAATTCTTTTAGGCCTTGATCTACAGGAACTTAGCAGGCTTGTGGAGGAAGCCGGCGAGCCCGAATATCGGGCGCAGCAACTGTTTCACGCACTGTATTCACAGCGAGTGCTGTCAATCGATCAGGCTTCTGTGCTCCCCGGCAACTTTCGCTCGGCGCTTGCCGCTAACGATGTAGCGGTTGGATTGCCCACGATTCAGAGGCGGTTCGTCTCGCGCGACGGCACTGTCCGCTGTCTGATCGAGCTCGCTGACGCCGAAACCGTCGAGACTGTCTGGATGCCCGAAGGCGACGGCGGCGAGAGGGGAGACGGAACCGCAGCCGGCGAGGAAGGCGACAAGCCGACTCGCGACTGGAAGCGCGCAACCATCTGCGTTTCGAGCCAGGTCGGGTGCGCGGTCAATTGCCAGTTTTGCCTGACCGCCTTGCTCGGAGTGAAGCGGAACTTGACTGCAGGTGAGATTGTTGGCCAAGTGATGGCGGTTTTGCGGGACCAAGACGTCGCTCCTCCGAATGACCGCATCAACCTGGTGTTCATGGGAATGGGCGAGCCATTCCTCAACTACGAGAATTTCATGAAGGCGGTACGGCTGCTGGTCGAGGGCGTTGGAATTCCGGAGAGCCGGATGACGGTCTCTACCGCTGGTATCGTGCCCAGGATCTATGATCTTGGCGCGGAAACCATCCGTCCGAAACTGGCGATTTCGCTGAATGCGCCGAACGACGAACTTCGCACGCGCATCATGCCCATCAACAAGAAATGGCCTTTAGAAAAACTACTGGCGGCCGCCCGCGAATTTCCGCTTCGCAATCGCGAGAAACTCACCTTCGAATACGTGTTGTTAAGAGGGACGAATGATTCGGCCGAACATGCGCGCGAGCTGGCGCAGCTGGTTCGGAGCTTAAAGGCGAAAGTTAATTTGATCGCGTTGAACCCGGGGCCGGGCGTCGCGTTCGAAACGCCTGACGAAAAGCGCGTGATCGAGTTTCAGCGGACCCTGGCAGATGCCAGCGTCCCTGCCTATATTCGCAGGCCTCGAGGCCGGGATATTTATGCCGCATGCGGCCAACTTAAAAGAACGGTGGAACTGGCTAGTTAGCTGCGTGCGCCTGGGCCCGCGGTTCCATGATGTTGCCGGTTGCGATCGGCAGTTCCACAACGAATGAGGCCCCTCCCTCGTCTTTATTGCGGCAGGTAATTTTTCCCCCGTGCTCCTGAATGATCCCGTAGCAGGCACTGAGCCCCAACCCTGAACCTTGGCCCACCGGCCGCGTGGTGTAGAAAGGGTCGAACACACGCTCGGGTTCAAGCATTCCCGTGCCGGTATCGCAGAAGTCAGCGTGAATGAAATTCCCGATTGCAGAGATGGTAACGGTCAGGCTTCCGCCACGATCGCTCATTGCTTGAATTGCATTGTTAATGATGTTGGAAAAGACCTGCAGCAGCTGGTTTGAGTCGCCCTGAACTCGCGGCAAATTAGCCGAAAACTTGGTTGCGTATTGCACGTTCGCGATGCGCATCTGCGGCTGGCATAGTCTGAGGGCAGTCTGCACAACGGTAGACAAATCCACAGCCGATTTTGCCGCCACCGGTGCCTGCTTTGCAAAGCTCAACAAGCTGGCAACCAGAATTCGGATGCGCTTCGCCTGCTGCCCTACTTTTTCCGCTAACGACCGCTGTTCCGGAGTGAGATCGGTGGTTGCCAGCAACTCGGAGTAGCCAAGCATGGCAGTCAGCGGATTGTTCAGTTCGTGGGCTGCTCCGCCAACCAACTGCCCCAACGAAGCCAGCTTTTCCGATTGCACAAGCTGCGTTTGAAGCACCTGCAGATCCTGAAAGGACCGTTGGGAGGCGCGAAGCAGGCGTATCAGTTCGATATCAAGCAGGTGCTGTTTCAGAAAGACCAGCGATCCCATCAGCAACATCGCGCCTAAGGTGAGCACCAGGCGAAAGGTCCGCACGCGCATTGGGACCGGGCCGCCGAACGCGAATAACTCTTCTGAGATTCCGGTCAGGATTGGCGGGGAATGAAGCCGTTGCACCAGACGCGCAATTGCTCCCGGCTCGGAAAAAACCGATAGCCAGGCGAAGATCGGCAGCGAAAAGACGGCAATCATTCCTAACCGCGCGGCCCACACGCCTCGTGGAAGCGAGCGCATCGCCGCGGTGCGTCCGGTGCGCATTTCGAGCGCCAACAGCGCCGGCACCGCCATCCATGCCATGGAAATTACCAGCGGCAGATCATACAGGCTGCCGGAATAGTAAATATTGCGGCCAAGCGCCCAGGTGGCGACAAACGAACTGACCGAGTACAGAAGGCCGGCTCCGAACCAATGGGCGTAAATGGTTTTCCATCGTCCTGAACTGCGAGACCACAACAGAGCGAGCCCCACCAGTAGCGCCAATTTTTCGACCAGGTACGAGGAGTTCAGGTTGTGCTGATAGGCATCGTCACTGGCATACACGTACTGCCAAGGTATGACTGCATAAAGATAGACATAGACCCACCACAGCAGGAGCAACGCAAAATCGAGCGATCCAAGGCGCAAGTCGCGATCGTGCTGCTCAACATCGGGCTGCAGCGCCAGAGCGGCCATCATCGGCACGATGTGCAGAAACAGAATGATGTCGCCGGTGAACAGGCTTGGAACATCCTGTTTTTGGACGACTTCGATGTAGCTCCAAAGGCCCTGATAGACCAGCCAGGAGGCGAAGGCGAGGCACATCAATGTCCAAAACAGCCTCGTACGGCCATTATTGCGGAGGATGTTCGGGACACAGGCCATTGCGGCCGCGAACAGCAACAGCAGCTGCTGAATGTCACTGAACGCAACCAGGGCGAAGCTGTGCGGAGCAACCAGCGACACCGCGACCTGCAGCAACACTACGCTTATCAGGCCTACTCCCCACGCTTTGGCCCGCTTAGACATACCCCATCCTGAAAGGATTTTAGACGTTAAGGTTGATGACCGGACGTTACTTCGGTAATACTCTGGCAGACTGGGAATTGGCGCCGGAATGCCCGCCTACTTCCGCTGATTACTGCCGCTGATTGCACACCAAGTTGTGCTTGCTCTGCCAGTTGCAGGAATCAATAATTGTCGAGGCAACAGCACGATTTTGCGTTTCTCAGCACAATTCGCACAGTATCTGCGGCCCCGATCGCTGTGGCGGAATCACGTACCCCTCAGCCCGGAGGAGGTCAGGCGCACCGAGCGCTGGCTGGCTACCGCCCGCGTATTTCTGGCAATATCGGCTTTGATTACGGTCTGGATGGATCCCGCAGAGATCCGCTCGATCTGGGCCTACGCTCTGCTTGCCATCTACATCGCCCAGGGCACCGCCATCATGTTGCTGCTGCGGTGGCACCAGCAGTCCACACCCTCATTCCGCTTGCTGGTGCACGCGGGCGACATCGTCTGGCCCGCGCTGATTTCGCTCTTTACCACCTCGCAGAGCAACCCCTTCTTCCTTTTCTTTCTTTTTGTGCTGGCAGCGGCCGCATACCGGTGGGGTGTTTGGGAGACGGTCATGACGGCGGTCGCATCGCTGTCACTGCTGTGGTTGGGCAGTCTGGTGCTCAGCGTAGAAGGACCGCGGGTTTGGCTGGCGCAACATCATCTCCAAATCGTACGGTTCACCGTCGCAGATTTTTCTCCAAAACCATTGTTTGTGCGATCGGTGTATCTGCTGGTGATGAGTTTCCTGCTGGGATATCTGGCTGAACAGCAGAAGAAGCTGCGCGCAGAGAGGGACGTTGCGACCCGGCTGCTCGGGCTTGTGCGGCTGGAGGGTGGGCTTGGCGGCACTCTGGCCCACATTGTCGGCGAACTTCTGCACCTTTATGGAGCCAGGCGCGCACTGATCGTCTCACGCGAAAGCGCCAATCCTCGTATTTCGGTGGGATCTTTAAATACTAGTAACAGCATTTCAGAAATCCAATGGCTCGATCCCGGCCCTTCCGGCTCCGAAACCTATCTCGCCGAGAGCCGGGCGGCTGCGTGGTATGCCGGCAGCCATTGGGGCACGAGTGATTTCAGCTTCGTGGGAGTGGACGCTTCGGGCAGGCCGGTGCGCAACCTGGATACTGGACTGGTGAGGCGTTTTGCGGAGGTCCATCCCTTCGCCCAAATGTGCGCAGTCTCCTTTTCTATTGGGCAGGAACTTTCAGGCAGAATCTTTCTGCTTGAGCCGCATTTTTCAGCCAACGAAGAAGACGAACTTCGCTTTCTGCAGGAACTGGTCCGGCAAATCAGTCCGGCGGTTTATAACCTGTATCTGCTTCGCAGGCTGCGTAAGCGCGCGGGTGCGCTGGAACGTGCGCGACTGGTCCGCGAATTGCACGATGGCGCGGTGCAATCGTTGATTGGCGTGGAAATGCAGGTGGACGTGCTGCGCAGAAGCTACGACAACGGTGCGGTCAGCGAATTGGATGAAGTAGCACTTCCCCCGCAGCGCGGGGAGTTTGTCGCTGCAGAACTTGAGCGCATACAAAACCTGCTTCGCGAAGAGGTCCTGAAATTACGCGAACTGATGCAACAGATGAAATCCGCCGAAGTGGATTCGCGTAAGCTTCCGCCATTCCTGCGGGACGCGGTGCAGCGGTTCCAGCGTGAAACCGGCATTGCCGCGCAACTGGTGCTGGACGTCGATGAAATCCGCCTTCCTGCCCCGGTTTGCCGCGAGTTGGCGCGCATCGTTCAGGAAGCACTGGTGAATGTGCGTAAGCACAGCGGAGCTACGCGAGTCATCGTTCAGCTGCTTGAGACGGGAGGGAAGTGGGAGCTTATCGTGGAAGATGACGGAGGCGGCTTTCCGTTCGCGGGCAAGATTTCGCAGGCCGAGCTGGATTCAAGCGGCCGAGTCCCGGCGATCATTCGCGAACGCGTGCGGCTCATTCAGGGCGAACTCACGATAGAATCGAGGCCAGGCCAGGGTGCTCGCCTGGAAATTCTGGTGCCACAAGATCAGTTGGTAAGCTCAACTTAGCTATGGAAACCAAGAAGGTGGCGCTCACCCGCATCGTCATCGCCGATGACCATCCCATTTTCCGGGACGGCCTGAAACGCCTGCTCGAATCGGAACGCGAATTCAAAGTTGTAGGCGAGGCCTGCGACGGTATCGACGCTGTGACGCTGGTGCAGCAACTCAAACCCGATGTCCTTCTGCTCGATCTTGCCATGCCTCGCCGCGCCGGCCTTGACGCGCTCCGCGAGATGGGCAACGAGCCGGTTTCACCGCGGGTGATCCTTTTGACCGCCGCCGCCGAGAAACATCAAATTGTAGAGGCGCTCCAGTTGGGTGCGCGCGGGGTGGTGCTCAAGGACTCGGCCACTCAAATTCTGCTTAAGAGCATTCGCGCGGTGATGAGCGGCGAATACTGGGTCGGCAGAGAGAGCGTTTCGAACCTGGTGCAGTATCTTCGGAACCTGGTTGACTCATCCGTTAACGATCCGCGCAAGAAGAAATACGGACTGACGCCGCGCGAACTCGAAGTCATTTCCGCCGTGGTGGCGGGCTTCGCCAATAAGGAAATTGCCCAGCATTTCAAGATCAGCGAGGACACAGTCAAGCATCACCTGAGCAATATCTTCGATAAGCTCGGGGTCTCCACACGGCTGGAACTGGCGCTGTTCGCAGTCAACCAGGCTCTGCCGTTCAAGCCCATCGCGTAAGCTGTAACCAGGGGCCGAATAGCCCATTCGGGCTATTGTGCATATCTGTGAGGTTGCTAACTTTAACCTAGCTGATTTTGTGCCTTAGTTCGGAAAGACATGAGCATGAAAGACACTACTCAAACAATTCGAAGAATCTTCCTAGACGAAGCAGGTCAGGACATCGCGGAATATGCGGTCATGCTGGCGGTAATCTTGCTGATTGTTATCGGTACCGTCAAGCTGATCGGCACCAACGCGAACAGCACTTTCTCCAACGTCGCCAGCAATCTCAACGGCGGCTAGAACTCAAAAATCCTCTGTGGAACTCTGTGCCCTCTGTGGTTTACGCATTTCTGTCGCACACAGAATGCCGAGAACGTTCGGCTCAGCAGTGCACAATCTTCGGACTCTTGATTCCTCGCGTAGCTTTGCGAGTATCGACCACTAGTTTGGATTCGCGAACGATCCGCTCGTAATCGTAATCCGAGTGGTCGGTGACGATCAGCACGCAATCATACTGGGCCAGGTTTTCCAGCGGCGTGCACTTCATCTGCAAATCGTATTTTCGGCCTCTCCCTACTTCAGGAAAGTACGGGTCGTTGTACAAAACCTGCGCCCCTTCTTTCTGCAGAAGCTCGATGATAGTCAGCGCCGGCGATTCGCGAAGATCGTCAATGTCCTTCTTGTATGCGACTCCCAGGATGAGAATCTTCGATCCGTTAAGCGCCTTCTTGTGCTGGTTCAGCGCTTTTCCGACCGACTCCAGCACGTGATATGGCATGTTGGTGTTGATCTCGCCCGCTAGTTCGATGAAGCGCGTGTGGAAGTCCCACTCCTTGGCTTTCCATGAAAGATAGAAGGGATCGACAGGAATGCAGTGTCCGCCGAGACCCGGGCCAGGATAGAACGGATGAAACCCGAAAGGTTTCGTGGAAGCAGCTTCGATGACCTCCCAAATGTCGAGGCCCATGCGGAGCGAGAGCAGCTTGAGTTCATTCACCAGCGCAATGTTCACGCAGCGATAAATGTTCTCGAGAAGCTTCGTCATTTCCGCGGCTGCGGGAGATGAAACCGGTACGGTTCGATTGAAGATTGATCCGTAAAGCGCGCAGGCCAGTTGTGATGCCTGCTCGTTCAGCCCACCTACAACCTTGGGAATATCGCGCCGTGCCACCGTCTGGTTGCCAGGATCTTCTCGCTCCGGAGAAAATGCCACGAAAAATGTCTTCCGGTTCTCCGAGTCTTCGCGTGACGCCTTCAATCCATTCTTATTGCCCTTTTCAAGAATCGGAATCATGACCTCTTCGGTCGTGCCGGGATAAGTCGTACTCTCGAGTATCACCAACTGGCCCGCCTGCAGATGCGGAGCGATAGACTCGGCCGTTCCCGTGATGTAGCTGAGATCGGGTTCGTGATATTCGTTCAGCGGGGTCGGCACGCAAATGATGACCGCGTCCATGCCGCGAAGCTGCGAGTAATCGGATGTGGCGGAGAGGCCCTGACCGCGGGCGCGCTGAATCTCAGGCGCCGTGATTCGGAAAATATACGACCCACCCGCATTCAAGGTGGAAACTTTGCGTTCGTCGATATCAAACCCAGTGACCGGGAAGCCTTGTTCGCTGTAGAGAAGTGCGAGAGGAAGGCCTACGTACCCCATGCCGATCACCGCAACCCGCGCCTGCCGTTGCTCAATCTTGGTCTTCAGTTCAGAAAAATGCGTCGTAGATATGGCTTGGCTGCTCATAATTGAATTGGAATTGCCGATTCTAGCACGCCGAAAGTTTCGGCTCAGCGGAATCCGGCATCCTTCAGGTTCGCAGATTGGGGCGCGGCAGGGCAGCAGATTTTGCGCGGAACGGGTTACTTCCGTTACCGTTCAAAGTGAGGATTTCGAACTCGATGAAGAAAGTCAGGGCTGTCCTCATCATCCTTATTGCAATGGCGCTGCTTCTGTTTTCGACCTCTGGCGAGTTTCTGATTGTGAATCAGCCCGATCACGCAGATGTGATCGTGGCGCTGGCGGGCGAGACCGACCGCCGGCCCGCCCTCGGACTCAAACTTCTTCACGACGGCTACGCCCCGCGCATGCTGCTCGATGTTCCCGCCAATGCGAAGGTCTATCAATGGGACATGCTGCAGCTCGGTCAGCAATACGTGCGCGGTTTGCCGGAATCAAACGCGGTCACGGTTTGTCCGATTTACGGACTCTCTACCAAGGCCGAAGCCCAGGACGTATCCAGGTGCCTGAACACACTGAATGCCAACAAGGTGCTGGTGGTCACATCCGACTATCACACGCGGCGGGCACTGAGCACATTCAGACACGAATTACGAGGAATGCAAGTCTCCGTTGCCGCGGCCACCGATCCTCAGCAATTCGGCGGCTCATGGTGGAAACACAGACAATGGGCGAAGCTCAATTTCGATGAATGGCTAAGGCTGGTGTGGTGGGAGACGATAGACCGCTGGCGCTAGTGGTTACCAGAAGGATTCCGCCGCGGTTAACTGCGATTGACGCGCCAAGTCGAGATCACAAGAATAACAGTGAGTGTGTTCGTTGCCGGTACTCGCTTTCGTGTCTGAATGCTGAGTGCTGAGTGCTTCTTAGGAGCGTTCCGGGTAATGATTCGTAAACTGACCAGCTTCTTTCTTGTTCCTTTGTTTTTGTGCAGCGCCTTGGCGCAGGGGGACGCCGCAGTACTCAGCGGCAATGGCTCCGTTTTTCTGAATGGCGCGCAACTTACAACGCCTTCGATGGCGGTCACCAACGGCGACGTGATTCAGACCAGGGACACCGGCGCGGCCAACCTGAATGCTGCCGGTTCGAGCATTTCCATCCAGTCGAATTCGATCGTGCGGTTTCAAAGCGGCGGCGTCGCGCTTGACCGCGGCAGCATTCTGGTCACAACCGGTCGCGGGATGAGTGTGTTTGCCCGCGATTTCAAAATTACGCCGGCTTCTGACGGCTGGACCGAGTTCTACATTTCCCGCACCAGTGGCGTGATCGAAATCATGGCGCGCAAGAACAGCATCAGCGTGAACTGCGGCACCAGCGGCGCGAGCACGGTAAAAGAAGGGCAGCAACTTTCCCGCGAAGACGCCGCCAACTGCGGCATCGCCGAAAAGGGTGTGGGCGCAACTCCCGCAGCCAAAGGCCCGATCCTTGATTCCCGCTGGGCCGAGATCGGTGGCATCGGCGTAGGTAGCGGCCTACTCCTGTGGGTGCTGCTGAAGTGTGAGGATCCTGTGAGCCCGTCTAGTCCGACCAAGAACTGCTGATCATTTCTGCGAGCTTAGAGCTAGGAAAACTTCATCCCCGCCAGTTTGCGCATCATGTTGCCCTTGCCCATCTGCTTGAACATCTTCCGCATTTGCGCGTATTGGCGAAGAAGGTTGTTCACTTCCTGAATCGTTCTGCCGGAACCCCTGGCAATGCGCTTGCGCCGGCTGCCGTTGATCACATCGTGATGATTGCGCTCGTAAGCCGTCATCGAGTTGATGATGGCCTCGACATGATTGATCTGTTTTTCGTCAATCTTGTCGGCATGTTTTTGAAGTCCGGCAAAAGGGCCGATGCTCGGCAGCATCCCCATCAAGTTCTGAATCGAACCCATCTTCCGGACCTGTCGTAGCTGATCGCGGAAGTCTTCCAGCGAAAACCCATCGCCTGATAACGCACGCGCCGCGATGTCCTGCGCTTTCTTTTTATCCACCGTCTGCTCGGCGCGCTCAATGAGAGACAAAATGTCGCCCATGCCGAGAATGCGCGAGACGATGCGGTCGGGATGGAAGGGCTCCAGCGCATCATATTTTTCGCCCACGCCGATGAACTTGATCGGGGCGCCGGTGACGTTGCGGATCGAAAGCGCGGCGCCACCGCGCGCATCGCCGTCCATCTTGGTGAGCACCACGCCGGTGAGCGAGAGCTTCTTATGGAATTCGTCGGCGGATTTCACCGCGTCCTGTCCGGTCATCGCATCAGCGACGAACAGGATTTCGGAAGGATTGAGCAGCTTCTTCAGCGACTGCATCTCTTCCATCAGCTGATCGTCAATGTGCAAGCGGCCGGCGGTATCGACGATGAGCACGTCGCAGCCGGTGTTGATCGCTTCGCGGCGAGCTTCTTTGGCCAGGCGCTCGACCGTAGGAGTGTCAGCTTCTTCGACCTGGCCTTCGTAAATCTGCGCCTTGATCGCGTGCGCAACAACTTTCAACTGCTCGCGAGCAGCAGGGCGATATACGTCCACCGAAACCAGCAGCGGGCGATGCCCGCCATTCTTGAACCAGTGCGCAAGCTTGCCCGAGGTCGTCGTCTTGCCGGAACCTTGCAGGCCGGCCATCAGCACGACAGTCGGCGGCTGCGAGGCAAACTTCATGCGGGCTGTGTCTTTGCCCAGAACTTCGACGAGTTCATCGCGGACGATCTTGATCACGTGCTCGCCCGGCGAAAGCGCTGTTAGCACTTGCTGCCCCGTTGCTTTCGCCTGTACTTGCTCGATGAACTGCTTTACGACTTTGAAATTGACGTCGGCTTCGAGCAGCGCCAGCCGCAGCTCGCGCAGCGTCTCCTGCATGTTCTCTTCACTGAGAACACCCTGCCCGCGCAGGGATTTGAAAGTTCGTTGAAGTCGTTCCTGAAGGTTCTCAAACATAACGGATTATTTTAGCAGTCCAGATTGGGTTACCAGGAACCTTGATTAGTTGTTGTTGAATAATAATTAGTAGTGTAATATGGTGAACCGTGGTAGGAGGCTCTAATGGCAAGTCCGAAGGTGGCTGCGATAACACGTCAGGATGTAGTCAAGACCGCGAGAGGTTTAAGGTCGGTCCGACAGAAGGCAAAATGGACGGTAATTGTTGATGGGGAGGAATTTCCTGCTCGGCCGTTGGTTCTACAAGCGGCGGGGGTCCCGCCAAATGATCCCACGAATTCACATCAATCTATCGCGCTCTTGAAGCAATTGGGATTCGTGGTTCGCTACGAGGGGAAAGCTGTCTAATTCCGAAGAAAGTGAAAATAGCAATGGCTCCAGTTTCCCGGAGCCACTGCGAAATCGTGGTGTAAGCACTCTGTCCACAACCAGTATGGAAAACTGAGTTCCCAATGTCAAGTTACTTGGAGAGAGTATCTCTGCGTTATCTCCCCAAAAGCATTTCTCCACAAAGCCGGAGAATGGACCCGGCGGGATTCGAACCCGCATCTGCGACTTGGACAGAGTGCTGTGTTGCCGTTACACCACGGGCCCTGTTCACCATTTAACGTATTTACTACCGAATGGCAAGGTTATCCGTCACACTCGTGCGCATCGCGTTCCAAAATGGAACTGTTCAAGAAATCAGGCTGGCATTAGATGCTCCCGAAAACACCTCTTTCGCCGCCACCACCGTATTGCAATGAATCGTTACCGTGTCTTCCACGCGCTGCGCATAACCCCCGGCGTAAGTCACCATCACCGGAATTCCTTTCGCATGTGCCACGCGAAACACGAGTTCATCGCGCTTCTTCAATCCTTCAATCGTCAGCGCCAGGCCGCCTAGCTGGTCTTCGCGATACGGATCGGCTCCCGCGATGTAGCAGATCAGGTCCGGAGTGAACTGGCGCAAACCGAAACTAAGCGCGTTATCGAGCCAGGCAAGGTAGTCGTCATCGGTGATGCGGTCCGGCAAATCCACGTCAATCGAAGACGGCGGCTTGTGCTGCGGATAGTTGTTTTCCTGATGCAGCGAAATCGTGAACACATCACCCGCGTGCGTGCCGCGCATCAATGGTTTTTGTCCAAGAACTGATGGCCCGCTCGACGGCAATGGCTCACTCTGCGTCCGGGTTCCAGCAAAGATCGCCGCCGTGCCGTTGCCGTGGTGAACGTCGCAATCGACCGTCATCGCGGTGCGGACCTTGCTGTCACGCTGCATGCGCCGAATCGCCACCGCGACATCGTGAATCATGCAGAAGCCTTCCCCATGATCGGGAAAAGCATGATGAAATCCGCCGCCGATGTTGACCGCGATGCCGTCTTTCAACGCGTTCTCCGCTGCGAGAATCGACCCGCCAGCCGCCAGCCAGAACGCATTCACCAGTTCCGGCGAATAAGGAATTTCCAGCTGCAGCTCTTCGATCGCTGACAGCGTGCCGGTCTTCAACTTGTTTACGTACGCCGGCTTGTGGACAAGCAGAATGTCCTGATCCGACGCAGGCTGCGGCGTGATGAAGTCGGACGGATCGGCCACACCCGTTTCGATCAGCTTGTTATGAACCCGCCGGTATTTCTCGGCGGGAAAAACATGCTGCCCAATCGGCAAATAATATTGGTCGCTGTAGATGAGCTTGAAGGGAAGCATGAACTGTCATCATAACCAAAAGGATTGCATTACCTAGCAATGTCATCTCGACCGGAGCGGCGCGGCGGCTTTGCCGACGTGCTGCGGAGTGGAGAGACCGTGTGGTTTGCGGCTTCACCTGCGCTCGCGGGAGAACACAAGGTCCCCATTCGACTTCTTCCCTACGGTCAGTCGCTCAGGGCAGGCACTCGACTGCGCACGAATCTCGCTTTTGCTCGATTGCGTGCTCCGCTCGGGATGACATCTACTTTTTTCGGTTAATAACCGGCGGGATCGGCCTTCGTATCGGCACAATCGCCCCGCGCGACGGATCATTCGCGGCATTGGCGCGCGACATCACTTCTTCCTGCAGATACTTCACGAAGTCCTGAATCTGCCGCTGCATCTCTTCCATGCGCTCGCGCATTTGCAGGATGATGGCCATCCCGCTGATGTTCACTCCCAAATCACGAGCCAGATTCAAAATGAACTCGAGCCGCTGCAGATCTTCGTCGGTGTAAAGCCGGGTGTTGCCTTCGGTGCGGGATGGCTTGAGGAGTCCTTCGCGTTCATAGAGCCGCAGCGTTTGCGGATGAATTCCATACATCTCGGCGACGGCCGAAATCATGTACGCGCCTTTGGATCGGCGTTTGGTCATGGCTAGAGTCTAAAACATAACCACAGAGACCACAGAGGTTCACTGAGGAACGCCACAGAGGAATGCGATCCCCTGTTGGATTTCCCGTAGGGATCTCTGTGTTCTCTGTGATTAAGAATTTAAGCCACTGGCTCCGGCTGCGCCCACCCCGCGGGCTTGAGCACCTGATTGAGCACATAGGCGACGACGCCCGCGCCAATCACCAGCGCTCCGAAGGCAAATGAACTCATGCCCAGAATCTGTTCGCTCTGGCTTCGAATGAGATCAAAGCCAAGCAGCGCCACTGGCGCAATGCCAACGGCAACCGCCCCGACGATTCCGCCCGGAACACGGAACGGCCTTGCCAACTTCGGCTCGCGAATTCGGAGAACGACCAGCGCGGTGAACTCCAGCGCGAGGCTTAAACCGTAAATCAGGATGTCGAGCGTGACCAGCCGTTCGAAGCCTAGTCCGAGGCAGCAGGCCCATCCGATCGCGAGCGCGATAATCGCTACCCAGGGCGCACGGCGCCGGTTCAGCTTGCCGAAGAAACTCGGAAGCATGCCGTCCTGTGCCATTGCGAGAGGAAGGCGGGAGTAGCTCATCACCAGCGCGTTGAACATGCCGAAGGCGCTGAACATGCCTCCGACGACCAGCGCGATGCGCAAGATCGGACCGCCGAACAGGCCGGCGATGTCCGCCCATGAGCCGGTCTCCCACGCACCAACTGGAAGCTTGGTCATCCAGACGGCCGCTACCGGAATGATGTAGCTCAACGCAACAATCGTCACAGCAGCCAGCATCGCCCGTGGATAAGTCCGCTGCGGGCGCTCGACTTCGGTTGCGATCGTCGAGGCGTTGTCCCAGCCCATGTAGTTCCACATGCAGATGAGCAGCCCGCCGATCAAGTCAACTTTCGACGTCGTCGGCGTAGTCACCGCGTGAAACAGAGCACCGAACTTCAACGGTGAGAGCAGAACAATCAGGAGAAACGGCGACGACAGCGCGAAGAACAACCACAGCGAAGTCGTGGAAACAACCTTCACTCCGGCGATATTGAGCAGCGCACACACGATCACCACCGCCAGCCCAACCATCACGCCGCGATAGTTGACCGCAAACCAGGGAAACAGGCGAGTCAGATACGCAACAAACAGCGTCGGGTAAATCGCCATGTCGAAAATGGAAGCAGCCAGCGAAAGCCAAGCTTCTTGAAATCCCCAGAAGTTGCCCATGGATCGCCGCACCCAGGCGTAGTAGCCGCCCTCGAAGGGCAGCGCGCTTGAAAGCTCGCCGATCATGAACGCGGTCGGCAGGCTCCAGAGCAGCGGGGTGAGCACGAGGAAGAGAATCGCGCGGCCGTAACCGGCGCCGTGGACAATGTCCTCGATGCCGTAGGTTCCGCCCGATACCATGAAAAAGGTAGCGGCTACTAAAGGCCACAGGGTGAGGCGGACAGATTTCTTTTTGCGATTGGGGACGAGGGTGGGGACTTCCTGTTGAAGGGCGCTAGCTGTTGCCAATTCCGATGTCTTCCTCCTTAAAAATAACTCTTGGCTCTTGGCTCGGCCATGAGCTTGGAGCGCTGAGCGCGAGCAATCACTTCAGGCAAGACTTGTTTTTCGAAACTTGCGGCTCAGTGCTCAAAAGCTTATCTGCAGAATTAAATGTACGGAAAATTTCCACAGATGCAAGAAGAATCTTGTGAAATTTTGTCGGGAAAGCGAGGCGGGCGTTGGTAGCTCTACTTCAAGGCCTGCAGCTTCTCGTTCGCGATTTGCGCCGCCGGACCAGACGGAGATTCCTTCTTCAGCTGCTCGTATACCTTCCTGGCCTCAACATTGTTGCCTGCAGCCTGATAAGCGTCAGCCAAGGCTACCTCTGCGGAAGGCTTGCTGACGGCGCGGGTTGGCTTGTCGACCAGTTGCTTGTAGAGATTCACTGCATCCTGGTTCTTTCCCTGGCCGCGATAGACCGACCCCAGCGCCATCTTCCCCAGCGAAGAAAGGTCTTGATCGTGATAGCCGGCCACGGTTTTCAGTTCGCGCTCGGCGATCGCATTGTCTCCGACACTCGCGGCCGTGGTCCCGAGCAGGTAATGGGAAAAATCGGCGGCATGGGTGTGCGGGTACTTATCGATGACGGCCTGCAGTTGCTTGCGGGCTTCGGTGGCGCGTTCACTGGCTGAAGCAAAGCTTGGCAGATCGGGCTGCGCGGGCATTCCTGCGGGACGAACAGGAGTATCCAGCACCGAAACCGCTTTGCCGAAGTCGGCGCTGGCGGCTTCGTTCTGCTTTTCGAGGTAGTACCAGCTTCCAAGGACCGCAAGAATTACAATCATGAGCGCGATGGCCGCCACGATCAGCTTGCCCTGATGCTCGACGCTCCAATGCACAGTCTGCTCTGCGACCTGGATCGTAGTGCGGGTAAACCTGTCTTGTTTGAGCTGATGGCGGGTTTCTGCGCGCACGAATGTCCCTTCTGAGTGGAGAGGATTTCGGAAAGCTTCAGTCTATCAGCGGGGAAACAGAGGGTCAAAGAAGCAGTTTCAAGGTTTCGGAAGGTCTCAAGGTTTCTAAATTTTCAAGGTTTCGGAAGTAAGCATTCGTGTTCAACTTCGAAACCTTAAAACCTGCGAAACTTTGAAACCTTACTTCGACGCCTCTTCCAGCAACCCGTTCTCCAATTTTTCCTGGCACTCGATGCAGTGGCGGGTCCAGGGTACGGCTTCCAGGCGCTTGGCATTGATTTCCTTGCCGCAGGAGATGCATTCGCCGAAGCTACCTTCGCGGATGCGGGCAAGCGCATTCTCCACCATTTGCAAGAGCTGGCGGTCGGCGTTGCTCTGGTGGAAGAGGAATTCCTTGTTGTAAGAGCTGGCGGCCTTGTCAGCGATGTCCTGCGCCGTGTCTTCATCGGCGCTGCGGCCATCCTGTTGCGTGCGCGTGACCATCCGCCGCAACTCCTGCTGACGGGTCTCCAGCCGTTTCTTGAATCCTTCTAACTTCTTCTTATCCATCTGTGTATATCCAACTGCGGCCAATTACCGTATGCTCCCAGCCGCCAAAAGTCAAACCGGAATAATATGCGTCCAAAATAAGATGCGTCAAATGTGCATTTGGGTGCAGCGGTGTGTTGAGTTCTACTTGGGCCCGATCTGGAGGAGGAACGAACCTCTGCACATCGAGTGCCCACTGTAAAAGCGTGGCATTCTGACTTGAGATATCAGAGCCGGTGGTATCAGTGACGCGCGCACGGGTCTTACCGCCATTAGTGATGAGTTCGAACCACGGCGCATCAAGAATCAAAGTGTCATGTCCCTTACGGTCCTTAAACGGCGCACTCTCGCAGATGCTGGTGTCGACTCTTGCGGCCCGCCGGATCAACTCGTCCAGTTTCTCCTGGGGCAACTCAAAGGCCTGTTTAACAACAGGAATCTCAATTGCGAGACGTTGATATTCAGCCAAACTCCGGTGCGAACCTCCAAGGTTGTACGTTTTTCCCCAGATGATTCTGCTGGGCGAATATCTTGTCAAAGCGCTTTTTGAGACCGCGGGATCGAACACAATTTCGTATTCGGGAAACAGGCCACCAAAGATGCGGAGCACGATTGCAGAGTCAATGTTGCCACGCACGTGAATGAAGTAGGCGTCCAGCACGCTTTCGTACTCGGAGTCGAACCTGTTGCAGGGCTTGGATTTGGAGGTGGTGCTTTGCGCTGATGCAATCAGATGGCTGGCACATAGGAAGGCGAGCAACCATGCCGTAGAGCGGTGGCGCATCATCTTGAACTCAAGCATTCACGGGCTGCAGTGCCGGCCTATTCATCAATTGCCGCAGCACGTATTGCAGAATGCCACCGTTGGCGTAATACAGCGCCTCTTGCGGAGTGTCGATGCGAACCAATGTATCGAACGCCTTGGCGCCCGAAGCCCCGCTGGCGCGAACTTTGAGCCGCTGACCGGGCGTGAATGTGTCGATCAGCGGGCGAACTCCGCTCATCTCGATCACTTCGTCTCCCGTAAGTCCGAGCGATTGGGCATTCTCGTCCGGCAGGAATTGCAGCGGCAAAATTCCCATGCCGACCAGGTTCGAGCGATGAATGCGCTCGTAGCTCTCGGCGATCACCGCGTGAACTCCCAGGAGCCTCGGGCCTTTCGCAGCCCAATCCCGCGAGGAGCCTGAACCATATTCTTTCCCGGCGATGATGACCAGTGGCACGCCCTCGGCAAGATATTTCTCCGAGGCTTCAAAGATCGTCATCTCGACGCCGCTGGGCAGGTGCCTGGTAAATCCGCCTTCGAGATTCGGAACCATCTTGTTTCGCAGCCGGACGTTGGCGAACGTCCCGCGCACCATCACTTCGTGATTTCCGCGGCGCGAGCCGTACGAATTGAAGTCCGCCGGCTTCACGCCGTGTTCCTGCAAATATTTTCCAGCCGGGCTGTCTTTCTTGATCGAGCCTGCGGGAGAAATGTGGTCCGTGGTAACGCTGTCACCGAGGACGGCGAGCACGCGCGCGTTCCTGATGTCGGCAACAGGGCTGGGTTCTGCCGGCATGTCATCGAAGTACGGCGCGCGGCGGATGTACGTCGAGTCCCGCTCCCAAACATAAGTGTCGCCGGCCGGAATTTTGAGAGACTGCCAGTGCTCGTCTCCCGAATATACCTCGCCGTAGCTCTCGCGGAACATGTCAGAAGAAATGGAGTGCTGCACAGCTTCGTCCACTTCGCGCTGCGATGGCCAGACGTCGGTCAGATACACGGCCTTCCCATCTTTGCCAGTCCCCAAAGGATCTTTGCGCAAATCCACATCCACGCGTCCGGCAAGCGCAAACGCAACCACCAGCGGCGGCGACATCAGATAATTTGCCCGCACATCAGGATTGATGCGGCCCTCAAAATTCCTGTTTCCCGAGAGCACTGAGGCGACAACCAGGTTCTTACGATCGATTTCCTTTGAGATTTCTTCCGGCAGTGGCCCGGAATTCCCGATGCAGGTGGTGCAGCCATATCCCACGAGATGGAATTTCAGCTTTTCCAGATACGGCATCAATCCAGCGCGCTCAAGATAGTCGCGCACAACTTTGGATCCCGGGGCGAGCGAGGTCTTCACCCAATCTGGCACCTGAAGTCCGCGCTCGACAGCTTTTTTCGCAAGCAGTCCCGCAGCCAGCATCACCGAGGGATTCGAAGTGTTCGTGCAACTGGTGATCGCCGCGATGACAACGCTCCCGTGCTTCAGATGCCCATTGCCGGAAACTGCCGCCTCGCCCTTGCCCGGCTTAATCAGTGACGGCAAAGCCTTCTCGAACGAATCCTTCGCATTCGATAAAGCGACCCGGTCCTGCGGACGCTTTGGCCCGGCCAGGCTCGGTTCGACGGTTGCTAGATCAAGCGCGAGCAGCTCGGAGTATTCGGCCTCGGGAGTGTTTGCATCATGAAACAGTCCTTGCTCACGACTGTAAGCCTCGACCAGCGCAATTTGCTCTTCAGAACGGCCAGTGAGCCGCAAATAAGTCAACGTCTCGCGATCGATGGGGAAAATGCCGCACGTAGCGCCGTACTCGGGCGACATATTGCCGATCGTCGCGCGGTCGGCAAGCGGCAGGTCCTGCAGGCCCGGTCCGAAATATTCAACGAACTTTCCGACGACGCCGTGCTTGCGCAACATTTCGGTGATTGTAAGTACGAGGTCTGTTGCTGTCGCGCCTTCGCGCAGCCGCCCGCTCAACTTCACTCCAACCACTTGCGGAATGAGCATGGAAACCGGCTGTCCCAGCATGGCTGCTTCCGCTTCGATTCCGCCCACGCCCCAGCCCAGCACGCCGAGGCCGTTAATCATCGTCGTATGCGAATCGGTGCCAACCAAGGTATCGGGATAAGCGACTCGCTTGCCGTCTTCTTCGTTCACAAAAACCACACGCGCCAGATATTCAAGGTTCACCTGATGAACGATTCCCGTATCCGGCGGAACAATCGCAAGATTGCGAAAAGCGGTTTGCCCCCATCGCAGGAACGCGTAACGCTCGCGATTGCGCAGAAATTCCAGTTCCGCATTCATTGCGAAGGCTTGCGGCTTCCCGAATTCATCAACCTGCACGGAATGGTCGATCACCAACTCGGCGGGTTGCAGAGGATTAATAAGGCCGGGATCGCCTCCGAGCGTCTTCATCGCATCGCGCATGGCTGCGAGGTCAACAACAGCGGGAACACCCGTGAAGTCCTGCATCAGCACCCGGCTGGGGGTAAAGGCGATCTCCTTGTCGAATTTACCTTTTCCCGTCCACGAGGCCAGCGCGCGAATGTCGTCCGCCTTCACGTTCCGCCCGTCTTCGGTGCGCAGCAGGTTCTCCAGCAGAATGCGCAGCGAAAACGGCAGATGTTTGGTGGAGACGCCCTGCTTATCAAGCGAATCGAGCCGGAAAATGTCGTAGGTTTTGCCGCCTACATTCAGCGTAGAACGCGAGCGAAAGCTATCCATGAGTGCAGCCTTCCTGATGAGTTCTTTATCGGGAGATCAACTTTCTAGTTTAGTCGTTTGCGGCGAAGTTTGCGTCCGCGCTCACGCCAAAGACGAGGATCAGGCTCGTCGTATTGCATTACCAGACTGCGGCGCGTATAAGGATGGCGCACGAGAATCAACAGCGGAGATAGCGTTTAGGGCTTCGCTCGCATGTCGATCACATCTGCGAGACGCGGACTCGAGTTTCCGACAAGGAGAAATGAAATGAGATACAAGCTTCTGTGTACGATCGCTGTAATCGCGTTCGCTGTATTTGCTTCAGGTCAGACCAAGCACACATTTTCCGGCAAGTGCGCGAAGCCAGACAACGTTAAGACCCTGCCGGCGGGAGACCAAGACGGCCACGTATTCCTGGTTCAGCAGGGCAAGTGCACGACCGAGAAGGGAGAGATCGGCGGCGCGAAGAGTAAGGAAGGGACCTACGTTGAACATGGCGACGCCACAGCCACACGGGTCAAGGTCGCAGGGGTTTACACCGAAAGCTATGACGGTGGCGATAAGGTCTTCTACGACTATCAGGGCAACACAACCGTCAAGGAAGGCGCGCCTATGACCGGTACGAATAAGTGGCAGATCACAGGCGGTACGGGAAAAATGAAGGGCATCAAGGGCATGGGAAGCTGCACGTTCAAAGGCGCATCTGACGGCGGCTTGGACTTCACCTGCACCGGGACGCACACACTGGCGGTAGCGAAGCAATAGCTGAGCATCAGAATACCAAGGGCAGCCCACGTTGGCTGCCCATTTGATTCGTGGCCCTAATTGCGTTCTGAATGCGTGGTGTCCCACATTAGAAAGTCGTAGGCGACTGGCGGCTTGCCGGCTCTTTTGCACAGTTCCGCGATCTTGTTCTGGATTCTCTCGTACTCGTCCTTGTCCTTAATGTCTCCCATACTGGCGTTACGCAGGCGACCAAATCCCTCAACGCAGGCGAGCGGACGAAGCGAATATTGGTCCAGAGCAACGTCGATACTCGGAGCGATTTTGTGGCTGAGAGTGGGCCATGCGGGAGAAACGGTACAGAGGGCCTTAGCGAGCAGGTTCACCAGCTTCATAGCTCTCGTGAACTCTAGCTTGGAATCCAGCTCTTTTCCCCAGCAACGCACAAGTTGTCTCGCCAAGTGGAATGCCCAATCTCGGTAAGCCTCATTTGTATTGACGCGGCAAAATTCCGCGAACCCATCAACAAACAACTCTTTCGATACGCAACTTCTAAACAGATCTGACGGTCGGCGATTTCGGCTTGCACGAAAGGCACGGAAGGTACTGCTTCCAACAGACGAATACACCGCGGTTAGTACTCCCAGATCCGGCCGGGCAGAGCCATGATGGATCTCATCTATTCGCTCTTTCCAATCCACAGTCTTAAGTCGCTCGACAATCTCGTTTTCATTCGCAAACGAAAGCGCGCGTGGCATGATTCTCTCCTTGTGAGCACCTTAACAGAGCACGCTACTATTTCGCCCTCAGCAGCAGCACCGGCACACTAATGCTGTGCTGCACGCGGTTCGCCGTCGTCCCTAGAAAAAGATCCGCCAGAAAGCGGTGGCCATGCGTGCTCATGGCCACGAGATCGCAGCCTTTTTCCTTGACCCATTTCACGATCTCGCGCGCGGGATCGCCGTACGCCATTTCGGCATCGGCGGGAATGTCGGCCGCCTGAAACTCTGAGCGCACTTTGGCCAGGTACGCGGTGTCTTCGAGAATCTCCCGGCTGACGGCATCCGAGCCGTAGGTGCGCGCGGCCCAGCCGTCGGCCACGTGTAAGACGACGACACGGCCACCGGCTAGTTTCGCCAGCGGTTTTACGTGCTCGATAATGGCACGGTCCGTGGACGTGCCATCGAGAGTTACCAGAATGGTTTTGTACATGTTGCCCCCGGCGAAGCCCGTACCCACATACCTGGTTTTGTGTGCTACCCACCAACGATGACGTGCCACGCGGATTTTAACGACTCCGGCAGACCCCACACATCAAACACCGTGATAAGTATCGCGCTGCCCCATCCCGCGGTCATCAGCAGCCAGCCATTCTTCCACATCCCCATTTTCGTTCGCGAGCTGGTGAAGTGCAGCAACGGAAACATTGCGAACGGAAGCTGCAAAGCCAGCACGACCTGACTCAACGTCAGCAGATCATTCACGCTGGCATCGCCGCGGATACCGATTACGAGGACCGCAGGAATGATCGCCAGCGCCCGCGTAATCATTCGCCGCAGCCAGGGCTGAATTCGCCAATGCATGAACCCTTCCATCACCACTTGCCCGGCGAGCGTGCCTGTGATGGTGCTGCTTTGACCACTAGCCAGTAACGCGATCACAAACAGCGTGCTAGCCAGCGACGTCCCCAGCAAAGGAGCCAGTGTGAGATAAGCAATGCGAATCCAATCGCTGTTCGCGCCAAAGCTGATGACAGTCCCGCCTGCAACCGACACCGATGACTTCCCGTAGAACACAGTCGCAGCCAGGACGAGAATCGCAGCGTTCACCAGAAAAGCAATGGCCAGCGCGCTAATCGAATCAATGGTATTAAAGCGGATCGCGCTGCGAACGGACGCTTCGTCCTTCTGCAACTTGCGGCTCTGCACCAGCGCCGAGTGCAGATACAGATTGTGCGGCATGACAGTCGCGCCGATGATCCCGATGGCGACATAGATCATTCCCGCCTGCCGAAAACCGGGTGTGAGGAAGGATCGGCCCATCTCCATGAAATTCGGCTGCGTCTCCGGAAGGACAAAAATCTCAAGCCAATAGCAAGCGGCAATCGTAACGATCAGCAGCAGCACAATCGCTTCAATCGTTCTCATGCCAAAGCGCTGCAACGCCAGCAGCAAGAGAACATCTACGCCCGTGATGATCACCGCCCAAAGCAGCGGGATGTGAAACATCAGATTCAGCGCCACCGCGCTGCCGAGAACTTCCGCCAGATCGCAGGCGCCAATCGCGAGTTCGCACAGCAGCCAGTTCGGCCACCGCGTCCAGGCGGGATACCAATCGCGGCAGCACTGCGCCAGGTCTTTGCCAGTGACCACTCCCAGGCGGGCCGAGATCACTTGCATGAAGATCGCCATCAGGCTGGCCAGCCCGACCACCCACAGCAATCCATATTTGAACTGCGCTCCGGCTGCCAGGTCCGTCCCCCAATTCCCGGGATCCATGTAGCCAACACTCACCAGAATCGCTGGCCCGATAAATGCACGCCACTGCTGCCAGAAACGGGCTTTTGCCGGGGGCACCTCGATGGTTCCGTGGATACCCTCCAGCGAGACCTGTTCGGCGATCGCTTTAGCCGTGTTGTCATCTGGAATTGCCGGCGAGTTGCGCATAGGTTTGAAGATATCTTACTGAAATGTTTTAGAGCAGTTCTTAGTGAGTACCGCTTTCACCGTAGGGACATTCAGGATGAGAAATTACCCGGCGTCATGAATTTTTTTCTGCACATCAGAAATTCGAGCAGAGAGCAACTGTGCGTGGGCCCACGGTGTTCCAACGATTGTGAACGATAGATCACACGCCACTCGGGGGAAATAATAATGGAAAACAACTTCATCTTCAGTGTGCGTGAATTGTGCAGGGCGGTTGCTGAGGAAGCGAACCCGGACCGACTGACGGCGCTTCTTGATCAACTGACGCAGATTCTCGACGAGCATCAGTTGCTGGCTTCACTGCTCTGAGTTGTAAGGGAGCTACGCTTGCCGCGCGGCCAGGGGTCCGGGCAGCGAGGCGAAATTCCTGAAGAGTCTTGACCAAGTAGAATTTGGTGAATTCCAAGAAGTCGGAGTGTCGTTTTCGGAAGAACCTCTCCCGGACACTTTCCACGGCTTCTATGCCATTCATTATGGCGAGTACCGCATTCAGACAGAGGCGTTTTCAGCAGTTGCATGCTGCCGAAAGAATACTGGCCAAGTACGTGTCCGGCGAGCCTGAGGAAAAAGCACACGAATCCGCCTCCAAGAGACTCTCTGAAGAATTATCTAGCGCCAATGGAGCAGAGCAGGCAGGGGATTTTATCTTGGCGGACCTCGGCCACCTTTGTGCGTCCATGGTGATGAGGGGCGCGGCGATCAATCTTTTGTATCAGGGTGTCGTCCTCACGTGGAGTGCCTTCGAAGTGCTGGCTACTGACCTATTCGTTACGCTGCTAAACAAGCGCCCTCACCTCGCATCCATTCTGATGAAAGACGAGCGTACAAAACGCTGGTTTCACACGAAAGACCTTCCGCGCCTGCTAGAGCAGTTTTCCTATGATTTTTCTCATCACATGGGAGACGTCTTAGTGAGCTGCCACCGGATCGACGACATCGACACAATCAGGGCGAGATTTGACGTTATACTCCCAACGAATATCGAACTCCGGACGGCACTCCTTGACGTTTCATTGTGGAAGTTAAACCAGAAAAGAAACTTGATCGTGCATCGAGGTGGGATCGTCGACGAGGCGTACGTGAGCAACACCGGTGAGAATGTTTTGCCTGGAACAGCCTTGAATCTCAGCCCGAAAGACTTGGAGTTTTTCTTGAACCTCGTGCGAGACACCGGCACGAAACTTATTACAAGTGTTGTTGCGATAGAAGGAAAGCCCCAAACCTCCGCACTGCGGCGCTGACGTGTGAGAAGAAACCTGCGGTACATTGCATTTAGCCCTGGCCAGCGTCCGCACCCGCACCCACATGCCTCATTACCCGTGCCCATCCCGCGCCATTCCCTAGTCAACCGCTGGACATTAGGGCAGGTGTCGGAATTTTCCCCGGCCAAACGCTATCCCCGATTCCGGTTTGACACACATTTCCTCTTGCCCATAACCTTGTTTCTCCGGCATGAAAGTTCTTGTCATTGGAAGCGGCGGTCGTGAGCACGCCTTGGTGTGGAAGCTGCGGCAATCGCCGCGGGTATCGGCGGTGTATTGCGCGCCGGGCAATGGCGGCATCGCCGAGGACGCGGAGTGCATTCCTGCCGATCAAAAGAAGCTCGAATCACTGGTCGCGGTTGCCGATCAGATCAAGCCGGATTTGACGGTCGTCGGCCCGGAACTGCCTCTGCAAATGGGCGTCGTGGACGAGTTTTCGCGCCGCGGATGGCCGGTTTTCGGCCCCACCAAAGCTGCCGCCCAGCTTGAATCCAGTAAAGCTTTCGCCAAGCAGTTTCTGCAGCGCCACCACATTCCCACCGCACACTACGCGATCTGCACCTCCAATTCCGAAGTTAAAGACGAACTCTCTCGGTTCAGCGCGCCGGTGGTTGTCAAGGCCGATGGATTGGCTGCCGGCAAGGGCGTCGTCGTCTGCAAAACCAAGGACGAAGCCGCAACCGCGGCCGGCGAAATGCTCTCGGGAAAAATGGTAGGCGAAGCCGGCGCTCGCGTGGTGCTCGAAGAATGCCTGCAAGGCGACGAGATTTCCTTCCTTGTGCTCAGCGACGGCGAGCGCGTCGCCCCGCTGGTGGCCGCTCAGGACCACAAACGCGTCGGCGACGGCGACACCGGCCCCAACACCGGCGGCATGGGCGCGTATTCCTACCCGGCATTGCTTGACGACCAGATGACAAACTGGCTGCTGCAGCATGTAGCGCGGCCGACAGTCGCCGGCATGAAGGCCGAAGGCATGGAGTACAAAGGTATTTTGTATTGCGGGCTGATGATGACGGCGCGCGGCCCGCAGGTGCTCGAATTCAACTGCCGCTTCGGCGATCCAGAAACTCAGCCTATCCTCATGCGCATGGAGAGCGATCTGGTAGAGGCTTTTGAGGCTTCCATCGAAGGCCGCGTGAGTGATGGCGACTTCCGCTGGTCGCAGGATGCAGCGGTTTGTGTGGTGATGGCCTCGGGTGGATATCCGGGCACGATTGCGGTGGGCAAGAAGATCACCGGCATCGACGAGGCGGACCGGGTGCAGGGCGTTAAAGTGTTTCATGCCGGCACCAGTGCTCGCGATGGCGCGTTCTACACGTCAGGGGGAAGAGTGCTTGGCGTCAGTGCGCGGGCATCTGACCTCGGCACCGCGGTTGCTCGGGCTTACGAGGCGGCTGGGAAAATTCAGTTCGACGGTGCGCTTTACCGCAAAGACATTGCGGCGAGAGCGCTGACGACAGCCGAGCATTAAATATCAGCTGTGAGCGATGAGCTGTGAGCAATGAGCAAGCTAACCAGCATTTGCTTGCTCGTCGCTTGCCGCTCAGGGCTCGCGGCTTACCTGGAGAATGAATGAACAAACCTCTGGTTTCTATCGTCATGGGAAGTGACTCTGACCTCGAGATCATGCGCGAGGCAGGCAAGGCGCTTGAAGGTTTTGGAATTGCTTACGAAATCGATGTCACCTCGGCCCACCGATCCCCCGATCGCACCGCAGAATATGCGCGCCGGGCCGCCGGCCGCGGAATTCGCGTCATCATTGCGGGTGCCGGCGGGGCCGCACATCTCGCAGGCGTAATCGCGGCGCATACGACTCTGCCGGTGATCGGTGTCCCGATTCCTGCGACATCACTGAATGGAATGGATTCGCTGCTCTCGACAGTCCAGATGCCGGCCGGGATTCCGGTGGCGACGGTTGCGATCGGCAAGCCTGGAGCAACCAATGCGGGGATTCTGGCGGCGCAGATCATTGGTGTTGCCGACGCCGAGATCGCCAAAAAACTCGACGCCCATAAGGAAAAGCTTGCCGCGGGTGTTGAGGAGAAATCGCGGAAGTTGAGGGCTGGAAGCTGATTGCGCGGGCGAGCCGTCCCTGCCACATGCGCATCGCTAATCCAGCTTGAGGCCTCGCAAATATTCCTTCAGCGGTCCGCCCAGGTCCTCGCGCTTCAGCGCGAACTCCACGGTCGCCTTCAGGAAGCCCAGCTTGTCGCCGGTATCGTGGCGCTTGCCTTCATATACGTAGGCGTACATCTTCTCCTGCTTAAGCAGCAGTTTCAGCGCGTCGGTCAGCTGTAATTCCCCGCCGGCCCCAGCCTGAATTTCCGTGAGGACGTCAAAGACCCTGGGCGTCAAAATGTAACGCCCAATAATCGCAAGATTCGAAGGCGCATCTTTCAGGGCAGGCTTCTCAACCATGTTGTGCACTTCAAAGAGACGCTCGTTTCCATCCACTGACTTCGCGTCAATCACGCCGTAAGCCGAAATCGCCGGGCCTTCCACAACTTGTGTGGCAATCACCGAACACTGCTTCTCGTCGAAGACGCGCATCATCTGCTTGAGCACCGGTTCTTCGGCGTCGATCACGTCATCGGCCAGCAACACGGCGAACGGCTCCTTCCCAACCAGTTCGCGGGCGGTGAGTACGGCATGGCCCAGGCCCAGCGCTTCCTTCTGCCGCACGTAAGCCACGTGAATCAGATCAGAGATCTGCCGGACGACCTTGAGGAGGTCCTTCTTACCCTTTTCTTCGAGGATGCGCTCCAGTTCATAGCTGTGGTCGAAGTGGTCTTCGATCGCAGTCTTGCCGCGACCGGTCACAATGATGATCTGATTGCAGCCGGCGGCCAGCGCCTCTTCCACGCCGTATTGAATGATGGGTTTATCCACCAGCGGCAGCATTTCTTTGGGCTGCGCCTTGGTGGCGGGAAGGAAGCGCGTACCCAGTCCTGCGGCAGGGAATACCGCTTTGCACACTTTCATCATGGTCGTCTCGAAAAACCGAACTGCTTTCGATGCAGATTTCGGTCAGAGCGTAGGGCTATCGTCGCCGAGCATGGCCTTGCGAATTATTTTCAGCGGAACGCCGCCCTGCTGCATGAATTTATCGTGAAAATCGAGCACCGTGAAATCGTTGCCGCGCTTTTTACGATAATCCTCCCGCAACTTCAGGATTTGCAGCTTCCCGAGAGTGTAAACCAGGTAGGTAGGATCGCCGGTGCCGCGTTTGGTTTCGATGTCGGCAACCGGAGGCAGTTGATAGCCTTCCTTGATGAAAAATTCTTTTGCCTGGTCAAGCGTCATGTTGCCGGTGTGCATCTGGATGCCGACGATATAGCGCGCATTGCGCAACAGCGCGTCTTCTAACTGCCCCATGCGCAGCACCGGATCGCCATTGCCATAACCCTCATCGAGCATCATCTGCTCGGAGTAATGCGCCCAGCCTTCGGCATTGCTGCCGCAGAAGAACAGCTTACGGGCTTTGGAGTGCGTCTGATTGATCCAGAGAAACTGCAGGTAGTGGCCGGGGTAAACCTCGTGGATTGCGGTTCCCGGAATCATGCTGTTGTTGAACGACTCCATCCATTGCTCGGTGCGGTCCGCAGGCCACTTGGAATCGGGCGTGGTCACATTGAAGAACGCTTCGCGTGCTTTGCTCTCGAACGCGCCGGGCGTATCCATCGATGCCGAAGTCGTTGCCCGCATGAACGGAGGCGTGTCTTCGAGGATTGGCGGCGGCCCGGATGGGATGGTCACGATCTTTTTTTGGTTGATGAAATCCCGCAGACCTTTGAAGGTGTCGCGGAAGGACTGCATCAATTGGTCCGGCGCGGGATGCTTTTTCTGAATGCCGGCAAGAACTTCCTGCACTGGTTTGTTGGAGTCGATCTTCGCGGCAACCTCTTTCATGGCCTGCTGATTGCGGTGCAGGTCGGCATACCCGATTTCAAGCAGACGATCCAGCGGGATGTCCACCATCTCGTCGTACAGCAACTTCTTGCGATAGTTCTCAGCGCCGATGCGGAAATCGCCGCCGGCATGCGGTAGAACTGACTCCTGCAGATATTTTTGATAACTTCCGAACGCCTCGATCACGGCATCATTGGCCGCTTTAAACTCGGCCAGCAGGCTGGGGTCTTTGACCGCGGAGAAGGCTTCGGGAACGTCTTTACGGTAAAAGTCCGCCTCATCGGGAAGCTGTTCAAGCGCGATCTCAACGTAAATCTTCGGGGGGTTCTGCAGGTTTTGTCGTGCGGCCGCCAGGGCCTTCGGGATTTGCCGCTCCCGCGCAATCACCGAACGCAGGCGAGCCTCAGGTGGCGCGAAATTACGCTTCATCACAATAAAAATGCTGTTGGTCGCCGTTCCGCTGTAAACCTCGGGGTCTTTTCGCCAGGGTTGAATGTCTTCGATTTCGAGCAATTCACCGCGAATGTTCGCGATCATCCAGTCAAGATCGGCGGCCGTATCCGGCGGCAGCTTGGAGCCATCCAATGCTTGAAATTTCGCCAGGTAATTTTTCAGCCCTCGCGCCACTTCCTCCTGGCCGGCGGCGGTAAAGTCCTCGAGCTTCGAGTCGAATTGATGAAAGCCGGCGGCCGTCGCCGAGCTCGGGTGGAGCGGGTAATAGAAATCGAGAAACTGGTCCAGTAGTGAATCGAATGCAGCGGAGCTGCCGGAAGCAGCTGGATGAGCAGGTGAATTCGAGGTAAGAAGCAGCACGAAAAATAAAATTGCTAGAGTTGTTCTCATTCTCGCTCCGGATGTTTACGGTAACACAGCAATCGGCGGCCAGTTGTTAGTCGCCAGTTGTCAGTTGTCGGTTGCCAGTGATGAGTAACGGGCTTTGAGTGATCGACTGCGGGTTATGCGTCTTTACCGATCACTGCCGACCAATCACCGACAACAAAGCACCGCTTCTTCGACGTCTCAAGCGACCGAAGGCGAGCTTCTGGCCTCAAATAAATTCTCCAGCAAACCCTGCAGTTGCTCAAGCAGTTGCCTCGCGCCAAGATCGCGGGCGGTAAACTTCAGCGTTCCGTCGGAGCTGAATTGCGCTCCGCGGTGCGACGAAACAAACTTCGCAAGCTTCACCGGATCGACCGGCGCATCCTGACGGAACTTGACGCTGATGAGGTCGCGCTTGCGTTCGATTCCAGTCACGCCGGCATCCACCGCGCGAAGACGCAGCGTTGCGTATTGAAGCAACTGCTGAACCGGGACAGGCGGCTCGCCGTAGCGATCTCGCAGCTCGGCTTCGACGTCCGAGAGCTGCTTCTCGGTTTCGACGCCGGCAATTCGCTTGTACATGCGTAAGCGCTGGTTTTCTTCGGGGATGTAGTCCGCCGGAATGCGGATGTTCAAGCCGAGATTCAGTTGCGCCTGCGGCGTCGGTTCGGCCTCGCCCTTCATTTCGCGGACGGCCTGCTCCAGCATCTGCGTGTACAGATCGAAGCCGACAGCTTCAATGTGCCCACTCTGCTCGCCGCCGAGCAGATTTCCCGCACCGCGAAGCTCAAGATCTAAAGCCGCTATTTTGAATCCCGCTCCCAGATCTGAGAACTCTTTTAACGCTGCCAGTCGTCGTCGCGCAATCGGCGTCAGCTCAATTTCAGCAGGAAGCATGAGGTACGCATAAGCTCTGCGGTTCGAACGCCCAACGCGCCCGCGCAACTGATAAAGCTCCGAAAGCCCCAGCCGGTCCGCGCGATTGATCAGAATCGTGTTGCACAGTGGAATATCGAGGCCGTTTTCGATAATCGTCGTCGCGACCAGAATATCTGCCTCGTGATGCATGAACTTCAACATCACTTTCTCGAGTTCGCCTTCTCCCATCTGTCCATGTCCCACAATGACCCGCGCTCGTGGGACGAGTTCCTGCAGTTTCGCTGCAATCTCCCAGATCGTGTCCACGCGATTGTGAACGAAGTACACCTGACCGCCGCGTTCCAGTTCCTGCTCTATCGCAGAGCGAATCAGCTTCTCATCCCAGCTTGCCACTACTGTCTGAATGGCAATGCGATCTTTCGGGGGCGTTTCGATGACGCTCATGTCCCGCAGCCCGACCATCGACATGTGCAGGGTTCGCGGAATTGGCGTGGCTGACATGGTCAGCACGTCCACCTCCTTGCGTATCTGCTTCAGGCGCTCCTTGTGACGCACGCCGAAGCGCTGCTCTTCATCCACAACCAATAGCCCCAGGTCGGAGAACTTTACGTCTTTGGAAAGCAACCGATGCGTGCCGATCAGAACATCGACCTTTCCGGCCTCAACCTTCTGCAGAATTTCTTTCTGCTGCTTCGCCGTCCGAAACCGGCTGATCATTTCGATCGTGACCGGAAACGCGGCAAATCGCTGCTTGAAAGTTTCGTAGTGCTGGAACGCCAGCACGGTTGTCGGCGCAAGTGCTGCAACCTGTTTGTTGTCGCTGATGGCCTTGAATGCCGCGCGCATTGCCACTTCGGTTTTGCCGTAGCCAACGTCACCACACAGCAGTCGATCCATCGGCTGTGACGATTCCATGTCGCGCTTCACGTCGGTGATGGCCGTCGCCTGATCGTCGGTCTCGCTGAACTCGAAGGCGTCCTCGAACTCGCGCATCCACTCGTTGTCCGCCGGGAACACATGACCTTGCGCGGTCTTGCGCTGCGCATAGAGCTTCAGCAGTTCCTCGGTCATGTCCTTCATCGCTTTGCGTACGCGTGCCTTGGTTTTGGCCCACGTCGCAGTTCCGAGAGAACTCAGCGCCGGCTTCGCGCCTTCGGAAGAACGGAATTTCTGAACCAGATCGAGGCGAGTCAGGGGAACGTACAGCTTCGCGCTCTCGGCATATTCGAGCAGCATGAACTCCGCGTTGCCGTCGCCTTGATTGATTTCTTTCAGCCCGTGATATTGGCCGATCCCATGCTCGACGTGAACCACGTAGTCGCCGACTTGCAGGTCGCGGAAATCTGAAAGAAACGCCGACGTCTTCGACTTCTGCCGTTGCGGCCGCGAGACAACCGAATCCGATTCGTCGAACAAATCGCGCGTGCCGAAAATCGCCAGGCCCGCGTCAGGCAGGATGGTTCCGTCGGGAACGTAAGCTTTAACGAACGTGGCAGTGAGCACCTCGCCGGCAAAGTACGAAGTCTCGTCCGCATAGCTCTCGCCGCCGCGGGTGCGGCTGCCCAGTCGGTACGACACCCCATATTCCGTGAAGAAGTCCGCCAGACGCTCCATTTCGCCGATGTTGGGAGCGACCACCAGTACCGGCCGGTTCTCAGCAAGATGCTTCTTCACGTCTTCGAGCATCGTCGGGATCGAACCGTGAAAGCGCGGACTCGGTTGGGTATGAAACTCAACAGCTTCTACCCCCGGCCGGGTGACGCCGAGGTGTTCAACATTCGCTCCCGTCGCCGATTGCAGCTTGCTCCACCACTCTTCCGGCGGAGTGTAGAGCTCCTCAGAACGCACCAGGTTGCCGATCTCGCTGCGCTCGTGCGCATCTTCGAGGCGCTCCCAGAAAGTGTCGAACTCGGTTTTCAGCAGTTCGGGTTCATCCGCAAGCACAGCGGCATTCGGCATGAGGTCGAACAACGTCCCGCTCGTCCCCGCAACCGCGGCGTAAAATTCCCATCCGGGAAAAACCGTCACTCCTGCCGCGCGCACCGCCTGTTCCACAATCTCTTCCGAACCCGCCAATCGCTTGCCGGAAAGGCGTGTGTGTATCGCGCCAAGCAGTCGCTCATCCACTGGGGTTTCCGAAAGCGGCAGCAACACGGTCTCGTCCGCCGGCGAGGAGGACCGCTGGCTTGCTGGATCAAACTTGCGAATGGATTCCACTTCATCGCCGAAAAACTCGATTCGCACCGGACGGTCAGCCTCTGGCGAGTAGACGTCGAGAATGCCGCCGCGCAGAGCGTATTCTCCGGGCATCTCAACAATGTCGGTCGAGTTGTAGCCCACCGAATTCAGGTGCTGAAGCAGGTCGTCGGTGTCGAAGCTTTCACCGCGACGCAAGGTTCGCGCAAGGTTTGCGTAATAGTCGCCGGATTTCAGGCGAAGCCCGCTGGCGGCAGCCGGGACCACGACAATCGAAGCTTCGCCGGTCGCAATCTTCCATAAGGCAATCGCGCGCTGTTCCTGGATCTCTGGATGCGGAGACAGATTCTGAAAAGGGAGGACATCGCGGGCGGGCAGGGAAACAACACTCTCAGCCTGCGCCCCTCCCACCAGTTCGCAGTACGCCTGGATCACCGGCACGAACTCATCGGCGGCTTCGTTGTTTCGGACGACAACGAGGAAGGGGCGGCCCGCGGTTTTCTGCAGCTCAGAAATCAGGAGGGCTTTGGCTGAGAACGTGAGTCCAGAGACACCTATCCGTCCCGCGTTGGCTCTAAGGTGGGAAACAACACGCAAGAAGGCTGGCAGTTTTTCGGCGTCCGCAAAAAGGTCGCGGACGAAAGGCAGAACCATTGCTTCTTGATTCTAACAGTGCCAGAACTGCTCTTGGTTTTTGGCGAGATGCGAAACGGTTGCTGATGCTAGTGGAAATTAAGTTCCGGAAAATTGTTGGCCCTTGGCTCCTTCGCAACTCCAGCGAGCGAAATACTTCGCGAGGAGCCAGGAGCGAGGAGCCAAAAGCCAACAACCAGGAGCCAAGAGCCAACGGCCGCCTTACTGCGCGGACCCTGAAGAGCTCGAACTCCCGCCTTCGCCGCTCAGCCGCAGTGCAAAGGTCTTGCCGCGGAAACGGATCTCCGACAGCGTGGAGCTGCCATTGTCGCCCGAACTTGTGATGGTCTGATCGTAGCTGGCTGGCCGATCGATCTTGACCACCTGGGCCGAAGTGGATGCCATCTCTTTCTTGCCCTGATAGATTTTCAGGCTCACTTGGTCGCCGGAGCCGTCCCACTGCACGGTGTAGTTCCCGGTCGCCAATTGCTTTCCGGCAACGTTCGTTGGATGTTGTAACTGGAACGAGCCCTTATTGGCGTGGGCCGCGAATGCACTGATCCCGAACAGCAAAAATGCCGCCAGCAGTCCGCCTGTGATTGTGTTCTTAACAACGTTCACCGATCCTCCTAATTCCCGGAACGCCGGGAAACGGCTGTGGGCGGCCGCCCGCCCCGCGCGGATTGCGCTTGCTTTTTGCTGCGCAGGGCCTACAATGCTGCCTCGGGGTCAAGCAAAAGGTCCGCCGTAAGGCGCACTCTTCCGCTGCAGGGATTGTCCTGGCCTGGCCGCCAAACCTCGCGCAAGGCAATCCCTGGACCCTTACTTCATGATGGCTGAACGGAAATTTCTTTCCGTTGTGTCTCAACTCAAATACGTTCGCTTCGTCGCTTCAGTTCCGAGTTGTTTAGGAAGTTGGACGCGGTGGCGCTTGCGTGGTTAGCGAACACCTAAGTATCAAGCGTTAGACTAGCGGCTCTTTTTGCGAGGCGCCTTCCTGGGCTTCGGTTGGAGCAGGGCCACCGCATGGGCAATAGCGGCGTTGTCAGCGCCTATGCCTTCCGGGGTCTTGGCCTTTATGCCGATGCGCTCCGGCTGAATCTGAAGCAGTTCCGCAACACGAGCGCGAATATTGGCAGTGTGCGGGCCGATTTTGGGAGCAGCCAGAATGAGTGTCGAATCCACGTTTTCTATCTGAAAACCTGCGGCCCCGACTCGTTTCAGTGCTTCCTGTAGAAACAATGCCGAATCGGCGCCCTTCCATCTTGAATCGGAAGGAGAAAACAATGTGCCGATATCAGGCGCGGCAACAGCCCCTAACAGCGCATCGGTGATGGCATGCAGCAGAACATCCCCATCGGAGTGGCCACCCAGACCTTTGGGATGATCGAGTGTGACGCCGCCGATTTTCAGCGGCACGCCGGACTTGAATTCATGTGAATCCCAACCGTAGCCAATCCTGAAAGTCATTTTGTAATTTGGAAATTTGGCAATTGAGTAATTTTGTCCAAAGTATCGCTGTTCCGGTTAAGACCTCATGTAGAACTCTGCCAGTTGTAGATCTCCAGGCGTCGTGATCTTGATATTTCTCGGCGATCCCATTACCACTGCCACCGCATGTCCTGACCGCTCCACCAACGATGCTTCATCCGTTCCTATGAATCCGTCGGCAGCGGCTTCGTCAAAAGCTTTTTTTAGCACGTCGTAGCGAAATCCCTGCGGCGTTTGGGCGAGCACGATTTTTTCTCGCGGAATGGTCGCCTTGATCAGCGCTCCCTCGGCAGTGCGCTCCACCTGTTTTACGGTGTCGACAGCAGGCACCGCGGCGATGGCGGCGCCGTATTTCTGCGCGGCGGCGATCACTTCGCGGATCATTTCTTCACTAACAAACGGGCGCACCGCATCGTGTACCAGCACGACATCATCGCCATCAGCCGAGACCGCTGCCAGTCCATTCGCGACTGAGTGCTGACGATGTTCGCCGCCCTCGACGAATTTCAAATCTCTCTTCAGCATTTCAGGCGCATCCGCGGACAGCCTGGTACGGAACGCATCCATCTCTGGTTTTCGCAAAGCAACGATGATCTGACTCACTCCAGCGCTTTTCGCGAAAGCCCGCAGCGTGTGCAGCAGGACCGGAACGCCGTCGAGTTCGAGAAACTGCTTACTGGCTGCAGGCTTAGCGGCTTTGCCTGCTGGAACCGACGCCATGCGCGTCCCCAGTCCTGCAGCCGGAATGATCACAAAAACCTTCATGCGGGCGATCAGTATATACCCGCCTTGGGGGTTGCCTGAATGCAACCGCCGGGAATGATCCGGCAACCAACTTACCCGAGGGTCTGCATCCGCATGAAGCATCGCTCATCGTGGCTATCTTTTATCGGCTCATGCCTGCTGCTGGCAGTCGGCGCAGCGCTCGCGTTTGCGATCGTTGTGGCCGCCGGATCGGCCGCACTCGCGGATCGGCAGAACCCCGACTCCGAGGCGCAGGGACAGCAACCAGCCATTTCGCCGGCCTCGCCGGGCGAAAGCTATCAGGGAGTTGTCACCGATTCTCGCTGTGGCGCTCGCCACATCAGGAACTCGCGCCTGAATCCAACCGAGTGCGCGCGCCTGTGTGTGCGGGAAGGCGCAAGGTACGTTCTGGTTGACGGCAACCGGCGATACAAATTGGTGGGAAGCCAGGAAGCTCTCGAGAAATTTGCCGGACAAAGAATTCGCGTCTCCGGCACGCGCCAAGGCGAGACGATTCAAGTCAGGTCTGCCGATTCGCTTTTCTGATTAAGTTTCACCACCAGGGCACAGAGACACAGGGGAAACCACTGTTTTTCTCTGTGCCTTTGTTTCTCTGTGGTGAATGATCTCTTAACTCAGTTTGACGTCCGACTCGGCCGGTTGTTCCGCCGCAACGGCTCTCTTGGGCTCGGGCACTGGAATACTCACCGTCCGCGTCTCTCCTCGCCGTTCGTCCCATTTGCCGAAGATCATCTTGCCTGCCGTCGTCTGCAGCACTGACGTGACGGACACATCAATGGTCTTGCCGATCATTTTGCGCGCGTTGTCCACAACCACCATGGTGCCGTCATCGAGGTAAGCTACGCCCTGGTTGTATTCCTTGCCTTCTTTCAGGATGAACACTTTCATCGCCTCGCCGGGCAGCACGATCGGCTTCAGCGCATTCGCCAGTTCGTTGATGTTGAGCACCGCCACGCCTTGAAGCTGCGCGATCTTGTTTAGATTGAAATCATTGGTGATGATTTTTCCCTCATAGACTTTGGCCAGTTCGATCAGCTTCAGGTCCACTTCGCGGACTCCGGGAAAATCGTCTTCGATGATTTGAATCTGCAGCGAAGCAACTTTCTGCAATTTCTGCAGAATGTCGAGGCCGCGGCGTCCGCGGTTTCGCTTCAGGGAATCCCCCGAATCGGCCACCAGTTGTAGTTCGCGCAGAACGAACTGCGGTATGACCACGATGCCGTCGAGAAATCCGGTCTCCGCGATGTCGGAGATGCGTCCGTCGATGATCACGCTGGTGTCGAGAATCTTGTAGCTTTTCTTGTGCTGCTTCTCGCCGCCGAAGATCCCTCCGAGCGCCGCCAGGTTCAGCAGATCGCCTTTATTTGCGCCGACAATCAGGCCCACGTAGGCCATCAGCAGCATGACCATTAACTGCAGAAAATTTCTGGTCGCACCTTCCTGCAGGCTGCTCTTGATCACCAGCGCGAACAGATACGCGCCGAAGATTCCGAGAATGCTGCCGATGGCGGCGCCGATCAGCCGCTTGAGGCTGACCCGGATCAACCGCCATTCGAAAATGACGATGGCAGTACCCAGCAGCACTCCGACCGCAGCATCAATTTGAGTGTTGAGACCGAAAGGACGGATCAGATAGCAGGTAATCGCAACGAACACAACAAAAATAAGGCGCACAAGTATCAGGTCCACAGCTGCCTCCCCTGACAGCCGCGAAACATCCGCGGTTGCCGCCCCGGCTACCGATAGTCATGCATGCCGGAAGGCGTCGTTCTATGCGGGCCCGAATTAGTTTATGAGATGGGCCCAGCCCTCGAAAATTCGAGGGCGCAATCTTTATGGGCGAAAGTATATACCTTGAAGTTCAGATCAGCCATGGATTTGGCTATCTTGCCGGCGAGAGTTCAGGCGCGCTGGTAACCGGGCTCGATGCCGCACCGCCGGGAAGGCTGGTTTGAGATGCGGATCCGGGTTGCGTTGCAGGTCCGCTAAAAGACGACACTCTGGATCGAGTTCCGTGGCCTGATGGCAGCTGCGGCTGGCTGGTCATCGCCGTTTCAGGATTGAGCAGGTGCTCGTGGTCCGGCCCGAGGCCGAGGCGGATCAAAGCCCGCGAATCCGGAACGCTCTTGTTCTGCCAGCCCTGGTCGGCCTGGTAACGACGCATCGCCTGTTGGGTAGAGTCATCCCATTTGCCCGAAGGCTTGCCGCTCAGGTAGTGCTCACGAACCAGCGCTTCCTGGATCTCACTGCAGCGCTCGGTGTCAATTGCCTGCTGCCCTCTGGGCTTACGTGTCTTCTTGCTGCTGTGGTGCTTGGAATTCGAATTCTTCTGCGATGAAGCCGACTTCTGCGGCGCGGCGGCAAAAGCCAGCGATGCGCACAGGGCCACTGTTCCGGCCCAAGCTATCGATTTGTACAATCCCTGCCGCATCGTAAGCCCTTTCACCAATAAGCCCCAGCCAGAGGAGAAGCCCATCATTCCAACCCAACCAGATGCCAAACTACTCTCTTCCGTGCCTCTGTGCTGAACAAATTTCGTCAGCCCTAATGATCCCCTACGACGCGGTGGTCTGCCAGTGCCGTTAGTGCAGGTAACTGTTACGGAAGTGTTCCGGCGAGGAAGATGGTTCCTCCGTTCCGTCCGGCCCCCTGCTGGCGCACAAGGAAGACCGCATCCTGCCCGCTCTTCAGGTTGGCCTGGATTTTATCGAAGTCCTCTTCGCTGTTGACCTGCTGTTTATTGACTTCCAGGATCACGTCTCCGCGGGTCAAACCGACATCGTCGGCAAATGAGTTCGGCTTGACCTCCTGAACGATCACTCCCTGGCCTGATGGGATATTCAGCCGGCTGGCCATTTCCGGAGTCAAGGCGCGCACGGTAACGCCAAGCTTGCTTTGCTTGGGGGCTGCTTCGCTTTCCTCGCCTTCGTCATCTTCGCCAAGGCGCGATGCAAACAGCTTTGCGCGGTCACCGACGGTGACTGCCGTCTGTTCCTTTTTGCCGTTTCGCGAATAGCCGATATCCACTTTGCTGCCCGGCTTTCGCGCGGCGATGTCTGCGACCAGTTCGTCGCCGTTTTTCACCGGCTTGCCGTCGATCGAGACGATGGTGTCGCCCACTTTCAAGCCGGCGCGGTCGGCAGGGCTGCCCGGAACCACCATCGCGATGGTGATCCCGGCGCCATATACACGGGCGATCGCAGGATTCTGCTCGGCGTTGAATTGAATTCCGATGGATCCACGCTGCACGCGGTGCTCTGTGCCGGTGAGCTGGTTGTAAACATCTGCGACTGTCTTGGAGGGAAGCGCGAATCCAACACCGGCGTAAGCATTGGTGTCGGTGAGGATGGCGGTGTTAATACCGATAACCTCTCCATCCATGTTGACTAGCGGACCGCCGGAATTGCCCGGATTGATGGCGGCATCCGTCTGAATGAAGGATTGAAACTGCCGCAACGGCACGATGTTGCGGCCTTTGGCGGACACAATGCCGGCCGTAACCGTCGCCTGCAAGCCGAAAGGGCTGCCCACGGCAAGCACCCAATCGCCCACCTGCATGCTGTCAGAATTCCCCAGCTTCGCCGTTGGCAGTGAGTGCTCTACCTCGATCTTGATTACCGCCAGATCGGTTTCCTGGTCGGAGCCGATCACCTTCGCATCGTGCAGTACCCCAGGAGGATCATCCTGCAGCCGCACCCGAATCCTGTCCGCCTTTTCCACCACGTGGCGGTTGGTCACGATGAAACCTTTGGGGTCGACTATGACTCCCGATCCCAGCGAGCGTTCGCGGATGGGTGCGCCATCGCCACCCTGGCCGCCAAAGAACTTGTCAAAGAAATCGCCGAACGGGCTGTTGTCGTCATCACCGCCCGGACCCTGGCCGCCGGGGTTCTGTCCGCCGCGCCTGCGCACACTTGGCTTCACGGTTGATTCGGTGTTGATGTTCACTACTGCCGGCTCGATGGCCTTGGAAATCTGAGCGAATTGATTCGAGAGCTGGCGCGGGGCTGGAAGGCTCAACGGAGTTGCCTCGGCGGACTTCTTTTCCTGGCCTCTGACCCCTCCCGAAACCACCGTCCCAATCAGAATACCGAGAGAAAGTGTCAGCAGAATGACCACCGTCGACGCGAGTCGATTCGCCTTGAACCGCTCCCATAATTCCCTGGCGCGCACTTCCATGTTGAGCTGCCTCCGTTTTCCCGAAGTCCTGATTATAACCGTGGTAGGAACTGGAAAGACCTGCGTAATTGCTCATAAGTTAGACGCGAATGCTCTCGAAAGTGTTTGTTGGAAGCCATCGGCATTTAGCACTCCCAGCCCGCCTCACAGGTCAACAGCCGAGAGCCAAGAGCCGAGAGCCGAGAGCCAAGAGCCGAGAGCCGAGAGCCGATCTACTGATCTGTGAGCAGGATGAAGTTAAATCCGCCGTGGGCCGCGTCGAATACCACCACTGTCTGGTTGGTTGACGTCGAGGCAAGGTCCAGCGGGCCGGTTGCGAAGTTCACGATGGTGGTTCCCGGAACGGTTAAAAATACCTCATAGTTACCGGCGGGAATAGCCTGATAGCCGGAATCAGAATCGAATCCAACACTTTTCGCGGCCGGGGTCGCTCCAGTGAGTCCGGTTCCCGGATTCACGATGTACACATCCGACGCGCCCATGGTGTTCGAGCCATTGAACACGCGGACGTGCCCGTCCCCGGTAACGGTGGTCGTTCCGCCATCCCCGATCACGGTAGATGTCACGCTCGAACTTGTTCCTGTGATGAAGAGAGTCTCGTGTGCGGAAGAAGCGATTGAAAATGACTGGTCCAACACCGACGATCCATCGCTGGCCAGCACCGCCTGCACATGAATGGACCCGGTCTTGGTTGTCAGATAGTCGGTTGCGGCGCCGTAGTTGAGGTTCGCCGCTTGGAGTTTTTCGTCAACTAGAATATTTACCGCCGACACGCCTGCAGCGCCCTGAAATACGCGTATCTGCGCGGTGTCACTACTGCTACTGCTGCCGCCGCAGCCGATAGAAAAAGCAATGCCCAGAAACAAGGCAAAAAGCCCGACACGACCTCGCACAGAGACCCTCCGGTGCAAGCATTTGGTTTATCAGAAAACAGGGAATTCAGGAAATGAGATGCGGGGAGAACGCTCAGTTACTGCCACTCCGCCTGGAGTTCGAGTCTCCCGTGTCGCTATTGCCCAGACAGGTTGAAAACCACCGTTGCCGTCGTCTCTACGACCACCGGTTCTCCATTCAGTTTGAAAGGCCGGTATTTCCATTGCTTCACGGCATCGATTGCAGCTGGAGCAAGGAGTGGATGTCCACTAATGAGCTTTACCGATTCAACATCACCGGTTTTGTTGATCACCAGACTCAGCACGACCTCACCCTGGACGTTTGCCTCGGCGGGATACTGAGGCTCCACTTTTCGTTCGATCATTCCTGCCATAACACCCTGCGAAACACGAATGCGGGACGGTTTGGCGACCGAGGCTGTCGCATTTACCGGCGGAAGTTGTGGAGCCGACGCCGAACTTGCTTTCGTCGGCGCTTCTGAATAAGTTACGGTTGCGCCGGCTCGCGGCGAGTCAGTTCCGGCAGCAATAGCTCCTAATCCCGTTTGATGGTCCTCTTGAATTATTTCTCCGCCGCTCAAGCACGAAGTTGCCTTCCCATCCTTAGCGGCCCGGATCGTTCCGCCTTCATCCGAGCAAAACGCCCGCTGCCCGGAATCTGCCACCGCGGGTTCAGCCACGATTTTGTAATGCGAAGCGTCGCAGCTCGAAATCGCGTAGATGTATCCGCCCTTCTTTCCGCTGATCAGTTGCGCGTCCCACAAAACTTGCGTGTTGGCGCCTTTCTTGCCCAGTGCAGAAAGTGTGCAGGCGTAACCGCCGTTGGTTTTGGCGTATCCCTTTTCCGCCCCGTTTACCGTCCGCAGCGACCAGATCGTCATCTGTTCGTTCTGTGCGCGCTGCTTGTTTTCAATCGTCTTTAGAAACTCGGGATCGGCAAGCGGCAACCGCACCGTCACGCTGATTTCATTCAGCCGCCACACGTTCGCCTCCGATTTCATCGAGAAGGTAAAACGAGGGATAAAGGGCAGGCTCTCTTCCTTGCCGTTCTTGGTAATGTGCAGTGCCAGCTCAAGCTGGTCTTCCTCGCCCATCAGGTCGTCGCGCTCGACAGTGATCTCAACGTGGTCGGCGCCGCCCCGCTGCGGCTGATCAACAGAGAGCAGGACCGGCCCGGTTTCGAACGTCTGCAAATTTGCGCCACCCGCTTTCGCCATCGCAGAAAACATGGAAATCTGGGCGAGCATGCTTTGGCCCTCGCCGGTGTCGAGCTTCTTCAACGTCTTTCTGGTTGCGTCGGGGAGGTGCTTCTCGAGATGGTCGGCGGATGAACCGAAAAACATGTCAATCAAAGCCTGACGCGCCGACTGGGGCGCTTGAGCGGTTTGTCCGAAGAGCAACGACGGCAGCAAAACGAACAGCGAGCTGGTAAGCAGACGGCGCATCATAACCTCCCGGCGGATGAACGCAGCATATCAACCGCCCTTGCGCAAGGTAAGTCAAAAACCGGGCGTCAAAAACTTAAGACACCGGTTGCGTCCGAAAGAGTGCAGCGACTGTGCAGAGTTCTGCAACGTGACACAAATTGTCAGTACTGTTTGCGTCTCAGTTGTAGATGTCTAAGGCATTTAGTAACAGCTACTTAGCGGCTGCAAGTCCGCTACCAGCCAGCCCGCTTCTTTTGGCTCGGCGAGTGCAATTTCATGACAGCAAGAAAAGAGGCCTACTCTAAAGATGAACTCAATCCTCTTCTTTTGGTGTACCCGACTCTCGACAACAGCTGCTTTCTCAGCAAGCAGCGCCCTTCGATAGCTGTTCCTGACTTCCTGCCTCCCGCCTCTTTGAACGTGGCCCCAGAAATGGGGCCATTTTTTTTGAAGCGGCTCTTGGCTGTTGGCTCTTGGCTGTTGGCGGAGATCGAGGACTTCTGCCTTCGTGTACCTTCGTGGCCTCTGTGGTTAACGTTGTTCAGGAAATTACAGCCACTGCAAAGCAAATTTTTGAACCCATACGCGAGCCGCTGAATCTGTCGGATGTTACGCTGACAAACTCAAGAATCGCTCATTGAGGTGGAAATGCGCGCGATGCTGCTCGTGCCTGCTTGCCTGATTTTCGGAGGCATCGTTCACGCTCAACTTCAACCGGCTCCCGCCGCGCAGAAGTGGGGAGCGATCCCGTCTGAAGCCGAGTCAGCGACTCGCGCCTTCCCGCCGCAGTTAAGAACAGAACTGGCGAAGTTGCGCGACGCCGCGATGCAGGACGACTACGCCTACACTCAGCTTGAGTACTTGACCGACAGCATCGGGCCGCGTCCGGCAGGTTCACCGCAGGCCGATGCTGCCGCGCATTATGTCGCGGACGAACTCCGCAAGCTTGGGCTCGAGGTCAAACTGGAACCGGTGCAGGTCCCACATTTCGTGCGCGGTGTTGACACCGCGGAGCTGGTGGAATTTCCAGGCCAAGTGGCAGGCGCAAAGCAGAAGATCTACGTGACGGCATTGTTTGGGAACTCTCCGACGCCCGAAAACGGAATCACTGCAGAAGCCGTCGTGGTGAACAATTTCGATGAACTCAAGGCACTCCCCAAAGATCAGGTCGCCGGCAAGATCGTGGTGTATAACGAGGTCTTCGATCACCAGAAAGCGCTCGCTGGGCAACCTGGCGGCGCGTATGGTGCAGCGGTCCTGTACCGAGCCTCAGGAGCGAAAGCTGCGTCTGAGCTGGGGGCCGCTGGGGTGCTGGTCCGTTCCGCCGGGGATGGCTCATATCGTTTGTCGCACACCGGCTGGAGCTCAGACGCGCCAATTCCAGCCGGCGCCGTGAGCGCCGAGGATGCGGGACTCATCGCCCGGCTCGCCGCCCGCGGAAAAGTGCGAGTTCATCTGACGCTGACGACTCGCCATGCTCCCGACGTAACTGGTTACAACGTCGTTGCGGACCTGAAAGGATCCGAACATCCCGAGCAAATCGTGATCGTGTCAGGCCACCTGGATTCGTGGGACCTCGGCACCGGCGCGATTGATGACGGCGCGGGCGTTGTAGTAGCTATGGAGACCGCGGAACTGGTCCACCGCCTGGGACTGCATCCCAAGCGGACGATCCGCGTAATTGCCTGGATGAACGAAGAGATGGGCGCAACCGGCCGGGACGCCTACGTGAAAGATCAGTCAGCAGAGCTCGCGAATCACATCGCCGCGATCGAAAGCGATCTCGGCGCGGAACACCCGTTAGGTTTCCACGCAAAAATCAATGAAGACGCGCAAAAACAGCTCACGCCGGTGCAGGCGGCGCTCACTCCCATCGGGGCCAATTTGCTTCAGCTGGTTCCCAGTTCGCCGGAAACCGACATCGAACCGATGGTGGATAAAGGCGTGCCTGCGTTCGGAATCTGGCAGAACGGATTAACCTACTTCACCTATCACCACACACCGGGCGACACGCTCGATAAAGTGGTTCCCCAGGAGCTGCGCGAAAATGCAGCCTGCATGGCCGTGATGGGTTATGCGCTCGCCGACATGGTTGAGCCGCTGCAGAAGTAGCAGGCGTTATCTGCCCGCGGTTGCGGAAAAATGCCGGGCCGAATGATTTTCGTGGACCGCATCAAGTCCGCTCGCCTCCGCGCCGCTTTCCAGCCTGAACTTCGAGACCAGCTTCTGTAAATCCAACGCGAGTCCGGAAAGGTCCTGGCAGGCCTGCGCCGATTGTTGGGCGCCTACAGCAGATTCCTTGACCAGGATTGCGATCTGGTCCATGGATTTATGGATTTCTTCTGTTGCGGTCGACTGTTCGGTCGCGGCGGTTGCGATATGCGTGATCATCTCCCCTACTTCTTCCGACATTTGAATAATCTGCTTCAGCGAGTCTCCGGCTCGGGCAGTGGTATTCACGCCGTCCTGAACGTCTTTGGTCCCTTGCTCCATGGCAGCCACTGCCGTCCTGGTCTCTTGCTGAACACTGCGGATCATTTCGGCAATTTCCTTGGTCGCGATGGTGGTACGCTCGGCGAGTTTGCGGACCTCATCGGCAACCACAGCGAAGCCGCGACCCTGTTCTCCCGCGCGTGCAGCTTCAATGGCCGCATTCAAGGCAAGCAGGTTGGTCTGATCTGCAATGTCGTTGATCACACCGACAATTCTTCCGATCTGATCGGAACTCTTTCCCAGCTCCTCAACCTTTTTCGCCGTGCTGCTGACCGAGTCGGCGATGGCGCGCATTTTTGAAAGCGTCTCCTCGACGATGACGCCGCCATCCCGCGCCAGCCCTGCCGCTCTTCTTGAAGCATCGGCGGCGGCGCTTGAATTCTCCGAGACCTGCTGCACCGTCGCGGTCATTTGTTGCAGTCCGGCGGCAACCTGGGTGGTCTGGTCTTTTTGATTTTCAGCGCTTTTCGCCTGCTCGGCGGCGGACGCGGAAATCTGTTCGCTGGCGCTGGCCACGTGCTCGGCGGTGCCAGCGATCGAGCGGATGACGTCGCGCAGACTGTTTTTCATCTGGTTCAGGGCCATCCCAGCTTTGCCAATTTCGTCGGCGCTCTTGATCTGGAGATCGTCGATCGCGAGGTCGTTCTCTGCGATCTGCTGGGCCATGGTGAGCATGGCGCCGACAGCCGAGTGGATGGAGCGCGAGATGATGGTCGCCACCAGAAGCCCGGCAAGGATTGCAATTGCCGGCAACGCGAGAACCAGGCGTTCGGCGCGAAATTCCGTCGCCGACTGCTCGTCAAGCACCTGCTGCTTCGCTTTCTGCTCATGGGCCACAAACTGGTCCGTTGCTTTTCCCAGTT
>Ga0310811_10000176_pt1 | contig 93612 bp, 66 predicted proteins | sample YCmetagenome_FD_207642 | JGI IMG/M metagenome (GOLD analysis project Ga0310811, IMG submission 207642) | Soil microbial communities from experimental microcosm in Duke University, North Carolina, United States - YC | ecosystem: Engineered > Artificial ecosystem > Soil microcosm > Unclassified ... | reverse complement strand
CCGGTGCCGTGGTTCGACATCGACTCCATCCGGCCCTTGCGGACCGCGAGCAGCTGGGTGATGACGCCCAGGTACTCCTCCGGGCAGTCCACGGTCAGCCGCTCGACCGGCTCGTGCGTCTTGCCGTCGACCTGCTTGGTGACCACCTGCGGCTTGCCCACGGTCAGCTCGTAGCCCTCGCGGCGCATCTGCTCGACCAGGATGGCCAGCGCCAGCTCGCCGCGGCCCTGCACCTCCCAGGCGTCCGGGCGCTCGGTCGGCAGCACCTTGATGGAGACGTTGCCGACGATCTCCTTCTCGAGGCGGTCCTTGACCATGCGGGCGGTGACCTTCGAGCCCTTCTCCCGGCCGACCAGCGGCGAGGTGTTGGTGCCGATGGTCATCGAGATCGCCGGGTCGTCCACGTGGATCAGCGGCAGCGGGCGCGGGTCCTCCGGGTCGGCCAGCGTCTCGCCGATCATGATCTCCGGGATGCCGGCGATGGCGCAGATGTCGCCGGGGCCGGCCTCCTCGGCGGGCTTGCGCTCGAGCGCCTCGGTCATCAGCAGCTCGGTGATCTTCACCCGCTCGGTGGAGCCGTCCCGCTTGATCCAGGCGACCTGCTGGCCCTTGCGGATGGTGCCCTGCATGATCCGGCACAGCGCGATCCGGCCGAGGAAGTTCGAGGCGTCCAGGTTGGTCACGTGCGCCTGCAGCGGCGCGCCCTCGGCGTAGGTCGGCGCCGGGATCGTCTTGAGGATCGTGTCGAACAGCGGCAGCAGGTCGGAGCTGTCCGGGGAGGAGCCGTTCTCCGGCTTCTCCAGCGAGGCCTTGCCGTCGCGGCCGGAGGCGTAGACGATCGGGAAGTCGATCTGGTCCTCGGTGGCGTCGAGGTCCATGAACAGCTCGTAGGTCTCGTCGATGACCTCGGCGATCCGGGCGTCCGGCCGGTCGGTCTTGTTGATGACCAGGATGACCGGCATCTTCGCGGTCAGCGCCTTGCGCAGCACGAAGCGGGTCTGCGGCAGCGGGCCCTCCGAGGCGTCCACCAGCAGCACGACGCCGTCGACCATGGACAGGCCGCGCTCGACCTCGCCGCCGAAGTCGGCGTGGCCCGGGGTGTCGATGATGTTGATGACGGTGTCGGAGCCGTCCTTGGGGTCCCGGAAGTGCACCGCGGTGTTCTTCGCGAGGATCGTGATCCCCTTCTCCCGCTCCAGGTCGTTGGAGTCCATCACGCGCTCGTCCACGTGCTGGTTCTCGCGGAACGCGCCGGACTGCTTGAGCATCGCGTCGACGAGCGTGGTCTTGCCGTGGTCGACGTGCGCCACGATGGCCACGTTGCGGATGTCGTTACGCGTAGGCATGCCGGTAGCGTCGCTTTCGGGTAGGGAGAAGCGGAAAAGAGTGCCGCGTGATCGGGGCTCCGTTGCCCCCCGCGCTGTTGAGACACAGCACAGGCACCTTGTCTATGGTACGGGCAAAATCCGGGACACGCCGACCGCGGGCGGCCCCGGGGGCTCCCGAACGCTAATAACATGCGGCGCATGACGGGCGGAGCGGGCTGGATACCGGAGAGCTACCTCGGCCTCGTCCTGGGCTTCGCGATACTGCTGCTCGATCCGCTGCTCGAACTCCTGCTGGCCCGCGGCCTCGGTGCGCGGGTGACGGGGGTGGAGTGGGGCTTCGGGCCGGTGCTGCGGCGGCTGCCGGGGCCGCGGCGGGTCACCGAGATCCGGATGGTCCCGATCCGCTTCCAGGCGAAGTACCTGCCGCGGCGCGAGCACTACGCGCGGGACAAGCGGCTGCTGATCGGCTCGGGGCTCGTCTCCCCGCTGCTGCTGGTGGCCGTCCTCGGGGTCTTCGCGCCCGGCTGGACCACGCTCTCCGCGCTGGCGTTCGTACTCGTCTGCGTGCTGATCCGGGCGTTCGCGAAGGAGAAGTACACGCGGCGCCGCGTCGTCATGCGGGTGCTGCGGCGCACGACGCCCGAGCGTGACGCGGAGTTGTCGGAGCCGCGTTTCCCCGTCTTCGCGCACACTTACGACGCAGTTTTCCACGGGGACTTCGCGACGGCCGAGGCGCTGCTGCCGATCGTGCACGCGAACAAGTGGCCGCTGGACGGTTCGAAGCTCGTCATCGAGGCACTGCACTCGGCACGCGGCGAGTACGAGGAGGCGGTCTCGGTCGTCGGGCTCTTCGACGCGAGCAAGCGTCTGCTGGCCGATCTGGAGATGGTGCACCTGTCCCTGCTCATGGCCGAGGCGCGGCCGGAGACGACCCAGCAGGCCGTGATGCTGACGGGCGCTTATCTCCGGCAGTCCACGCACGTCGCCGACAGTGACGGATTCGCCGCGATGCTCGCGCTCTTCCGGCTGGAGACGGGAAACCTGCCGAACGCGCGCGGCTGCATGGAGCGGTTCCTGGCGGGCGTGAGCACACCCCTGGAGGTGGCCGACGCGCTGTGCACCCGGGCCCGGATCGAGGCCGCGGCCGGCAGCGTGGACCGCGCCGAACGGACCCTGCGTCAGGCGCACGCCTTCGCCCCCTGGTACGCGCGGGTCGCGATCGTCCGCGAGCGCCTGGGAATCACGGTGATCCCGCAGCCCACTGACTCGACCTCGCGCGACACGCTCGCCGATCCGTGGGCCGTGCCGCGCTGCTGACTTAGTCTGCGAGGCACCGAATCCTCAAGATCCCCGAAGCCGTTGTGACATGTGATGTTGGTCACCAGCCACTACCCGGAGTGATGATCCCGTTTGGATCTGAAGATCACTCCACTAGAGTGCAGTGCGCCGACGACACATAGCCGCCCGGCTCCTTCACAGCTGCAGGAGCTTCCAGAAGCATGAGCACCGGTACAGTTCCGACACCACCGCCCGCGCGGACGAGGGCGGAGATCGAGCAGCCCACGCTGCGCACCGACCGCTACTGGGTCGCGCCGCTGTTGACGTTCGTGGTCTTCCTCGCGTTCATCGCGTACGCCACGTTCCGCGCGTTCCAGAACGAGTACTACTACAGCCCGCCGTACATCTCGCCGTTCTACTCGCCGTGCATCTCCACCAACTGCGTGCCGATGCAGGGCGCCGGGGAGGTGCACTTCATCGGATCCTGGTGGGGCCTGTCCCCCGCGCTGCTGATCCTGATCTTCCCGCTGGGCTTCCGGATGACGTGCTACTACTACCGGAAGGCCTACTACCGGGCGTTCTGGCAGTCGCCGCCGGCCTGCGCGGTCGCCGAGCCGCACGGCAAGTACACCGGCGAGACGCGCCTCCCGCTGCTGCTGCAGAACTCGCACCGGTACTTCTTCGTCTTCGCCTCGATCTTCAACGTCATCCTCACCTGGGACGCGATCCTCGGCTTCCGCAACGCGCAGGGCGCGTGGGGCCACATGGGCCTCGGCACGCTCGTGCTGCTGACGAACGCGACCCTGCTGTGGCTGTACACCGCGTCCTGCCACTCCTGCCGGCACATCATGGGCGGGCGGCTCAAGCACTTCTCCAAGCACCCGGTGCGCTACAAGGCCTGGACGATCGTCTCGAAGCTCAACACCCGGCACATGCAGCTCGCGTGGGCGTCGCTCTTCGGCGTCGCGCTGACCGACCTGTACGTGTGGCTGGTGTCCTCGGGCGTCTTCTCCGACCCGAAGTTCTTCTAGAAGGGGTCGAAGGAATATGGCCACTGAGATTCTCACCTACGAATACGACGTCGTCGTCATCGGCGCGGGCGGCGCGGGACTGCGCGCCGCGATCGAGGCGCGGGCGCAGGGCAAGTCCGTCGCGGTGATCTGCAAGTCGCTGTTCGGCAAGGCGCACACCGTCATGGCCGAGGGCGGCGCCGCCGCGGCGATGGGCAACGTGAACGCGCACGACAACTGGATGGTGCACTTCCGGGACACGCTGCGCGGCGGGAAGTTCCTGAACAACCCGCGGATGGCCGAGCTGCACGCCAAGGAGGCCCCGGACCGCGTCTGGGAGCTGGAGCAGTGGGGCGCGCTGTTCGACCGCACCAAGGACGGCAAGATCTCGCAGCGCAACTTCGGCGGGCACGAGTACCCGCGGCTCGCGCACGTGGGCGACCGGACCGGCCTCGAGCTGATCCGCACCATGCAGCAGGCGGTCGTCTCGTACCAGCAGAAGGACCTCAAGGAGTACGGCGACTACGAGGCCCGGATCAAGGTGTTCGCCGAGCACACGGTCACCCGGCTGCTCAAGGACGGGGACCGGATCGCCGGAGCCTTCGGCTACCGCCGCGAGGACGGCCAGTTCGTGCTGTTCAAGGCGCCGGCCGTGGTGCTGGCGACCGGCGGCATCGGCAAGACCTTCAAGGTGACCTCGAACTCCTGGGAGTACACCGGGGACGGCCACGCGCTCGCGCTGCTGGCCGGGGCCACCCTGATCAACATGGAGTGCGTGCAGTTCCACCCGACCGGCATGGTCTGGCCGCCCTCGGTGAAGGGGATCCTGGTCACCGAGTCGGTGCGCGGCGACGGCGGGGTGCTGCGCAACTCCGAGGGCAAGCGCTTCATGTTCGACTACGTCCCCGACGTCTTCCGCAAGCAGTACGCGGAGACGGAGGAGGAGGCGGACCGCTGGTACACGGACCCGGACAACAACCGGCGTCCCCCGGAGCTGCTGCCGCGCGACGAGGTGGCCCGGTCCATCAACTCCGAGGTGAAGGCGGGCCGCGGATCCCCGCACGGCGGCGTGTTCCTGGACATCGCCTCCCGGCTGCCGGCCGACGAGGTGCGCCGGCGGCTGCCGTCGATGTACCACCAGTTCAAGGAACTGGCCGACGTGGACATCACCGCCGAGCCGATGGAGGTCGGCCCGACCTGCCACTACGTCATGGGCGGCGTGGAGGTGGACGCGGACACCGGCGCGGCCAGCGTGCCCGGCCTGTTCGCGGCGGGCGAGGTCTCCGGCGGCATGCACGGCTCGAACCGGCTCGGCGGCAACTCGCTGTCCGACCTGCTGGTCTTCGGCCGCCGCGCGGGTCTGGGCGCGGCCGAGTACGTGGCCGGGCTCGACGCCGACAACCGGCCCGAGGTCGCCGACGCGGACGTCGAGGCCGCGCGGACCGAGGCGCTCGCCCCGCTGGAGCACGAGGGCGGGGAGAACCCGTACACCGTGCACTCCGAGCTGCAGCAGACGATGAACGACCTGGTCGGCATCATCCGCCGCGAGTCGGAGGTGGAGGCGGCGATCGAGAAGCTCGGCGGGTTCCGCGAGCGCCGCGAGGTGCTGTCCGCCCCTGGCAGCCGCACCTTCAACCCGGGCTGGCACCTGGCCCTGGACCTGCGCAACATGCTGCTGGTCGCCGACTGCGTGGCCAAGGCGGCGCTGGAGCGGCAGGAGTCGCGCGGCGGCCACACCCGCGAGGACTACCCGGCGATGTCGGCCGAGTGGCGCAAGATCAACCTCGTCTGCTCGCTGGACGACAAGGGGCTGGCGAAGCTCGAGCGCAAGCCGGTGCCGACGATCCGCAAGGACCTCCTCGAACTGTTCGAGCTGTCCGAGCTGAAGAAGTACATGACGGACGAGGAGCTCGAGGGACTGGAGGAGGCGAAGTGAGCTACAAGGCCAAGTTCAAGGTCTGGCGCGGCGACGCGGGCAAGGGCGACCTCGCGGACTACGACGTCGAGGTGAACGAGGGCGAGGTCGTCCTCGACATCATCCACCGGCTGCAGGCGACGCAGGCCCCCGACATGGCCGTGCGCTGGAACTGCAAGGCGGGCAAGTGCGGGTCCTGCTCGGCCGAGATCAACGGCAAGCCGAGCCTGATGTGCATGACGCGGATGTCCACCTTCACCGAGGAGGAGACCGTCACCGTCACGCCGCTGCGCACCTTCCCGGTGATCCGCGACCTGGTGACGGACGTCTCGTTCAACTACACCAAGGCCCGCGAGGTGGTGTCCTTCCAGCCGCCCGAGGGCCTGGCCCCCGGCGAGTACCGGATGCAGCAGGTGGACGTCGAGCGCTCGCAGGAGTTCCGCAAGTGCATCGAGTGCTTCCTGTGCCAGAACACCTGCCACGCCGTCCGCGACCACGAGGACAACAAGGAGCACTTCGCCGGCCCCCGGTTCCTGATGCGCGTGGCCGAGCTCGACATGCACCCGCTGGACACCCGTGAGCGCAGGAACGAGGCCCAGGAGGAGCACGGCCTCGGCTTCTGCAACATCACGAAGTGCTGCACCGAGGTGTGCCCCGAGCACATCAAGATCACCGACAACGCGCTGATCCCGATGAAGGAGCGCGTCGTCGACCGCAAGTACGACCCGCTGGTCTGGCTCGGCAGCAAGATCGGCCGCCGCAAGCAGTCGCACTCGTAGCGGTACGCGGTACCAGTTCCAAGTAAGAATTCGCATGATGTAGTGGCCCGCCGGTTGCCGGTGGGCCACTATGTTTTCGGGGAGGCGTGACCATGTCGTGGGGCGAGGACGAGGCGCAGCGCCGGATAGCCCGCGCAGCCCAGCGCGGCGAGAAGTCGCTGTGGCTCAAGGATCTGGGGCTCACCGAGCTGCCGGAGGAGATCCTGCAGATCAAGGACCTGCGCGCACTGCACCTGCAGGGCAACCACCTGGAACGTCTACCGAGCTGGCTGCTCACCGGCCAACCGCTGCTAGAGGTCCTCAACCTCAGCGGCAACTCGCTGGCCGAACTCCCCGACTGGATCGGCCGCTTCCGCGAACTGCGCCAACTCCGCCTCTACGGCAACGACGTCAGCGCCCTGCCGGAGTCGATGACGAGGCTCACCAAGCTGGTCGTCCTGGACATCGGCATGACCGACCTCCCCGAAATCCCCCCGTGGCTCACGCGGCTCACCGAGCTGAGATGGCTGGGCATCAGCGACCTGCTGATCACCGAGCTCCCGCCAAGACTCGCCGAACTCCGCCACCTGGCCACGCTCGATGCCTCCGAGAACCGCCTGGCCGACCTCCCGACGTGGCTAGCCGACCTCCAACGCCTGGATCACCTCTACCTGAGCGGCAACCGGTTCGAGCAACTCCCCGAAGTCATCGGCCGCATGCCGCAGTTGGTCGTCCTCGACGTCCACAACTGCAAGCTCCACGACCTCCCCACGTGGCTCCCCCAACTCACCGAACTGCGCTACCTGCGAGCCTCGTCGAACCTGATCATCGATCTCGACGACTCCATCGGCGAACTGGCGAACCTGCGCCGCCTCCGCATAGACGAGAACGAGCTCCGAGGCCTGCCCGATTCACTCCGCCACCTCACCAAACTGACCGAGCTGAGCGTCGCGAACAACGATCGCTTCCACGATGCCCCGTCGTGGATCGGCGAACTGAGCAGGCTCAAGCGGCTGTATCTCGGACTCTGCGGGCTCATGGCGGTCCCCGGCTGGGTGCGCGGTCTGCGCAGGCTCGTCGAACTGAACCTGAACGAGAACCTGTGCCCGGAGATCCCGGAGTGGATCGGCGAGCTGAGCTCCCTGCGCGTCCTCTCACTGGCCAACAACTCGATCGTCGAACTGCCTGCGGAACTCGCGGACCTCGACCACCTCCACACACTCACGATCTACGGCAACCCGCTGAACAGTCTCCCCGGCCGGCTCGGCGGAATGCGCAATCTCAGCAGGTTGGACGTACAGCTCTGCGGGCTCAGCGAACTGCCGGTCGAACTGTCGGCGCTGTCCAAGCTCACCGTGCTCGATCTGCAGCTGAACCAGTTCAGCGAACTGCCCGACTGGATCGGCAGGCTTCCCCGACTCCAGTCCCTCTACCTCGGCGGCAACCAGCTCACCGAGCTTCCGAGCACACTCAGCGGCCACACCGCACTGCGGCACCTCACCGTCTACACCAACCCGATCAGCGAACTGCCCGACTGGATCGGTGAACTCGGCCAGCTCACGGAACTCGGACTGGGCTCGGACTCGCTGCTGAGCCTGCCGAACTGGCTCGGCTCGCTGACGCGGCTGCGGGATCTCTACATCTACTGCGCCGGGGCGTCCGAGTCCTGGTCGTGGCTGGAGAATCTACGCCATCTGCGAAATCTGCATCTGTCGAACGGCTTCCTCGCCGAACTGCCGGCGCCGATCGCGCGCCTGCGCCGCCTGCGTTGGCTCACCCTGAACGAGAACGAACTCACGCGCCTGCCGGACTGGATCAACGAACTCCCCTGGCTGCTCCTGCTGAACGCGAACGACAACCAGCTGGAACAGCTCCCGAGCTCGCTGAGCGGTCTGCGCCGACTGAGATTCCTGTACGTGAGCCACAACAAGATCCCGGAGCTGTCCGCGACGCTCGGCGAACTCGATGCGCTGGAATCGCTGTACATGTCCGCCAACGGCATCGCGTGGGTCGATCCGTTGCTGAGCCTGCCGAGCCAGCTCACGCAGATATTCCTGGAGCAGAACGCGATTCTCGCCGTGCCGGAGAGCGTGAGCACGCTCCGGCATCTGCGGTTGTTCCGCATCGACAACAACGAGATCCGGGTGTTGCCCGAGTGGCTGCTCGATCTGCCGCGCGTGCTCGATCCGCAGGTCGGCAACAATCCGCTGGTCAGTCCACCGCCGGAGATCGCCGCGAACGGGAACCGGGCGATTCTGCAGTTCCATCGGGAGTGCAAGGCGGGGTCGGCGGAGCAGTGGGTTTCGAAGCTGCTGGTAGTCGGCGAGGGCGGTGTGGGCAAGACCTCCCTGATCAAGAAGTTGGTGGACGAGCCGTTCGATCCGGCGGAGGCGACCACTCACGGGATGCGGATCTTCGACTACCAGGTGCCGCATCCGCATCGGCGCGACGTGGAGATGCTGCTGCGGACGTGGGACTTCGGCGGGCAGGAGATCTATCACGCTACGCATCAGTTCTTCCTGACGGATCGTTCGCTGTTCCTGCTGCTGTGGAACAGCCGGTCGGGGTGGGAGCAGGGGAAGCTGCGGTATTGGCTGGACATCATCGGGGCGCGGGCGCCGAAGTCGCCGGTGGTATTGGTGGCTACTCACTCGGCGGCTAATGAGCGGCCGGTGGATCTGCCGTTGGATGACCTGCGGCGGGAGTATCCACAGATCGTGGACAGCGTGGCGATCGACAACGAGACCGAGGAGGGGCTCGGCGCCGTACGCGAGCTGATCGCGGAGCGGGCGTCGAAGCTTCCGCTGATGGGTGAGCAGTGGCCGGCGAGTTGGTTGCAGGCGACGCGTGCGGTGGATGCGTTGCCTGACCAGCACGTGCCGCCCGCGCGGCTCTGGCAGGAGATGACGGACGCGGGCCTCGCCGACTCGCAGTATCAGCGGTACGTGGCGGGGGCGCTGCACACGCTCGGCTCGATCCTGTTCCACATGGACGATCCGCAGCTCAGCGAGACCGTCATTCTGCGGCCGGAGTGGGTGAACGCGTACATCAGCCGGGTCCTGGACAGCAACGAGGTCGAGCGGCGGCACGGGCTGCTCAGCCGCCAGCTTCTCAATGAGCTGTGGGCGGATCTCGACCACGGGATGCGCGACCACTTCCTGCGGATGATGGACGAGTACGACCTCTCCTATCGCACGGAGAGCGAGGGCGGCGGCGACGTCAGCCTCGTCGTCGAGCGGCTGCCGTGGAACGCTCCGGCCGGGTACGAGGAGCGCTGGAACCTGATGCCGCCGGGCACCGTGCAGGAGCACGAGATCCGGATGATCTACCAGCTCAACACGACGCCGCCGGGCATCCCGACCTGGTTCATCGCGCGCTCGCACCGGTTCACGACCGATACGCACTGGCGGTCCGGCGCGCTGCTGGCCCACCCCGACCGGCGCCATCGTGCACTGATACGTACGGACCGGCACCGCAACGAGCTCGAACTGGCCGTGCGCGGGCCGTCCCCCGCGACGTTCTTCGCCGTGCTCAACGACGGCCTGAACTTCACCCTCGGCCGCTACCCGGGCCTCAGCATCAAGCGCATGGTGCCGTGCAACTGCTCGACGGGCTGCACGGAACTGTACGAGTACGAGGACCTGCAACGACGGCTCGAACGGACTCCGCCGCGTACCGAGATCGAGTGCCGGAAGTCGGGCGACGACGTCTATGTGCCACGACTGCTGCTCGGCATTCCACCCTCGGACCGCGACGACATCCGCCGCGCGCTCGATCGGGTCGTGAAGAGCCAGACCGACCTCGGCGAACGCTTCTCCGAGCAGGCCAGCGACCTGCAGCGGATGTTCCTGCGGCTGCAGCAGCAGATCCAGAGCGGGCTGGACACGCGGTGCCCGAGCGTCTTCGCGATCACGCAGACGCGGCAGAGTCGGCTGCGCGGCACGGCGTACGAGATCGCGCTCTACTGCGAGGAACCGGGCTCCTGGCATCCGCTGCCGGACGACGCGGGCGTGTATCAGATCTCGCAGTCACCGGCCTGGCTGCGGACGATGGGCCCCTACCTGCGCGAACTCGTCGTCATCCTCAAGCACGCCGCGCCGCTCGCCGGGCCGGTACTCGGGGCCACGGTCGAGCACCTCACCGAACGGCTGAAGTCGGACGTGGAGCTGATGGCCCAGCTCGTCGACCAGATCCCCGACGTGGACCTGCACGGCGAGAACCCGGTGCCGGACCCGCGCCAGCCGGACGGACCGAGTGCCCGCGCCACGAACGAGGCGGGCTTCCGCGTGCTGGAACGCTGGCTGGCCGAGATCGACCCGGCCAAGACCTGGGGCGGGCTCAGCCGCGTGACCACGCCGGAGGGGCTGACGCTGTACCTGTGCCCGGACCACGCCGCGCCCTACAGCCGTGGCCGGTAGGGCGCCACTCGACGTGGCCGGCCACGGTCCCAGCGGGCGGCAGGCAGTGGCTGCCGACCAGGCTCGGGCTGGGGGTGTCGCGTGCCCGCTATTCGCCCACCTCGCCGTCGATGGCCTCGCGCAGCAGGTCGGCGTGGCCGTTGTGCCGTGCGTACTCCTCGACCATGTGGATCAGGATCCAGCGCGCCGAGACGCGCTCGCCGGTGTCCTCGCGGGTGAACACGGCGTCGAGGTCGCTCGCGGCGACGATCTCCCGCGAACGCCGGACCTCGCCGCACCAGCGCTCGTACGCGGCGTCGCCGGTGTCCGCCTCGAGGTCGTTCCAGTCCTCGTCGCGATCGTCCGTCCGGTGGTACATCGGCTGCTCGAACTTCTCGCCGGCCCACACCTCGCGGAACCAGAAGCGCTCCACCTCGGCCATGTGCCGGACCAGGCCGAGCAGGCTCGCGTTGGACGTCGGCACCGCGCGGGTGCGCGACTGCTCGTCGGCCAGCCGGCTGCGCTTCCAGTCCAGCGTGTCGCGCTGGAAGTCCAGGAAGCCGGTAAGCAGCACGCGCTCGTCGGTGGCGTCCAGCGGCGCCTCGGATCTCGTTCGGGTCTCTTCCATGCCCGCCACGTTAATGCCGACCACCGACAACGGCAGCGTGGCAGGATGGGCCGGAACGCTCTCCTCGCAGGCGAAGGGGCCCAGGAAACCAAATGCCAGGCAAGAACTTGACCCGCCACGAAGCCGCCCGCCGCGCCGAACTGCTGCGCGTGTCCACCTACCGGGTCTCGCTCGACCTGGGCAACGCGAACGATCCGGGGGCGGGCACCTTCGGCTCCACCAGCACGATCGAGTTCACCTGCGCCGAGCCGGGGGCGTCCACCTTCCTCGACCTGATCGCGCCCTCGGTACGCTCCGTGACGCTGAACGGCAAGCAGCTGGACCCGGCCGCGGTGTTCGCGGACAGCAGAATCCAACTGGACGGCCTACAGGCGGAGAACCAGGTCACCGTCGTGGCGGACTGCGCGTACAGCCGCACCGGCGAGGGTCTGCACCGGTTCGCCGACCCCGCCGACGGCCGCGTGTACCTCTACACGCAGTTCGAGCCCGCCGACGCGCGCCGCCTCTACGCGAACTTCGAGCAGCCCGACCTCAAGGCCGCGTTCACCTTCGACGTGAAGGCACCGGCCGGCTGGTACATCGCGAGCAACTCGGCGCCGGCCAAGCGGGCGCCGGTCGTGGACGGCGTGGCGCACTGGACGTTCCTGCCCACGCCGCGCATCTCCACGTACATCACCGCCGTCGTCGCAGGGCCCTACCATGTGGCGAGCGACCACTACACGCGCGAGCTCGCCGACGGCACGACCCTCGAGATCCCGCTGAACGCGCTGTGCCGCAACTCGCTCGCCGACCACTTCGACTCCGAGGCGATCTTCGACGTCACCAAGCGCGGCCTCGACTTCTTCCACGAGAAGTTCGACTATCCGTACCCCTTCGGCAAGTACGACCAGGCCTTCGTCCCCGAGTACAACCTCGGCGCGATGGAGAACCCGGGCTGCGTGACGTTCACCGAGCACTTCGTCTTCCGGTCCAAGCAGACCGACCAGGCGTACGAGTCGCGCGCGAACGTGATCCTGCACGAGATGGCGCACATGTGGTTCGGCGACCTCGTGACGATGCGCTGGTGGGACGACCTGTGGCTCAAGGAGTCCTTCGCCGACTTCATGGGCTCGTACGGCTCGGTGGGGGCGACCCGCTGGACGAACTCGTGGGTCACCTTCGCCAACCGCCGCAAGGCCTGGGCGTACCGCCAGGACCAGCTGCCCTCCACGCACCCGATCGTGGCCACCATCAACGACCTCGAAGACGCGAAGCTGAACTTCGACGGGATCACGTACGCGAAGGGCGCCTCGGTGCTCAAGCAGCTCGTGGCGTACGTCGGCGAGGACGCGTTCATCGAGGGCTCGCGGCGCTACTTCCAGCGGCACGCCTTCGGCAACACGACGCTCGCCGACCTGCTGAGCGCACTGGAGGAGACCTCCGGACGCGACCTGTCCGCCTGGTCCAAGGCCTGGCTGGAGACCAGCGGAGTCAATACCCTGACCCTGGCCGACGGCGCCGTGCACCAGGACGGGCTGCCGCGGCCGCACCGGATCGCGGTCGGCGCCTACGAGTTGGGCGACGCGGGGGTGGCCCGGGTCGCGCGCGCCGAGCTGGACCTCGACGGCGGCAGCGCGGCGATCCCCGAGGACATCCGCGACGCCGCGTTCGTGCTCGTGAACGACGACGACCTGTCCTACTGCAAGGTCGTGCTCAACGAGGGCCAGCTCGCCTACGCGCACGAGCACCTGTCCACGTTCACCGACCCGATGCCGCGTTCGCTGATCTGGTCCGCGCTGTGGAACATGACGCGCGACGGCGCGCTCCCCGGCCGCCGCTTCCTGGACTTCGTCAACCGGCACGCGGCCTCCGAGTCCGAGGTGGGCGTGCTCGCGAACCTGCTGGTGCAGGCCGAGTTCGTGCTCGCCTTCTACCTCACCGAGGAGAACCGGGCCGCGGCGCTGGAGTCGGTGTCCGCGATGGCCAAGCGCGAACTGCGCGCCGCGGCACCGGCGTCCGACAAGCAGCTGGCCTGGGCGCGCTTCTACGCCGCGGCCGCGCACACGCCGAAGGACCTCGACTACCTCGGCGCGCTGCTCGACGGCACCGCCGAACTCGAGGGCCTGACCGTGGACGCCGACCTGCGCTGGGAATTCCTGCTCGGGCTCGCCGCCGCGGGCCTGGCGGACCAGGCGCGGATCGACGCCGAGCTGGCCCGGGACCAGACCGCCTCCGGTCACCGCAACCACGCCGGCTGCCTGGCCGCACGTCCGCTGCCGGAGGCGAAGGCCGAGGTCTGGCGCACGGTCATGGCCCCCGGCGACCAGCCCAACGACCTGCTGCGCGCGCTGCTCGGCGGCTTCAACAAGGCCGGGCAGACGCAGCTGCTCGCGTCGTACGCCGAACCGTATTTCGCGGCACTGGACCAGATCTGGCGCGAGCGGACCATCGAGAACGCCTCGGCGATCGTGGGCGGCGCGTTCCCGGAACTGCTGGTCGACGAGCACACGCTCGCGCTGGCCGACGCGTGGCTGGCCGGGGAGCACGCCCCGGCGCTGCGGCGGCTGGTCTCCGAGCAACGCGACGACCTGGCCCGGGCACTGCGCGCGCGGGCCGCATAGCGAGGCGTCACCGACTGTTTACCGGCGCTTGGTGGTCCTGCGTACTCCAACCCTGATGTCCTGATCCGTTCGGGCCAAGGCGGCCCGACGTATCAGGAGGGTCGACATGCGTCTCAAGCACACCCGGCTCGCTGCCGCCGCGGTGGCCGGGATTCTGACCGTGGCGCTCGGTACCTCGGCCGCGCAGGCCGAGACCGCCGCGGACTGCGGGCCGGGCGGCGAGTTCGCGAACCACACGCTGCTCGTCTTCCCCGGCTCGCACCAGCCGGTCTACGACTTCGTGAACTCGGCCGAGCACAGCATCGATCTGACGATGTACGAGCTCGACGACACCACGATGGAGGACGACCTGATCGCGGCCGCGGCGCGCGGCGTGGACGTCCGGGTCGTCCTGGACGGCCGGGTCGGTCCCGGCAGCAAGTACTACCAGCCGGGCTTCGACAAGCTGACGGCCGGCGGCGTGCACGTGGTCTGGTCGAACCCGGCCTACTACTTCACCCACCAGAAGACCCTCACCGTGGACGGCCGCGAGTCGCTCATCATGACCGGCAACCTCGACTCGTACTACTACGGCTCCGATCGGGACTACGCGCTGTTCGACGCGAACCCGCTGGACGTGTGGGCGATCGAGAAGACCTTCACCGCGGACTTCGCGCACCAGGCGGTCACCCCGAGCGGGGGCAGCGGCGACCTGGTCTGGTCCCCGACCACCTCCCAGGACCGGATCCTCGACGTGATCAACGGCGCGCACCGCACGCTGCTGGTCGAGCAGGAGGAGATGTACGACACCGACGTGGTCAACGCCCTGATCGCGGCTGCGCAGCGCGGCGTGCAGGTGAAGCTGGCCATCATCGACGAGTGCGGCCTCTACCCGTACCTGAACCAACTGCTGGCCGCGGGCGTGCAGATCAGCCTGAACAACACCGGCACGGACACGCTCTACTCGCACGCCAAGGTGTTCGTGGCCGACTACGGACAGTGGGACGAGCGCGCCGAGTTCGGCTCCATCAACATCTCCAACACGTCGCTGAACGAGAACCGCGAACTCGGTATCGTGCTCGACGCCTTCGGTCCGCGCAATCAGCAGGTGCTCGACACTCTGGACACGGTCATCACGGGCGACTTCAATAACGGCCAGACGTACGTCGCGACGACCGACCCGACCTGCAGCTGATCGTCAGGGGGCGAACATGAGGGCCGGTGCTAGCGATACCGCGGTGAGATAGCCGGGAAATACGGCGTTAACAACCGGCCCTTACCGTTCGCGTTGACGTTCGGTAACAGAGATCACGGAGAACACCGAGCACGCAGGCATCCTCGGCGCCGCGGACAACCGGCCCACTGTACCGATGCGCACTGTCTACCTACCAGAGATCGCGGAGGAACCCCGGCATGACCAGCACCGAGACACCACCGGCGCACATACCCGAGGTACGCGAGGGCGATTACGGTACCAAGGTCGCCGCCGTCGAGCCCGGCGGAGCCGAGTTCATCCCGCTGAGCGAGCGGCACGGCCGGCCGCTGAACCTGTTCTGGACGTGGACGTCCCCCAACTTCGAGTTCGCCACGATCTTCGTGGGCGTGCTGCCGCTGTTCTTCGGCGAGTCCTTCACCGAGGCCGCGCTCGCGATCATCCTGGGCACCGGGCTCGGCTCGCTGGCCATGGCGGTGCTCTCCGCGCGCGGCCCGGAGCACGGCGTGCCGCAGATGATCCTGTCCCGGATCTCCTTCGGCCGCTTCGGCAACATCCTGCCAGCCGGCATCAACTCGCTCGTCGCGGGCGTCGGCTGGTTCGCGGTGAACTCGGTCAGCGGCACACTCGCGCTGTCCGCGCTGACCGGCTGGGCCGAGGTGCCCTGCCTGCTGCTGATCACGGTCGCGCAGATCGCGATCGCGTTCTTCGGCCACAACCTGGTGCACACCTTCGAGCAGCTCGCGTTCCCGCTGCTCGCGGTCGTCTTCGTGACCGTCTCGGTGGTGCTGCTCGCGGAGAGCCACCCGTCCGCCCTCAACGGCGGGGGCGGCGGCGTCGGCGGCTTCCTGCTGACCCTCGGCGCCACGTTCGGCTACGCGGCCGGCTGGAACCCGTACGCGGCGGACTACACGCGGTACCTGAAGAAGGAGGAGAACAAGAAGGCCGTCGGCCTGTGGGCGGGCCTCGGCGTCTTCGTCTCCTGCGTGCTGCTGGAGCTCGCGGGCACCGCCGCCGCGACGCTGACCGTGCCGGACGGCCTCTGGGACTCCGACCCGACGCAGGCCTTCATCACGCACATCACCCCGTGGCTCGGCGACGTCACCCTCGTCTGCATCGCGATCGGCGCGGTCTGCGCGAACGCCCTGAACGTCTACTCCGGCGCGATGTCGTTCATGGCGCTGGGCATCAGGATCCCGCTCACGGCGCGGCGCGCGCTGGTGGCGCTGGTCTTCGGCGTCGCGGGCTTCTTCCTCGCCTGGTCCGGCCTGAGCGACGCGGGCACGAAGTACAACAACTTCCTGCTCGTCATCGCGTACTGGATCGGCCCGTGGCTCGGCGTGTTCCTGGTCGACCAGGTGCTGCGCCGCGGCCAGGACGTGGACGGCCTGCTGTTCAGCAAGACGCACCGGCCGATCGCGGGCGTGCTGGCGATGGCCGCGGCCATGGCCGTGTCCATCCCGCTGTTCTCCGCCCAGTCCGACCTCACCGGCTACCTGGCCAAGCGGCACCCGGCCCTCGGCGACCTGACGTTCGAGGTGGGCTTCGTGCTCGCCGCGGTCTTCTACTGGCTGCTGTTCACCTACCTGCCGCGCTCGCTGGGCCGCGGCGACGCCACCGAGCCGCTTCAGAGCTCGGTCGGGTAGCCCTCGCGGCCCACGATGCCGCGATGGTCGTAAGGATGATCAAGCTCGGGTCGATGGTGTTCGGAGCCGAAGGTCTGGCCGACGAACACCTTCGTACCCGGGCTTTCCTTACGCAGCCTGCGGATCAGCGCGTGCATCGCCGCGTTGCGCTGGCCGCTGACCCGGGTCGTGCGGGCCAGCCACGCGGGGAAGGTCAGCACGTCGCCGACGTCGTGCACGGCGGCGCTGGCCACCCGCCTGACCCGGCCGTCCGGCTCGCCGACCGGCCAGTGCTCGCCGAGTTCCAGGCCCGCGTACTCGTCGGCGCCGAGCACGGTCAACCTCAGTTCGGAACCGTCGTCCGCCACCACGGTCAGCCGCCCGGCACGTGCCCAGACGTGCGCCGAGACCGGCGTCATCCGAAGGTCGCCGTCGACGGTGTGCATGATCAGCGGACTGCCGCCGCCGGCCGCCTCGAGGGCCACGACGCGGTGGTTCAGCACGGCGGGGGCGCCCAGTTCCGCGGCGGGACGCCGCTCGGCGACGGTGGTGGCGACGGTCGCGGGCTTGGGGCGCGGAGTCGGGTGGACGGGGTCCATGTTCGAGAAGGTCATCTCACTTCGCCTCCTGTCTTCATTGTGCACTCGAACGGGGATTTCGCACGCTCTACGCTTGGCTCCATGCCGCTGAGCCACGCCGCCGCACCCACCCCGACGTCCTGCAGCGCCGCCTCGGCCAGGCTGCACGAGCCACTGGCCGGAACCGCGCCGCTCGCGGGCCGCTGGCTGGCGATCGAACAGCCGGGACCGTGGGGCGGCCGCGCACTGACCGAGTCGCACTTCCCGCACGAACTGGGCCTCGAACTGAACCACAAGGCGGCCGCCGCCGGAGCACGAATCGCCCTGATCAGACGGCCCGGACACCACGCCGAACACGACCCCCGTGCCCCGCGCCGAGTGTTCCTCGCCGACACCAGGCCAGGCCGAACCACCCTCTGGTCCTGGCAGACGTCCGACCCGGCCACGCTCCTCGACCTGAACTTCGACACCCCGGCCAAGCCTCTGCACATGGGCGGCCCCCTCCTCCTGATCTGCACGAACGCCAAGCGCGACGCCTGCTGCGCACTCTCCGGACGCGCCCTAGCCGGATGGCTCGCCGAGGACGAGGCCACGGACACCGACGCCATCTGGGAGTCCGACCACCTGGGCGGCCACCGCTTCGCCCCCACAGCCGTCGTGCTGCCCACCGGCTTCGTCTACGGCCGCCTGGACGGCCCGACCGCGCGCGAGATCCTGCACGACGCCGCGGCCGGTCGCAGCGGCGGCCCGCACTGCCGCGGACGCTCCACCTGGTCACGCCCAGCCCAAGCCGCCGAACTGGCCCTCCGCGCCGAACTCCAAGAACACGCGGCGGACGCGGTCGTCGTTACGGCAGAAGAATCCATCGGCGACGACCACTACGAAGTACACCTCTCCACCGCCGACCAGCGCTTCCGTGCCCTCCTCGCCGAATCCCCGGCCGCCGAGCCGCGCCCGGAATCCTGCGGCAAGGCCTTCGGCACTCCCCTGGAACTGCGCCTGATCAGCCTGGAGAAGGACGGCTGAGCCCGGCACATCTCCCCCCGGCGAGGGAGGCCCCCGGCCCGCCGACAGACCAGAATCCCGAACGTGACCCTGCCACTCCCCCAGCCCAGCCCCACCCGCCGCGCGATGGCCTACGCCAACCAGGCCCTCCCGGCGCTGCTGGTGGACCTGCTCGTGACCGGAATCGCCGAAGCCAGCGTGATCTGGGGCGTCGTGGCCTCGCAGCAGGACATCGGGCACTCGTGGTCCTGGTGGGTCTGGCTCTGGGCCCTGGCGCTGCCCCTGGGGTTGCTCTGGCGGCGCACGGCCCCCTACGCGGTCTTCTGGTTCGTCGGACTGGGCACGGTCCTGCTATCGGTCTTCGCGCAACTGGCGATTACCTGGAACCACAGCAGCGAGTTCATGCTGCTGGTCGTGATGGCCACCGTCGCCTACTACCGCGACGGCTGGCGATTCTGGCTCGCCGCCGCGAGCTCGGTCAGCGCCACGTTCCTCGTCGTGTACCAAGGCATCGGCCGCACGACGGTCTCCGCGCTGATAGTCGCGATGGCCTTCGTCGCCGGACGACTCGCCGCCCAACAGCGTGACCTGGCGCGGCTGATGACGGAACGCGCGCACGAGGCGGAACTGACGGTCCAGGCACGCTCAGCCCAGGCGGCGGCCGAGGAACGCACCCGAATCGCCCGCGACATGCACGACATCCTGGCGCATGCCGTGAGCCTCATGATCGTGCAGGCCGAGGCGGGCGCAGCAGTCGTACACCAGGACGCGACCAAAGCCGAGACCGCCTTCGACGCCATCGCCGACGGCGGCCGCGACGCACTGACCCAACTGCGCCGCATGCTCGGCGTACTGCGCGAAGACGACACGCTCGCCCTCAGCCCACAGCCCAAAATCAGCGAACTGCCGCGCCTCGTCGAGACCGTGCGCGCGACCCGAATCGACGTCCGCATGGTCGTAGTAGGCGAGCCCCGCCGACTCCCCCAGGACACCGAAGTCGCCGTCTACCGCACCGCGCAAGAAGCCCTCACGAACATGGTCAAGCACGCCCGCGCCGACCGCGCCGAACTCCGGCTGGACTGGTCGGACGAAGGCCTCACCCTCCGCGTGACCGACGACGGCATCGGCCCCAAAGCCACCAGCACCGACCCCGGCCGCGGCCTCATCGGCATCAGAGAACGAATCACCTCCTGCGGCGGCACCGTGCAGACCGGCGCGGGCCCCGACGGCCGCGGATTCCAACTGCTGATCCGCGTCCCGGCATAGGATCAGCACATGGGGATACGGGTAGTGGTGGCCGACGATCAAGAGCTGGTACGCGCGGGATTCGCGATGATCCTGGACGCCCAACCGGACATCGAGGTCGTAGCCGAAGCCGCAGACGGCGCAGAAGCAGTAGCGGCCGTAGAACAATCCGCCGTCGACGTCGCCCTGCTAGACGTACGCATGCCCACCATGGACGGCCTGGAAGCAGCCCGCCGCATCTGCGCCCGCGGCGGCACCCGGGTCATCATGCTGACCACCTTCGACATCGACGACTACGTCTACACCGCCCTGCAAGCCGGTGCCAGCGGCTTCCTCCTCAAAGACGTCCGCCGCGACGACCTGGTCCACGCCGTCCGCGTAGTACACGGCGGCGAGGCTCTCCTGGCCCCCAGCGTCACCCGCCGCCTCATCGAACAATTCGCCCGCCGCCCCGAACGCACCGCCGTGGCGATAACCCCCGACCCCGCCCTGGCCCAACTCACCGCCCGCGAACTGGAGACCCTGAGACTCCTGGCCCGCGGCCTCTCCAACGCCGAGATCGCCGCCGACTTCGTCGTCAGCGAGCACACCGTCAAAACCCACGTAGGCAACGTCCTAGCCAAGCTCCACCTCCGCGACCGAATCCACGCAGTCGTCTACGCCTACGAATCCGGCCTGGTCCAAGCAGGCAACCCCAGCTAGCGTCCGACCGGCGTTGTGGTCTGCCTGGCGCGGGGCTGGATACCTCGCGCCAGGGGGCCCGTGTCGGGGCTAGGCGTCGATGCGGGAGCGGTCCAGGAGGGCGGCGGAGTTGACGATGTACTCCTTGCGGGGGGCTACGTCGGAGCCCATGAGAAGGTCGAAGATGCGGTCGGCGGCTTCGGCGTCGGCGAGGGTGATGCGGCGGAGCATGCGGTGGCGGGGGTCCATGGTGGTCTCGGCCAGCTGGTCCGCGTCCATCTCGCCGAGGCCCTTGTAGCGCTGGACCGGGTCCTTGATCTTCTTGCCGCGCTTGGCCAGGTCGGCGGTGACGTTCTTCATCTCCTGGTCGGTGTACGTGTAGATGTACTCGTTCTTCGCCCGTCCCTGGCCGATCACCTCGATGCGGTGCAGCGGGGGGACGGCGGCGAAGACCCTGCCGGCCTCGACCATGGGGCGCATGTAGCGGAAGAAGAGGGTGAGCAGCAGGGTTCGGATGTGCGAGCCGTCGACGTCGGCGTCGGCCATCATGATGACGCGGCCGTAGCGGGCGGCGTCCACGTCGAAGGACCTGCCGGTGCCGGCGCCGAGGACCTGGATGATCGCGGCGCACTCGGCGTTCTTGAGCATGTCCGCGACGGAGGACTTCTGCACGTTGAGGATCTTGCCGCGGATCGGCAGCAGGGCCTGGAACTCCGAGTCGCGGGCCAGCTTGGCGGTGCCGAGCGCGGAGTCTCCCTCGACGATGAACAGCTCGGAGCGTTCCACGTCGTCGGAGCGGCAGTCGGCGAGCTTGGCGGGCAGGGCGGAGGTCTCCAGCGCGTTCTTCCGGCGCTGGGTCTCCTTGTGCTGGCGGGCCGCGATCCGGGTCCTGGCCGCCGCCACGATCTTCTCGAGCACCGTGCGGGCCTGCGGCTTGCGGTTCTTGTCGGTGGCCGTCAGGAAGGCCTTGAGCTGGTCGGACACCACGTTGGTGACGATCCGGGCGGCCGCCGGGGTGCCGAGCACCTCCTTGGTCTGGCCCTCGAACTGCGGCTCGGCCAGCCGGACCGTGACGACGGAGGTCAGCCCCTCCAGGATGTCGTCCTTGGTCACCGGGTCGTCGTTCACCCGCAGCAGCTTCACCGCGCGCAGCTGGTCGTTGACCGTCTTGACCAGCGCCCGCTCGAAGCCGGTGACGTGGGTGCCGCCCTTGGGCGTGATGATGATGTTGACGAAGCTCTTGACCGTCGTGTCGTATTCCGTGCCCCAGCGCATCGCCACGTCGACCTCGAGGGTGCGCAGCACGTCGGTGGGCACCATGTGGCCGGACTCGTCGAGCACCGGCACGGTCTCGGTGAAGGTCCCGGAGCCGGTCAGCCGCAGCGTGTCGGTGACCGGGCGGTCCTTGGCCAGGTACTCGCAGAACTCGGAGATGCCGCCCGCGTAGTGGAAGGTCTCGACGGTCGGCTCCTCGCCGCGCTCGTCGTGCACCTCCAGGGTCAGCCCCGGCACCAGGAACGCGGTCTGGCGGGCCCGGTTGTACAGCTCCTCCAGCGAGATCTGCGCGTCCTTGAGGAAGATCTGCCGGTCGGCCCAGTAGCGGATCCGGGTGCCGGTGACGCCCGACTCGGCCTTCTTCGCGGAGCGGCGGGACTTGTCCAGGCCGCTGCGCGGTTCGAAGCCCGCCTTCGGCCCCTCGCCGTCGAACACGCCGGGCACGCCGCGCCGGAAGGACATCGAGTAGGTCGAGCCGTCCCGGTCCACCTCCACGTCCAGCCGGGCGGAGAGCGCGTTGACCACGGAGGCGCCGACGCCGTGCAGGCCGCCGGAGGCCGCGTAGGAGCCGCCGCCGAACTTGCCGCCCGCGTGCAGCTTGGTCATCACGACCTCGACCCCGGACAGGCCGGTCTTCGGCTCCACGTCCACCGGGATGCCGCGCGCATGGTCGTGCACCGCCACGGAGCCGTCGGCGTGCAGGTAGACCTCGATCCGCTCGCCGAAGCCGCCCAGCGCCTCGTCCACCGCGTTGTCGATGATCTCCCACACGCAGTGCATCAGACCCCGGCTGTCGGTGGAACCGATGTACATGCCGGGCCGCTTGCGTACCGCCTCAAGACCCTCCAGCACCAGCAGGTGCCGAGCGGTGTACTCGGGACTCGCGGCCACGTCGTCCTCCCTCATGGGGCTCTGTCAACCTTCACTGGGCACGCTCGCGTGCCGCAGCCAGATTAGCGGCTGCCTCGGACAGGGCCGCACCCGCCAGGGTACCGACTCCGGCGTCGGCAAGCTGTCCGATATGCCATACGGTCCGCTGTCGTGCCGTGAACGTTCCGTGACGCCCCCCGGGAACTTGAGCGTAAGGGCGTACGCCCACAGCGAACGTGGCGGATTTCCACCCCCCGGACGGGGCATCCTGGAGTCACCGGATGCTTTGATGTTGATCCGGGTAGCGATACCGCCGACGTACCAAGAAGGAGCTGACGTGACCGCAGTCCTCACTCCCACGGCCGAGTCCCTGACCGCCCTCGATCGTTGCGACCGCTGTGGCGCCCAGGCGTACATCCGCGTCACGCTCAACTCCGGTGGAGAACTCCTCTTCTGCGCGCACCACGGCAAGAAGTACGAGGAGAGCCTGCGCACCATCGCCGCGGACATCCACGACGAGACGGAGAAGCTCTCCGAGGCCAAGTGACCTGGTAGGCCGACTGTAGTTGCTTTAATGCCGGACAACGGCGCCCGGAAGCAGCCAGTACGCGAACCGCCCCGCGACCCTTCGGTCGCGGGGCGGTTTCGTGTCGCTCGGCCTAGTCCAGGTAGTCGCGCAGCACCTGGGAGCGCGAGGGGTGGCGCAGCTTCGACATGGTCTTCGACTCGATCTGCCGGATCCGCTCGCGCGTGACGCCGTAGACCTTGCCGATCTCGTCCAGCGTCTTCGGCTGGCCGTCGGTCAGGCCGAAGCGCATCGAGACGACGCCGGCCTCGCGCTCGGACAGCGTGTCGAGCACCGAGTGCAGCTGCTCCTGGAGCAGGGTGAAGGAGACCGCGTCGGCCGGCACGACCGCCTCGGAGTCCTCGATCAGGTCGCCGAACTCGCTGTCGCCGTCCTCGCCCAGCGGGGTGTGCAGCGAGATCGGCTCGCGGCCGTACTTCTGCACCTCGATGACCTTCTCGGGGGTCATGTCGAGTTCCTTGGCCAGCTCCTCCGGGGTGGGCTCGCGCCCGAGGTCCTGGAGCATCTGGCGCTGCACGCGGGCGAGCTTGTTGATCACTTCGACCATGTGCACCGGGATGCGGATGGTGCGGGCCTGGTCCGCCATGGCGCGGGTGATCGCCTGCCGGATCCACCAGGTCGCGTACGTGGAGAACTTGTAGCCCTTGGTGTAGTCGAACTTCTCCACCGCGCGGATCAGACCGAGGTTGCCCTCCTGGATGAGGTCCAGGAAGAGCATGCCGCGGCCGGTGTACCGCTTGGCCAGCGAGACCACCAGGCGGAGGTTGGCCTCCAGCAGGTGGTTCTTGGCCCGGCGGCCGTCCTCGGCGATGATCTCGAGTTCGTTGCGGAAGCGCGGGTCCATCTGGTCGCCGGAGTTGAGCTTCTCCTCGGCGAACAGGCCGGCCTCGATCCGCTTGGCGAGTTCGACCTCCTGCTCCGCGTTCAGCAGCGGCACCTTGCCGATCTGCTTGAGGTAGTCCTTGACCGGGTCCGCGGTGGCGCCGGCGGAGGCGACCTGCTGGGCCGGGGCGTCGTCCTCGTCGTCGTCCGACAGGACGAAGCCCTCCTCCTTGTCCTCCTCGTCCTTGCCGGCCTTGGCCTCGTCGGCCTCGGGCTCCTCGGCGGCGTCGGCCGCCTCGAGCAGCTCGTCGGCGGCGAGCTCGAGATCGTCGATCTCGACCTCCTCGCCCTCGATCTCGCCCGGCTCGTCCTCGGAGTTCTTCGAGGTCTGCTTCGCCGCCGTGGTCTTGGCGGCCGCGGCGGACTTGGTGGTCTTCTTGGCCGCCGTCTTGCGGGCGGGCGCCTTGGCCGGAGCCTCGGACTCGCCCTCGGCGGGGGCGGCCTTCGCCGCCGTCTTCTTGGCCGCGGCCTTCTTCGCGGGGGCGGCCGGCTTGGCCTCCTCCTCGACGGGGGCGGCGGCCGCGTTCTTGCGCACGGTGCTGGTCGCGGTGCGGCTGGCGGAGGTCGCCGCCACAGCCTGCTTGCGCGGCTTGGCACGGCCGATGGGGGCGGCGGCGTCGCCCACCACGGCGACCGACACGCCCTTCTCGATCAGCGCGCGCACGACCTTCTTCAGGTCGCTCTCCGGCACCTTGGCGCCCTCGCAGGCGCGGCGCACGTCGTCGCTGGACACGGCTTGGTCCTGGGACTTGGCCAACAGAGACTGAACCGCGAGGGCCACCGGCGTGGTGGCCGCGGCCTCGTCTACGGTCACAGAGGAAGGAGCCGACACTCACATACCCTTCGGAACGGTGCTCACATGTGAACTGCATTGCCGCGCTGGACAAAAGCTTCTGGCTTCGGCGGCGGCCGGGAATCCACGCCCCCGACAACGGGTTCGCCGCCCATACGCGACCGGGTCGTTATCGTCGTGGTTACACCTTTGGACAGCGTCCATCGGGCCCCGCGTATTCCCCCCGGCTGCGCCGAGCGGTCACGTCCGCCATCTGTCGTGCCTGGTGTGAATCATCCACCGGCCGCGGCTTCGGTGCTCCGGACCGCCACCGCGGTCATCCCGTCACCGTGCCGCCGTTCACCGCTTCGCAAACGCAGGTCACGCACTCGAAAAAAGAGTCTAGCAGTGCTTGCGGTGTCAATGCGCCGCGGGGGTACGATCCGAACCCTTTCCGGTAAAAAAATACGGGTGGGGGCCTGGTGTGCATCCGCCGCTCAGCCACCGATCCGGACCGCGAGCAGGGTCACGTCGTCGTCCTGCTCCTGGTCCCGCAGCATCTCGTCCACGAGGTGGTCGAGCAGGGTGTCCAGGTCGCCCTCGGGCGCGCACTCCGCGGCCTGCCGAAGCCGTTCCAGGCCCTCGGTGATCGCCGCGTCGCGGGTCTCCACCAGGCCGTCGGAGAAGCCGATCACCACGTCGCCCGGCCTGAGTAAGACCTCGTGCTCGCGCCGTTCCTCGCTGAGGCCGAGCGGGGTGGCCGCCTCGTCCTCCTCGGTCTCCAGGTAGTTGGCGCTGCCGTCGGCCTGACGGACCAGCAGCGGCAGGTGCCCGGCGTCCGACATGCTCAGGGCGCGGCGGCGCCGGTCGAGCACCGCGTAGACCACGGTGGTCAGCGACTCGGCGTTCTCGGTGGCGTCGAAGAGCCGGTCCAGGCCGGTGAGCACGACGTGCGGCGCGGGGTCGGTGAAGGCGAGGGCGCGCAGCGCGGCACGCACCCGGCCCATCCCGGCCGCGGCGGTGATGCCCTTGCCGATCACGTCGCCGACGACCATGCCGATCCGGCCGTCGGTGAACTCGAACAGGTCGTACCAGTCGCCGCCGACCTCGGTGTCCAGCGAGCCGGGGATGTACCGGAAGGCCGCGTCCACGCCCGCGAGCTGGGGCAGCCGCTTGGGCAGGATCGCCTCCTGCAGCGAGACGACCTGCCGGTGTTCGCGCTCGTGCATCCGGGCGCGGGCCACGGCCATCGTGCACTGCCCGGCGAGCGCCTGCAGGTAGGCGCGGTCGTCCTCGTCGAAGCCGCGCGGCGCGTCGTACGCCAGGTAGAGGCCGCCGACCGGGCCGACGGCGGTGGACAGCGGCAGCACCGCCCAGGCCTGCTCGGCGGGTCCCGGCGCCCCGGCCGCCGCCCACTCCCCCGCCTCCGGGAACCGGGCGCGCAGCGCGGCGCGGTCGGTGAGGTAGCAGGGCTGGCCGTCGCGCACCGCGGCCGCGAGCAGGGCGGGCCAGGCGAGCGTGCGCCACTCCCAGCGGTCCTCCTCGACGGCGGTGCGCGGTCCGGAGGCGCGCTGCGGCGGGACCAGCGGCGAGGGCCACGGCGAGCGGCCGACCGGGTCGAGCAGCCGCAGGTCCACGTGCGAGGAGCCGGTGACCTGGCCGAGCTTGGCGACGGCGGCGCGCACCTCGCTGATGGTCAGCGCCCCGGCGAGCTCGCGGGCCACGGTCTGCAGCTTGCCGATCCGCCACTGCGTGGAGCCGAGCAGGTCGGCGATCCGGTGCCGGTCGGTCACGTCGTTGACCACGGCCAGCACCGCGAGCACCTCGCCGTCCGGGCCGGCCACCGGCGTCCAGGAGGAGTCGAGGTAGCGCACGCCGCTCCAGTCGCCGCGGCTCAGGCGCTGCTCCGGTTCGCGGTACGGCTTGCCGTCGGCCAGCACCCGCGCGGCGGCCGCCTCGACCTGGTTGCCGAGTTCCGGCCCGAGGACGTCGCTCGGCAGCCGGCCGATGTGCTCCTCGGGCGGCAGTCCGTTGAGATCCGCGAGCGCCTGGCTGACCGTCAGGTACCGGCGGTCCGCGCCGTAGCACGCGAACGCGAGCGCGCTGGCGGACAGCGCGTCGAGCAGCGGTTGCAGCAGCGACGGCGCGACCGCCGCCCGCCGCGCCGGATCGAAGACCACCTGCCGACTCCCGCCGCCGTCCTTGCCCCGTATGTACCAGTGAGCTTAGCCGTGACCGAGGATTTACGCCGCGTGATTGCCGGAAAAATCCCTGAGAGGGGGGATCTGACACCCCGTCAGTACGTGGTGGAGCCCTGTCATGCCGGCGCGCCGCCCCCCGATCCGGGGACGGCGCGCCGGGTGCGCGGCGGACGGCGTGGGGGCCCGGTCGCCGCGCGCGCCTCGGCTACTGCTCGCGCTGGGCGGGCAGCCGGGGGGTGCCGGTGTGCCGGGAGCCGCCGCCCAGCAGGGTGGCGGACAGTTCGGCGGCCGCGGCCCCGTCCCCGGCGAGGATGTGCTCGACGAGCTCCTCGTGGCTGCGCGCGTTGGCGGGCAGCGCCTCGCAGCCCGCGCGCACGCCGGTGATCTCCAGCGCGCCGTAGACCACCGCGGACAGGTGCTCGAGCATCCGGTTGTCGGTGGCCTGCAGCAGCAGCGCGTGGAACTCGGCGTCGATCCGGGCGTACGCGGCGGCGTCCACCGCGGCGGCGGACTCGGCCAGCATGTCGGCGAGCTCGCCGAGCCGGGCGCGCACCGGCTCGGGCAGCGCGCCGCCGCGCTCGGCGACCAGGTGCGCGGCCAGCGGCTCGAAGGCCTGGCGCAGCTCGGCGAGCTCGCGCGCCTGGTCGCCGCGCAGCGGGCCCTGGGCGCGCCACTCGATCACGTCCGGGTCGAGCAGGTTCCACTCCTGCACCGGACGGATCCGGGTGCCGACGTTGGGGCGGGCGGAGACCAGGCCCTTGGCCTCCAGCACGCGCAGCGACTCGCGCACCACGGTGCGGGAGACCTCGAAGCGGTGCCCGATCTCCTCGGGGACGAGCGGACGGTCGGAGCCGAGCTCGCCGGCGACGATCATCTGGCCGAGCTGTTGGACCAGCTGGCCGTGCAGGCCGCGGCCGCGCTGGGCGGCGGCGCGCGGGAAGACCAGCGGCGCGGCGACGGGCATGTGCGGGCGCAGCGGCTGCGCGGAGTCGACCGGCTCGGCGGGACGGACGACGGGAACGGTCACGGTCATCACGCGGCCGGTGCTGTCAGTGGCGGTGTTCATGGTGATCTGGTCGGCTTTCCTGACGGACGGCTTAAGAGGATTTCACCGGTGCCAACCATGATTGTCACGGAAAGCACTCCTCCGAGTGATAAAGCGGATTGTCGCCGAGGAATACCGCTGCGCTGCTGCTAGCGGCCCTGCCAGGGGCGTTCCGCCGAGGCGCGGCGACCGTCCGGGCCGCTGCGCGGACCGGCGTGTTGCGCTGATCGGCTCAGTCGATCCGGCGGCGGCGCGGCGCGTATCGGGCGGCCGGCAGCCGTGACATGGCGAGGGCCGCCCACGGGATCGTGTGGGCGGCCCTCGCCATGCCGCGTATGCGACAGGAGATCATCTCAGCGAGATCACGTGGAGGCGCAACCGATGATCTGAAGATACGTGACGGTGTAGGTAGAGCCGACAGGGTACGTCAAAACCGCGTCACCCGGCGCGGGAGCAACGTTGCTGTACGTCTTACCATCCACGGTCATCTTAGTGACGCAGACATTCGATCCGTCGTAGATGTCGAACACGTCGGTGATCGAGAGCGAGTACGATCCTTCGCCGTAGCAGATATTGCCGCCGCTGTTCAAAGTAACGTGGACGGTATTCGACGTGCAGGTGGTGACAGCAGGAACGATCCGGGTCGCAGCATCCGCCGCGGAGGCGCCGAGACCCAGCGCGACCAGCGGCGCAGCAACAGCGACAGGAAGAACCGACCGGACATACTTGTTCATTGAAAACCCCTCCCCGATATGCCCGCCTCACAAGCGGCCGCACAGATACATCTTGCAGTCAGCCTGAGACAGGATATTGGGCCGGCATTGGAGTGCATCCGGCCCACGAACCACGGTAACCAGGCAAGGATCATGAGTCAATAGGAAATCGCCGATCTTCTCAGGGGGCTCCTGAAAGATGAGCCTGTGCATACTCAAGGCATGCTTTGCGCGTGAGATATGCGGACGATATCCGAATATATCCACTCGATCTCGCTTCGCGACATGCACACTGAACTGCTCGCCGACCGCAGCCTCTTGCGACTGTCCGTTCGCCGCCGTCGATGCTGGTCAGTCGACCCGGCGGCGGCGCAGCGCGTAGAGGGCGCTCAGCAGCAGCATGCACAGCAGCGCCTCGGGCAGCGCGATCGCGGTCTGCTCGACGGGGAGGCCGAAGTCGTTCATGGCGTGCACGATGTCGAGGGTGTACGGGCTGTGCGATCCCGGCAGCAGCGCGAGGGTGAGGGCCGCGACCAGCCAGGCCGCGGGCACGGCGAGCACGCGCAGCCGCAGCACCGGGGCGCAGAGCACGCCGAGCATCCCGCCGAACGCCGCGAAGCAGGACTCGGCCGGGGTCGGCAGCGCCAGCACGACGCCGAGCGAGATGTGCGAGGCCGCCACGCTGCCCCGGGTCAGCGCGAAGCCGCCGAGCGCGGTGAGGTATGCGGCGAGCCTGGTCGCGGAGGCGAGCCAGATCCCGACGATCAGCGCCACGAACAGCTTGCCGAACAGCCCGGCGGCGCGCCGCGGCAGCCGGGTGTACGTGGTGAGCCCGACGCCGTAGCGGTAGTCCTCGGTGACCAGCCCGGCCCCGAGCCACGCCGCCGCCAGCACCGCGACCGTGCCCGGCAGGATCATCCCGGCCGCGCCGCCCGCGACGACCCACGCGGCGTGCGCCTGCGGGTTCCCGGTGTTCACCGCGGCCCGCGCGGCCGGCAGCGTGGCCAGCGCCGAGCCGAACATCGCCAGTCCGAACACCCCGAAGGTGGACCGGCGGGTCCGCAGCCGCGTCGCCTCGTATCCCGCGGCGGCCCACGCCGAACGCAGCCCGATCACCGCACGCTCTCCTGTCCGGTCGCGACCGTGTCGTCGTTCTGCGGCAGCGGCGTCAGCTTCAGCACGCTGGTCGCCTCCGTGTCCCGCGCGGGGTCCGGCGCCGCCTCGGACGCGGACTTCGGCACCTCGACGACCGACAGCAGCGCGGACTCGCCCGCCGAGTCGGGGTCGATCGAGATCGCGCTGAACGGCATCGTGACCTCGGCCTCGGCGTGCTCGGGCACCCGCACCGTGGCCGGGGCCTGCACCGGCAGCACCGACGGCGGACGGCGGCAGGCCTCCAGCACGGCGACCACCGGGTCCTCCGCGGCCGAGCGAACCGACAGTTCGTGCAGCGGGATCTCGTTGCGGAAGGCGAGATCGCCGATTCTGGCCCGGTCCAAGCCTCGTACCTCCAGACAGGCGCCGTCGAGCTGGGTCGGCTCGGCGCCGGCGGCGACGAGCACGGCGGCGAACCGCAGCACCTGCGGCGTCCGCACGATCACGCAGTCCCCGGACAGGTCGCGCGCGGCCTGCCGGGCGGTGCGCTGCCCGATCAGCCGGCCCTCGTCGAGCACGAGGATCCGGTCGGCCCGCAGCACCATCGCGTCGGTGTTCTGCCCGGTGACCAGCACGCAGCGGCCCTGCGCCGCGTACGCCCGCAGCAGGGAGTTGAGCCAGTCGAGACCCTCGGGTTCGAGCCCGTACTCGGGGTCGTCGAGCAGCAGCACCTCGGGGTCGCCGAGCAGCGCCTGCGCGAGTGCGAGGCGGACGGTCATCCCCTCGGTCAGCTCGCTGATCCGGTCCTTGGCCTGCCCGCCGAGCCCGCAGACGTCGAGCACCGCCGCGATCCGCTCGCGCCGCCCGCCCGACGCCGCGCCGGGATCGGCCGACAGCGCCAGCCGCAGCTGGCCGCTGACGGTGCGTCCGGGATGCAGGGCCAGCGGGTCGAGCATCGCGCCGACCACGCGCATCGGGTGCCGCAGCATCCGGAAGCTCCGCCCGTCGTAGAGCGTGCGCCCGCCGCCCGGGTCGAGCTGCAGCATCCGCCGCAGCACGGCCGTCTTCCCGGCGCCCGGCAGGCCGAGCAGTCCGGTCACCTGTCCGGGCCGGACCTGGAAGCTGACCCCGTCGAGTACCTGCCGTCCGTGCCGCCGCGCGCTGAGCTCGATCGCCTCGATCACGAAATCATCGTCGCGGCCCGTCATCACGGAAAGCGCCAGGACACGCCCGTACCCAGCCGGATTCACCCCGTCGGACCCGCGCCCCGCGTGCGCGTTTAGGCCGGACGGGTGATCACGCGGGCCGCAGCATCGGCGGGTTGAGCAGCGTCACGTCGCCGCGCTTGAACAGCTGCGCGGGTCGGCCGCCCTGCCGGGTCGTGGTGCCGCCGGCCGGGAGGACGTAGCCGGGGGTGCCGGTGACCTTCCGGTGGAAGTTGCGCGGGTCGAGCTCGACGCCCCACACGGCCTCGTACACGCGGCGCAGCTCGCCGACGGTGAACTGCGGCGGGCAGAAGGCGGCGGCCAGCGGCGTGTACTCCAGCTTCGAGCGGGCCCGCTCCACGCCGTCCGCCAGGATCTGCTCGTGGTCGAAGGCGAAGGCCGCGCGCCCGCCGCCGTCCACACCCTGTGCATTGGGGAACAGGTCCGGCAGCAGGTCGGCGACCGGCGCCCAGTGCGCGTCCGCCGCGTCGCCCCCGGCCGTCGGGGACGGCAGGTCCGGGGCCAGCGCGAGATAGGCGACCGAAACGACCCGCATCCGGGGATCGCGGTCCACCGTGCCGTACGTCGCGAGCTGCTCCAGGTGCACGGGCAGGTCCGCGAGGCCGGTCTCCTCGGCCAGCTCCCGCTTCGCCGCCTCGCCGAGCGACTCCCCCGGCCGCACGAATCCGCCGGGCAGCGCCGTCCGCCCCGCGAACGGCTGCTCGCCGCGCCTGATCATCAGGGCACTGAGCCGCGACTCGCGGACGGTGAGGACCACCAGGTCGACGGTGACGGCGAAGGCGGGGAAGCGCGCCGGGTCGTAGGGCTCGGACTCGGTCATGGCGGCCATCATATATCGTCCGAATGACGATAAATAGTTGAACAAGAGCGTGCACTACACCCCCACCTCGGCCATCGACTCCAGCCTGCGCGCCGTGCCGTGCGAGGCCGCGCGCACCAGCGCCGGCCCGACGCCGCGCTCCAGACCGGCCTGGATCAGCGCGGCGAGCGGATAGTCGGGGATCACGGCGAACACCCGGTCCAACGTCAGCGTGGCCCACGCGCCCCAGCCGAGCGCCCACGAGGCCCAGGCCGCCACCGAGTACGCGGCGGCCGCCTGATCCGCCGTCACCGCGCGCCGCGCCAACTCGACCGCGAGCGCCAGCGCCTGCCCGGCCCGCTCCGTCGCGCACCACGTGGCCAGGTAGTCGCGCACCCGAACGTCCGTCAGCCCGAGCAGCAGCCGCGCCGCGACGTCGTCCGGCAGCCGCCAACCCGGACCCTCGACGCTCGAACCGACCTGATCGGCCAGCGCCCACAGTTCGCGCACGTCCTTCCAACTGCGCAGAATCCCGCTCCAGCGCTGCCCGGTGCGCGCCTCCTCGGCGTCCAACAGCGCCTTGCAGGCCGCGCGGGTCCGCTCGACCGTGCCGATCGAGTACGGTTCGAGGCTCGTGGCCAGCGCACTGCGATCCGGCAGCACGACCAGCCCGGAGTACGTGCTGAGCGCCGCGACCTCGCTGGCCGCCGGATCGACCGGCGTGCCCTCCGGCGGGCAGCAGTCCGCGCGCTCGCACAGGAACGACCACCAGCGCTCGGCTGCCACGAACATCGAGTCCAGCGGCGTCAGACCCCTGCGGCGCAGGTGCGCGCACAGGATCACCGACAGCCGCCGGTAGAGCGAGGGCAGCGGATCCGCCCCGACCCGCGGATAGATCAGCACGATCGCCTCCACCGCGTGCTCGTTGAGCAGCCCCTCCACCGCCCAGCGCGCGAACCGCGCCGGATCCCGCTCCACCTCGCCCAGGTCCACCCGCATCCCGTGGCAGATCGAGGACCGGCCGCCCGCCCCGTGCGGACTGAGGCCGAGCACCACGACGCTGTCGTCCGGGACGAAGCCGAAGAAGTGCGGCACCGCCGCCGCGACCTGCCCCGGGCTGCTCAGCTTCACGCTCACCTCGCCGAAGACCCCGCCGCCGCCGCCCGCGTCCACGCCGGTCGCGATCTGGAAGCCCTCGAACCGGTCCGCCGCCAGCGCCACCGCCGAGGCCTCGTCCTCGGCCACCCGCCACTCGTCCTGCATCGCCCTCGTCTCCCTCCGCCCGAAACCCGCGCTCCGCCGCAGGTCAGCAGCGAAACGCCCGTCGAGAGCAACGATCTTCGACGCGGGCCGGATTGTCGCGGCACGAATCGCACCCTGTGCACAACCCCGGCCTGTGGACAACACCCATCGCCCGTTCGGAGCAGGCGACCATATGCTCAATGCGCCTATTCGGCGAGATTCGGGAAGATCTCAGCAGGCTCTCAGCGCAACGGAAGAGACTGATCGCATGCGCATTCTTGTGGTGGACGACGACCAGGCGGTCCGGGACTCGCTGCGTCGCTCCCTGGCGTTCAACGGCTACGACGTCGAACTCGCGGCGGACGGCCTGGCCGCGCTCGAGTCGATCGCGCGCAGCCGCCCCGACGCGGTCGTGCTCGACGTGATGATGCCGCGGCTGGACGGGCTCGAGGCCTGCCGCCGGCTGCGGTCGGCGGGCGAGGACCTGCCGATCCTGGTGCTCACCGCGCGCGACGCCGTCTCGGACCGGGTCGCCGGCCTCGACGCGGGCGCGGACGACTACCTGCCGAAGCCCTTCGCGCTGGAGGAGCTGCTCGCCCGGCTGCGCGCCCTGCTGCGGCGCACCCAGCCCGCGTTCTCCAGCGAGAACGGCAAGCTAGCCTTCGCCGACCTGACGCTGGATCCGCTGGCCCGCGAGGTCACCCGCGGCGAGCGCACCGTGCGGCTGACCCGCACCGAGTTCAACCTGCTCGAACTGCTGATGCGGCACCCGCGGCAGGTCCTGACGCGCTCCCAGATCCTCGAGGAGGTCTGGGGCTTCGACTTCCCGACCACCGCGAACTCGCTCGAGGTCTACGTGGGCTACCTGCGCCGCAAGACCGAGGCCGACGGCGAGCCGCGGCTGATCCACACCGTGCGCGGCATCGGGTACGCCCTGCGCGAGACGGCGCCATGAGCACTGGCACCAGCGCGGCCGCGCGTTCCCGGCGGCCGCGCCTCGCACCACGCGGGCCGGCGCTGCGCCGCCTGTTCACGTACCACACGTTCCGGTCGCGGATAACGATGCTGGTCGTCGCCGCCGTGGGTCTGTCCGTGGCCCTCGGCGCGCTGATCAGCTACATCGCGCTGAGCCGGACCATCAACCACAACGTGGACAACGACCTGAAGCAGCGCACCTCGGTCCTGCTGAGCACGAACCTCGCCGGCCTGACGGTCCAGCGGCCCGGCCTGGATTCGACGGGCAGCACCGTCGCGCTGACCATCGCGGGGCTGAAGATGTCCATCGTGAGCGGCGACGGATCGAGCATCGGCCCGACGCCCACCCCGATCAACGGCGTGGTGACGAACGACGCGGCACCGGTCGGCACGCCGGAGACCGCCGTGGCGCGCGGCGACCTCGACTATTCGCTGCGCACCGTCAACGTGAACGGCGAGCTCTACCGGGTCTACGCGATTCCCGACACTCCGCTGCACGGCGCGGTCGAAGGCACGTTCATTCCGCAGGACACGGCCATAGTGGTCGCCGTGTCGATGGCTTCGACCGAGAACACGCTCAACACGCTCGCGACCGTCTCGCTCATCGTCGGCCTGATAGGAATCGCGCTGGCCAGTGCCGCCGGGTTCGCGATCGGCCGGGCGGCGCTGCGGCCGGTCGAGGAGCTGTCCAACGCGACCGAGTACATCGCGCGGACCGGGGATCTGCGCAGCCTGCCCGTGGTCGGGGACGACGAGCTCGCGCAGCTCACCCGGAACTTCAACACGATGCTCGAGGCGCTGGCGCGGTCCCAGGAGCACCAGAAGCGGCTGGTCGCGGACGCGGGCCATGAGCTGCGTACGCCGCTGACCTCGATGCGCACGAACCTCGACCTGCTCGCGCAGGTGATGGCGATGCCGGACGACGACCGGCTGCCCGCCGAGGAGCGCGTGGCGCTGATGAACGACGTGCGGGCGCAGATGGAGGAGCTGTCGGTGCTCATCTCCGACCTCGTCGAGCTCTCCCGCGACGAGCAGCCCTCGCACGGCATCGAGCGGCTCGACCTGCGCGACATCGTGGACCGGGCGACGGAGCGGGTGCAGCGGCGGGCCCCGGCGCTGACCTACGACCTGCAGCTCTCGCCCTGGTACCTGGACGGCGATCCGGCGGCGCTGGAGCGGATGATCACCAACCTGATGGACAACGCGGCGAAGTTCTCGCCGGAGGCCGGGACCGTCACCGTCACGCTCGCGGACGGGCTGCTCCAGGTCGCCGACCAGGGCCCGGGCATCGCCGAGAAGGACCTGGCGCACGTCTTCGAGCGCTTCTACCGCTCCCCCGAGGCGCGGGCCACGCCCGGATCCGGGCTCGGGCTCGCCATCGTGCGGCAGATCGCCGAGAACCACGGCGGCCGGGTCGCGGCGGCCCGGGCGCCGGGCGGCGGCGCGCTGCTCGGCGTGTGGCTGCCGGGCTCGCCGGTGGAGGCGGAGCTGCCGGCGGCGGCTCAGTCGCGGTAGCCCGCGGACAACCCGATCGGCCGCGTGTCGGCCGTCCTCATCACTCGCTCGGCGGAATCCTCATCAGATTCTTTGACCGGGAGTCCGGATGCCAGGTCTCGTCCAGAGGCCTGGCATTTCGGTTCGATAACGAATTCAGATTCCACAACGACTTCTCCATCCTGTCTCAGCAAGGTCTCAGCCGTCGGGCCGAGAGTACTGCCATGACCGAGACGCCAGACCACTCCTCCACGCCCGAGCAGCCGCGCCCGGCGGACCAGGAAGCCGACCGCGAGCTGGTGCCGGCCGCCGTCCTGCCGCAGCAGGGTGAGACGGCCTCGGCTCCGGAAGCGACCACGCAGCTGGGCGAGCCCGCCCCGACGGCGCCGCTCAGCCCGGGCGACGCGCAGCCGGGCGGCGCGGGCCAGGGCCAGGGCTGGCTGCAGGAGCCGCCCGCCGCGCTCGCCCCGCCGAGCCTGCCGGTTCCCCCGGCGTCCGCCACGCCCGCCCCGGCCCCGGTGCCCGCCGCGGCTCCCGGTCAGCCGCCGCAGCCCGCGCCGGTTCCCGCCCCGGTGCCCGCGTACGCCGCGCCGAGCACCCCGGGCCCGACCCCGGCCGCCGCGTACGGCACCGCCGAGCAGGGCGCGCCGAGCTGGGCCGCCCCCGCGTCCGGCGGACTGCCGCCGTACGGCGAGGGCCCCGCGCCGATCGGTTTCGAGCCCGCTCCGGCCAAGCCCAAGAAGAACCGCACCATCCTCACCGCGGCGGTCGTCGCGGCGCTGGTCGGCGGCGGCGTGGGCGCGGGGATCAGCTACGCGGTGCGCGGGAACTCCGACAGCGACGTGACCTCGTCCACCTCGGTCAACACCAACGGCCTGAACACCGGCTCGGCCAACGCGACGGCCGTGACCGCCGTGGCCAAGAAGGTGCTGCCCTCGGTCGTGACGATCACCGTGGCGCCGAGCTCGACCAACTCGAACAGCAGCTCGTCCTCCTCCGGCGGCGACATCGGCACCGGCATCATCCTGAGCTCCAAGGGCGAGATCCTGACGAACAACCACGTGATCTCGACGGCGGCCAGCGGCGGCTACACCATCACCGTCACCTTCGACGGCGGCGCCAACGCGCAGGCCACGATCGTGGACCGGGACCCGACCAGCGACCTCGCGGTGATCCAGGCCTCGGGCGTCAGCGGCCTGACCCCGGCCACCCTCGGCGACTCGACCACCGTGCAGGTGGGCGAGCAGGTCGTGGCGATCGGCGCGCCGCTCGGCATGTCCAACACCGTCACCAGCGGCATCGTCTCGGCGCTGAACCGGCCGGTGATCCCCGCCACCGACAGCAGCGGCTCGTCGAGCAGCAGCCAGACCACCTCGACCACCGCGCTGGACGCCATCCAGACCGACGCGGCGATCAACCCGGGCAACTCCGGCGGTCCGCTGATCGACATGAACGGGCACGTCATCGGCATCAACGCGGCCATCGCGAGCACCGGTTCCGACTCGCTGGGCAGCAGCGAGTCCGGCTCGATCGGCCTCGGCTTCGCCATCCCGATCTCGCAGGCCGAGCCGGTGGTCAAGGAGCTGGAGGCCAAGGCCACCCCGACACACTCGGTGCTCGGCGTGCAGGTCCAGGACGCCGCGACCACCGCCTCGCACACCGGCGCGGTACTCGCCTCCGTCACCTCCGGCGGCGCGGCGGCCCAGGCGGGCCTGAAGACCGGCGACGAGGTCATCAAGATGGACAGCCAGGAGATCGACGGCATGGACGCGCTGGAGGCCGCGGTGCACTCGTACCGGCCCGGCACGACCGTGAACATCACCTACATCCGCAACGGGGTGACGTCGACGACCACGGCAACACTGGCCTCGGCAAGCGACTCCAGCAGCTGAGGTGGTCGCCACAGCCACAATCAGATCCGCTGACGGCGACTGACCGGTCATCAGCGGCGGGTTCCCGGTTCATGAATGAGGGAGCTTCGGCACCAACTGGTGCCGAAGCTCCCTCATTCTCGTCTCACCTCAAGGACAGATGTAGACGTGGCCGGTGGATTCGTACTGGCCGTCATTCGGGCTGCTCGTGCTCAGCTGCACCCACTGACCCGAGACTGGAAGCCTGATCTCGGTCGTGTTGGCCGCCGTACCCCAGACAGCGTTCGGGCCGCTGGGGTTCGAATAGCAGGCTGGTGCCGATTCGGTGAGAGTCGCCGGACCGGTCCATATGATGTTGCGCCCGGAAGAGCACGGAGTCGATGTCCCCGCGGTGCAGTTGAAGCCGGCACCCGACACGTTCTTGGACTCTTGGCCCAGGTCGGCGATCGTGACGGCGGATGCGCACTCGACGACCACTCCTGCCGAGTTCTGGCAGTACACCTCGACGCCGGCCTCGACCTGGTACTCGGTGTTCGGGCAGACGAGCTCAAAGCAGGGACTCGTCCTCAGGTCGGCGCACACCACTCCCGAATAGCCGTCGACGGTGCCGATGACGTGGCAGGTGTGGGCGCCCCCACCGTTCGACACGTACAAGATCGACATGCCATTGGGAGCCGTGGCACGAGGGGTGACAGCCTGCGCGATGGACGTGCTGCCGAGCAATACGGCAAAGACCGCCAACGTCGCGGCCACGAGTCGGCGCGTGATTCGCTTGTTCAAGAAAGCCCTCCATGTCACCTGAATAAGATCAGTCGAGGGCTCCCGGACGAGCACGCCCTGAGAGCGCGTCCACCCGATTCGATTCCCCCCGGAGGGATCACTCTCCACGCAGGATCCGCTGGTTGTCAACCAGTTTCCCTACTCGCAGCGGCTCACACGGCGGCGGCCCGTTCGCCGTCCTCAGTCCTGCTCGTCGTCCTCGAAGTCCGGCAGCTCCTGCATGGCCGGGTAGCGCACCGGCCCGCTCTGCTCGGCGGCCAGCAGCACGGCCGCCGCGGACACGGTGAGCGTGGCGCCGGGCTGCTCGCCCGCGGCGTCCGACCAGGAGCCGTCCGGGTTCTGCAGGCCCATCAGACGCGCCGCTATCCGCCGGTTCCAGCGGTCGCCGGGCCGGGTGCACGCGCCGAACCAGGCGAGGTCCGAGGCGTCGAAGTTCTCGAAGCTGCGGCCGACCACGTCCAGCAGCCGGCGCACCACCATGATCCGCTGCTGGGTCCGCAGCACCCGCGCGGCCAGCCAGTGCGCGACGAGCGGCGCGGGCAGCCGGCCGTGCGGGTCCACCAGCCACTCCAGCACGTCCGAGGCCTTGGCCACCTCGTCCGGCGCGGCGTCGTAGTCCGCGAGCGTCGCCGCGCAATTCGCCGTCAGATACGCGCGGGCGCCGGGGGATCCGGGCAGCAGCCACTGCGGGATCTCGAACTGCGGCGTGCCCGGGCTCGGCCCCTCGCTCCAGGTGCCGTCGGCCGCCTGGGCGCGCGTGATGAACGCCAGCGCGGCCGGGATGTCGGCGGCGATCGCCTCGGCGGGCAGGCCGCGCAGCAGGAAGAGCTGGTAGCAGGTGCCGTCGAGCGTGGAGAGGCCGGCCGACCAGAACGCGGGCCAGCCGCCGTCCGGGTTCTGCGGCGCCCCCGGCGGAATCGGCCCGCCCTCGACCGGCCGATGTGCCAAGGCCGCGAACCGCGCACGGTCGAGAAGGTCACCGTGCACGTGCACGTACTCCCACGCCGCCGCGAGCGACTCGGTGCTGCCCTCGTTCACGCGAGGAAACCTAGCGGTACCTCAGTACTTGCGTCCAGGGTCATTCTGACTCGTACACCGATCGCAACACGTAGGTCACCAGCGGCGATTCATGAACACCCCGAGTATCCTGCCCTTTCTTCCATGATCTCCGGGCCGCGTTCTCACCAGGCGCCGGTGATGGGACCGCGTTCGACGGGCGACGCGTGCCCCTTTTCGACAAGCGTGGCGGTAACCCGGTCGAGGAGCGTGAGCGCATCGGCGACGGCGCGGCGCTCGTCTTCGCTCAACGCCTCGCCGAGCGCCTCCGTCAGCCTGCTGATGCGTCTGCGGCGATCGGCGTCGAGTGCGTTCCGACCGTGTGTGGTGAGCCCGAGGAGCTTTTTACGGCCGTCGTCCGGGTCGGGCGCGGCCTCCAGGTATCCGGCGTCGGCGAGTTCCTTGACCGTGGCGGCCATGGTCTGGTGCCGCACGCCGCGCCCCGCAGCCAGATCGGCCGTCGTCTGCGGCCCGTGCAGGTCGATCAGATCGAGCACCGCAGCCGGAATCGGGGCCAGTCGGTCGACGGTGCGCGTGGCCCGGACCAGCGCACCGACGGTCGCTCTGAGGTGGTTCGCCAACGCGTCGCTCACACCGCCAGCGTACCCGATATACAGGTTGCACTGTACAGTTGAACCTGTACATCTGAGACGGGAGCCGACCATGCAGTTGACCAAGCACGCCCACGCCTGCGTGACCCTGGCCGAGGGCGGCGCGCGGATCGTCATCGACCCGGGCGCTTTCACTCCGGACGCCGCCGCCGCGATCGCCGCCGCCGAGGCCGTCCTGATCACGCACGAGCACTTCGACCACTTCGACGAGAACCTGATCGCCCAAGCGTTGGCAGACCGCCCCGACCTACGCGTCTACGGCCCGAACACCGTCGTCGACCGCTGGCAAGACGCGCGTCGTGGCCAGGTCACCGCGGTCGCGGAGGGCGATCAGTTCACCGTCGCGGGATTCGACATCGCGGTCTTCGGCGAGCGCCACGCGACCATCCACCGCGACGTCCCCGAGATCACGAACGTCGGCTACCTCGTCAACGCCGCCCTCTACCATCCCGGCGACGCCTACCATGTCCCCCCGGCCCCGATCGAGACACTGCTGCTCCCCACCAGCGGCCCCTGGACCAAGCTCGGCGAAGCACTCGACTACACCCGCGCAGTAGCCCCGCGGCGCCTCATCCAGATCCACGAACTCATGCTCAGCGACCTCGGCCAGCAGTCGACGGCTCGCTTCCTCGGCCCCGAGATGCTCGGCCAACTCCCACTGACCATCGTGCCGCCCGGTGACACGGTCTCACTCGGCGAGGGCTGACCCCGGAATCGGTTCGGCCAGCGCCGCTCGCGAGTCGGGGGCCGGGAAGGGGTCGGCGAAGTACTGCGTCTCGTGCGCCACGAGGCCGTCGACGAACTCCATGATGCTCACCGAGCGCGTCGATGCGCCGTCGTATGTGATCACGCACTCGCTGACCCAGAAGTCGCCGCCGCCCTGGATACGGACGACGGTGAAATGCCGCTCGGCCGGATGCCCGCCGCGCTGCGCCTGAATCTTCGCGCGCCCGCGAAATCTCTCCCCCGATTGCGGATAGTCGAGGAGCGCGTCCGCAGCGTAGATCGCGTGCTCGGTTTCGATGTCCCCGAGTTCGGAGGCAGCCCAATGCTCCTCGATCCGGGTCCGCGTCTCGCCGTCGCGCGTCATCGATCCTCCTCGGTCGCTTCACGTGCCCCGAAAACAACAGTGGTGGGACGGCATCGCGCCGCCCCACCACTGTTTACCGCTCAGTGCTCAGACTCAGCTGCAGCCGCTGGTCGAGCCGCAGCCTTCGCAGACGTAGCAGGAGCCGGCCGGGCGCATCTTGGTGCCGCAGTTGGCGCACAGCGGGGCGTCGGCGGCGTGGCCGAGCTTGGCCTCCAACAGCTCCATGGAGGAGTGCGCGGAGGTCGGGGTCACCACCTGCTCGGGCGCGGCCGGGGCCTCGTCCTGCTTGCTCGGGGCGTGGCGCTCTATCGGCGCGGACTGGGCGAGCTCGGTGAAGTCCGTGTCGCTGGCGTCCTCGGTCGGGAGGTACGAACCCGTCTCCAGCTGGCGCTGGCGCTCGGCGGCGGAGTAGATGCCGTAGTCCGCGCGCACGTCGAAGGGCAGGTAGTCCAGGGCGAGGCGGCGGAAGATGTAGTCCAGGATCGACTGGGCCATCCGCACGTCCGGGTCCTCGGTCAGGCCCGCAGGCTCGAAGCGCATGTTCGTGAACTTCGAGACGTACGTCTCCAGCGGCACGCCGTACTGCAGGCCCACCGAGATGGCGATGGAGAACGCGTCCATCATGCCCGCGAGGGTCGAGCCCTGCTTCGCCATCTTCAGGAAGACCTCGCCGAGGCCGTCGTCCGGGTACGAATTGGCGATCATGTAGCCTTCAGCGCCGCCGACCGAGAACGAGGTGGTCGTCCCGGTGCGCGACTTCGGCAGCCGCTTGCGGGTCGGGCGGCGCTCGATCACGGTCTGCACGATCGGGGCGACCCGCTCCACGACGCTCTCGGCCGCCGCCTTCGCCGCGGCCTCCTTCTTCGCGCCCTTGGCGTCCTGCAGCGGCTGGCCGACCTTGCAGTTGTCGCGGTAGACGGCCAGGGCCTTGAGGCCCAGCTTCCAGCCCTCGTAGTAGATCCGCTCGATGTCCTCGACGGTCGCCGACTCCGGCAGGTTGACCGTCTTCGAGATCGAACCCGAGATGAACGGCTGGATCGCGGCCATCATCAGCACGTGGCCCATCGGCGCGATCGAGCGCTCGCCCATCGCGCAGTCGAAGACCTCGTAGTGCTCCGGACGCAGCGCCGGGGCGTCGACCACGTGGCCGTGCTCGGCGATGTAGGCGACGATCGCCTCGACCTGCTCCTCCGGGTAGCCGAGGCGGTGCAGGGCGCGCGGCACGGTGTTGTTCACGATCTGCATCGAGCCGCCGCCGACCAGCTTCTTGAACTTGACCAGCGCCAGGTCCGGCTCCACGCCGGTGGTGTCGCAGTCCATCATGAAGCCGATGGTGCCGGTCGGGGCCAGCACGCTCGCCTGCGCGTTGCGCCAGCCGTTCTCGGCGCCGATCTCCAGGCAGCTCGCCCACTCGGCCTTCGCCGCGTCCAGGATCGCGGTGTCGAAGTCCTCGAGCGTGCGCACCTTCTCGGCCGCCTCGGCGTGCTTGCGCATGACCCGGGCGTGCGGCTCGGCGTTGACCGCGAAGCCGTTGTACGGGCCGACGATCCCGGCCAGCTCGGCCGAGCGGCGGTACGCGGTGCCGGTCATCAGGGCCGAGATGGCGGCGGCGATGGCCCGGCCGCCCTCGGAGTCGTACGCGTGGCCGGTCGCCATCAGCAGCGCGCCGAGGTTGGCGTAGCCGATGCCGAGCTGGCGGAAGTCGCGGGTGGTCTGGCCGATCGACTCGGTCGGGAAGTCCGCGAAGCAGATCGAGATGTCCATCGCGGTGATGACCAGCTCGACGGCCTTCGTGAACAGCGCGTGGTCGAAGGTGTCGTCGTCCTTCAGGAACTTGAGCAGGTTCAGCGAGGCCAGGTTGCAGGAGGAGTTGTCCAGCGACAGGTACTCCGAGCACGGGTTGGACGCGGTGATCCGGCCGGTGTTCGGGTTCGTGTGCCAGTCGTTGATGACGTCGTCGTACTGCAGGCCGGGGTCGGCGCACTCCCAGGCGGCCGTCGCGATCTGCCGGAACAGGTCCTTGGCGTCCACGGTCTCGATGACCGAGCCGTCGGAGCGGGCGGTCAGGCCGTAGTCGGCGCCCTGCTCGTAGGCGTGCATGAACTCGTCGTTGACCCGGACCGAGTTGTTCGCGTTCTGGTACTGGACCGAGGTGATGTCCGAGCCGCCGAGGTCCATGTCGAACCCGGCGTCGCGCAGGACCCGGATCTTGTCCTCTTCGCGTGCCTTGGTCTGCACGAACTCGCGGATGTCCGGGTGGTCCACGTCCAGCACGACCATCTTCGCGGCCCGCCGGGTGGCGCCGCCGGACTTGATGGTGCCGGCCGAGGCGTCGGCGCCGCGCATGAAGGATACCGGGCCGGAGGCGTTGCCGCCGGAGGACAGCAGCTCCTTGGACGAGCGGATCCGGGAGAGGTTCAGGCCCGCGCCGGAACCGCCCTTGAAGATCAGCCCCTCCTCGCGGTACCAGTTCAGGATCGAGTCCATGGTGTCGTCCACGGACAGGATGAAACAGGCGCTGACCTGCTGCGGGCTGGCCGTGCCCACGTTGAACCAGACCGGCGAGTTGAAGGAGAAGACCTGGTGCACGAGCATGTGCGTGAGCTCGTGCTCGAAGATCTCCGCGTCCTCGTCGGAGCCGAAGTAGCCGTGCTCCTGACCGGCCTTGCGGTAGGTCTGCACGACGCGGTCCACGACCTGGCGCAGCGAGGTCTCGCGCTGCGGGGTGCCGAGGGCGCCGCGGAAGTACTTGGTGGTGACGATGTTCGCCGCGTTGACCGACCAGAAGTCGGGGAACTCCACGCCGCGCTGCTCGAAGTTGACGGAGCCGTCCCGCCAGTTGGTCATCACGACGTCGCGCGACTCCCAGGTCACCGCGTCGTACGGGTGCACTCCGGCGGTCGTGTACACGCGCTCGATCCGCAGGCCGCCACCCGGCACGACGGTCGGGGCGGCGGGCTTCGCCGTCGTCTTCGCCTTGCTGGTCTGACCGGGCACCGCTGCTCCCTTCTTGCCGCTCCGGCGGGCGCTACCGCTGATGGTCTCCGTCATTCCCGCTTCCTTCGCGTGTATAGGGATCAACAATTCGGAGCGCGGTCAGCTTCCCCACCGGCGCGCTCGGTACCGCGTGACTTCCTTCGACTGTTCAGTTCTCAGTGTTGGGAACGTTCTGGGTGCGCAGTTCGGTGATGGCCTTCTCGAAGTCCTCGAGGGATTCGAAGGCCTGGTAGACCGAGGCGAAGCGCAGATAGGCCACGGTGTCGAGCTCCCGCAGCGGCCCCAATATCGCGAGGCCGACCTCGTGCGACGGGAGTTCGGCGGCGCCCTGGGCGCGCACGGTCTCCTCGACCCGCTGGGCGAGCTGGGCGAGCTGGTCCTCGGTGACCGGGCGTCCCTGGCAGGCCTTGCGGACGCCGGAGACGACCTTGTCCCGGCTGAACGGTTCGGTGACCCCGCTGCGCTTGACCACGAGCAGGGTGGCGGTCTCGACCGTGGTGAAGCGGCGGCCGCATTCCGGGCAGGACCGGCGGCGGCGGATCGCGGTGCCGTCCTCGGTCGTGCGGGAGTCGACGACGCGCGAGTCCGGGTGACGGCAGAAGGGGCAGTACATCGCCCTTCACATCCCTTCTCTTCCGGCCGCGGCGGCTGGCGTACGACGACGTCCATCCCGGGCGCCGACTGCGGTCATGACAAACAGCACTTGCGTTGATACCACAAGTTCTAGATGTTCTACCGGGGCTTCCCACAAGATGTAGTGCCACGGTAGTCCCCCCGCGGACGACTGTGCAAGCCGCGTTCGCCCGTTCGGCCGCACCGGGCGGCTACGCTGCGCGATCCGGGCCGGTGGCGGGCACCGTCCGCCGAAGCACGTCCGGTGAATTCCGCAAGGGTGTTCGCCGCAAATTCCTTCGAGAGGATGAAATCGGCCGCCGAGACCGGGATTTTCGGCGCGGATGGCGCAAGATTGCTCCTGGGAGGCAATGGACCCTGCCCCTCCTCGGGTGCGGTGGGCGAGTTCGACGGCGTCTCATTCGAACAAGTGTTGGGCGCTTGTCGGTGGCCTCGGCTACCGTTGTCGAGTGAAGGGAAGGGGTTTGATCCGAGATGAGCGGACAGGGCGTCGTGCGACAGCGCAAGGGCTCGGCTGACAAGCCGTCGGGACGGGCGGGCCACACCAGTGCCGGAAGCGCGAAGGCGGTCAAGGCGGCGCGCTCCGTCGTCGGCAAGACAGCCTCAGGGGAGGCGGAAGCGGTGACCAAGGTACCCCTCGCACTGCGGCTGACGGATCGTCAGTGCCGCATCATCGAGGTGATTCAGGACTCGATCGACCGGCGCGGATACCCGCCGTCGATGCGCGAGATCGGCGAGGCGGTCGGCCTGAACTCGACCTCCTCGGTACGCCACCAGCTCGTGGTGCTGGAGTCGAAGGGCTTCATCCGCCGCGACCCGAACCGCCCGCGCGCCTACATCGTGCGCGGACCGAGCGACCCGACCCAGGCCTGGCGGGCCCGGATGGCGCAGAGCCAGGGCGCGAGCGGCGTCCTGCCCGCCGAGCCGCCGGCCGCCACCACGCCGGTCGGCCGCGCCCAGTCGGCGCTGTCCAACCTGGGCAGCACCATGGCCGCGAGCGCGCAGTCCGCGATGGCCGCCCTCGGCGCGCTCGGCGGCACCGTCGGCGCGATGGAGTTCGTCCCGCTGGTCGGCCGGATCGCCGCCGGTGGCCCGATCCTGGCCGAGGAGTCCATCGAGGAGCTCATCCCGATGCCCCGCGCCATGGTCAGCGACGGCACCCTGTTCGCGCTGACCGTCGTCGGCGACTCGATGATCGAGGCGGGCATCATGGACGGCGACACCGTCGTCATCCGCCAGCAGCCCAGCGCCGAGTCCGGCGAGATCGTCGCCGCCATGATCGACGGCGAGGCCACGGTCAAGCAGCTGAAGATCACGCACGAGGACGACCGCCACGAGGTCTGGCTGATGCCGCGCAACCCCAGCTACGACCCGATCCCCGGCGAGAACGCGATCGTCCTGGGCCGCGTCGTCACGGTGATGCGGCGGCTGTAGCGGCCGCAGTGCGGAAAGGCCGACGGCGCACGGTGCGCCGTCGGCCTTCGGACGTTCAGCGGCTCCACTGCGGCAGTTGCTGGAGCGCCCACTTGTTGCCGTCCGGGTCGCTGAAGAAGACGAACCGGCCCCAGTCGAGGTCGTGGATGTCGCTGACCTCCGCGCCGCGCTTGACCAGTTCCGCGTGCGCGGCCTCGATGTCGGCGACCACCATCTGCAGCCCGCGCACGCTGCCCGGCTCGCCCTCGACGATGCCCTTGCCGATGGCGATCGAGCAGGCCGACCCGGGCGGAGTCAGCTGCACGAATCGGATCTCCTCGCTGACCACGTGGTCGTGATCGGCGATGAAGCCGACCTTCTCGGTGTAGAAAGCCTTGGCGCGGTCGACGTCCGAAACCGGGACGGCAACCAGTTCGAGCTTCATGTCCACCATCGGTCTGCCTCCTTGTGTCCTTGCTGCCTGTCCTTCCACCGTAGGCGGGCATTAGGAAGATTGCGTTCCGCTTTCCGACTCTTTCTCCTTGGCGGCCTCGTCGAGTCGGCGGAGGGCGGCGTAGGCGGTCTGCGGGTCGGTGGTGGGCCAGAACTCGGGGAGGCCGGCGCGCAGGAAGCTGCCGTAGCGGGCGGTGGCCAGGCGGGAGTCGAGGATGGCCACCACGCCGCGGTCCTTCTGGGCGCGGATCAGGCGGCCGGCGCCCTGGGCCAGCAGCAGGGCGGCGTGCGAGGCGGCTACGGCCATGAAGCCGTTGCCGCCGGCCTTGGCGACGGCCTCCTGGCGGGCGTTGGCCAGCGGGTCGTCGGGGCGGGGGAAGGGGATGCGGTCGATGAGGACCAGTTGGCAGGACGGGCCGGGGACGTTGACGCCCTGCCAGAGCGAGAGGGTGCCGAAGAGGCAGGCGCGCGGGTCCTCGCTGAAGCGCTTGATGAGCTGGGGCAGCGAGTCCTCGCCCTGGAGCAGGAACGGGTAGTTGAGGTAGTCGAGGCGGAAGCGCATCTCGAGGGCCGCGGCCTCGGCCGCGCGCATGGAGGAGAACAGGCCCAGCGTGCGGCCGCCTGCCGCCGCGATGAGTTCGGCGATCTCGGCGAACTGCTCCTCGCCCAGTTCACGTCCGGGGGCGGCCAGGTGCTTCGCGGTGTAGAGGATGCCCTGCTTCGGATAGTCGAAGGGGGAGCCCACGTCGAGGGCCTGCCAGGGGATGGGCTGGTCCTTCGACTCCGACTCGGTTGACGGCTCGTCGGAGGCCTCGACCATGGCGGTGCGGTCGGGGCGTTCGCCTTCGAAGCGGTCGGCGCGCTCGGCGGGGTACAGGCCCAGGGTTCCGGCCACGGAGTCGAAGCTGCCGCCGATCTTGAGCGTGGCGGACGTCAGGATCGCGGGGGTGCGGGCGAAGAGGCGGTGGCGTAGCTGCTGGGCCACGGAGAGGGGGGCGATGCGCAGGGCCGTGGAACGTTCGCTGCGGTCCAGCCAGACGACGTCGTATTCGGAGTGCTGGAGGATCCGGTTCGCCAGTTCGAAGAGTTGCTCGACGCCTGCCTGGGCTTGGCGGCGCGTGCCCTCGTCGGTCTTGTCACGGTTCTTGCCCAGCGCGGACACGGCGTCGCGGGCGGCATCGCGGAGCATGGCCAGGGCCGCGGCCAGCGGCTCGGGGAGTTCGTTGAGGCGGCCGGGTTCGAGTTCGTCGAGTTCGGCGCCGAATTCCGCTGCGGCGAGGTCGAGCTTCTGGGCCGTCAGGTCCTCGATGTGGCGGTGGCAGCGGCGGGCGGCGCGGTCGGCGAGGCCCGCGGTGAGCTCGCCGGAGTCGGCGCCGGTGGCCCGGGAGACGAGTTCGTGCGCCTCGTCGATGATGACGGCGTTGTGCTCCGGCAGCACCTTGATCTCGCCGTCGAAGGTGTCGATGGCGAGCAGTGCGTGGTTGGTCACGACCAGGTCGGCGGCACGTGCCCGTTCCCTGGCGAGTTCGGCGAAGCAGTCCTGGCCGAAGGGGCACTTTCCCGCGCCGAGGCATTCGCGGGAGCTGACCGAGACCGTGCTCCAGATCCGGTCGGAGACGCCGGGTGCGAGGTCGTCGCGGTCGCCGGTCTCGGACTCGTCGGCCCACTCGCGCACGCGCAGGACCTGGCGGCCCATCTCGGACAGCTCGTTCGCGTTGAACAGGCCGTCCTGCTCGGCCTCCTCATCGCCGCCCGAATTGATCTTGTTCAGGCAGACGTAGTTGTTCCGGCCCTTGAGCAGTGCGAACTCGGGGGCGCGGCCGAGGCTCGGGGTCAGCGCCTCGCTGATCAGCGGCAGGTCGTGCGCCACGAGTTGCCGCTGGAGCGCGAGCGTCGCCGTGGCCACGATGACCCGGCGCTCCTTGCGCTCCAGCGCGTGCGCGATCGCCGGGACCAGGTACGCGAGCGACTTTCCGGTTCCGGTGCCCGCCTCGACGAGCAGCGGATCACCCTTGCTCAGCGACTCGGCGACGGCCTTGGCCATCTGCTGCTGGCCGGGGCGCGCCGAACCGCCGACCGCACCCACCGCGGCGTCCAGCAACCCGTCCAGATCGGCTTTTCCCATGGCGGATAAGCCTAAGGGGTCGGACCGACAGCCACCGACGAGAGCGGGTTCGGGACGGTGCCGTACGGCTCGACGTGCGGCCGGGTGGCCCGGTCGCGGTACCCGTCGAGCAGCAGCCGGTTGCGGTTGAGGCAGAGCCGGTCGATGCGCGGGACGGTGAGGTCGAAGAGCCGGTACCGCTCGGCGCGCTCCGAGAAGCGGGCCTGGTACGCGGCGATCTCGGCGCGGACGAGCTCCCAGAAGCGGTCCGCGGGCAGGTCCAGACGCTGCTCCAGCAGGTCCGCGAGGTAGCGGAAGTGGCCGATGAACAGCGCGCCGTGCAGGAACTGGCAGAGGTAGTCGGGGCGTTCGCGCAGCAGCACGGCGGCGGCGTCCGCGGGCATGTCCGCGAGCTCGGGCAGGTCGGCGGCGGCCACGTTCACGTCGTCGACGAAGTCCTTCACGGCGAGGCGAGTGGGGATCTCGTTGTCGTTGAAGACCACGACCGCGTTTTCGCCGTGCGGGGAGAAGGCGGTGCCGTACGCGTACAGGAAGTGCAGCAGCGCGGGGAGGATCGCGTGCAGGAGTTTGGTGAGCCATTCCTCGGCGGTGAGGCCGGAGCGTGCGATGAGTTCGGCGACCAGGGGCGTGCCGTCCGAGCCGGTGGAGAGCAGTGAGGCGAGGGTGCGGGCGCGCTCGCCGGGTTCGAGGGCGGCGGGCAGGGGTTCGCGCCAGATCGCGCCGAGCAGCTCACGGTACTGATACGGGATGCGCGGCATGCGGTCGAGCACATCGTGCCGCACGGTCACGGACGCGATCTCGCCGAGCAGGATGACGCGGCACTCCCCCGTCAGGTACGCGTCGGCGGCCGCGATCCCCTTGAGCCAACTCGTGACCGCAGGTGCTGCGACGGTGCGTTCGGTCGGCAGGCCGCGCCAGACCATCGTGTTCAGGATGGACAGCGGCAGCTTCACGTGCCGCCGCTCCGGGTGGTCCACGTTGCTGAACGTGCGGATCGACTGCTGCGGCAGATACGTGTCGTCGCTCTGGCCGAGGTAGACCATCCGCGCGTCGGCGATCTCGGCGCCGTAGAGCGTCTGGATCATCTCGTCCCACTGCCACGGGTGCACCGGCAGCCACCAGTAGCGGGCCGGGTTGCAGCCGCGCCGGATCAGCTCGGCGCCGAAGCGGACGCGTTCGGCCGGCGAGAGTTCCTCCGTGTAGAGCCGACGGGCCGTCAGACCGGGCTCGGCGCGGTAGTCGGCGAGGTCGTCGCGCACGGCGATCCAGGACAGCCGGCCGGGCGCGCGGCTCTCCGGGGCGAAGCGCTCGGTGTCCGAGACGGAGAAGCCCATGCGGCCCTTGTTGAACGCGATCCACGGGTGGCCGGTCTGGTGGCCCTCGAGCTCGGCGTATCCGAGGTCGGCCAGTTCGGCGGCGGTGGCCTTGGCGCTCGCGGCGATGCGCACGTCGGCGGCGAGCGTCGCGGAGAACTCGCGCACCAGGTGGCCAGCGGTGTCGCCGGACAGGCCGAGGGTGCCCTGCGCGTCGGCGAGGAAGACCAGCGGGTCCACGGCCTGGTGCCCGTCGCGGCGCACGGATCCGGGCTCGACGAACCAGCAGCCGTACGCGCCGCGCCGGGCCCGGAACGCGTACTCGGTCTCGGCGCCTTCCGGCTTGCGCGCGGCCGGGCCGTACATGCTGTCGACGACCGGCGCGGGCACGTCGGGGGCCGCGGCGCGCACCGTCAGCCGGTACCAGCCGTCCTCCTCCGGCACCGCGCGCGGCTCCAGCAGCTCCTCGTACGCGAACTCGCCGATCGTCTTGGCCAGCAGCTGCCGGCCGGCCGCGCGCCAGAGCAGGCCGGGGTCGGTCTCAGTCGACGGCCGGGGCCGCGGCGGCGGGGTCATCAGGTCCCTGCGCTGCGGGGTCGGCGCCTCCGGCAGCGCCACCGGGATCTCCACCTGCTCCGCTGTGGGAGCTGTGGGAAGGGGCTGCGCTGGTGCGTCGGTCACGGCGTTCCTCCGGCTGGCTCGGGATCTGGCGGTCTTGTGCGGCTCCGGGGGCGGTCCGCTGAGCGTGCCTGGCCCGTCCGACCTGCGCCGGGAGCGCGGTCACCCGGATGATCGCCTCGTCGCTGGTCGCGGCCGCGGCGGGGCTGAAGCTGGTGTGCGCGGTGCGCGCGGGCAGCCGGTAGAGCTCGCGGCCGGCGACCGCGTTGAGGATCGAGGCCGCGCGGTAGGCGCCGAGGCCCAGGTCCGGCGTGCCGACGCCGTGCGTGTGCAGCTCGGCGTTCTGCACGTACAGCCCGGCGTCGGTGCCTTCGAGCACGACCCGGTGGTCGCGCCGGATCAGCGGCCTGCCGCGCGAGTCCCGGCGCACCAGCGCGTCGATCGGGCCGAGCAGCCGCGGCGGGCGCTGCGCGTAGCCGGTGGCGAGCACGAGCCGCTGGGTGCGGATGCCGCAGGCCGTGTTCGTGCGCCGGTGCACGAATTCGAGGTCGAGTTCCTCGCCTTCCGGGGCAGTGACGACCCGGCCGCCGACCGCCTCCATGCCCGGCAGCAGCGTCACACCGGTGGACGCGGGTCCCTCGGGGTACGCGCGGCGGTCCAGCTCGGCGCGGATCTCGGCGAGGGTCTCGTCGGACACGGCCTTGTACAGCCGCCCCTGCGTCGCGAGCAGCTGGTCGCGGACGGCTTCCGGCAGCGCGTGGAAGTAGTCGGCGTAGTCGGGGGTGAAGTGTTCGAGCCCGATCTTCGAGTACTCCATCGGCTCGAACGCGGCGGACCTGGTCAGCCAGCGCAGCCGCCGTCCCGGCAGGTGCCAGTTGCGCAGCAGGTCGAGGACGATCTCCGCGCCGGACTGGCCGGAGCCGAGCACGGTCACGTCGTCGGCCGCGCGGATCCAGTCGGCGCGGCTCAGGTAGTGCGCACTGTGCGAGACCAGCGCGGCGCCGTCCTCGCAGAGTTCGCGCAACGCGCCGGGGACGACGGGTTCGGTGCCGATGCCGAGCGCGATGTTGGCCGCGAGCACGGTGCGCGGGCCGTCCGGCGTGTCGTAGCAGACGACGAATCCGTCGCGGCCGTCGGCGAGCGTGGCATGCCGCACGGCGGTCACCCGGCAGCCGAAACGGCAGGACTCCAGGCGTTCGGCCACGGCGCGGCAGTAGGACTCGTACTCGGCGCGCGGGACGTGCCAGGCCTCGCTGAAGTAGAACCCGAACAGCCGGCCCTGGTCGCGCAGCCAGGCGAGGTAGCCGTTCCGGTTGGTCGGGTCGACGAGGCTGACCAGGTCGGCGAGGAACGGCACCTGGAGCGTCGCGCCGTCGACCATCATGCCCGGATGCCAGCTGAAGCCCTCGTTCTCGTCGAGGAAGAGGCAGGTCAGCGGCTCGAAGGGTTCGGCGAGGGCGGCGAGCGCCAGGTTGAACGGACCGAGGCCGATGCCGACCAGGTCGTACAGCTCGGCGCTCACGCCACCACCTCGCTGGCGCTCGGTAGGCGCGTTCGCGCACGCACTGTACTCATTGGTTCGCTCGCAAGCTCGCTCACGCCACTCCCCTGATCATCAGCGTGGCGCGCTTCTCCGGCAGCTCGAGCGTGGCCACCTCGTCGAATCCGGCGGCGGCGAACGCGCGGACCGAGGGGATGTTCCGCTTGTCCGGTTCGGCGACGAGGCGTCGCGGGTTCTCCCGCTGGACCGCGTCGGCCAGGGCGCGCAGCAGCACGCTGCCGAGGCCGATACCGCGGCAGTCGGCCTCGCCGATCAGCAGGTGCACGCCGAGGTCGTCCGGCTCGGCGGCGTAGTACTCGGCCAACCGGTCGTCCGAGGCCTGGTACAGCTCCCAGTAGCCGATCGCGCGGCCGGACAGCCGGGCCAGCAGCGGCTGCGTGTGCGGCTGCTCGATCTGCGCGCGCACGTGCTCGGTGGTGCGCTCGGGCGGTCCGTCCAGCTCCCAGTAGCGCGCGACGTCCGGGTCGTTCATCCAGCTCTGGATCAGCGGCAGGTCGCGGTCGGTCTTGACCGGGGTCAGGGTGAAGCGCCCGGCCGAGGTCGGCAGGTCGAACCACAGCATGGTCGTGGTCATCAGGATCCTCCCGACGCGGCGCACGGATTGGGGATCTCCACGTACACCGACTGCGTGGCCAGCTCGCCGACCAGCTCGTCCAGGCCGGACGCGCGGGTGAGCAGGTTCGCCTTGCAGCGCAGCGTGCTCGCGGTGAGCAGCAGCTCGGACGGACGGTGGCCGCGAAGCTCAGACAGGTGCTCGCGCGCGACGGCGAGCAGGTCGCGCTCCTCGGCCAGGCCCGCGCAGCCGAGCGCGCCGACGACGCCGAACAGGTTGTTGATGCCGACGTAGTAGACGAGCCGCTCGGTCACGACGTCGTCCGGCACGATCGTCGAGCTCTCCTTGCCGAGCCCCGGCTCCCCTGCCAGCTTCGCGAGTTCCTCGATCCGCGACTCCCGGTAGTAGAAGCCCTGGTTGTCGCGGTACCAGCCGGCGCCCGGGTAGCCCTGCTCGTCGAGCTGGATCAGCGTGTTCTGCTGGTGGCCCTCCAGCGTCACGCCGAGCTCCGCGTCCATCCACAGCATCGGCATGATCAGGTGGGCCATGTAGCGGCCGAACCAGTCGGCGGCGACGGCGCGGGTCGGGCGCCCCGTGGCCGCGGCCAGGCCCTTGATGTGCGCGGCCAGCTCGTTCGCGGCGCCGTCCGCGGAGATCGCGCCGCGGCCGAGGTCGGTGAGCGCGGCGACGCAGTACACGTAGTCGATCGGCCGGAACGGCGAGTGGCGCAGCGAGACGTCGAGGCCCGGCACACCGTCCACGGCGAGGTAGCCCGCGTCCGTGAGCATGCGGAAGTTCGGGTGCGCGGCCAGCAGCCTGCTCCCGGCCTCGCCCGCGAACAGCCGGTGCGCCTCGATGCCGCGCAGCAGTTCGGTACGCAGGTTCTCGCGCTTGGAGTTGGTGATGTTCAGGCCGAGCGAGAGCTTCATCATCACCGGCACATCCGGCCGGTAGACCGTGCGCAGCGAGGACGTGGCGAACCAGCGCGCGCCGGACTTCCCGCAGTGCCGCAGTTTCCCGTCGTCGACCAGCCGCTTGACCGCCGGGCGGCGCAGCAGGTCGGCGGCCTGCCACGGATGCGCGGGGACGAGCATGCCGTCGTCCGGCAGCATCCCGCTGAGGAACGTGCACAGGTCGTGCGCGGTCGGGCCGAGTTCGCTGTCCTCGGCGATGAGCGACTCGTCGACGCTGAACCAGTCGAGCTGGAAGCCGCCGCGCAGCTCGGGGCTGTAGTCGGTCTCGGCCAGGTTGTCGCGGCTCTTCGGGGTCGGGTGCAGCGGGTGCCCGGCGAGCAGCGCCTGCTCGGCGGCGAGGAAGGGCGTGGTCTGGATGCCGGTCGTCTCCGGGTCCGGGAACCCCGGGTTGGCGGCGCGGTCGGCGAGGTGCGCGGCGATCCGGTCCGCCGACTCCCCGGCCCGCGCGGCGAGGTCCTCGGCGGCCTCGTGCTCCGCGGTGGCCTCGCCCATCAGCCGGGCCAGCTCCGCGGGGGTGATCGGCCCCTCGTCGGACAGGGCCTGGCCGAAGCGGTGCCAGCCGGTGGCCGACCAGTACCGCACCGGCACGGTCACGGTGCCCGGCCCGATCTCCAGCACCAGGTCGGCGGCGGCCGGGCGGGGCACCCGGTGCTCGCGGACCCAGCAGCGCAGCAGGCTCTCGACGGCGAGCCGGGCTGCGGCGGAGAGCGTCTCGGCGTCGGGCGTCGGAGACGGCTGCTGGACGGCTGTGGTCACGGGCGGTTCCTCGGGTGTGTCGGGAGTCGTGGGTCAGCTGCTCGGCAGGTCGCGGGCGTGGGCGGCCGCGGCGACGAGGTCGAGCAGCGTGTCGAGTTCGGCGGTCGTGGTCTCCGGCCGCAGCAGCGTGAACTTGAGCCGGAGCGAGCCGGGGCCGCCGCCGGGCAGCGCGGTGCGGCCGACGACGGCGGTCCCGGCCTCCAGCAGCGCGCGCCTGGCCTCGGCGTTCACCCGGTCCGGGTCGCCGTGCCGGGCGCGGTACCGGAACAGCACCGTGGTCAGCGCGGGCGGCAGCGCGAGCTCGAACTCGGGCCGGGCCTCGATCGCGGCGGCGACGTGCGCGGCCTTGGCGAAGCAGCTCTCGATCATCCGCGTGTAGCCGTCGAGTCCGTGGTTCCGGGACGCGGCGAGGATCTTCACGGCGTCCGGGCGGCGCGTCGTGCGCAGCGAGCGGCCGAGCAGGTTCGGATAGCCCGCGGCCTCGTCGTCCAGGTCGGAGAGGTAGGCGACGCTGCGTGAGATCGGGTCCAGCGCCTGCGGATCGCGGGTGAGCAGCAGCCCGGCCGGGATGGGCTGCCAGCCGAGTTTGTGCAGGTCCACGCTCGCCGAGTCGGCCAGTTCGATCCCCGCGAGCATCGGCCGGCGCACATTGGAGAGCAGCAGTCCGCCGCCGTACGCCGCGTCCACGTGGAACCAGGCGCCGTGCTCGCGGGCCACGCCGGCGCACTCGGCCAGCGGGTCGATCGCTCCGGCGTCAGTGGTTCCGGCCGTGGCCACGACGGCGACGAGCGTGTCCCCGTCCGCCGCGATCGCCTGTGCCGCACGGGCCAGCGCCGCGGGATCCATCCGATGATCGGCCTGCACGGGAACTGCGACGACGGCGCGTTCACCGAGCCCGAGCTGCGCGGCGGCGCGTGCGACGGAGAAATGTGCGACGGCCGAGGTCAGGATGCGGAGACGCCCGGCCGCGGAAGCCGGGATCCCGGTCTCGGCGGGATCGACCGCGTAGGCACGGGAGAGCGCGGCGTCGCGGGCGAGCAGCAGTGCGAAGTAGTTGGACTCCGTACCGCCCGAGGTGACCGAACCCGCGCCGGGCTCGCCGAACGCGAGAGCGCTGAACTCGGCGATGACACAGGACTCGATGACAGCGGTGGCCGCGCTCTGATCCCACGAGTCCTGCGAGGGATTGAGCGCGGCGACCAGTTGATCCGCCTCGACGGCCACCGGATCCGGTGGACAGTGCAGGTGGGCGGCCGCGAACGGGTGCGTCGGACGGACCGTGTGCGTCGGCAGGTAGCCGATCAGCGCGTCGAGCGACTTCGCGCCGAGACCGGTCGGCGGCAGCACCGGCGTGAACGCGGCGCGCACCTCGGCCTCGATCGCCGCGGGCCCGCCGGCTGGGAGCGGCCCCCCGCCGCCGGGACTCATGGTCGCCAGGCGGCACTCGCGGCCGCGATGGAGTCGATCACCAGGTCGCGCACCTGCTCCGCCTCGAGCTCGGTCATGGTGAGCGGCGGCAGCAGGCGCAGCACCGCGCCGTGCCGACCGCCGAGCTCCACGATCAGGCCGCGCTGCAAGGCCTCCGCGCGCACCCGGCGGGCCAGGCCGGGGGCCGCGGGCCGGGCGCCGAGGGCGTCCGGCGAGGCGTCCGGGTCGACCAGGTCCAGGCCGATCATCAGACCACGGCCGCGCACGTCGCCGACCGCGGGCAGTTCGCTGATCGCGTCGACGAACTCCGCGCGCAGCCGGTCGCCGAGCTTGCGCGAACGCTCGGCCAGGCTGTGCTCGGCCACGAAGCGCATGGTCGCCGTGCCCGCGGCCATCGCGAGCTGGTGGCCGCGGAAGGTGCCGGTGTGCGCGCCCTCGTCCCAGACGTCGTACTCCGAGCGGTACACGATCACGGCCAGCGGCAGGCCGCCGCCGATCGCCTTGGACAGCACCATGATGTCCGGCACGACCTCGGCGTGGTCCACGCCCCACAGCTCGCCGGTGCGCCCGAGGCCGGTCTGCACCTCGTCGGCGATCAGCGGCATGCCGTGCTCGGCGGCGAGCGCGGACAGCGAGCGCAGCCAGCCGTCCGGCGCCGGGATCACGCCGCCCTCGCCCTGCACCGGCTCGACGATTACGGCGGCGGGCGGGGTCATTCCGCTGCCCGGGTCGTCGAACAGCCTGCGCGCGTGCTCCACGGCGATCCGCTCCCCCGCGATCCCGCCCACGCCGTACGGGCAGCGGTAGTCCTGCGGGAAGGGCAGCCGGGTCACGCCGGCGTCCGGCACCCGCGCCGGGGTCCGCGCGGCCACGCTGCCGGTGGCGGCCAGCGCGGCGGCCGTCATGCCGTGGTACGCGCCGGTGAACGCGACCAGGCCGGTGCGGCCGGTCGCGGTGCGGGCCAGCTTGAGCGCGGCCTCGACGGCGTCGGCGCCGCTCGGACCGCAGAAGTGCACGCGCGCGTCCCGGGCCAGCTCCTGCGGCAGCAGGCCGAGCAGCGTGCTGGTGAACTCGTCCTTGATCGGCGTCGCCAGGTCCAGCACGTGCAGCGGCGCGCCCTGGTCGAGCACCTTGCGCACCGCCTCGACGACCACCGGGTGGTTGTGGCCGAGCGCGAGCGAACCGGCGCCGGCGAGGCAGTCGAGGTACTCCCGGCCGTCCGCGCCGTGCACGGTCATCCCCTCGGCACGGACCGGCACCACCGGCAGATGCCTGGCGTAGCTGCGCGCCGACGATTCCCGCGCCTGCTGCCTGGCCAGCACGCCCTCGGGATCGCGAAGCTCGTCGACGCTCAAGTCATTCCCCACTGGCGATTCATCAGAAGATCGTTGTGAGGCAAGCCTTGTCCAGGCGCCGTGACCGCGTCAAACCGATTCACTACTGTGAGTGACAAGTAGGATGAGCAAACCGCCGGGCCCTGGAATCAGGACCCGGCGGCGTGGTGACGAGCGGTCAGCTGACGCGGGGTCAGCTCAGGTACTCGGCCAGCGCGGCGTGCAGCGGCGCGTCCACCCGGGCCAGCACGCGGGTGCCGGTCTCCAGGTGGGTCTCGCTGAGCAGCTCGCCGTGCTGGTGGATCCGGGAGATCAGGTCGCCCCGGCCGTACGGGATCACCGCGTCCACCTCGAAGGCCGGGCGCGGCAGGTCCTCCTCGATCGCGGCGAGCAGCTTGTCGATCCCCTCGCCGGTGCGCGCGGAGACCACCACGGAGTGCGGCTCGCGCCGCAGCAGCCGGGCCAGCACGTCCGGGTCGGCGGCGTCCGCCTTGTTGAACACGACGATCTCCGGGACCTTGGCCGCGCCGATCTCCTGCAGCACCTCGCGCACCGCGGCCACCTGGCCCTCGGGGTCGGCGTCCGAGGCGTCCACCACGTGCAGGATCAGGTCCGCGTCGGCCACCTCCTCGAGCGTGGACCGGAAGGCCTCGACGAGCAGGTGCGGAAGGTGCCGGACGAAGCCGACGGTGTCCGCGACGGTGTAGCCGCGGCCGCCCGCGGTCTCGGTGCGCCGCACGGTCGGGTCCAGGGTGGCGAACAGCGCGTCCTCCACCAGCACCCCGGCGCCGGTGACCCGGTTGAGCAGCGAGGACTTGCCCGCGTTGGTGTACCCGGCGATGGCCACGGACGGGACGGCGTTGCGCCGCCGCTCCTGCCGCTTGGCATCGCGGCCCTTGCCGAGCTCCGCGATCTCCCGGCGCATCTTCGCCATCTTCTCGCGGATCCGGCGCCGGTCCAGCTCGATCTTCGTCTCACCGGGACCGCGGGTGGCGATGCCGCCGCCCCCGGCCGTGCCGCCGCCGCCCATCTGCCGGGACAGCGAGGCGCCCCAGCCGCGCAGCCGCGGCAGCATGTACTGCATCTGCGCGAGCGCGACCTGCGCCTTGCCCTCGCGGGACTTGGCGTGCTGGGCGAAGATGTCCAGGATCAGCGCGGTGCGGTCCACCACCTTGACCTTGACCACGTCCTCCAGGTGGATCAGCTGGGCCGGGGTCAGCTCCCCGTCGCAGATCACCGTGTCGGCGCCGGTCTCGGCGACGATGTCGCGCAGCTCCTTGGCCTTGCCGGAGCCGATGTAGGTGGCCGGGTCGGGCTGGTCGCGGCGCTGGGTCACGCCCTCGAGCACCTGCGAGCCGGCCGTCTCGGCCAGCGCCGCGAGCTCGCGCATCGAGGCGTCCGCGTCGGCGACGGTTCCGCTGGTCCAGACGCCGACGAGCACGACGCGTTCCAGGCGCAGCTGCCGGTATTCGACCTCGGTGACGTCCTGGAGCTCGGTCGAGAGGCCGACGACGCGGCGAAGAGAGGCTCGATCGGCTCGGTCGAACTGCTCGCCGTCGTAGTCGTTCCCCGCGCCGCCGGGCACCTCGTACTCGGAATCGACTTCATAACGGGAGTTGGTCATCTGTGCCTTTCAGAGAGATGTCTCGGTGATTCGATGGTCGCACGGAGCGCGCCGCGGGGCACGCCGTTTTTCCGCGCGTGGACGCCGAAAGCCCCGCCCCGCGTGCGCGGGACGGGGTCGGCTGGGGTTCGGCTGCTGAGGCGTCGTGGCCTGCTAGCGCAGCGCGAGCTGCGGTACGGAGCCGGTGCTCGGCAGGATGACGGGGTAGGCCAGCAGGTTCGGCGAGCCCATCGAGAGATGGGGCGCACCGATTGAACTGACACCGCTCGGGCCGTTGGCGATCGGCACGTTGACCGGGGCCATGGCGGCCGTGGTCACCGCGGGGGTCGCGACGGGACCGACCGCCGCGAGGTTCTGGGTGCCGGAGACGGCACCCACCGCGGCCGGGGCACGCCGGGTGACCGGACGCGCCGCGGGACGGGCGCCGGGACGCACCGCGCCGCGCGCCACCGGCTTGGCCAGCGGCATGCTCTTGACGGAGCCCTTCTCGTTCGCGCCGACCCGGGCCGTGGGCACCGGGGCGCTGATCCGCTCGGACTCGAGCTGGGCGGCCAGTTCGGCGGCGGCGAGCTCGATGGACACTTCCCTGAGCACGTCGGACAGCCGGGCCTCGAGCGCGTCGCAGATCGCCGCGAGCAGCTCGGAGCTCGGTTCCTTCTGGCCGCGCTCGATCTCGGAGAGGTACCCGGGCGAGATTCTCGCCGCTGCGGCCAGCTGCCGCAGGGTACGCCCTTCGTCCTGGCGCTTGCGCCGCAGCACATCGCCGAGCAGGCGACGGATCAGGATCATGGCGTCGCTCCCTCCCTCTCGTGAACTCGTAGTCGGTCTTCGGCCGCGGGTTCCGATTCCGGCGGCTCCGGCTCTCGCCGGAGGCTCCATGGCGGCGCCCGTTCGCGCTCCGCCGTCCCCGCGTCACGGGGAGCGGCTTGACGGCCACCGTACCCGCTCCGGGTCCGGTATTCACCGGGTCGGCCGGAAATTTCTCTCCGCCTGCACCGGTGGACGTGCGCGGCGGTGGCGGCGCCTTCCCTTCACCGGGGAGGGCCACCGTACCGTGCAACGGCCGAGCGTCGAACTAAATTCCCTCGTCCGCACCGTGCGCTGCACGGTGCGTTCAACTGCGCGGTCTGCTACACCGCTCACTCTAAGACGTGCCACCGACAGAACCGGTTCATGCTTCCGACCGGGAATCTTTTGTGCGGCCGTTACCCCGCGGCCCACGATGTGAGATGCGCCACCGCACTGGACAGCGCCAGCCGGGTCGCCGCGGCCTGGATCTCGGCCCGGTCCCCGGCGAAGCGCTCCAGGGTCACCGCGGCGTCGTCCGGGTCCGGACCGACCACCGCCACGTACACGGTGCCGACCGCCTTGCCGTCCTGCTCGCTCGGGCCGGCGACCCCGGTCGTGGCGATGCCCACGTCCGCCCCGCACAGCTTGCGCACGCCGAGCGCCATCTGCCTGGCCACCTCGCCGTCCACCGCGCCGACCCGGCTGAGCAGCGCCGCGTCCACGCCCAGCACCCGGGCCTTGAGGTCGGTGGCGTAGGCGGTCACCGAGCCGCGCAGCACGGCCGAGGCGCCCGGCACGGCGGTCACCGCGGCGGCGACCCGGCCGCCGGTGAGCGACTCGGCCACTGCCACCGTCAGCCGGGAGCGCAGCGCGAGCGTGAACAGCCGCAGCGCCGGATCGACCTCCTCGGCCGGTCCCCGGTCCTCGACCACGCCGCCCATCCCGCTCACCGCCCCGCTCCGGCGCGCAGCCGCACGGCGCGCACCACGTAGTCCACTCCGGTGCCCACGGTCAGCGCGAGCGCGGCGGCCATGACCACGGTCGCGGTCCAGTCGACCGCGGCCTGCATCGGCAGGATGTAGAGGAAAATCGCGAGCAGCTGGGCCGCCGTCTTCGTCTTGCCGCCCGGGCTCGCCGCGATCACGCCGTACCTGATCACCCAGAACCGCATCAGCGTGACGCCGATCTCGCGGACCAGGATGACGACGGTCACCCACCACCACAGCTGGTGCTGCAGGCTCAGGCAGATCAGCGCGGCGCCGATCAGCGCCTTGTCCGCGATCGGGTCGGCGATCTTGCCGAAGTCGGTGATCAGGTGGCGGCGCCGGGCCAGCTCGCCGTCCAGCCGGTCGGTGAGCCCGGCCACGAAGAACACGGCCGCCGCGGCCAGCCGCCAGCGCGAACTGTGCCCGCCCTCGTGCATGAAGACCAGCACGAACAGCGGGACCAGCAGGATCCGGAGCATCGTCAGCATGTTGGCGACGTTCCAGTTGGACGCCGGAGCGCGCGGCACCGGCGCGGGCTCCGGGGCCACGTCTATCCGCCCGTCGGCCGGCGTGCTCACCCGTGCTCCTGGGCTCGTCCGGCCGCGAGCTCGGCGACCAGGTCCACGCCCTCGCTGTCCACCACGACCGCGTCCACCATGTCGCCGACCCGCACCGCGGCCAGGTCGCCGGTGAGCCGGACCGCGCCGTCCACCTCGGGGCCCTGATGCGCGGCGCGCCCCTCGACGTAGTCGGCCGCGACCTCCTCGACCAGCACCCGGACCCGCTCGCCGACCCGCTCGGCGGCCCGCTGCGCGACCAGGTCGTCGGCCAGGTCGGCCAGCGCGGCCGCCCGCTCGTCGATCACGTCCTGGTCCAGCTTGTCCGCGAACCCGGCGGCCTCGGTGCCGTCCTCGTCCGAGTAGCCGAACACGCCGATCGCGTCCAGCCGGGCCTCGGTCAGGAAGCGCTCCAGCTCGGCGTAGTCCTCGTCGGTCTCGCCCGGGAAGCCGACGATGAAGTTCGACCGCGCCCCGGCCGCCGGCACCTGCGCGCGGATCGAGGCGAGCAGCTCCAGGAAGCGGTCCGTGTCGCCGAAGCGGCGCATCCGGCGCAGCACGCCGGGCGCGCTGTGCTGGAAGGACAGGTCGAAGTACGGCACCACCTTGGGCGTCGTGGCCAGCGCCGTGACCAGGCTGGGCCGCAGCTCGGCGGGCTGCAGGTAGGAGACCCGGATCCACTCCAGGCCGTCGATCGCGGACAGCTCGGGCAGCAGCGTCTCCAGCAGCCGCAGGTCGCCCAGGTCCTTGCCGTACGAGGTGGAGTTCTCGCTGACCAGCACCAGCTCGCGCACGCCCTGCTCGGCCAGCCAGCGCGCCTCGGCCAGGATGTCGGAGGGGCGCCGGGACAGGAAGGCGCCGCGGAACGAGGGGATGGCGCAGAACGAGCAGCGCCGGTCGCAGCCGGAGGCCAGCTTGAGCGGGGCCGAGGGGCCGTCGCCGAGGCGGCGGCGCAGCGTGCGCGGTCCGGAGGCGGGGGCGAGCCCGTCCGGCAGGTCGGTGATCTCCGCGGGGGCGTCGCCATGGCCGGGCACGGCGGCGGCGCCCGCCTGCCGCTCGACCGGCGTCAGCGGCAGCAGCAGCCGGCGGTCGGTCGGCACGTGCGCCTCGACGTGCCCGCCGCCGAGGATGGTGCGCAGCCGGTCGCCGATGTCCTGGTACGAGTCGAAGCCGAGCACGGCGTCCGCCTCGGGCAGCTCGTCCGCCAACTGCTTGCCGTAGCGCTCGGCCAGGCAGCCGACCGCGACCACGGCCTTCGTGCGGCCGCGGCCCTTCAGGTCGGAGGCGGCCAGCAGGGTGTCGATCGAGTCCTTCTTCGCGGCGTCCACGAAACCGCAGGTGTTGACCACTGCGATCTCCGCCTGCTCCGCCTCGTCCACCAGCTCGAAGCCGTCCGCCGCGAGTCGGCCGGCGAGCTCCTCGGAGTCGACGTCGTTGCGGGCACAGCCAAGGGTGATGAGCGCCACCTTGTGGGTGGGGCGGACGTCCTCGGACAGGCTGGATTCGGGCATGGCGGAGCTCGGCATGGAACCAGGGTATCCGGCTCGCGGCACCGCTAGACCGGTCCCCGCGCGCCCTACAGCTGTCCCTGCGGGCCGAAGCTGGTGCTGAGCACCTGCCCGTCGGTGCCCGCGGCGGCGATCGCCTTGCCGTTGAGCTGCATCGCCACGCCCGCGGCGTTGCCCACGGTGACGTCCAGCCGGGAATTGTCGGTGAACTCCTTGGTGGTCCCCGGACCCAGGATGTTCCAGTAGAGCTGCTTGCCCGCCGAGTCGGTGACCCCGACCCACACCGGCTCGGTCTTCGTGCTGATCCGCAGGTCCACCGGGGCCTTCGGCGCGGCCACGGCGGGCTTGGGCGCGGGCGTGGCGGGCTGCGCGGCGGTCTTCGGGGCGACGGCGTGCGCCTTGGCCTGCGGGACGGAGGCTCCCGCGGCCCCGGCGGCTGCGGTCGTGGCGGGCGCGTCGTGCGGCCAGAGCTGCACGGCCGCCACCAGGCCGACCGCGCCGAGCGCCCCGAGCAGCGCGAGCGACCAGTTCGGGCCGGAGCGGGCGGCGGCGGTCTTCGCCCCGCCGAGGAAGGCCGCGGGCGCCTCGTTCACGGCGGCCCCGTCGGCGACCAGCGGATCCACCAGCCGCGAGGCCGAGCCGGAGTCCGCGTCCGTGTAGTCGTCCCGCCGCGGCTGCTTGAGCGCGGGCAGATCCGGCGGGGCGCTCGCACCGACCATCGGCACCAGCGAGGGCACCGCGCCCGGAACGATCGTGGGCAGCACCGCACGGGCCCGGTTCGTCGCCGCCTGCCGAGCGTCCTTGCGCGCCGAGCCGAGCGGCTTCTCGGTACGCGGCGGCGCGGCCGGACTCGCGGTACGCGGCTTGCGCAGATCACGCTTCGTGAGCGGCGGCAGGTGCACCGCCCCGTACATCAGCAGCAGGGGTTCGGGATCCACCCCCACCGCCTGCGCATAGGCCCGGATGTGCCCGCGGGCGTACACGTCGCCCCCGCACTGCTCGAACTGCCCCGTCTCGATCCGCCGCAGCGTCTCCGGCGTGATCCGTGTCAGCTCACTGACTTCCCGCGCGGTGAGCCCGCGGTCGAGCCGGGTCTGCAGCAGCAGCTCCCCGATCTCCCGATGCCCCGCGCCGCCGCCACGGCCGCCGATCCCGTCGCCGACGCCCCCGGCGCCCGCACCCTGCTGAGTCCCGCGGACCCGGTCCTCCCCGTCCTGCTGTGCCATGTTCCCGCCTCCGGTGCTGTGCGTGACCCGCGACCCGTTTATCTGCTTGCCTTACCGGATGCACCTGCCCGGTTCCGGGCCGCCCGTCCCCTCCCGAGCCGTGGATTCCCCCGATTGGCGGGCGCGCGTCCGACCGCCTAACGCCCCGTCAGCCGGAAAGGTCACGCACCGGACGCTGCGGATTCACGGGATTGCGCCCACCGAGCCCGCGCTCCGACTCACACCGAGCCGGCGGCCACCACCCACCACGTCCGCTGCCCGGTGAACGACATGATCGTGTCGAAGTCATTGTCGTAATGCAGGACAGCCAATAGCCGCCTGAGCTGGCATAATATGATCCCAAGCGACCATTTTCAGTACTTCTACGCTACCGCTTTCGCGTGCCGCGGACGCGACTGCTCCGCGGCCTCGAGCTCATCGCGAAGCAGCGCCATATCGTTGAAGAACTCGACGGAGACCAAGACCGCCGCCGCTCCGCCACGCCGACGAATGAGAATCGGCTCACCGTCCCGTCCGCCGTCCTGAACCCGCGCAAGCAGCCGCGACAATCCGGCCTGCGCTTCGGTGACCGAGACCTCAATCATCGGCAGTACCGCCTACCTTCAAGATCGCCCGCGAGGGCTGTTTAGCCATGGCGACCAGCATGGCAGCACCCGAAATGAAGCCCGGCGAACTTGCGGCGAAGCTCGAGGCGAACCGCGGAGCCGCAAGCCGCCGACGTGAAGCGAGCTCAGCGGCAGCCGCGCGAAGGGCGGGCGGGTGTGGCGCGGACAGCTCGCCCGACCACGACAACCGGACACGACGGAACGCGGCACCGACCACCCACTCCCCCGCAGCCGACGAACCGACCGGCGCCGGACCTACCCCTCGGCGTTGAGGGCGTCCAGGACCTGCTGGAGGTCGTCGGGGCGGACTAGGACTTCGCGGGCCTTGGCGCCTTCGCTGGGGCCCACTACGCCGCGCTGTTCTAGGAGGTCCATGAGGCGGCCGGCCTTGGCAAAGCCTACGCGGAGTTTGCGTTGGAGCATCGAAGTGGAGCCGAACTGGCTGGAGACGATGAGCTCGGCTGCCTGGATGAGCAGTTCGAGGTCCTCGCCGATCTCCTCTTCGGGCTTCTTGGCGGCGGTGGGGCCTTCGGTGACGTCGCTGCGGTATTCGGCCTGGAGTTGGTTCTTGCAGTGCTCGACTACGGCGGCGATCTCCTCGTCGGAGAGGTACGCGCCCTGGAGTCGCACGGGCTTGGAGGCGCCCATGGGGAGGAAGAGTGCGTCGCCCTTGCCGACCAGCTTCTCGGCGCCGGGCTGGTCGAGGATGACGCGGGAGTCGGCGAGGGAGGAGGTGCCGAAGGCCAGGCGGCTGGGGACGTTGGCCTTGATGAGGCCGGTGACCACGTCGACGCTGGGGCGTTGGGTGGCCAGGACGAGGTGGATGCCTGCCGCTCGGGCCAGCTGGGTGATGCGGACGATGGCGTCTTCCACGTCGCGGGGGGCGACCATCATGAGGTCGGCGAGCTCGTCGACGATGACCAGCAGGTAGGGGTAGCGGCGGTATTCGTAGTCGGCGCCGAGCGGGGGCTTGACCTTGCCCGCCTCGTAGGCCTTGTTGTAGTCGTCGAGGTGCCGGAAGCCGGTCTCGGCGAGCACGTCGTAGCGCTGCTCCATCTCGCGCACGACCCACTGGAGTGCCTCGGCGGCCTTCTTGGGGGACGTGATGATCTTGGTGACGAGGTGGGGGACGCCGTCGTACGCGGTGAGTTCCACGCGCTTGGGGTCGACGAGGATCAGCTGGACCTGTTCGGGGGTCGCGCGCATCAGGACCGAGGTGATCAGCGTGTTGATGCACGTGCTCTTGCCCGCGCCGGTCGCGCCCGCGACGAGGATGTGCGGCATCTTCGTCAGGTTCGCGGTGATGTTCTGCCCCTCGACGTCCTTGCCGAGGCCGACGAGCATCGGGTGCGGGTCGCCGACGGCGTTGCCGGCGCGCAGGATGTCGCCGAGGGAGACCATCTCGCGGTCGGTGTTCGGGATCTCGATGCCGATGGCGCTCTTGCCGGGGATCGGGGACAGGATCCGCACGTCGGCCGAGGCGACCGCGTAGGCGATGTTCTTCGAGAGGGCCGTGATGCGCTCCACCTTGACCGCCGTGCCGAGTTCGACCTCGTAGCGGGTCACTGTCGGGCCGCGGGTGAAGCCGGTGACCTTGGCGTCGACCGAGAACTGCGCGAAGACGCCGGTCAGCCGCTCGACCACGTCGTCGTTGGCCTTGGACTTGGCCTTGAGGGGCGGGCCCTCGGCGAGCAGGCTCATCGACGGGAGCTGATAGTCCTGGCCGCTGAGCAGCGTGACCTGCTCGACCCTTGACGCCTCGGCGGGCGCGGCCTGCGTCTTCTTGCGGGCCCGCGCCTTCTCCTTCTGCTGCTGGAGCGGCAGCGGGAGCAGCACGGTGGGCTCGGCGAGGTCGGGGTCGTCCGGGAGTTCGGGGTCCACCTCGATGTCGGCGACGGGCGGGGCGAGCGGCAGGCCGCGCACGGTCGGCAGCGCGGCCGGTTCCTGTTCGCCGTCCAGGCGCGGGTCGTCCTCGGGCAGTCGGCCGTGGAACGCGGTGTCCAGCATCCGGTCCGCGGTGGTGCGCGCGTTCCGCAGCCGCGCCGGGATGCGGTAGACCGGGGTCGCGGTGGTGACGAGCAGGCCGAAGAACGTCAGCATGACCAGCAGCGGCAGGGTGACCCACTGGCTGAACACGGCCGAGAGCGGCGCGGAGGCGAACCAGCCGATCCAGCCGGTGCCGTGCCGCATCGCCTCGGCGCCCATCGACGGACGCGGGGCGCCGCGGGCGATGTGCACGATGCCGAGCACGCCGAGGCTGAGGCAGGTCAGGCCGATGGCGATGCGTCCGATGTCGTCGGCGGTGTCCTTCGGGTGCCGCATCACGCGCACCGCGAGGCCGAACAGCAGCAGCGGCACGGCCCAGGACAGGCAGCCGACGGCGCCGACCACGACCGTGTAGATCCCGCTGCCGAGCCAGCCGGGCATCTTGTGGAATATGGCCGCGCCCACGATCAGGCCGAGCGCGATCAGCAGCAGGCCCCAGCCGTCCCGCCGGTGGTCCGGGTGCAGGCCGCGGGCGTCCGCGGGGCCGGCCGGGCCGTCCGAGTCGGTGCGGGCGCCGGGCAGGTCGCTGGCCATGCCGGTGCGCATCCCGGTGTCGCGCCGGCGCCGGCCGGTGCGGGCCAGGCCGCCGATGCCGCGGCTGGCCCCGAGCCAGAGAACGGAGAAGAAGAGCTCGACCGCGCGCACGAGCAGCTCTATCGGCCCGGGGATGGTCGGCGCATTCTTGGCCGAGTTTTTGCCCTTCGAGGACGCGGTGGGCCTCGCGGCGGCCTTCTTGGCCGGGCGCTTGGCCTGCGTACGCTTGGCGGGGGCAGGGGACGGCATGGTTCGAGGGTACTCGAAGCCGGGGACGGGATGCCGGTTCTGATCGCGGCGGACGCGGCGTCAGAACGGTGAACGGCAGCCGGACGTACGCGAACGCACGCGGCGTCAGGTCGACCGGGTCAGACCGGGGTCGGTCAGGTCAGCGCGTCGAGTGCCGAGCGGAGCCGGCCGAGCCGGGTGCTGAGCGTCTCGAGCGCGGCGGTGAGGTCGGCGCGCGGCACGGCGGGCTGGTCCGCGGTCTCGGCGGAACCGGCCGCGAGCCGCTCCAGGCCGTGCACGTTCTCCTCCACGGCGGCGAGCCGGGCCGCGAGCTCGGCGACCAGCCACGCGCCGTCCCGGCCGGTCTCGTCGCGCGCCGCGAGCCGGTCGGCGAGCAGCTGCGCCTGCTCCTTGAGCAGCAGGTTCTTGCGGTGCAGCTCGACGAACACGGACACCTTCGCGCGCAGGATCCACGGGTCGAAGGGCTTGGCCAGGTAGTCCACCGCGCCCGCCGCGTAGCCGCGGAAGGTGTGGTGCGGGCCGTTGGACACCGCGGTCAGGAAGATGATCGGGATGTCCTTGGTCCGCTCCCGCCGCTTGATGTGCGCGGCGGTCTCGAAGCCGTCGAGCCCGGGCATCTGCACGTCCAGCAGGATCACCGCGAAGTCCTCGGTGAGCAGCGCCTTGAGCGCCTCCTCGCCGGAGGTCGCCCGGACCAGGGTCTGGTCCAGGGCGCCGAGCACGGCCTCGAGTGCGACCAGGTTCTCCGGGCGGTCGTCCACGAGCAGGATCTTCGCCCTTTCGACCATGGGTGGTTCGCCTTCCAGCTCCGGCTGCGGGTGTGGTGGTGGCGGTGGGTGCCGCCGTCTACCGTACCCGTCCGGGACCGTCACTCGCAGTGAGCCAGAGTCTGATCAGGTCGAGCAGCTGCCCGGTGACGACCGGTTTCGTCACATATTCCGAGGCGCCGGCGTCCACCGCCTTCTCCCGGTCGCCCTGCATCGCCTTGGCGGTCAGCGCGATGATCGGCAGGTCGGCGAAGCGCTCCATCCGGCGGATCGCGCGCATCGTCGTGTAGCCGTCCATCTCCGGCATCATGATGTCCATCAGCACGAGGTCGATCCGGTCGGCGCGCTCGAGCATGTCGATCGCCTCCAGGCCGTTCTCCGCGTACCGCACCGTGAGGCCGTGCTGTTCGAGCACGCTGGTGAGGGCGAAGACGTTGCGCACGTCGTCGTCCACGACCAGCACCACCTCGCCGTCGAAGCGGCCGGTGTAGCGCGGTGCCGGCTCCGCGCCCTGCTGCGGACGGCGTCCGTTGGCGCTGGCGGGGCGTCGCGATGCCGCGTCGCCCGGGGCGCCGTGGTCGTCCGCGACGCCGAGCAGGCCGCGCTGCTCCGGTACCCGCACCCGCGGCACCGAGATCGCCTGGATCGGCGGCTCCAGCGGCAGGTAGAGCGTGAAGACCGAGCCGCGGCCGAGCGTGGACTGCACGGTGATGGCGCCGCCGAGCAGGTGCGCGATCTCCCGGCTGATGGACAGGCCCAGGCCGGTGCCGGCGAACTTGCGGCTGATCGTGCCGTCGGCCTGCTGGAAGGCCTCGAAGATGATCCGCAGCTTGTCCTCGGCGATCCCGATGCCGGTGTCGGCGACCTCGAAGGCGACCGCCTTGGCCAGCGTCACCACCTCCTCGCCGTCGCCGACGTGGATCTGCTCGGACACCGAGATGCGCAGTTCGACGGTGCCCTCGGTGGTGAACTTCGCCGCGTTCGACAGCAGGTTGCGCAGCACCTGCTGCAGCCGCTGCTCGTCGGTGTGCAGTTCGGCGGGGGCGCGCGGGTCGAGCCGGACCGCGAAGTCGAGCCCCTTCTCCGCGGTCAGCGGGCGGAAGGTCGCCTCCACGTACTCGACCAGCGAGGACAGTGCTATCGGGGATGCCTGCACGTCCATCCGGCCGGCCTCGATCTTGGACAGGTCGAGGATGTCGCTGATCAGCCCGAGCAGGTCGGATCCGGCGCCGTGGATGGTCTCGGCGAACTCGATCTGCTTGACCGTCAGGTTGCCCTCGTTGTTGTCCGAGAGCAGCCGGGCCAGGATCAGCAGGCTGTTGAGCGGGGTGCGCAGCTCGTGCGACATGTTGGCGAGGAACTCGCTCTTGTACTTGCTCGCCAGGGCCAGCTGGTCGGCGCGCTCCTGCAGCGCCTGCCTGGCCTGCTCGATCTCCGAGTTCTTGACCTCGATGTCCTTGTTCTGCCGGGCCAGCAGCGCGGCCTTCTCGGCGAGCTCGGCGTTCGAGCGGCGCAGTTCCTCCTGCTGGGACTGCAGTTCCTCGGAGCGCTCCTCGAGCTGGGAGGTCAGCTGCCGGGACTTGCCGAGCAGGTCCTCGGTGACCGAGTTGGCGATGATCGTGTTCACCGTGACGCCGACGGACTCCATGATCTGGTTCAGGAACGCCAGCTGGATCTCGGTGAACTGCTGGAAGGAGGCGATCTCGATGACCGCGAGCACCTGGTTCTCGAACAGCACCGGGAGCACGATCAGCGAGGCCGGGTCCGCGGAGCCGAGGCCGCTGCCGATCCGCAGGTAGCCGCCGGGGACCTGGCTGAGCAGGATCTGCTTGCGCTGCGCGGCGACCTGGCCGACGAGCCCGTCGCCGAGCCGGAAGGTGATCTCGCTCTCGTCGTCCGGGGACAGCGCCGCCCGGCCGTAGCCCGCGAGCATCCGCAGCCGGTCGCCCTCGAGCAGGTAGAACGCGCCGTGCTGGGCGTTGACCACGGGGGTGAGCTCGGCCATGATCAGCTGCGCCACGGCCAGCGGGTCGCGCTGCCCCTGCATCAGGCTGCTGATGCGGGCCAGGTTGCCCTTGAGCCAGTCCTGGTCCTGGTTGCGGCGGGTGGTCGAGCGCAGGTTGGCGATCATCTGGTTGATGTTGTCCTTGAGCGCGTCCACCTCCCCGGACGCGTCGACGTCGATCTGCTGGGTCAGGTCGCCCTTGGTCACCGCGGTGGCCACCTCGGCGATCGCGCGCACCTGGGTGGTCAGGTTTCCGGCGAGCTGGTTGACCGACTCGGTTAGCCGCTGCCAGGTCCCGGCCACGCCCGGCACGGTGGCCTGGCCGCCGAGCTGGCCCTTGGTGCCGACCTCGTGCGCGACGCGGGTGACCTCGGAGGCGAAGCCGGACAGCTGGTCGACCATCGTGTTGATGGTGTTCTTCAGCTCCAGGATCTCGCCGCGCACGTCCACGTCGATCTTCTTGGACAGGTCGCCCCGGGCCACGGCCGTGGTCACCATCGCGATGTTGCGGACCTGGCCGGTCAGGTTGTTCGCCATGACGTTGACCGTGTCGGTCAGGTCCTTCCAGGTGCCGGCCACGCCGGGGACCTTGGCCTGGCCGCCGAGCTGGCCCTCCGTACCGACCTCGCGGGCGACTCGGGTCACCTCGTCGGCGAACGCGGACAGCTGGTCCACCATCGCGTTGATGGTGTTCTTGAGCTCCAGGACCTCGCCGCGCGCGTCCACGTCGATCTTCTCGGACAGGTCGCCGCGCGCGACCGCGATGGCCACCTGGGCGATGCCGCGCACCTGGGTCGTCAGGTTGGAGGCCATGACGTTGACGGTGTCGGTCAGGTCCTTCCAGATGCCGGCGACGCCGCGCACGTGCGCCTGGCCGCCGAGCTGGCCGTCGGTGCCGACTTCTCGCGCGACTCGGGTCACCTCGTCGGCGAACGCGGACAGCTGGTCCACCATCGTGTTGACGGTGTCCTTCAGCTGCAGGATCTCGCCGCGCGCGTCGACGGTGATCTTCTGCGACAGGTCGCCCTGCGCCACCGCGGTCGTGACCAGCGCGATGTTACGCACCTGGCTGGTCAGGTTCGACGCCATCGAGTTCACCGAGTACGTGAGCTCTTCCCAGACCCCTGCGACGCCCGGCACGGTCGCCTGGCCGCCGAGCTGGCCCTCCGTACCGACTTCTCGCGCGACTCGGGTCACCTCGTCGGCGAACGCGGACAGCTGATCGACCATCGCGTTGACGGTCTTCTTCAGCTCCAGGACCTCGCCGGACGCGTCGACCTCGATCTTCTTGGACAGGTCGCCCTGCGCCACCGCGGTCGTGACCAGCGCGATGTTACGCACCTGGCTGGTCAGGTTCGACGCCATCGAGTTGACGGAGTTCGTCAGGTCCTTCCACGTGCCGCCCACGCCCGGAACCCAGGCCTGGCCGCCGAGCCGGCCCTCGGTGCCGACCTCGCGGGCGACTCGGGTCACCTCGTCGGCGAAGGTGGACAGCTGGTCCACCATCGAGTTGATGGTCTCCTTGAGGTCGAGCATCTCGCCCGCCACCTCGACCGTGATCTTCTGCGACAGGTCGCCCTCGGCCACCGCCGTGGTGACGCCGGCTATGTCGCGCACCTGGGCGGTCAGGTTCAGCGCGGCCGAGTTCACCGAGTCGGTCAGGTCGCGCCAGATGCCGTCGGCGCCGGGCACCTGGGCCTGCCCGCCGAGCCGGCCCTCGGTGCCGAGCTCGCGGGTGACCCGGATCACCTCGGACGCGAAGCCGGAGAGCTGGTCCACCATCGAGTTGATCGTCGACTTCAGTTCGTCCATGACGCCGGCCGCGGGGCCCTCGACCTTGCGGGACAGGTCGCCGCCCGCCACCGCCGTCGTCACCCGCAGCAGCTCGTGCACCTGCGCGCCGAGCCGGGCCCAGGTCTGCTCCATCGAGCCGATCAGCGTGGACCACTCGCCCGGGAACTGCCCGGCGCGCGGCCCCTCGGACGGCGACGCGCCCGGGCGTCCGGCGAACTGGCCGGGCCCGACCTCCTCACCGGCCACCTGCCGGGTCATCCACTCGATCGCCTCGTGCAGCTGCCGCTGCTGGATGGTGAGGCGATTCACACCGCGCACGTGCCGCAACACGTCCCCGCGCAGCGTGCGGCCGTCCACCTGGGTCTCCACCGGCACGGCCGCCGCCTCGCGCAGCTTGCCCTCCGCGAGCAGCTCCACGACCTGGCTGGTCTCCTGTATCGGCAGCACCAGGTTGTCCAGCATGCCGTTGACCGACTCGACGGTGCGCTGCCAGGAGCCGCCGCCGGGCCCGGGCGCCATCCGCGCGCCGAGCCGGCCGTCGCGGCCGACCGCCTTCGCCACCCGGCCGAGCTCGGCGTGCAGCGCCTGCTCGCGGTCCACGATCTCGTTGAGCACGGCCGCGATCTGCGCGATCGGCGAGCCGGGGCGCACGTCGAGCCGCCGACGCAGATCGCCGTCCCGCACGGAGCGCAGGGTGCGCAGCGCCTCGGCCAGTTCGGCCGCCGTCGCCTCGTCCACCGCCGCTTCTGCCATGCTCGTCGCGCGCTGCGTCATCGGCACTCCTCAATTCGCCCTGAGTGGTGGTCGGGCGACGTGTCGTTCCCCGCGTTCCGCGGCGGCGCTCGAGCCGCGGTGTAACGCGTCCGTCCTCGTATCGTATGCCGTCCGCCGACGCCGTTGTCCGGATTAGATCCGAAATACAGCGCGCGTATTCGTTCTAGACTGCACGTCGTGAGCCAGTCCCGCGCCGCCCAGTTCGCCGCCGCGCCCGAGGCGGCCAACCGGGCGCGCCACTTCGTCCGGCAAACCCTGACGGATTGGGGCAAGTCCGGCAATCTCGGACTGGAAACGGTGCTGGACGACGCCCTGCTGCTCACCAGCGAGCTCGTGACGAACGCGGTCGTGCACGCGGGGACCGCCGCCTCGGTGCAGTGCGAGCTGCGCTCCGGGGCCGACGGCGGGCCCGCCGGAGTCCGGGTCGAGGTGGCCGACCGGCATCCGAGCAAGCCCCTGCCCGCCCTGAACGGCCCGGAAACCATGCGCGCCTCCGTCGAACCGGGCGAATCGGAGCACGGCTACGGGCTGTATCTGATCACCTACCTCGCGGACGCCTGGGGCGTGCAGTATTCGCGGGGCGCGAAGCAGGTCTGGTTCGAGCTGCGGCTGCCCGGCGGCGCTCCCGGCGCGGCCGACGTGCTGCCCCCGGTGCCCGCCGCCGAGGCCGCGGACGACCTGCCGCAGTGGGATCCGCACAGCATCGAGGAGCTCGACGAGCACCTGCGCGGGGTGGCCGAGCACATCCGGAACCTGTTCGACATGGACTCCGCGGCGATCCTGCTGGCCCAGGAGGACGCCCCCGGCACGCTCCGGCTGCGCGCCACCGCCGGGCTGCCTGCCGGATCTTTACCTCCGGTCACACAGTCGCCGAGCGCGGTGAGCCGGATCGACCTCTCGGCGTTCCCGGCCGTCTACCCGGACCTCGCGGGCCCGGGCAACCACTCCAGCGCGCTGCTCGCGGCGCTCGCCGAGCTCGGGCTGCGCTCGCTGGCCACCGCCCCGCTGATCGTCGGCGGCCGCACCAGCGGGCTGATCGCCGTCGCGGACCACGCCCCGGGCCGGTTCAGCGAGCCGGACGCGCTGCGGCTGGCCGCGGAGGCCGAGCGGATCGCGCTGACCGTGGAGACCGCGCGGCTGGCCGAGGCCGGGCAGAGCCGCCGGGCCGCGCTGTCCTTCCTGGCCGAGGCGGGCGAGCTGCTCGCCGGGTCGCTGGATCCGGAGCGCACGCTGGCGCTCGCCGCGCAGCTGCTGGTGCCCTCGCTGGCCCGCTGGTGCGCGATCTACCGCAACGACGAGTTCGGGCGCGCCAAGACCGCGCTGGTCTGGCACGCCGACGAGGAGCTGCACGACGCGCTGGCCGAGGCCGTCAAGGCGTCCGGGGAGCCGGATCCGGGGACCGACGCGGCGCTGTGGCCCGTCACCGAGTCCGTGCCGCTGCGCCCCGGCGAGCTGATGGTGCTGCCGTTGGAGGCGCGCGGACGGCCGCTCGGCACGATAGCGCTGGCCACGGAGCCGGGCGCCGGTTTCGCCCGGGACGCCGCGGACCTGGCCTGGGACCTGGCCCGGCGGATCTCGGTGACCTACGACGCCGCGCTGTCCTACGCCGAGCTGCGGCGCACCGCGAACCTGCTGCAGGCCTCGCTGCTGCCGCCGGAGATCCCGCACGTGGCGAACGCCGACATCGCTGTCTTCTACCACCCGGCCGGGCAGGACGGGGCGAGCGCGGACCGGGCGTACGACACGCTGGTCGGCGGCGACTTCTACGACGTGTTCGAGATCCGGCAGGGCTGCTGGGGCCTGGCGATCGGCGACGTGTGCGGCACCGGGCCGCAGGCGGCCGCGGTGACCGGCCTGGCCCGGCACGCGCTGCGGCTGCTGGCCCGGGAGGGGCTGCGGCCCTCGACCGTGCTGCACCGGCTGAACCAGGCGATCCTGGACGAGGGCGAGCGCGGCCGCTTCCTGACCCTGGTCTACGCCGAGGCGGAGCCGCAGCCGGACGGCTCGCTCAGCCTCGCGCTGATCTGCGCCGGGCATCCGCCGCCGCTGATCCTGCGGGCGAACGGGCACGTGGAGACCGCGGCCTCGTCGCAGCCCCTGCTCGGAGTAATCGATGGCGACCCGGGCTTCCACATCGATACCGTCGTGCTGCGGCCGGGCGACGCGCTGCTCGGGTTCACCGACGGGGCGTCGGAGCGCCGCCGCGGCGAGGACATGCTGGGCGACGAGGGCCTGGCGCGGATGCTCGCCGACTGCAAGGCGTTGTCCGCGGCCGGGATCACCGCGCGCATCCAGCGCGGTGTGGAGCAGTTCGGCGAGGGGCCGCTGAGCGACGACATGGCGCTGCTGGCCCTGAAGGCGGCGCCGCCGAGGTAGCGACCGAGGGAGAGAACGCGGTGCCGATTCCGGAGCGTCCGTCCGTGGACGGACTGGACGAGAAGTGGTCGAAGGTCTGGGCGGATGCCGGGACGTACCGCTTCGTAGCCCCGGAGTCGCGCGAGCGGGTCTACTCGATCGACACCCCGCCGCCCACGGTCTCGGGTTCGCTGCACGTGGGCCACGTGTTCTCCTACACGCACACGGATCTGATCGCGCGCTACCAGCGGATGCGCGGCCGGCACGTGTTCTATCCGATGGGCTGGGACGACAACGGCCTGCCCACCGAGCGCCGCGTGCAGAACCACTTCGGCGTGCGCTGCGAGCCCTCGCTGCCGTACGAGCCGGATCTCAGGCTCACCGACGAGCCGCAGGCCGTGTCCCGGCGCAACTTCATCGAACTCTGCGAAACGCTGACCGCGGAGGACGAGCGCGCCTTCGAGCACCTGTGGCGGCGGCTCGGGCTCTCGGTGGACTGGTCGCGCACGTACACGACGATCGGCGCGCGGGCCCGGAAGGTTGCGCAGACCGGCTTCCTGCGGCTGCTGGCCAAGGGCGAGGTGTACCAGTCCGAGGCGCCGACCATGTGGGACGTGGACTTCCAGACGGCCGTGTCGAACGCGGAGATGGAGGACCGCGAGCGGGATTCGGCGTATCACCGGCTGCGCTTCACCGTGGGCGACACTCCGGTGTTCATCGAGACGACGCGCCCCGAACTGCTGCCCGCGTGCGTGGCCCTCGTGGCGCATCCGGATGACGAGCGCTACCAGGGCTTTTTCGGTCAGGAGGCGACGACTCCGATCTTCGGTGTGCGCGTCCCGGTGCACGCGCATCCGCTGGCCCAGCCGGACAAGGGATCCGGCATCGCGATGGTGTGCACCTTCGGCGACCAGACCGACATCCAGTGGTGGCGGGAACTCGGCCTGGCCACGCGGACGATCGTGGGCCGCGACGGCAGGCTGCGACCGCTCGACTTCGACACGCCCGAGGCGCAAAGAATTTTCGACGGTCTCGTTGGCCTGACGACCAACCAGGCGCGCAAGGCGATCCTCGAACTGTTGGGAGACACGTCGCCGCGCCCGATCAAGCATCCGGTGAAGTACTACGAGAAGGGCGACCGGCCGCTCGAGATCGTGTCCTCGCGCCAGTGGTTCATCCGCACGATGGCGCACCGGGACGAGTTGCTGGCGCGGGGCAACGAGATCACCTGGCATCCGGCGTTCATGAAGTCCCGGTACGACGACTGGGTCACCGGACTCGCGGCGGACTGGCTGATCTCCCGTCAGCGCTACTTCGGCGTGCCGTTCCCGCTCTGGTATCCGCTGGACGCCGAGGGGCTCCCCGACCATGCGCGGCCGATCCTGCCGGACGAGGCCGACCTGCCCGTGGACCCGCAGAGCGCCGCGCCCGCCGGATACACCGAGGCCCGGCGCGGCGTGCCCGGCGGCTTCACCGGCGAGCCCGACATCATGGACACCTGGGCCACGTCCTCGCTCACCCCGCAGCTCGCGACCGGCTGGCTCGACGACCCGGAGCTGCACGCCCTCACGTTCCCGATGGACCTGCGGCCCCAGGCCCACGAGATCATCCGCACCTGGCTGTTCTCGACCGTCGTGCGCTCGATGCTCGAAGAGGGCGCGACCCCCTGGCAGCACACTGCGATCGCCGGATGGATCCTCGACCCGGACCGCAAGAAGATGTCGAAGTCGCAGGGCAACGTGGTCACGCCCGAGCACCTGATCGACGAGTTCGGCGCGGACGGCGTGCGCTACTGGGCGGCACTCGGACGGCCCGGCACCGACACCGCGTTCGAGCCGCGTCAGATGAAGGTCGGCAGGCGGCTGGCCACGAAGGTGCTGAACGCGGCCAAGTTCGTGTACGGCTTCGAGGCGGCCGCGGCCGACGCGGTCGTGACCGAGCCCCTGGACGCGGCGCTGATCGACGCGCTCAAGACCACCATCACCGAGGCCACGGCGGCTTTCGACGCGTACGAGTACACGACCGCGCTGGCCGTGACCGAGCGGCTGTTCTGGACCTTCTGCGACGACTACGTGGAGCTGGTCAAGGAGCGTGCGTACGCGGGCTCCGACTCGGCGCGCCTCACGCTGCGGCTCGCGCTCGGTGCCCTGCTGCGGCTGCTCGCCCCGTTCCTGCCGTACGCCACCGAGGAGGTGTGGTCCTGGACGCATCAGGGCTCGATCCACACCTCCGCGTGGCCGACGCCGGACGAGTGGGCGGACGTGGCGGGAGACCGGCGGCTGCTGGACGCGGCCTCGGCGGCGATCGGGGCCGTGCGCAAGGCGAAGACGGACGCGAAGCTCTCGATGCGGACCGAGGTGGCCTCGGCCGTCGTGGCCGCGGCGGCCGGACACGCCGAGCTGATCCGCGGGTTCGAGAACGACCTCCGGGCAGCAGGCCGCCTCGGCGCGATCGAATACGCCGAGGCGGACGAGCTCGCGGTGCGGCTCGGCTAGCCCATCTCCTCCAGCGCCTTGCCCTTCGTCTCCTTGACGAACTTGAGGATGAACGGGATGGAGAGGAACGCGAAGCAGGCGTAGATGACGTAGGACCCGGACAGCGACCAGCGGCTCATGCTCGGGAAGGACTGCGAGATCGCGAAGTTGGCCACCCACTGGAAGGCCGCCGCGACCGAGAGCGCCAGGGCCCTGATCTTGTTCGGGAACATCTCGCCGAGCAGCACCCAGACCACGACGCCCCAGGACATCGCGAAGAAGAACACGTACACGTGCGCGCCGACGATCGCGGTGGTGCCGTAGCCCTTCGGGATCGAGGCGACCCCGGAGGCCTTGTCCACGTGCGAGAAGGCCCAGGCGACCAGGCCCAGCGAGATCGTCATGCCCGCCGAGCCGATCAGGGCCAGCGGCTTGCGGCCGACCCGGTCGATCACCGAGATCGCCACGACCGTGCCGACCACGTTGACGATCGAGGTGGAGACCGAGAGCAGCAGCGAGTTGGCGACGTTGTAGCCGACCGACTGCCACAGCAGCGAGGAGTAGTAGAAGATCACGTTGATGCCGACGAACTGCTGGAACACCGACAGGCCGATGCCGATCAGCACGATCGGCAGCACGAAGCCGCTCGGCCCGCGCAGGTCGCGGAAGCCGGGCTTGTGCTCGGAGCGCAGCACCGCGCGGATCTCGGCGATCCGGCCCTCCACGTCGATCTTCGGGCCCTCGACCTTGGTGAGCACGTCGACCGCCTGCTGGTGCCGGTTGTTGGCGATCAGGTAGCGCGGCGACTCGGGTACCAGCAGCGCCAGCAGGCCGTAGAGCAGCGCCGGGAAGGCCTCGATGATCAGCATCCAGCGCCAGGCCTGCAGACCCCAGAGGTTGTTGGTGGTCTGGCCGTTGGCCGCCTCGTTGAGCCCGTAGTTGATCAGCTGCGAGATGAAGATGCCGAGCACGATCGCCATCTGCTGCAGCGAGCCGAGCCGGCCGCGGTACTGCGGCGGGGCGACCTCGGCGATGTAGGCGGGCGCGACGACCGAGGCGATGCCGATGCCGATACCGCCGATGATCCGCCAGATCGACAGGTCGACGATGCTGAACGCGAGGCCGGAGAAGACGCCGGAGACCACGAAAAGGACCGAGGCGATCAGCATCACCTTCACCCGGCCGATCCGGTCGGCCGTCGGTCCCGCGAACCAGGCGCCGACCGCCGAGCCGAGCAGCGCCGAGGCCACCGCGAAGCCCGTCTGGTTGGACCCCACGTTGAAGTGCTTCTGGATGCCGGTGACCGCCCCGTTGATCACGGAGCTGTCGTAGCCGAACAGGAAGCCGCCCATCGCCGCCGCGGCCGCGATGAACACCACGTAGCCGAAGTGCTCCTCGCCCTTTTGGACGTTCGTCGTCATCGTCGCCATGCTCGCACGGTAACCCGCGCGCGCCGGGACTAACCTGTCGCCGCGTCCGATCGAGTGAGAGCCCTGCCGACGACGGGAAGGCCCCGGCCCGCTCCCGGACGGTGGGAGAGCGGGCCGGGGCCTTCCCGACAGTACGTCAGCGCATGGCGGCGAACCGCGACATCGCGTGCTCGACGAGCCGGATCAACGTGAGCTTCGTCGACTCCCGCGACCGCGCGTCACACGTCACTATCGGCACGTCGGTCGGCACCGACAGGGCCTCGCGCACGTCGTCCATCTCGTGGCTGAGCACTCCGTCGAAGCAGTTGACCGCGATGATGTACGGCAGCCCCGCGTCCTCGAAGTAGTCGATGGCGGCGAAGCAGTCGGCCAGGCGGCGGGTGTCGACCAGCACGACGGCGCCGATGGCGCCGCGGGTCAGGTCGTCCCACATGAACCAGAAGCGGTTCTGTCCGGGCGTGCCGAACAGGTACAGGATCAGATCCCGGTCCAGCGAGACACGGCCGAAGTCCATGGCCACCGTCGTGGTGGTCTTGTCCGGGACCTTCGACAGGTCGTCGATGCCGTCGCTCGCCGCCGTCATGACCGCTTCCGTGGTCAGCGGGTTGATCTCGGAGACGGCACCGACGAAGGTGGTCTTGCCGACTCCGAACCCGCCCGCCACGACGATCTTGACCGAAGTGGTCGGCCCCGAAGGCGCGGGCGCGGCGTAGCCCGGGCTAGAGGTTGCGAAGTCCAAGGAGCACCCTTTCCAGAAGCGCGAGGTCGGGCTTGCCCTCTGCGGCGCCCGGCTGCTGAACGGCGATGAGACCCGACTCGGCCATGTCGCCGACCATCACCCGGGCCACGCCCAGGGGCATCCGCATCAGTGCCGCGATTTCGGCCAGCGACTTGATCTCGACGCAGAGTTCGCAGATGCGCTGGTGTTCCGGCATGAGTCCATAGCCGGGGTTGCGTCCCTGTGGCGTGGTCGAGACCAGCGCCTCCAGGGCAAGTTGATAGCGCGCCCGCGTCCGGCCGCCGGTCATGGCGTACGGGCGGACAAGCGGTGAGGAGTCTTGTCCTGAACTCAATGAAACCGTCCTTCGCGTCGGGAGAATCTGCCGCGACTACCGGGGCAGCGAGTTCTGCAGCTCGGCGCGCAGCGCCGGAGTCAGGACGTCGCCGGCCCGTTCCACCAGGAGGGCCATCTCGTAGCCGATCAGGCCCATGTCGCAGTCGGAGGAGGCGAGGACGGCCAGCACCGAGCCGTCGCTGATCGCCATCACGAACAGGAAGCCGCGGACCATCTCGACGACGGTCTGGGTGACCGAGCCGCCCTCGAAGATCCGCGCCGCTCCCGTGGTCAGGCTGGACAGACCGGAGGCCACCGCGGCGAGCTGGTCGGCCCGGTCCCGCGGGAAGCCGTTGGAGACCGCGAGCAGCAGGCCGTCGGAGGAGACCACGACGGTGTGCGCCACCCCCGGCACGCGGTCCACGAAGTTGGTGATCAGCCAGTTGAGGTTCTGGGCCGCCTGGCTCAGCTCGCTCACGGTTGTGCCCTTTCGAAATCAGTGCCAGAAAGACGGATCGGCAAAGTTGCGCCCGACTCCATGGTGCACCCGGCCGGGGTCGCCGTCGGGGTCCCGGGGAGCGCCGGCGCGTGGGAGACGCCGGACAAGGACGTGGACACGGTCATCACTCGTTCTCACCTTCGGCCTTCGGCGCGTCGCCCTGGCCGGTCGCGGCGTCCCGGCCCTGGCGCAGTCCGCGGTGGAAGCTGGACAGCTTGCCGCGCACCTCCTCGGCGGAACGCGCGGGCATCGCCGGGGGCGTGGCCTTGGCCGCCCCGGTGCCGCCGGCCGAGCCGGGGACCAGGTTGGACTTCGGCACCCGCTTGGGCAGGCCCTTCTGGGTCAGGCCCGCGGCCACCGGCTTGGCGGCGGCCTGGGCGGCGCGCCAGCCCTCGTCGCCCGGGGACGACCAGGCCGCGCCCGCGGGCTGCTGGCTGCTGCTGCTCGGGCTCGGCGCGTCCGTCGCGGGCTGCCGGCCCGGCAGGGAGGACTCCATAGGCGTTTCTCCTGCGGAGGTCGGTGCGGCCGTCGCTGGTGCCGACGGCGTGGGCTGGGTGATGCTCGGCGCCTCCGGGGTGGTGGTCCCGGCGCTCGGCGCCTCCAGCTCGACCCGCGGCTCCGGAATCGGAGCGGGGGCCGGGGCGGGGATGCCGGGCAGTTCGGCCCGCGGTTCGGGGGCCGGGGCGGCCGCCGGGGCGGGCACGTCGACACGCGCCTGCACGTTCTGCGCGGCCTGGGCCCTGGCCTCGTCGCGGCGGCGGAACCACTCGGACTCCATCGCCTCGAAGATCGGCAGCCGCTCGTCGGTCGCCGGGGCCGGCGGCAGCGGGTCGGCCGCGAACAGCCGCTCGGCCACCGAGTACTCGCCGGAGCCGGCCGGGTCCGCCACCTGTCCGGGACCGCCGCGGCGGCCGCCGGCGCTGAGCCGGAACTCGCCGGTGTCGTCCGAGCTGCGCGGCAGGGCCGGCGGCCGCGGGGCCGGGGCGACGGCCGGGGGCTGCGCGATCGGCGGGGCGGGCGGCTGGGCCGGCTCGCGCACGGCCGGGAACTGGCCGGTGTTGCCCACGTCGCGGATCCGCGGCAGCTGGCCGGTGGTCTCGGCGCTGCGGGCCGGCGGCGGCTCGACGGAGGACGGGTCGCGCAGCGGCAGCGGCGTCGACTGGGACTGGCCCAGCGGGTCGGGCTGCGGCGGCTGCTGCGGTCCCGGGCCCTGCGGCGGCTGCTGCTGGAACTGCTGCGGCTGGCCGGGCAGGTTCAGCTCGGTGCGCGGCGCGGCGCGGAACGGGTTGCCGGGCGCGGCGGCCGGACGCGGGGCGCCCTGGCCGAGCTCGCCGGCCGGGTTGTCCGAGCCGGGCAGGCCGGGCGCCTGCTCGGGCACGAACGGGCCGGCGTGGCCCCGCGGCTCGCCCGCGAACGGGTTGCCGCCCTGCGGCGGCAGGCCGGGCAGGCCCTCGGCGCCGAACGGCGCGGCGGGCAGCACCGGCGGCTCGGGCGCGGCGAACGGCGGCGCGGCCGGCGGCTCCTCGCGCATCGGGGAGGCGAAGGGGTTGACCGGCGGGCCGACCGGCGGGGCCGGCATGGTCGCGTCGGGCTGCTCGTCCAGCGGCGTGCGCGCGCTGGGTATCGCCTGGCCGAGCGAGCGCTCCGGCGGCGCGGGCGGCCCGTCCTGGGTGCCGCCGATGCCGAGGCCGCTGAGCGAGCCGAGGCCCGCGGGGGCCTGCGGGTGCGGCTGCGGGCCGGTGGCGTCCTGCTGGTCCGCGAAGGCCGGGAAGCCCTCGGAGCCGATCGCGCCGCGCCGCGGCAGCACGCCGCCGAGGTTGCGCACCCCGGTGGCGGACAGCTCGGTGACCGGCGCCTGCTCGTTCTCGATGCCGGCCAGCAGCGAGCTCGGCACCAGCACCAGCGCGGTGATCCCGCCGCCGGCGGAGCGGCGCAGCCGCACCTGGATGCCGTGCCGGGTGGCAAGACGACCGACCACGTACAGGCCCATGCGGCGGGAGATGGCGACGTCGATGACCGGCGGGTTGGCCAGCCGCTCGTTCGCGTCGTCGAGCTCCTCCGGGGTCATGCCGATGCCGGAGTCCTCGATCTCCAGCATCACGCCGCCGGTGTTCAGCGTGTTCGCGGTGACGGTGACCCGGGTCTCCGGCGCGGAGAACGAGGTCGCGTTCTCCAGCAGCTCGGCGACCAGGTGCACGAGGTCGTTGACGACGCGGCCGACGACGTTGGTGTCCGGCAGGCCCTGCAGCTGCACCCGCTCGTACTGCTCCACCTCGGACGCGCCGGCGCGCAGCACGTCGAGCAGGCGCACGGCCTGGCTCCACTTGCGGCCCGGCTCCTCGCCCGCGAGGACCAGCAGGTTCTCACCGTTGCGGCGCATACGGGTGGCGAGGTGGTCCAGCTTGAACAGGTTCGCCAGCTGGTCCGGGTCCTGCTCGGAGTTCTCCAGCTCGTCGATCAGCCGCAGCTGGCGCTGGACCAGGGACTGCGAGCGGCGGGAGAGGTTGACGAACATCGAGTTGACGTTCGCACGGAGCATCGCCTGCTCGGAGGCCAGTCGGACGGCCTGCTGGTGGACCTCGTCGAAGGACCGCGCCACCTCGCCGATCTCGTCGGAGGAGGTGATCGGGATCGGTTCGACCCGGCTGTTCGCGTCGGCCGTGGCGGCGTCCGCGTCGCGCAGCCGGCGGACCATCTCGGGCAGTCGCGTCGAGGCGATGTCCAGGGCCGCGGCGCGCAGCAGGCTCAGCGGGCCGGTCAGCGAGCGGGCCACCATGATCGTGCCGACGAAGGAGAGCAGCAGCGCGACGATGATCACGCCGATGTTCAGGTACAGGTCGTTGTCCGCGTTGTCCAGCAGGGTCTGCGCGTCGTTCTGCATCTGCGCGATCGTCGCGGTCTGCACGGCGCGCAGGTTGCCCAGCGTGGTGGCCAGGTCGTCGTCCGCGACGGCCGTGGTCAGGTTCAGGTCGTTGGCCTGGTACGCGGCGGTCGGGTCGGCGGACTGCACGACCGCGAGCGCGGCCGCGTTACCGGCCGAGGCTCCGGCGACCTCGGGGCCCGAGACGGTCGCGTTGAAGGACTGCACCAGCCCGGGCGTGGCCACCGCCTCGAAGCTCGCCTCGGCGGACTGGTACGACGCGAGGGCGTCCTGCAGCGTGGTGGCCTGCGCCTGCTGCACGAGCGCCGGGCCGAGCGCGCCGTTGTGGATGACCTGGCCGGTGATCACGGCGGCCTGCGACTCGGCCTCGACCATCTGGCTGATCGCGGTCAGCGCCTCCTGGTCCTGCGTCAGCGAGACGTCGGACGCGCCGGAGGCGGCGTTGGAGACGACCGCGAGGACGTCGTCGATCACGCCGGTGTAGGCGTTGTACGTGGTCGTGTACGGCGCCGAGGAGGTCGCGACCACCTTCTCGATGTTCGGCAGGTCGTTCGTGCGCCCGACCGCCTCCACCGTCGCGTCGCGCAGCCCGGTCGCGTACGAGCTGCCCTTGGCGACCGCCTGCGCGGAGGCCGTCAGGTTGGCGAGCGTGGTCTGCGTGTTGTTCTCCGCGAACTTCAGGTCGCTCGCGTTGCTCCCGGTGCACGGTCCGCCGCTCGAGGCCGCCAGGCACAGGGCCGCGGCCTGCCGCTCGTCCTGCAGGGCCAGCACCAGGGTCTCGACGGTCGCGACCGTGTTCGCCTGGAACTTGACGTTCGCGTAGTGCGTGCGGTCCTGGTACAGGGTGCTGACGCGGGTGGCGGCGACGCCGATCGCGATGATCAGCGGGAAGCACACCAGCAGGAAGAGCCGGTTGCGCACGCGCCAGCTGCGGATCGAGAAGCGTCCGGGGCGCTCGGGTCCGCCAGGGGCGGTACCGGGGGCGGGCGGCTGACCCGGCGGGCGTATGCCGCGGCGCCGCTCGGACGCGGCCGTGTTGACACCGGTGCTCCGAGCGCCGCTCTGGGCGGACTCGCGGCGCGGGGTCACGGGTCGTGTCTGCACTTGCCCTCACCAGATTCTGGGCCGTGTCCGTCGACGCCCCGGTGGCCCGTGCTCGGCTCGCGCGGAGGCGTCGTGGTGCGGCGGGTAGCTCGACCGTTCGAGCGCAGCGCTCGCCGGTCCGTTCAGGAAACGAATTCCAGCACAGTCCCGGCGCCTGAGCCAAGACGGGGGTGACACAATTCAGAATCAACGTCGGCGCAGACCGTATAAATCCGGACATACCGGACGACTTTGCCGAGTTTTCACCGACACGCCTAGCAAATTGCCGACACCCGATGGAAGACTTCGGCTAGCCCGGACCGCAGGCGCGGACCAGGAACGATCGCGCAATCACGGAACGTCGCCGAATCACGACTATACGTGAGTAGCCCCTGATTTGATCTTCTCGGGGCCGTTTTCTCTCGGCTGAATCTTCTGTACCGTCCGCGTGCCGTTTCGAAACCGTACCGGCGTCGTATCCGAGGCGCGTATTCATGGTCACCCGGAAGTGGATTAGCATTGCGCAGCCAGACCGACCGACCCGTGTCAGAACCCGAGAGGTCCCGCATGTCCCAGACCCGAGCGCCGCGGTCCGACCGACCCGTGCGGCGGCCGCGCTCCTGGCGCCGCACGCTCGGCGCCTACGGCGGCGCACTCGCCCTGGTGGGCGGGCTCACCAGCGCGTGCAGCTCCGGCGACGGATCGGTCGAGAAGCCCGACCTCAACGTGGGCGTGGTGACCGGCATCGGCGCGGCCACCTTCCAGATCGGGCTGGACCAGAAGCTGTTCGAGCAGAGCGGGCTGAACGTGAGCCTCACCCCCTTCAGCACCGACGCGGCCGCCGAGTCCGCGCTGGCGAAGGGCCAGATCGACATCGCCTTCGGCGACTACTCCGAGTTCCTGGACGGCCAGAACTCCCCCGTCGCCACCAAGCTGCAGGTCATCGGCGAGGGCTACGACGCGGGCGAGAACACCATCGGCCTGGTCGCCTCCACGAGCTCCTCGCTCAAGAACACCTCGCTGAACGGCACCGACGGCGTCGCCGCGCAGATCGCGAACGGCTCCGTCAGCGTGGACGTGCCCGACCTGGCCAGCCCCGAGTACCTGGCGCTGACCACCTGGGCGATCTCCGAGCAGAGCCCGCTCAACCTGAACGCCCAGAACGTGAACGCCGCCGGCACCAACACGGACGGGCCGACCACCGCGACCGCGATGATCAACGCCGTGGTCTCCGGCTCCAAGGGCACGGCCGTGCTGCAGGAGCCGTACCTGACCGAGGCGATCGAGACCGGCAAGGTCACCGAGATCGCGAACCTGGACTCCGGCAACGCGGAGAACATGCCGATCTCCGGCTACTTCACGCTGCGCGACACGGCGACCAAGGACCCGAACACGATCGCCGCGTTCCAGTCCGCGCTGGCCCAGGCGCAGGCGCTCGGCGCGAGCCGGATCGCGGTCGAGTCGGCGCTGACCGTGGCCAAGGTGCCCCCCACGGTCGTCGCCACCACCGCCATCGGGAACTACCCGACCGGCATCGTCGCGGCGAACCTGACCAACGTGCTGTCCCTGATGGGCTCCGCCAACCTGCAGACCTCCGGCATGGACGCCGCGACGCTCACCGGCGGCACCGACAACAGCTTCTCCTGACCTGCCGTCAGCTGTCGGAGCAGGCCATTAGGCTCCTACCTAGCAATTGGAGACTAGGTAGGAGCAGCCGATGCTGATGACGACCGACCAGACGGCGCCGTCCGAGACCCCGAGCGCGGACGAGGTCCGGTTCCGCTCCGACGTGACCGTGGAGCTCGTCAAGTCGAACGCGAGCGACGCCGACGTGCTGTTCGCCGCCCGGGTCTCCACCGCCGGCGAGAAGTCCCTCGAGGAGGTCGGCGGGGACGCCGAACGCTCCGCCGGACTGATCAACTACCTGATGCGGGACCGGCACGGCTCGCCCTTCGAGCACAACCAGTTCACCTTCTACGTCTCCGCGCCGATCTTCGTCTTCCGCGAGTTCATGCGGCACCGGACGTTCAGCTACAACGAGGAGTCCGGCCGCTACCGCAGGCTGGAGCCGGTCTTCTACGTCCCCGGCGCCGAGCGCAAACTCGTGCAGGAGGGCAAGCCGGGCCGCTACGTGTTCGTGGACGGCACCCCCGAGCAGCACGCGCTGGTCGAGCAGACGACCCGCCGGGTGTGCACCGACGCGTACCGCGGCTACCTGGAGATGCTCGAGGCGGGGGTGGCGCGCGAGGTGGCGCGCGGCGTGCTGCCGGTGTCGATCTACTCCTCCATGTACGCCACCTGCAACGCCAGGGCCCTGATGAACTTCCTGTCGCTGCGCACCAAGCGCGAGGACTCGACCTTCCCGTCCTTCCCGCAGCGCGAGATCGAGCTGGTCGCCGAGCGGATGGAGGAGCACTTCGCCGCCGCGATGCCGCTCACCCACGCCGCCTGGAACCGCAACGGCCGCGTCGCCCCGTAACCGGATTGTCGGACATCCACCCCATCGGATGAAACCGCCGCGCCGCCCGTGACGCGACGTGCCCCCGATCGGTAGTGCGGACAGGACCCCGCCGCGTCGTGACCCCCCGAACTCGGCGCGGCGGGCGTCTGCCCACTGGCCAAGGTGTCCAGTCCACGCGGCAGTCCGGTAGCTTTATCCCATGGCCTCCACTTCTTCCAGCTCCGTGCCCTTCGGCCGCGTCCTGACCGCGATGGTCACCCCCTTCGCCGCGGACGGCGAGCTCGACCTCGACGGCGCGCAGCGGCTGGCCGGTGAGCTGGTGGAGGCCGGCAACTCCGGCCTGGTCATCAACGGCACCACCGGGGAGGCGCCGACCACCACCGACGCCGAGAAGGCCGCGCTGATCCGGGCCGTGCGCGAGGCCGTGGGCGGCAAGGCGAAGATCGTCGCGGGCGTCGGGGGCTACGACACCGCGCACACCGTCGGGCAGGCCAAGGCCATGGCGGAACTCGGCGTGGACGCGCTGCTCGCCGTCACCCCGTACTACAACAAGCCGCCGCAGGAGGGCGTGCGCCGGCACTTCACCGCCGTGGCCGACGCCACCGAACTGCCGGTCGTGCTCTACGACATCCCCGGCCGCTCCGGGATCGCGATCGAGACCGAGACCATGCTGCGGCTCGCCGAGCACCCGCGGATCGTCGCGGTCAAGGACGCCAAGGGCGACCTCGGTGCCTCCAGCCGGGTGATGGCCGAGACCGACCTGGCGTACTACAGCGGCGAGGACATGCTGAACCTGCCGCTCGCCGCGATCGGCTCCGTCGGCTGCATGTCCGTGGTCTCGCACCTGGTCAGCGCCGAACTGGTCGCCCTGTACGACGCGTACTTCGGCGGCGACGCCGTCAAGGCGCGGGACATCCACCGGATGCTGCTCCCGGTCTACACGGGTGTGTTCCGCACCCAGGGGGTAATCACCATCAAGGCGGCCCTGCGCGCCCTCGGCCGACCGGCGGGCCCGGTGCGGCTGCCGCAGGTCGACCTGGACGAGGCGGGACTGGCCACGCTGCGCACGGACCTCGCCGCCGCCGGCATCGCCCTGTAGACCCTCCCCCGCCCGCACGCACACGCTTACGGCCCTCGCGCCGGACAACTGAAGAGCCAACCGAATAAGAACGGCGACACACCGCGCCGCGGCCGGTCGTCGCGACCCGCCTTTCAACAGATCACTGGACATATAGCTATGAATGCACCACGAGGAGCCGCCTGATGAGTCATCCGCACCCCGAGCTGGGGACCCCGCCGCCGCTGGCCGAGGGCGCGCTGCGCGTCACCCCGCTCGGCGGTCTCGGCGAGATCGGCCGGAACATGACCGTCTTCGAGTACGCCGGCAAGCTGCTGATCGTGGACTGCGGCGTCCTGTTCCCCGAGCCCGAGCAGCCCGGCGTGGACCTGATCCTGCCGGACTTCACCTCGATCAGGGAGCGCTACGACGACGTCGTCGCCGTGGTGCTCACGCACGGCCACGAGGACCACATCGGCGCCGTGCCCTACCTGCTCAAGGAGCGCCCGGACATCCCGCTGATCGGCTCGCAGCTGACCCTCGCACTGATCGAGGCCAAGCTCGCCGAACACCGGATCCGGCCGTACACGCTGGAGGTGAAGGAGGGTCAGACCGAGCGCATCGGCCCCTTCGACTGCTCCTTCCTCGCGGTGAACCACTCCATCCCGGACGCGCTGGCCGTGGTCATCAAGACCGGCGCCGGGACCGTGCTGCACACCGGCGACTTCAAGATGGACCAACTGCCGCTGGACGGTCGGCTCACCGACCTCGCGGGCGTCTCCCAGCTCGGCGAGAGCGGCCTCGACCTGGTGCTGGTGGACTCCACCAACGCCGAGGTGCCCGGCTTCGTGGCGAGCGAGCGGGAGATCATGCCCGCGCTCGACCGCGCCTTCGCCACCGCGCAGCGCCGGCTGATCGTCGCCTCCTTCGCCAGCCACGTGCACCGCATCCAGCAGGTGCTGGACTGCGCGGTCAAGCACAAGCGCAAGGTCGCCTTCATCGGCCGCTCGATGGTCCGCAACATGGGCGTGGCCCGCGACCTCGGCTACCTCAAGGTGCCGGACGGCCTGGTCATCGACGCCAAGGTGATCGAGGAGCTGCCGCCGGAGCAGGTCGTGCTGGTGTGCACCGGCTCCCAGGGCGAGCCGATGGCCGCGCTTTCCCGGATGGCCAGCCGCGACCACCAGATCCGCATCGTGGAGAACGACACCGTCGTCCTCGCGTCCTCGCTGATCCCCGGCAACGAGTCGGCCGTCTACCGCGTGATCAACGGCCTGAGCCGCTTCGGCGCCAACGTCGTGCACAAGGGCAACGCCAAGGTGCACGTCTCCGGCCACGCGAGCGCGGGCGAGCTGCTGTACTTCTACAACCTCGCCAAGCCCCGCAACGTGATGCCCGTGCACGGCGAATGGCGCCACCTGCGCGCCAACGCCGACCTCGCGGTCCTGACCGGAGTCCCCCGCGAGCGCACCGTGCTGGCGGAAGACGGCGTGGCCGTGGACCTCGTCGACGGCGTGGCCAGGATCGCGGGCAAGGTTCCGTGCGGCTACGTCTACGTGGACGGAGCCAGCGTCGGCGACATCACCGAGGCCTCCCTCAAGGACCGCCGCATCCTCGGCGACGAGGGCTTCATCTCGATCTTCGCCGTAGTCGACTCCGACAGCGGCAAGATCACCGGCACCCTCCAGGTCCAGTCCCGCGGCGCCGGCATCGACGACGAGCAGCTGGCCGCCGTCATCCCCAAGATCGAGGAAGCCCTGGCCGACGCCGCCTCCGAAGGCGTGGGCGACGCCTACCAGCTCCAGCAGATCATCCGCCGCGTGGTCGGCAAGTGGGTCAACGACTCCTTCCGCCGCCGCCCGATGATCCTCCCGGTCATCATCGAGGTCTGAGACCAACAGCAGGCCCCCGAATGACGTCTGGCGCGCCACTGGCGCGCCAGACGTCATTCGCATGTGGGGGTCACCGGCACCTCCAAGCGGGCGCGGCTGCTGCGTGGCTGAGCCTGGACCGGTTCCGGTTTCTTCAGTGGGGTGGGCGGGGGTGCACCATCGTGCCCCCGCGTTGTCAAACAAACGTTCATGTATCTTGCGAGGGACGGCTTGTGAGGCGGGAGGGAATCCGGGGTGCGGGCCGCTCTGGGGTCTGGGGGCGGGCTAGGAGGCGGTTTTGGGGCCTGCCAGCTTGACGGCGTGGCGCATGGCGGTGCGGGCGCGGGAGGAGTCCTTGGCGGCGTAGTAGGCGGCGGCGAGGCGGTACCAGCAGCGCCAGTCGTCGGGGGACGCCTCGGTCTCGGCCTTGCGCTTGGCGAAGAGTTCGTCGGCGGCGTTGCGGTCCACGCGGCCGCCGGGGGAACGCGGGAGGTCGTCGATCTCGTCGTAGCGGAGGCCGCCGCCCGGGGATTCGTCGTCGTCGAGGGCGATGGCCAGGCGCTCGGTGGCCAGGCCGAACTGGATCTCGCGCCAGAGGAACCAGGCGCCGATGACGCCGAAGGCCAGGACTGCGACGCCCAGGGCTCCCGCGGTCACGGAGCCGTCGTCGAAGGCCGTCTGGAGGGCTAGGATCCCGCGCCAGACGCAACCGGCGAGGTAGAACACGAGCACGGCGCCGAGCAGGAGGGCGGTGGTGCGGGCACGCATAGCGATCAGATCCAGACGGGTTTTCGGTTACAGACTCAGGTAGTGCTCGAGGCCGACGGTCAGGCCCGGGTGGTTCGCCACCTCGCGTACGCCGAGCACCACGCCGGGCATGAAGGACTCGCGGTCCAGGGAGTCGTGGCGGATGGTGAGGGTTTCGCCAACGCCGCCTAGCAGGACTTCCTGGTGGGCGATGAGGCCTCTGAGGCGAACCGAGTGGATCGTTACGTCGTCTACCTTGCCGCCGCGGTGGTGGTCGGCGTCCTCGGTGGTCGCGTCGGGGGACGGGGCCACGCCTGCCGCGGTGCGGGCCTCGGCGATGAGCTGGGCGGTGCGCAGGGCGGTGCCGCTGGGGGCGTCGAGCTTGTTCGGGTGGTGGAGCTCGATGATCTCGACTGATTCGAAGTAGGCGGAGGCTTGGGCCGCGAACTTCATCATCAGGACGGCACCGAGGGAGAAGTTGGGGGCGATCAGGACGCCGACTCGGGGGGCGTCGGCGAGGGCCGCTTCGACGCGCGCGATCTTGTCGGGGCTGAAGCCGCTGGTGCCTACGACCGCGTGGATGCCGTTGGCTACGCAGAATTCGATGGCGGCGAGTGCTGAGTCGGGGGTGGTGAAGACGACTGCGGCCTGGGCGCCTGCCTCGACGGCGAGCTTGGGGTCGTCGCCTACGTCGATACGGGCTGCCACCTCCATGCCGTCGGCGGCCTCCACCGCGTCGCACACCTGACGGCCCATCCGGCCGGCGGCTCCGAACACGGCGACCTTCACACTCACGCGAAATCCTCGACATTCTTGTACGGACCGACGACCGCTGCCGCCGGGACGGTGGCGAGCAGCTCCGTCGCCACCCTTTTGACCTCGTCCAACGTGACCGTGCCGATGCGGTCGAGCACGGTGTCCACGGACAGGTGCTGGCCGTAGACCAGCTCGCTCTTGCCGATGCGGCTCATCCGCGAGCCGGTGTCCTCCAGGCCCAGCACGGTGCCGCCGCGCAACTGGCCGATGCCGAGCGCGAGTTCCTGCTCGCTGATGCCGTCGGCCGCCGCGCGTTCGATCTCGGCGCGGCACAGGCTCAGGACTTCGCGCAGCTTCTTCGGCTGGCAGCCCGCGTAGACACCGAAGGCGCCGGAGTCGGTGAACTGGGTCGCGAAGCTGTAGACGGAGTAGGCGAGGCCGCGCTTCTCCCTGACCTCCTGGAAGAGGCGGGAGGACATGCCGCCGCCGAGCACGGCCGCGAGTACGCCCAGGGCCCATCGGCGGTCGTCCAGGCGTCGCACGCCGGGTGTGCCAAGAACCAGGTGCGCCTGCTCGGTTTTCTTACCCAGCAGCCGTACGGCCGGTGCCATGAGCAGCGGGGCGGGGTTCGTCGCGTCCTGCTCGGCACGCGAGTTGCGCGCGGCCGTGTCGGGCGTCAGCGTGATGTGCGAGTCCTGCGCGGCACGTTCGAAGCCGCGGCGGACCAGGTCGACGACCTCGTCGTGGTTCAGGTTTCCGGCCGCCGCCACAACCAGGTTGGGGCCGACGTAGTGGCGCTGGTAGTGCTCGGCGATCTGATCCCGGGTCAGGGCGCGGACCGAGTCGACCGAGCCGGCGATGGGTCGTCCGAGCGGGGTGTCGCCCCACATCGCCAGGGAGAACTCCTCATGGACGAGGTCGCCGGGATCGTCCTCGGTCATCGCGATCTCTTCGAGGATGACCTCGCGCTCCGACTCGACGTCCTCGGCCCGGATCAGGGCGGAGGAGACGACGTCGGTGAGCACGTCCGCGGCCAGCGGCAGGTCGGCGTCGAGCACCCGCGCGTAGTAGCACGTGTACTCCTTGGTGGTGAAGGCGTTGATGTCGCCCCCGACCGCCTCGATCGACGCCGAGATGTCCAGCGCGCTGCGCCGGGGCGTGCCCTTGAACAGCAGGTGCTCGAGGTAGTGGCTGGCGCCGGCGTCCTGCGCGGACTCGTCGCGGGAGCCGACGCCCACCCAGATCCCGAGCGAGACGGACCTGACCAGCGGCATCGCCTCGGTGACGACGCGGATGCCGCCGGGCAGGACGGTCCGGTGCACGGCACCGGACCCGTCCACGCCCTCGAGGAGCAACTCCGTGCCCACACCCGTCTCGGTGTACGGAGACATGGCGGTCCTCTCGACGGAGTCGCTCACCTCGGGCCCTTCCTTCGACTGCGGACGCTGCGGAACTACTACGCCTGCGGCGCGGCGTCCGACGGCTCGGCAGCGCCCTCCTCGGCGACCACGGGGGCCAGCGAGAGCTTGCCGCGCTGGTCGATCTCGGAGATCTCGACCTGGATCTTGTCGCCGACCTTGACCACGTCGTCGACGTTCTCCACGCGCTTGCCGCCGGCGATCTTGCGCAGCTGCGAGATGTGCAGCAGGCCGTCCTTGCCGGGCAGCAGCGAGACGAACGCGCCGAAGGCGGTGGTCTTCACGACCGTGCCCAGGAAGCGCTCGCCGACCTCGGGCATCGTCGGGTTGGCGATCTGGTTGATCGTCGCCCGCGCCTGCTCGGCCGCGGCACCCGTCGTGGCACCGATGTAGATGGTGCCGTCGTCCTCGATCGTGATGTCGGCGCCGGTGTCCTCCTGGATCTGGTTGATCATCTTGCCCTTCGGGCCGATGACCTCGCCGATCTTGTCCACCGGGATCTTGATGGTGATGATCCGCGGCGCGAGCTCGGACATCTCGTCCGGCACGTCGATCGCCTCGAGCATCACGTCGAGCACGTGGAAGCGCGCGTCGCGGGCCTGCTTGAGCGCCTGGCCGAGCACGGCGGCGGGGATGCCGTCGAGCTTGGTGTCGAGCTGCAGGGCCGTGACGAACTCCTTGGTGCCGGCGACCTTGAAGTCCATGTCGCCGAACGCGTCCTCGGCGCCGAGGATGTCAGTCAGCGCGACGTACTCGGTCTTGCCGTCGATCTCCGCGGAGACCAGGCCCATCGCGATGCCCGCGACCGGCGCCTTCAGCGGCACGCCCGCGTTCAGCAGCGACATCGTGGACGCGCAGACCGAGCCCATCGAGGTCGAGCCGTTCGAGCCGAGCGCCTCGGAGACCTGGCGGATCGCGTACGGGAACTCCTCGCGCGTCGGCAGCACCGGCACGAGCGCCCGCTCGGCCAGCGCGCCGTGGCCGATCTCGCGGCGCTTGGGCGAGCCGACCCGGCCGGTCTCACCGGTGGAGTACGGCGGGAAGTTGTAGTTGTGCATGTACCGCTTGCGGTTCTCCGGGT
>Ga0310811_10000175_pt1 | contig 94121 bp, 139 predicted proteins | sample YCmetagenome_FD_207642 | JGI IMG/M metagenome (GOLD analysis project Ga0310811, IMG submission 207642) | Soil microbial communities from experimental microcosm in Duke University, North Carolina, United States - YC | ecosystem: Engineered > Artificial ecosystem > Soil microcosm > Unclassified ... | reverse complement strand
GCTGCCATCTGGCAGATCGGCGCATGCGAGTTCGACCTTCAGAGCGGGCGTCTCGGCCGGGCTATCCAGATCGACGTTGATCCGGGTACATGCCAGCTGATCGGCCTCGGCATCGACGCGGAGACGGTCAAATGGTGGATGCAGCAGAGCCAGTCGGCTCGTGCCCGCATGGCGAATGCGACGAAGCACGTCAGCGTCGCGCTTAACGAGTTCAGCGAGTGGGTTAAGGAAGACTCCCAGGTTTGGGGAAACGGCGCCGGTTTCGATCAGGTGCTCCTGCGCGAAGCCTATTTGCGCGCCGGGCGGCCGACGCCGTGGCAGTTCTGGAACGATCGCTGCTTCAGGACCATCAAAAACCTCTACGGCGTCGAAGCACCGAAGCCGCTGACTCTGGATCAGTACCGGGCACATGGCCTCGTCCTCGACGGCGATATCGCCTGCGAGTTACATGTCGCGGCATGGGATTCGATCGTCCAGGCGCATTGGCTCCTGAAGATTTTTGGCAAGGATTTGACAGGCTAGTTTCCCGCTGGGCAGAGGGGTTTTACGGCTCCTCTGCGTCATGTTATTAGTGACAATGCCACTAACGTTTTTCGGGAGGGGATATCCTCCAGACTTGCCGGGAGCGCTGGTCTTCAACACTTTTCCTCTCTAACCGCGAGCGATCCCAAAAGGCGTTCGTTACGTTCGCGGCATGGGTAAAAACGATCCCCTTAAAAGGTATAGCGTTTAAGGAAAAGACGCTCCCGCCGTTGGCTCAACTGAAAGTTTAGATGCCATGACTGAATACTTTCCCGAGGGCTGGACGGAAGCGCAATTCCATCTTGCCCAAAAGCTGTATCAAGAGGGGCTGTCGCTCCGGCTGATCGGTATTCAGGTCGGAAAAACCGGCGACATCGTCAAAGGAGTTGCACATAGGGCGGGATGGCCGCGCCGCGTGCCGCCGGTCTGCCCCGCCGGTAAGGCACGCGGCTATGACGCGCTTCCGCCCGGACATCCTCTTACCTGGGGCGTGATCTCGAATGAATCCTTTCCAACAAGGCGCATTTTCGCATGACCCGCATCGTTTTTCTTAACGGACCGCCGAGGAGCGGGAAAGACACTGCTGCCCGGCTCATCATGAACGCCTTCCACGGCGTACAGCGGCTCGGTTTCGCCGATCATCTGAAGCGTGCCACACACGCTGCGTACGGGATGTTCGACATCCCGTTCGATCACTTCGAAGCCGTCAAGGACGATCCCCGCGAGGAGTTCTTCGGGCTTGCGCCCCGGCGTGCCTACATCGAGCACTCCGAGACCTATATGAAGCCGCTACACGGCCCTCTCGTGTTCGGTCATCTTTGGCTGCGCGATGCACGCCAGCGCAATGCATCTGCGATCTGCGTACCGGATAGCGGCTTCGCTCCCGAGGCTGGGCCGGGCATCGAGCACTTCGGCGCCGAGAACTGTACGCTTATCCGTCTGCACCGGCCGGGGCATGACTTCGGCAATGACAGCCGAAGCTATGTCGAGCTTCCAGTGCGCACGTTCGATATCGCCAATGACGATGACACGGGGCGCTTGCGCGCGCGGCTGATGGAAGTGCTAGCAGCATGAAGCTCGTCATTCTGGAGAGCCCATTCGCGGCGCCGACTGACGAGCTGATCGAGCGCAATATCGCATTCGGACGGGCCTGCGTACGCGATAGCCTTCTTCACGGTGAGGCCCCGATCGCATCGCACCTTCTCTACACGCAGCCGGGCATCCTCGATGACCGCGTGCCGGCCGAACGGAAGCGTGGAATCGAAGCCGGGCTCGCGTGGCGGAAGGTGGCCGAGGCCAGCGTCGTCTACACGAACCTTGGCATCTCGGAAGGCATGCGCCTCGGCATTGCGTACGCAGAGGCGAGCGACATACCCGTCATCTACCGGACACTGCCCGAGGGCAGCTGGTGAGTGATCCTGCGGCCCGAGAGATACCCGACGAGGAGCTTCTTCGCCGGGCCGTTCTGAATAGTCGCTGTCGGAATTACCGGCGCGGCTTCCGCCACCCCCGATGGGCCGCAGTCATGCGCACCTTCGGGCTTGGCTCCTCCTATGCGCGGGAGATGTGCGAGCGCTTCGGGATCGATCCCGACGAGATGGTGTGCCGGTAGTCGGCGCACCTAAACCCCAAAGGAAACACATGACTCTGACACGAAACTATGGTGCGACGCCGCGCGGGCTGTTCCCAGACCTGCTTGGCATTTTCGCCTTTATGCTGCTTCTCTTCCTTGCGCTCCCGATCGCCGCATCAGCGCAAGTTCTGTCGGCGCCCGTCGTCTCGCCGGCAACCGTCGTCGCCGAGATTCAAACCGGCGATCTCAACGTCGCGCACGGCGATCTACTCGCCATCGTCCAGGCACATCCCGACAGCGCCAAGGCATGGTTCCTACTCGCTGACGTCGACGCCAGGATGGGCGACCGCATCGGCGCGGCAACCTCCCTCGCAAATGCGCGGCAGATCGATCCCACGCTGACGATCGCGAACCGGCAGGAACTGGAGCGCGTGGAACAAATCGTAAACCGCCCCGTGCTGAGCGCCCAGGCCGTGCCTGCCGTGCAGGTTGTCCATGTCATGCCGGTCCGTCACTCGTCGCTTGGCCACGCTCTGGTCCTAATCCTGATCGTGGCACTCGCTCTCATGATGGTGACGTGGATTATCCGCTCATGGTCGCGGCCTGTGGAACGGGAGGTTCACTACGTCGGCGGTGGCCGGGGCGGGGCGGCACCGACGTTCGCAAGGGCCAGTGCGCCACTGTCTCCGGCTCCCGGCGGCAGCACGGTCTACGTCGAGGCGGCGCCGCGCTATCCGGGGGCCGGATATGTCGGGCCGATGCCTGGTTACTATCCCGATCCCGGTATGAGCATGGTTGAAGGCATGATGATCGGCGAGATGGTCGCGGGTGCAACGCAGCCCAACGCCATCATCGAGGAGCCAGTGGTTGAGGTCGATCCGATCGTCGATACGTCCAGTGGATGGAATGGCGGCGGAGGCATGAACAGCGTTCTGTCCGATGTCGGCTCCCGGTCAGATAGCTGGTCCGGAAACTCCGGCGGCGGTTGGTCCGGTGGCTCCAGCACTTCCGGCGGTAGCAGCGGATGGTCCGGCGGCGGCTCCAGCACTTCCGGCGGAGGAAGTGGGGGCGGCTGGTGACGCCCGGCGGATGAATACGAGAAAGGCGCCTTACGGCGCCTTTTCTTTTACCCGGACGGCACACTCATCAGGCACCTTTCAGCGCCCATCCAGAGCCCTTGCCCCGGCCAATCCTTTTGATGGCGCCCTGGCTATGCAGGTCAGTCGTGACGCGCCGTATTTTCTCATCTGCCTGACGCGGCGTGGCCCCCTTGAAAACAGTAGCGCTCGTTTGTCTCGTCGCTATCGAAACCAACTGCGCGCCCGTCAGCTGCGGGCATAGACGCAACAGGCCCAGTACGAACAGATCAACAGTTGCTGCGGTTTCCGCTACATCAAGGATTGCCGGTGTGATAGGCACGATCCTTTCATCGGCATCATCGTCCGCGATGGGCAGACGCTCCACCGCATCCTCCGCTTCGTCGCCATACAGCAGGCGCACAGAGTCATCTTTTACCGACAGCATCATCCGGAACGGGGCAATCGGGTTCCACGACTTGTTGCGGATCATGCTGACGCGCAGCGACGTGTAAGTCCAGCCGTTGATGTCCGGCCTGGAGCGGTGCGGCTTCTTCTCTGCCGACGCCTCTTCAAAATCTACCCCATTTTTGATGTGGCAGATATTCATCATGACTTCAGCAAGACCTTCAAGACGGTTCGTACCGGAAGATGATTCCGGGTCGCCTTTCGGGCTTTGGTGAATCAGGATTACGACTGCGCGCGGCCAGCGGCGCTTCAGGCGATCAATCTGCGTCTGGACAGGGATCATGGCATTGTCCTCGTTCACGCTGCCTGCGGTGATGGCGCGCAGCGTGTCGAGGACGATAAGGTCAGGTCCTTCGGCGCCGTCCCATCGTCCGCCGTTGATCTCGGTGTCGACCGCAGCCATCAGACGGTCAGTATCAGAATCGATAATGAAGCCGCTGACGAGCGTGAGAATCTGCGCATCGAGTATCCCGGCGATCTCGCGCTTGGACGTGTTTTTTGCGTCGTACTCGGCCTCGAAACGGTTCAGCGCGAATTGCGGCAGGTTCTGCGCGGTCTGGCTATGGGATTCGCCGGCCACATATAGGACGCGGCCTCTCTGCACTGCATTCCCAGCCCACGGCATTCCCAGCGCAACGCAGGCGGCCAAGTCTTGGCACATGGGCGACTTGGCCGTCCCCGGCAGGCCGGAGATCATGCAAGTGCTGCCGCGCGGCAGCACGCCCTCGACCAGAAATTCCGGGCGATGGCCGTGCCCATCATAAAGCTCCAGCGTGCTTAGAAGGGACAGCTTCTCGGTCCCCAAGGGCTGCACAGGCGTCGTCGCTGGGTCAAAGCCATCCGCCGGCCCGAACATCGACACGACCTGCTCGAATTTGTTAATCGCAGGCTGGTCCTGATCGGCGTAGTTCCACTTCCGCCGGCCGCCGTCGATCATCGTTTGCATCTCTGCAATCGTCTGATCGACTGTGAATCCATCCAATGTGAAGCTCGGCGCCGAAAGCAATATCTCCGCGTCGGAGTATCCGCGTGCGACCCAAATGCCGGTCAGCTGAACTAGATTCGTATGCCAGTTCTCGCCCGCCTGGATCGCCGCGATGAGCCCGTTCATCGTATCGGTGCCAGCGCGAGTGCGAGTTTCCGCGCCTTCAACTGCGGCCGACGTCACGTCATCAGGGGGCGGCAGCGACGATAGAGCGAGCGCCAGAGTGTGCTTTTCGGACCGACCGTCAGTGGGGTGCGCCCATGACGTCATCTCCAAGATGCGACCCTTCTTCTTCGGCCACGCGATCGTGCCAGGGAGACGCATCAGGCGTGACGGATTAACTGCGGTCTTATCGCCCTTGTAGAGCGCCAGGAGCCGTCTCAGGCCATCCTTCAGTACCTCCGGGCTAGAGACAGGCGCGTCCAGCCGGAAGTACATCTGGCGGCGCGGATGCGGATATAGGCCCGTGTAGACGGCGCTCGTCGGGAAGAACGGATGCTGGACAGTGTCCGCATACAGGACGTGCTCGTGCTCATCCTGATCCAGCCAGAAGCCGGGCGCTTTGATGAAATGCTCGTCTTTTGCCCGTCCATCATCGGTCTTCGACAGGGTTACGGGCGTGAAGTAGCAGTTGTGCCCGTCGCGGCTGTTGACGTCGACCGCGAACTCGACAAGTTGATCGATTTGGCTGACTTCAAAATGGCGGGCCTTATTGACGGCATCGTTCTGGTCGTTGTTCCACGCGACCTCGATCATGCCCTCTGGCGTCGTCTCAAACCACCACCGTAGGAAGCCGCGCATGATCTCCGCCTCGGGACGAAAAGAGGCGGACTGTTCCTCGTTCAATGTAGCAGACATAGGTAACTTTCGAGAGTTAAGCAGGGCAAACTAAGACCGAGCGTTCAATTTACCTAGCGCACGAATCCTCGCATACGGCACCTCTTGGCTAATCCGGAAACCGATGGCACGCCGTTAACTACAATGTCAATGACGGTAATCGGCCTGGACCCAGGCGTCGCCCCATCCGCCGCAATCTACAGCGGCCCCGAAGACATGCCTGCGGTTTTTGCGCCGATGGGCGTCGCACGGCAGGCCACGAAAGACGGAAAAAAGGTCGTTCGCACAGACCCCGATACCGCCGCGATCATTGAGCTTTTCGACCGCTACAAGCCTGACGTGGCCGTCGTTGAGTTGGTCGGTGTCATCAGCGGGCAGGGGCTCTCCAGCGGCGCGCGGTTCATGCACGCGGCCGGGCTGCTGGAGGGTATCGCCCTGGCGCGCGGTTGCCGACTGTTGCTGCCGAGACCGCAGCTATGGCGCAAAGCCTGGGGACTTCCCGAGGGCAAGGATTTTAGCCGGCAGACATGCCTCCGGCTGTTCCCCAACATGGTACGGGATTTCAAGCTGAAGAACTCTCATAACCAAGCCGACGCGTTGCTTCTGGCAATATGGGGGTGGGCTAGCGTCAATGACCTGAGCGTGCCAAAACTCACGCATGATCCCGGACTACCAGCGCCTACCGCCAGACCCAGCGCAAATAGAAGGCGCAAAATTCCTCGCATCTAACGACAGTGCTCTCGTCTTCGACGAGGCCGGCTTCGGAAAATCACGGCAGGCAATCATGGCGCTCGACGATGCCGGCCTGCGCCGCGTAGTCATCACTTGTCCGGCGGCGGCGAAGCGGCATTGGGCGGTCGAGTTCGGCAAGTGGTCGCGGTACGAACGGACGGTCAAGATTATCGATGGCGTGCCGAAAGAGCTTCCGACCGAGGACATCCTGATCCTCAGTCATGAGTCCCTGGCGCGCGAGCGCTATATTGCCATGCTCCAGCAGTGGGGCCTCATCGATGCGCTGATCGTCGACGAGGCGCACGAGTTTCGCGGCACGAGCAAGCGCCGATACGCCGTTTTCGGGTACGAGCCGAATGCCCTCTGGCGCCGGGCCGGCGCCGTCTGGCCTATGACTGGGACGCCGATCGTCAACTCGGCAAACGACCTGTTCCCCTTTATCGGCTCCAGCCTGTCGCGGCGCCTATCGCGGCAGATAACTGAATGGGATTTCCAGAACGAGTTCTGCCACATGAAGCAGAACTTCCGGGGCGATCTCATTCCGACCGGCGTCAAAAACGAGGCCGTGCTTCAGGAACTGCTTCGGCCATTCAAGCTGCAGCGCAGGGCGCCGGAAATCCCGCTGCGCATCAATACGTTCCCACTTGCTATCGCGGACGAAGCGCTGAAGCCGATCATCCTCGCGCTCCAGGGCTTCGACCCGGCCACGATGGAGCAATGGGTCGTCGACGAGATGGACGTGGCGGTCGAGCAGATTTCACGCGTCCGCCACGCAATGGGTCTCGCGAAAGCCGAGACCGCTGCGCAGTATATCGTGTACCTCATCAAGACGGTCATGGACGGCCCGGTCGTGGGCTTCTTCATTCACCGCGAGGTGAGGGTTCGCATGATGGCGGTTCTGGAGAAATTCGGGCTGCGCGTCGCGTACCTCGATGGTACGACGGCAGGGAAGGCCCAGCAGGTTCAAGACGACTACGCTGCCGGAAAGCTCGATGTGGTGCTGATCCAAACGAGAACCGGCGGCACGGCACTGACTTTCACGCGTGGCCGGCGCGTCGTCGTGGTTGAATCTCCCTGGACCGCCGTTGAACTGGAGCAGGAGATCAAGCGCGTTCGGCGCAAAACGCAAACCCAAAGCGTGATAGCCGATCTGCTGTACGCGGATGGTTGCTGGCTGGAGGAGGTTCAAGCCCGCATCATCGCGCGGAAGGCAGAGACAGCATCGAGAATCCTGGGCTGATCGCTAGCGACAATGTCACTATTGACGGCGAGTCGAACCGGAGTTAGCGGCAATGTCGTTAACGGATATTTCCCAGGAGACCCGACTTTGAAGATCACGATTGAGATTGATACCGCGCTGGAGCCGGCTGAACGCACGCTCGCCCTCGCGGCGGTTCTCGCCAGCGGCCATGCACAGAACGCGTTCTCCCAGCCCGCCATCGTGCCGTCGGCTGGCCCGCAGAGCGCCATCACGTCGCATCAGTCGGGCTCCCTCGATGATCTGCATGATGCGCTGAAGCTCGATGGTGCCGAGATGGAGGAGCGCGTCGAGACGTTATCCAAGGCCGTCACGGTCCAGCTGCCCGAGGGCACCGTGGCCGATGCGCCGATCGACACCGCCGCCGCTGAGCCGGCGGCCGACCTGACGCCGCCGCGCAAGACGCGCCGCTCGCGCAAGTCGGCCGAGCCCGAGTTCACGCCGGAGCAGGCCAAGGCCGCCACGGATGCCATGATGGCAGCGGCCCTGGCGCAGCGCTCCGCGCCCGAGGCCACGGAACCGGCCGCGCCCCAGGCGCCGGCCCTCCCGTCGCTGCCCGCCACCGAGCCTGCTGTTGCCACTGCTGCGCCTGCCGCGCCCATCGCGCCGGCCCTCCCGCCGCTGCCCGGCACGACTGCGCCCGCGCTGCCGCCGCTGCCCGGCGCGGCCACTGCGCCGGCCATGGCCCTCCCGCCCGTGGCTCCGGCTGCTGCCCCCGCGCCGGCAGCGCCAGACGCGACGACCGCTGCGGCTCAGGCTGCGTCCTCTGCGTCACTCCCGGTCATGCCGATTGACGGCCAGATGACGGAATCAGATTTCAATGCCCTCTGCCGCCGAGCAGCCGGTAAGTCCGTGGGCGCCGTCTTCAAGGTTCTGTCCGCGCCGCCTTACAAATACGCGACGATGCAGATGGTTCCCGCCGAGCATCGCAACGAACTGGCGCTGGCGGTCATCGCCGAAGTGGGATTCCAGGCCGGCGTGGACTTCACGCACTAATGGCTCGTGAAATCTATTTCCGCCCCAGCGCAGCTGGGCGCTGGACGAACTGTTTCGCGTCCGTAAAGCTGAACGCGCACGCGCCGAAGCAGAAGGCCGGCTACGCCGCGACCGAGGGTACAGCCGCTCACACGGTCGCTGAAATCTGCCTTCGCGAAGGAAAGCAGGCGCACGAGTTCATTGATCGCGGTATCAAGGTAAACGAGGACGGCGTCGAGATTTCGGTATTCCTCGACGAAGCGGACTGCGAAGCGATCCAGTTGTACGTCGATACGGTGCGCGAGTACGGCCGGGGTGCCGATGCCGAGTTTCTTGTCGAGCAGAAGCTGCGAATGGACGTGTTCGCCACCGACAAGGAGGGCGAGGCGCTTTTCGGCGAGTGCAGGGGCACGGCGGACTCCGTCATCCTCGACCGCAAAAACCGCATCCTCACGATCGCGGACTTGAAGTTCGGCCGTGGAGTCATGGTCGATGGCGACAGCCCGCAGCTGAAAGTGTACGCGCTGATGGCCCTCGGCACGTACCACGTCGACGGCGGCTGGCAGAAGATCAGGACGACGGTTGTGCAGCCTCGCACGCCACATGAAGACCAGCACGTTAAGGAGGTTTGGCACGAGCCGGCTGATCTCCAGGCGTTCCTCTTCGAAGTCTACAGCGTCATGCGGGCCGCGATGGAGCCAGAGCCTGCGTTCGCGCCGAGCGAGAAAGCCTGCAAGTGGTGCGCGCTGCGCGGGACATGCCCCGCCCTCGCGCAGCGGACACTCGACCTTGTGCGAGACGCCTTTGCTGCGGAGCCATCGGCGACGCCGGCACTCCCTGCAACGCTTTCGACGCCGCTTCCGCCGCCTCCCATGCTGCCGACCAAGGACACGATCGATGCGGTGATCGCAGCCGCGCAGCCGGCCACGATCGAGCGCTGGATGGACGCCGAAGACCTCATTGATGCGTTCTTCAAGGGCGTGAAGCAGCGCGCGGCGACGATGCTTCAGGCTGGGGTGAAATTCGAGCACTACGAGATGAAAGCTCGCAGCGGAAATCGGCGCTGGAGAGACCCGGAGGCGGTGAAGAAGTTCATCGCTGAAAACGGCATCTCGGTCGAAGACGCCTTAACTGTTCCAAAGTTGAAGTCCCCGGCCCAGCTGGAGAAAGTTACGGGCATTGACGTTAACAAACTGAAGGCGCTATGGGAGAAGCCTGAAGGCGAACCGACTCTTGTCAAGATCACGGGCAGTAAGGCGGCGCCGCCTCGTGACATCCCCAAGTTGCCGCCATTAACTTTGTCGTAGGAAGAAAGAGTTGGCAGAATTTACCTCTGTTTTGCTGAAGTCCCCCATTGGGATCGTGTCGTATCCGATGCTCATCAAGCCTCGCGCTGCCCTTCCCGGTAGTTCGAGCGGGCCGAAGTTCGACATGAACCTCATCATCGACCCGGCCGAGGTCGGGGAGATTTGGGAGACCATCGTGAAGGTCGCTCGTCTCGCCTTTGGCGATATGGCCGACACGATGCTTCAGGACGGCCGGCTGAAGAATCCGTTGAAGAACGGAAACACTCAGACCCGCAAGCGTGCGGACGGTCAGCCGGAGCAAGACCCGCTGTATGCCGGCAAATGGTTCATCACGCCGCGCGGGGAGAAGCAGCCGCTGATCCTGGGTGCCGATGGTGCGACCGTCATTTCGCCGGAAGCCATCTACAGCGGTTGCTACGCGCGGGCGCTGGTCAGCGTCTTCGCATTTCCGAAGCCGGGCAAATCGGTCCCGAACAAGGGTGTCTCGCTTGGGCTGGAGGCGATCCAGTTCATTCGTGATGGTCAGCGCATCGGTGGCGGCCCGCTCACGGCCGAAACCGCCGCTGCTGCATTCGGCGCCGCTCCTGGCGCTGCCGCACCGGCTCCGGCCGGCTACGGTGCCGCTCCGGGTGTTGCCCCGGCAGGCTATGGTGCGGCTCCGGGCGCCGCTGCTCCGGCGGGCTTCGGTGCGCCGGCAGCTGCTCCCGCCGTGCCGGCCGGTGCCCCCATGGCGCCGGGCGCCGTGTCGGGCCTCCCGCCGCTGACGCCGCGCTAAGCGTTACCGGCAATGACGTTAAGAAGGCGCTTTCGGGCGCCTTCTTTTCGTTTGGCTTCAGGAAGGGGAAGAGATGAACACCGCGAAGGCAAACCTCGCCGCTCGTGAAAAGGGCTATATGGAGTCGGAAGACTTCTACGAGACGCCGGTCGAAGCCGTCGATCGCTTCCTGGCAAAATGGACGCCGCCGAGCAAAGAGATTTGGGAGCCGTCTTGCGGCGCCGGGGCGATATCGAACCGGCTGATCCAGCACGGCTACCGCGTCACGTCGACCGACCTCGTCGACCGTGGGTACGGCGAGAGCGGCGTCGACTTCTTCGCGCAGACGGAAATGCGCGCGCCGGTAATCATCACGAATCCGCCTTACAACATCTCGACACAGTATGTCGCGCACGCGTGCAGCATCGCGCCGGTCTCCGCCTTTCTTCTCCGCCTTGCGTGGCTGGAGGGAAGAAAGCGCCGCAAGCAGGTTTTCGAGCGCTTCAACCTGTCGAAAGTCTTCGTGTTCTCCAAGAGAATACCTCGCATGCACAAGCCCGGATACGAGGGCGAAAAGTTCACCAGCACAATTCCGTTTGCGTGGTTCGTGTTCGACTTCGCGCACAACGGCAGACCCGAGATCGAGTGGATTTGAATGACTGAAGTTTGCTCTGTCGACTTTGAAACGTGGGCGCGCGTTAACATCAAACTCGGCTCCTACCGCTACCTCGTCGATCCCGCCACGCGCTTTCTGATGATGGCCTGGGCGTTCAACGATGGCATGGAGCCGGAACTATGGTGGCCGGGCCAGCCTCTGCCGGAGCGTATCGTCGATCACGTCCGCAGTGGCGGGATAATGTCCGGCTGGAACGCCATGTCGTTCGAGCGCATCGCCTGGAGACACATGGGGGCGACGCGGCACGGATTTCCGGAAGTGCGCGATGAGCAATGGTTCGACCCGATGCTCCTCGCCGTCGCGCACAACATGCCGCGCAGTCTGGAGCAGGCCGCCTCGTTCGTGGGCACGCCGGTCGCGAAAGACAAAGAAGGCCGCCGGCTGATGCTAAAGCTGACGAGCGCAAAGACGACGCCGGACCCGGATAAAATCAATCCGGCGGAACTCGTCCGCCTCGGCGAGTATTGCCGCACCGACGTCAGAGTCGAGCAGGCCGTGGCGACACGAATGCTGCACTGGCCACAGGTCTATCCGTGGCCGCAGATGGTGGCGATCGACCGCGCCATCAATGACCGTGGAATCGCGATCGACGTCAATCTGGTGCAGGGCCTGTATCAAGCGGCAGTCGACGAGACAGCTAAGATCGACGCCGACATGAACCGCCTGACGAACGGACGCGTGCGCAAGGTGAGCGACATCCAGCGTCTGAAGGACTGGCTCCTTGAACTCGGCGTGCCGCTGCCACTGAAGCCGGAGAAGCGCACGAGCGAGGACGATGAAGACCTTGCCGACGAGGACGACGGCGGTGTTGTGCTACCCGGTGCGAAGCTGTCCTACCAGCTGGGCAAGCGCGACATCATGGACCTGCTGGCGCGCCGGGACATCCCCGACATCGCGAGACAGGCCATGGAGTGGCGCCTGGAAGCGGCGAAGGCTTCCACGAAGAAGCTGAAAACAATGTTGGAGGCAGTCGGCCCGGACGGGCGCGTCCGTTGGATGCTGAAGCTATTCGGCGCGCAGCAGTCCGGCCGCTGGTCGGGCGCCGTGGTGCAGCCGCACAACTTCGTCCGCGACACGGTCGGCAACGATGACGACGCCGAGAAGGCATTTCAGCGCCGGCATGGCCGCAAGCCGGAGAAGGCCGATGCGGACGAAGTGCATCACATCGGCGAGGAGCTAGTCGACGGCGCAGTCGCGGATGCGATGACCGGCAGCAATGAGATGATTCGTCTGCTGCAAGGGCCGGTGCTGCCGTTCATCTCCCGCATGATGCGGCGCTGTCTGACGGCCAGGGCGGGCTACACGCTGATCCAGGGTGACTACAGCGCCGTCGAGGCTCGCCTGACCGACTGGTTCTGCCAGAACATCGGCACGCTGAAGGCTTACGAGGAAGGCCGCGACGTCTACCGCCTGTTGGCTAGTATGATGATGGGCGTGCCCCCGGAGCAGCTGACTCGTGAGCAGCGCCAGCGCGGCAAGGTCTCGAAACTGGCCCTCGGCTTTACGGGCGGGAAGGGAGCGCTGCTGGCAATGGGCCGGCAGTACGGCATGGAGATCACCGAGGACGAAGCGAAACTGACGGTGAAGCAGTTCCGTGACGCGAATCCCGAACTCGTCAAGTTCGGCCAGGACATCTACTGCACGGCCTGTCTCGCGGTCACGATCCCGCAGCGCGAATTTCCGATTCCGCCGCTGAATGTCGCGACGTTCCATTTCGACGGACAAGCACTGCGCATGAAGCTGCCGAGCGGTCGCAACATCACGTACTGGGGGCCGAAGATTGAAGGCGAGGACGACTTTGGAAGCCCGATCCTCACATGCTGGCAGATCAAAGGCGGCATCGCCGTCCGGCGCAAGCTATGGAGCGGAATCCTGATCGAAAACCTTGCGAGCGGCAGCGCGGTCGACATGCTGGCCGGCGCGCTGGTCCGCATCGAGGGTGCGGGAATCCCCGTCGTACTCCATGTCCATGACGGCATCGAGGGCGAAGTTCCTGTTCATGACGCCGAGCGCCTGCTTCCTGTCTTCCGTGATTGCATGCTGGAGGCGCCGCCGTGGACCCGCATCGGCCATCCGCTGCCGATCGGCGCCGACATCCATATCGGAAATCGGTTCGGTTAAAACCTGAAAGGAAAGAAAATGGGCACTCATCCGAACGCCGTCCTCGTCCTCGCGCTGAAGCCGACTGGCGACGCGGTCGAGACCTATGATGCCATTACTGGAGACGATGACAAGATCGACATAGGAGGCGAGTCTTATCGTGCCCAACTGATGGAAGACTCCTACGATGAGGACTATCAGATCGCGGCGAACGACGGGGAGATCATTGTCTTCAACTTAGTTACGTACGGGTACGGCGATACCATCGACTGGGACAAACTGGAGGCGCAGAAGAAGGCACTTGAACAGTGGGCAGCTGACATCTGCGCGCGACACGGATGCTCGCACCGTATCTTTGTCACCGCAAATTATTGGTGACGCCGCGAGCTAGACCGTCTTGTAGAACCTCTGGCCGGCGATCTCGACAGTGAACGTCGCGGTCGCCGCCCAAAACGGCGGCTCTGGCATCGAGACTGCATAGTACGAATCTGCGCCGCCCGTGATGTCGGCGAGCGTGCCAGCGACGGCCTGCTCGGCAAGGCGCATCGCAATCGCAAAGTCCGTGTCCGCGACCGTCACATCGAGCATCTTCGGCCGGTTCGGGTCGTTCGCATTCCACGAAGAAAACTGCTCCGGGCACAGGCAGACGGTGCGAATGCTTCCGCCCCACCAGCCCGGATGCTTGACGCGGTTCATGATCGCGTTGATAACGCTCTGCATGCCGGGCGCGCCGCCGCTACGATTTTCGCCCCAGGCGGTGCGGGCCAGGATGGCAGTCTGGTCGTTCACATCAAACGGCATGTTCGGGCTCCTTGACCGGCGCACGGATAATCTCGACGCCATCCTTCGCGACCTTCTGCGCAATCCAGATCGGCATGGTGATCGTATGAACACCGAAGTACGGCGCTCGGTGGTGTTTCTCGCAGAGCACCATCAGGTTGCGCGCATCATCCGGGCTCGCGATCGGCGCGTTAGGGTTAAGGGCGGTGAAGCCGTAAGGGTCGATCAGGCGTGTCGTTTTGAGCACCTTGGCCGGGTCGGCGTCCTCCCATAGCGCCCACTCACAGGCGAAGTGGTGAACCTCTAGCTGCGTGCGGCCGGCGCATATCCAGCATCCCAGCTGCAACTCATGAACGAGATGATGCTTGTTCCGGCGAAATTCCTCGGATTCCGTGCGCTGGACGTGCTCCGGGTAGAGCACGTCCTGATGCAGAGTTTCATGCTGCTCGTGAGCAGCGGTCACGCCGCCGCTCCCAGGCCGAGTTGGCCGCGCATGGAGAGGATGCGGGAGTCCAGTTCCTGCAGGGACAGGCCGGAAGGAGCGAGCCCCTTCGTGCCGATCCAAGAGCGCCGTAGGAGGGCGTAGGACTCGGACGAGTATTTCTTCCACCACGCCCAGGAGAGGCGCTGTACGCGGCCCCAGGTGACGCAATAGATGCCGTCCGCGTCGTACCCGACGAGCGGAATGCAGTGGCCGCCTTCGGAGCCCTTGGTGCCGGTAAGGTCCGTCCATGCTTGGCCGTCCTCGAACTGCGTCATCGCCTCGACCGGAAGCTCCACGCCAGCGTCGACGGCGCCGAACATCCAGATTGCGGCCTTGATCTGCGCGATGTCGCCAGGATCGATCTCGGCAAACCCGTCCAGCACGTCGAGCGCGCCGCCACTGGTGACGGCGAGGCCGGTGTGCATCCAGTATTGCAGGATCGAGATGATGAAGGCGCCATTGTCGTTCGCGCCCGTTGCCGGATTGTACCCGGTCGTGACGGCATAATCGTCGATCGCGCATTCGTCGGATGGGATGATCTGGCGGCCGTTATCGGCAGTCCACAGCTGGACGGCATGCAGCGGGCAGGCGATGGTGCAGTCACCAACCCGGTCGTTCCCAAGCATCGGCCACATCGATACGGGCGTCGTCCAGTTCACCTTGTCCGGCGCTTTGATCGGCGCGACGCCGTGCATCAGCCCGTGGTATTGCGGCGTATTCTGGTAGGAGAGTTTCGGTAGCTTGCCAGTACGAAACTTCAAAACAAATACCTCACTAATTCGAGGAGGGAGTTCAGAATCGCGACGACCGCGCCGATGCCGACAGCGAAGCCGATGGCGGCGCGGACGTAAGTCTCGATGGGAGAGGGCGCGCTGCTGAATTGCAGGCGACAGTGGCCGCGCTGGACGGCTATCGAGAGGAAGCGGCAGAAGAGACACCAGCCCGGCTTGCGCGGCCCGGTGCGCCCTTCTGCAGTCCAGCCGGCGCCGATGGCGGCGCGCAGGCTAAGGGTCTGGCCCGGCTTGCCGCCCAAGAGGCCGTTGATCGTCACATCGAAGTTGACGGCATTGGCCTCTAGGTAGGCTTTGAGCCAGATGGCGGCGTCAGCGAGCCACGACATCAGACGCCTCTCTCCTCGGCACGGATGATGCCAAGCGTCTCTTTCGAGAAGGCGCCGATCATTCGACGATCTGCCAGTCATCGGCGAGCACGTCAGACTGAGACGCGAGCCAGGGCACGACGTCGCCCTGCGCGGTCTTCATGTCGATATGCGCGTGGTAGCTGATCTCGTGCCCCTCGGGATAAATCCCCAGCAGAGGCGGCCGGTTCACTTTGAAGCGCGAGCCCGGCACGAGGAACAGAAACATGCCTTTGCCGTTCCAGCCGGCGCGCGCGACGCGCTTACCTGCCTTCAGGGCGGCAACAGCGTGGCCGAAGGACATCGCGGTCGTCGGCTGGTAAGACCGCTCGAACACGTCCTTGGGCGACCACGAGATGTAGCCTTTGTGCGACGGATGGTTGGACGGGCCGCCGTCTGCGTACTCGACGAGGAAACCTTCGTCCGCGCCGTTCTCGTCGGCCGGCAATTGCCAGCCGCGATAGTCGTTGTACTCCTGGCGCGTCATGGAGCGCGCCAGGATTTGCTTGGTGCCAAAGTAGCCCTGTGTCATTTGGCGGCGTCCACCTTCAGGACCAGCAGGGCGGCGTCGGGAGCCATGGCCGGATGCAGCGCGCCGCCGGCAGGGACGAACAAATTGACGCCCGCCTCGATGACGGGAAGCAGAGCCTGCGCCGCCTGGAGCGCGATCGTCACCTGGGCCGGAAGCCCAGGAATGTCGCTGGCAGCGGCCACGGCGCCGTTAACATCGGTCTCGATCGACTGAACGGTCGGCTGTGCAGCTGCCGCCGTCATCGTCGTGGTGATCTGTCCGGACAGCTTCTCGATGTCCGCGACGTCCGCTTCCAAAGCAGAAACCTGAGCGGCCGGCGCATTGGCGACAGATGTCGCGGCCGGAAGCTCGGCGGACAGGGCCGCCGCCAGCGTGTGAACGTCGCTCGCCACGGCAGCAGTCACTTGTGCGGACGTCTGCCCGGCGCATCCGGCGAGAAATAGGGAGGCGGCGAGGGGAGCAGCTAACAGAATGCGCATGCGCTTAGCCCTCCGCCTTCGGCGCCGCAGCGATGGACTCGCTCGCCGGCAGGAACCGGGAGGCGTAGTGGAACGCAGCCGTCAGGACGAGCGTCAGCGCGGCCACGACTTGGTCGGGCATCGCGACGTTCCAGCGGGACAGCGCCCAGTTCAAAAGGATGGTGGCAGCGCCACCGAGGCCGACAGATGCGACCGACGTGGAGACAGTGGTGTTCATTTTCGTCCTGTTAATGTCAATGCCGCTATTATAGGGCTAGCCCGCACTGACCCGCAGGGCATCGGCGATGCTTATGCGATCGTCACCGCATTGACAGGAAGTGTGCCGCTGTTGGAATCGATAACCATCTGCAGCGCAGCGACGTAGTCCGCGACGGCGGTTGCAAATGCCTTAAACTCCGCCGTGCTGGGGAAGACGACAGCGCCGGCCCCGCCGAACAATTCCCACGGCATCTCCGTCGCACCTTCAGGAAACTCGCCGTTCGTGTCGACGTAGAGTTCAGTGGAGTCGATGTTCTCTTGCGCAGTTTGGTTGACGTTATACGTGCCATTAAGGGAGGGCGTGCTAGTCGACGTGATGGTTAGTCCCGCGTCAAGCGCCGCCTGCGCCTGCTGCGCAAGCGTAAGCGGCGTAGGTGTCGGCACAGCAGGAGCCGTGAACACGCCGTTTGTGTAGGTGTAGCCGATCCCTACCGTCTGTCCTGATGGAATCTCAATGGCAGTCGAACCAGAAGGCGGCGTGTATGCGGCTGTGCTGTCCCAAACGATAACGTTTTCGACGGTGCCCATTACGATGATTGCATAGTTCGCCATCTTCGACCTCCCTAATTGAACTCGTAGACGAGGATTTCAGATGGGCTTCCCGGCTGGCCTGCTATCGCAGACATTGAAGCCGACAACACTGGACCGGATGCACCGGAGCCATAACCAGTGCCCTCCCATCCTGTATTATAACTGGGCGTGTACCCAGGGGTTCCCCCGAATCCTAAAGGAGAGTTGCCGCCAGCACCACTAGCACTCTGGGATACCCCGTAGCCGCCAGTGGCGCCAACGAAACCAGCAGACCCCGCAACAGATTCGAGTGTGATGGCGCCAGTAACCGTACAAGCCGCCGCTCGTGCGGCTGGAACACCTGCTACGACGTATAGTGTTTGATCTTCTACAGGAGCGCCTGGGGAATAATTTCCTCCGGGGCAAGATATAAACGAACCAAAAATGGACGTTCCGCCCGTCGTTCCTGGGTACTCTCCTGCGCTCCCTCCAGAGCCTGGAGCGCCGATAGTAACAGTTGCACCGGAGAATCCGGATAATATAAGTGCTTCTGCGTAAGAACCGGCTCCGGAACCTCCGACTACGCATGCGGTAGTAGACGTTGTGGCCTCGCATCCGCCTGTGCCGCCGCCGGGAGCCTGATCTACAACTATGATTTTTTCGGTGCCAGGGTCGGGTGTGTATGTGCTGCTCGCGGTGAAGGTCTGAACACCGATCAGCCCTGGCATCGCCAGAATCTGATTCTGAACAAACTGCGTGTTCGCGATCTGCGCCGTGGCGGTCCCGGTCGCAGCTGTCGGCACGGTTGGTATACCTAGCAGCGCCGGGGACATGGCCAGCGTGATTGCGCCAGTGCCCGTCGTCCCGTTCGACAAGTTTGAGGCGGAAAGCGCAATGCCGCCGACCTCATACCCGTTGAGCGCGTCTGCATAGCCCGCCGAAGGGGCGGGCGTTCCGAGCCCAACGGACGAGAACGCAGGAGTCTGCATCTGCGTCTGCGCGACAGCGACAGCTGGGAGCAGAAATAGGGCTAGGGCGAGGGCTTTCTTCATCGTGCTATTATAGGGCTAGCTCGTACTGCTCCGCAGGGCACGAAGCAGGATTAGCTTCGCTCTCGCTTTCGCGAATCTGTAAAGCAACAGTCGCGTCGGAAGCGTCTTCCAGAACGCCGATGTGCGCATTCAGAGCCTCCATAAGATGGAGCATGTAAAGAAGCTGCCTATTGAGCTTTTCTTCCTGGCGCTTGTTGATGACCTCATTTTCGCCTTGCAGGATCATGATGACGATGTTCTGCAGGTAGGCGAAGAACGTCAGGATGAGCGTCAAAAGGACAAAGGGGAACGGATCGAACTTGGACGGCGACAGCGTGTTAAAAATCACATACCCAGCACAGAGGCCAGCAGTGCCCCAAAAGCCCGTCCAGCTGCGTGTGGTCCAGTAAAGCGCTTGGGAGAGGGCAGGGTTAGCCATGGTAGATGAAGGCAACAGTCACGGCGGCCAGCGCTCCGGCGAACACAGCGGACAGCGCAATAGATGCGTTGAGTACGATGTTCTTCCTCTCTTGCGCCTCGCTAGCCCAGCGCGGCATCGCGTCCATTGCGACCGAGACGACGTGATTGATGGAGACTTGAATGCTATCGAGCTTGCTGCTCGTTTTCGCCAGATCAGCCTTGATCGACGCGATATCTTGTTCGAGGGTCCGCCTCGCGTCCTCCAGAATCGAGACGCGGACTTTCGTGCGCTCGTGGTCGGAGTAAAGATCGTTCAGGCGGATATCATCTGGCATTAGCGGGGCCTCGTCGGCAGGTAGAAGACCGACGAGGTATAGATCGAGTTGCTAGAGCGCCCTAAACCACGGGTACAATTTACACGCTGAACACGCGACGGCGCTCCGGCGGCATGTAGACGGCCCCGGCGCCGTAGGCGCGGACGATGATGTCCCTGATCTCCTTAATCGGCAGAACGCGCCGCCCCACCTCGCCGTAAGTACGGCTACGGTCGACACGCGTTAGGCTTTGCAATGAGCGGTAGCCGGAGTCGTGGTGCCACTTGTCTTTCTCGGCCAGCGTATTCCACATCTCGATCACGCAGCCCCAGTCTTCGCGGGCCGCCCACTTATGATGTAAATGCCCGACGTCGACATAGTGGTATTCGGTCTCTCCCCAGTCCTGGCGGTAGTCATGCGCCATGATGGAGATCAGATTCTCTGCCTTGGTTTTGTGCGAGTGATGCACAAGGACGAAGGTGTTTCCCATGCGGTATGGGACGAACAGGCTTGTATTTGGGAGGACGTTGACGCGGTCGGTGTGGCTGTAAACCTGCCGAAGAAGCTCGGCCATCCAGATATCGTTCGTCTCCGAGTGATTCCCGCGATTGATGAGGACATCCACGATCCTGTACTTCTTCAGCATGCGTTCGATGATGAAGCGCATGACACGGACGTAGACGCCGATCATTTTCGGGAACCGGCCGTCTGCGTCGAGAAGATGACCGCTATGCTCGGTCGCGGCACGCATATTTTCGTAGTGCGTCGCATCTCCCAGGTCATTCAGAACGGCGCGCTCTCGGGCCGGGCTCTCGTCGATCAGGGCGGCGAACGCCGCGCATAGCTCGCGCTCCGCAATCTTCAGATCGAAGTTGGCGCCGGTCTCTGCCTCGTGTGCGAGCATGCCGAGATGTGCATCGCCCATTTGGAACCAGGGGATCACATCGGAATCGAATTTCGACGGGCCTTCGGGGATCGCGATCGGCTCCCGGTCTTCGAAAAACGCCTTGAAAGCGCCCTCGATGAGTTCGGCTACCGGAACCTCGCCTGCCTTCTCGGACACGCCTTGCGTGATGACTTGCCCCTGCTGGTCATACAGTGTGTACGTCCCGGTGACGCGGCCATTCGGCACTTTGATACGCTCGTCCGGGTCGCGGCCGGCGAGCCGCGTTTTGTTCCAATACTGCCCGACACCGCCATCGCGGTCATATCGAATAGAGGTGCCCTTCAGCGTCAGTCCATCAGGAACAGCACGCCTCAGATCGAAGTCTGGCGCCCAGCCCTGTTGTGCCTTCAGGCGGGCGATGTCGTCTTCCAAGACAAGCTCGCCCTGCGGGCTGATTCGCACGCGCGCGGTGATGCCACGGGCCTTGGCGTCGCGGACGCGCTTGCGCGCCGTATTCCGATCGACGCTGAGTGCGCGGGCAGCGGCATGGTAGCTGCCGAGGCGATAGAAGGTTTCAAGCGCTTCTCGAAGAACTTCATCAGATGTTGGGGCGGTCATAGGCATTCCTTACGGACATTGTCGCTACCTCGTCTCTCTTCGGTTCGAAAACCTGTCAAGAGTAGCGCCATTGCCGTTAAGGTCTGAAGACCAATGCCGACGTCGTGTTACTGCCAGTGAATGACGACGTTTTTCGTAGCACCGGCAATATCAGCGAACGCCCGCACGCAGCAGATCGTGGGTTTCGGTGGTTCCGGCATCGCCATTCCGGTTTACGATACCTCTCTGGCATCGGGGCAAATCCTTTTGTTCGGGCCGACCGGGGCGTACGAGAGCACGGTTTACACGTCGGAACCGCAGACCGTCGCAGCAGCCGCCGATGACGACTATGGCTTCTTCGCGGTTGGACCGACCGGCTACGCTGAACAGATCGATGCGTCCGGCGTTCAGACTTTTGCCGCGCAGCTGCCGGCCATGTACCAGCCCTATGTCGGCGCGGCGCACTGCAGCGGCGTCGGGTACTTCCTATCCTCCAGCGGCGAAGTGGTGACGCAGCATGGCACCCCGATCGGCTCGTTCTCGGGGGTAGGCCCTTACACCCAGTTTCGATCCTATGACTCTGCCTATTTCGCTTCCGTATCATATGGAGCCGCCGTCGCGCTTTTATCATTGGATGGTGTACCCGAGCCGAATGTCCCGCTCCCAGCAACCGGGTTTGCTCCGTCCTGTCTGGCGTCGAGCGGCGCGGACCTCCTGATAGGCGGCTGGAGCAATGCCACGTTTCCAGTGGACTCTGTTACGACGTTCGCGGAAAACCCGGTTAACGACCTCTTGCTGTTCGGAGCCGGCAACGGCTTCGCCTATGTCTTCCAGAACGCGTCTGCAACCTCCTATTCATGGTCGACCTACGGCTACGCCAGCGGCACGACGGGCGCGCCGGCCTATAGCGCGTGGACTCCAAATGGCACGCAGATAATCCTAACGGACCCGACGAACGGGACAGTGCAGGTTTTGAATTTCTATCTTGGCGCGCTGACGATCGGGCAGACCCTAGCGCTGACCGATGCGTCTGGCGTTCAGGTATCACAGGACGGGCTCTACGCCATCGTGTGCCAGCCATCGCAGAACCAGATCACGGTCTACGTGTATGCTGGCGGGACTTGGGCGCCAAGCTACACCATCGCCGTTCCAGGGGCACGCGCTATCGCTATGCTTGGCGAGCAGATGGTTGTCGCTGGAACGAACGGCCTGACATACCTGACTGAGAACTCCGGCGCGTGGTCGGTCTCTGCAACGTGCGCGCTGGATTTCGCGCCGACCGCAACTGCTGTCGACGCGTATGGCATCGTCTATGCCGCGAACGCATCCGACTTCGCGGTCGTGTTTAACGGTGTGCTTATCGGATCGGGGGAGATTTACCTTTCATCTGCGACGACCATTGTTCCATATCAGTCTCAGGTTCTCATCGCTGATACTGTCGGCGGCGAGATCGCCATAGTCGGCCCTCTAAGCACCTCTTCCGTAGATATGGCCGCTCTATCCAACAATGGCGGCGTCGTTTGCGTAAACGCAGAGGCCGGCTATCCGACAACAGACGCTGGCCTAAGCAATGGAGCGGTATTCAGTAACGGCGGCGTTGTGTGCGTTGTCGGAACGACTGATCCAAACCCGGATGCGCCGCCTGTGTACTTCGGCGACATCACGCCGGCTTACCTCCTCGCGCTAGGCGGCGCGAACCTTCCGCTAACCGACCCAGGGCAAGGGAAGGGGCAGCTTTACCTCAACGGCGGAGTCGTGTGCATCGATGAGTAGCACCCTTGCGTGGTCCGTTCAGCAGGTAATCCCATTCAAGGGCCTGACCGCAGTAGCGATGGAGAATTACTCGGTGATCGCATCGGGGACAATATCCTATATCTACAGGTGGACGGCGCCCTACACGATCGAGAACATTCTGGTCGGCGGGGTATGCATCTGGAACGGCACGGAAATGTCGATGTCGGCATCATTTGGAATCGACGATCCCGTATCTGCAGTCGGTATCGATGAGGACGGAGATTTTTGGGCTGCTTGTGTAAGCGGAGCCTATTACCAGTTCGACTCTGCAGGGACGATCCTGACGTCAGGAATACTTCCAGTCTACACGGGCCAGTCGCCAACGATCCCTGTCGGCCCGTCGAGCTTCCTGTTTCAAGGCGGCCACGTCTACGTCGGATATTCGATGGCGCCGTATTCAATCGAGTTACTGTAAATGAGTGGCCAATCTTTCCGCACCATCCCTGTTCCGAACCTTATGCCTGCGGTTTACGGGATAGCGATTCAGCGCGGCGCGCTGCCATACATCATGTTCAATTTTCCACTGACGCCGACATCGATCCGCAAGGAATTTCCATCGATGTCGAACGTCTATAACGTCGCTGGACCGTCCTCGCAGCAAGGCGTTCAGCGCGTAGCCGACCTCTACGGCATTGCACCTCCGGACTACATCATCGAGGGGACGACGGGCTGGCAGCGGCACTTGTCCGATGGCTATACGCTGACCGGCCTGGAGGCGATTCAGACCCTTGAATCCATCCTGAAGCAATATGCTAACCTGAATGCGCTTGCAGCACAGCAGAACACGCAGCCGTACGACCTAGAGTTCTTCGACTATTTCAGCAACAGCTTTTGGGCCGTGGTCCCGGTCGGCCCGCAGGGCTTCTATCAGGATGCATCGAAGCCGCTTCTGACGAACTATCGCTTCCGCCTGTCCGCGACGCGCCCTCTCGATGGCCCCACGGTGGCGCTTGGCGAGGCGGACGCGCTGCTTCAGGTATTTGGAACGCCGGCCGTCCAGGCAGCAGCCAATGCGGTAACATCGATAGCTGGACTCGCGAACCTGTACGCGCCTGCCGTGCGGGCAACGGCTAGCGCCGCAGTATCTGCCGTGGAGACGATTGTATGAGCGGGACCATTAGCGGAAGCGGGTTCACCGGATACCCGAACCAAATTTTCCAAGTCTGCGCCCTCTCGCTGTCCTGGCTGCAGGAGCAGATCACGTCGTCGTCACCGGCCGCCACCGCGCAGCAGACAATTAACGTGTTCGACACTCTGCGATACGCGCAGCAGATCATCGCCGCATGGCAAACGGCGAACGCGTGGCAGACCGAGTTTACGCTGCTTCAACAGGTACAGGCTATGCCGCTGACGATCGACGCTACCGCTTCGGCGACGTTCATCGGCCGGATCAATGCTCTGACGTCAGCAATACCAGCTCTCAATGCGCTGCTGCCGATTCCGGCCCTTAGTACGGTCGTGCCAATGCTCCAGGCGGGCAACCTGCCGCTGGCATATCCCGGTATCCTCGAATTTTACATGGGGTTCGAGTACGAGACACCGCCTGTCGGCTATGCGACGGCGGACACCGCCGCCTATGCAGCACAGTCGGCCGCTGACTGGGCCTCGATCGCCAACGCGGTCCTGACCTACCAGTCGTACGCCGGGCTGACACAAGCCTATGATGAGGCGGCGAGAAGCGGCGCCGCGATGAACGAGATTTCGTCGACCATCAATGCGCTTGCCGAAACGCCGTTCATGTCGACTTTCGCCGATGTTCCGGCAGCTGATGCAGCGTATATCTGGAACCAGAATGTGACGGTCCCGGCGCTGCTTTTCAGCGCGTCGTCGATCTACGGCGCGCCATCCACGTATTTTAATCAGATGTGCGGTGTCATCCGCTATGTACTCGGCGTCGCGATTAGCTCGCTCGCCCTGTATATCATGTCTCTGCGCCAGCCGCAGTTTGGTCAGGCCAATACCGGCGTTCTGCTCGGCGGCGACAGCCTCATGGATTTCGCCGCACGCAATACGGGCAATTTCGAGCAGTGGACACAGATCGCCGCGCTGAACGGCCTCTCGGCGCCATGGGTCGGCCTGCCTAACAGCGAGCCGGGGGCGAACCTGCTCATCCCGACGACGACCGGGACCGCACCAGCGACGGGCCTTCCGACTCCGTCCTACGCAGAAAACGTGCTCGGCACGGACTGGAATTTCGGACCGATGAAAACGGCGATTCAAGCGTGGACCGGCGACATTCCGACGATTTCGGGATCGTCGAATCTGCGCGCAGCGCTCTCGCGCCGGATCATGACCACGCTCGGGACGCTGATCTATCACTCGACGTACGGTAGCCGCCTGCCACCGATGGTCGGCGAGGTTCAAGACACCACGACAGCAAATCTCGTCACGGCTTTCGGCAAGTCCGCGATCCTTTCTGATCCACGAGTTCAAGCCGTGCTCTCTGCTTCTACGACGCTGAACAGTAATGGTTATGGCGTCGACGCCTTCCAGGCAGACGTGCAGCCGATCGGCACGTCCGGACAGAGCAGCGTTGATGTTTCCGCCAACTTCATACTGGGGCCGGCAGCGTAGTGTCCGCATCGATCTCCTCGACTCTTCCAGCCGCCCCGACGACGCTCGATGTCGCACAGAGTATTCTTGCGAATATGCAGGCGATGTCCGGCGTTGCCACGGACTACAACATCGGATCGCAAATCCGGACAGCGGCGGAATCACAAGGCGCCGTCGTCGAGATGCAGTCCGTGGCCGCGCAGCAGCAGGCGTACTACGGCCTCACGTATGGCTCGATCAGTGCGTTCGGAATTACGCCACTTGGCCCGCAAGTCGCCGCAGGCTATGTTACATTCAGTACGACATCTTCCGGAACTCCGGTTCCCGCGACGCAGTCGATTACGATCCCGCCCGGCACACTGCTTCAGACCGCTGGCGGCATTCAGTTCCAGACCTCAGTCGCCGCGACGCTTGTAGCGGGCTCGACATCGGTCACAGTGGCCGTCCAGGCAATCGTGGGCGGTACGACTGGCAATGTCGGTGCCGGCCAGATTACGCAGATTATCACGGGTCTCGGCTACGCGCTCTATGTCACGAACACGACCGCAACGTCTGGCGGCGCGGCGGCAGAGACGCCCTCTGCCACGCTCTCGCGCTTCGCCGCCGCCGTGGGCGCCCTAGGCCAGACATCGCCCTATGCTGTCGCGAACGCGGCGATTGGCGTTACCAATGGCGCGGAAGTGGTGAAATACGCCGCTTGCTTCGAGCCTTGGATTCTCTGTGGCGTCGCGAGCGGGCAGCTGGGGTTCACGCTCTATATCGATAATGGGACCGGCGGGGCTTCCGCGCAGCTGATCGCGAACGTGGTGACGAAGCTCACAGGCAATCAGAGTCAGGCAATGCCTGGTTATCGCCCGGTCGGCGTACCGTTCAGCGTTCAAGCTGTGACTCCGATCTATGCGAACGTGATGGTGACGGGCTCGTTGCTTCAGTACATCCAGTCCTCCGCTGTCGAAACAAACATCAGCGCCGCGATCTCGCAGTATTTTGCCCAGCAGGGCATTAACGGGTCCGCGTACCAAGCGAATCTTAGTGCATCTGTCGGGAATGCCGGCGAGGGGTATTTCACGGCGCTGACTGTCGGCCTCTACTTTGCATCTGGCGGATCGGCCGTGACCTCAATCACGGCCGGCTACGGGCAGCGCATCATCCCGCAGACGATCACGCAAAATATCACGACCACGACGGCCTGATGAACCTAACCGAAGTCATTTCTCAGCTTAACGACCTTCCAGATACGTTCAAGCGTCCGGGTACGATCTACGCGCAATTGACTCAGTCGTTCGCGACGGGCCTGACGCGATACACGGACGCCACCGACGAGATCGGAAATGAGTCGACGAGCTTCAGCGAAGCCCGGTACGGCTGGCTCGACGTATGGGGTCTTCTGTTCGGCATCACACGCAATAGCGGAGAGGCTGACTATAGCTACAGCCTGCGCGTCGAGCAGGTTCTTATGGCTTGGGTCGGAACACTGCCTGCCATCGCGAACTGGGCCGAAGTCATCTACCAGACCACAGTCACGATAGCCGAGAATTTTCCTGCCCCCGGCTACGTGATTCAGCTTCCTGGCTCGCTGACGATCGCACAGGTAGATGCGTTTGTGGCGAGCCTAAACCGTATTCGTCCTGCCGGTGTCCCCTTTCAGGTCGGTATGCAGTCGAGTGGGCTGTACCTCGATACGATCAACTATTGCGGAGCCGCGCGCGTCACAGGTGCGTACCTGACGAACGCCCTCACTTATGTTCCTCTTGCTATAGGGCCGATCACCATAAACGCAGTACCTTTGCTTCCTAGCCTCTACCTGACTGATCCTACCCTCAACCCTTCGATGGCATAGACTCGTATGGATACTCCCAGCTTCGCAATCGGTCAGTACATTGACCAGAATGCATTGAACAGCGCCGGCTCTGTCCTATCGCAGTCGACTGCCACTGGCTTTTCGAACTTGGTAGGGCAGGGGCTCATCAATTTCGACGGCGTCGAGTTCTCGGCCACGGATATGACCGTCGATATCAAGTTCCCGACTAATTTCGTCGCGGTGTTCAATAGCAGCACCGCCCTCGGACTTAGCTGTGCGCACGGCACGACGCCCGGCTCTGACACACAGGAATACAGTGTAGACCTTGCGTCCTATGTGCCAACGACCGGGTCACAGACGGTCTATATCTACGCGACGTATTTCGCGCTTGGTATGGCGCCACAGGTCAATCCAGGTCCGCCTATTGGCCATCCGGACTGGAGCCCAAACTACCGGCCTACTTCATCCTACACCTACTATCGCGACAGCTTCAGCGTCAGCGCAGGTACGGAAATTCCGGAAGGCTCCCTTGAGCTTGCACGTACGACGCTGACCGCAGGTCAGGCGACGGGCGTTGCGCTTGTCTACAACTTCATCGTTCCGGCAAGCGCCTTTAACACAGGCTTTGCTACCAGTTCGCAGATGAGCACCGCGAATTACGCCGCTCAGGTTGCCGACGCCGGATCGACGTTCTTCATCGAGACGACGGGCACCACGCAGACCCTGCCGGAGCCGATCACGATGCCCGGAAAGACGCTGTTCTACATTACCGCCTACGGTATCTCCGCCACGCTAACGACGGAATCTGGAACCTTCCAGGGCGGCGTTTACTCAAACGACACTTCGATCGTTCTGGCGAGCAGCAGCTTCGTTGGTGTCCAGTCCGACGGCGTGAACTGGAGGGTTATCACCAGCAGTCGGCCCGGTCTGACCGCCGGAGGGTCATTTAGCGCAGCTGCAACTCTTTCGGTAGCGAATAGCGGCGCTCTGATTGAACTAGCCGCGACAACCGATGTCACGACAACCCTGCCCACCCCCGTTGGCAATCCTGGACTGACGTTTTTCTTTCTTGCGATTGCCACCGCGCAAACTCTTGTGACACCGGCTGGCAACTTTTACGGCCCTTCCGGTAGCAATGAGGCGACGCAACCAATCGTCGATGGTCCGCTTTACAAAGTCGTGTCAGATGGAAACAACTGGGTTGTCAGCGGAAATTATGCGGCGCTCAATGGCTCTGCGACTGAGGAGTTCGCAGCGTCACAAATTCAAACCTCTAGTGTGCAGAATCCTAATACTGCGGAGCCCCTTCTTCTTGAGTCGGATCAGTACGTAGCCGCCGTAAACAACACTGATGGCAGCTATGTGCCGGTTCTCTGCTTGCCGAGCACTAACGCTAATTCAGCCGTTACGCTCGGCCAAATGTTACGGCCGATGGCTGCACAAGCATACGCCGGAGGTAACGATAGTTCGACGTCCGTAACGGTTAGTTTTACCGCGCCCGGACCCGGCGTTCTTTTGGCGTGGGGCTCAAGAAACGTAGCAATCGCGAATGCGGCCGCTGGCGATTATGTAGCACTTTACATAAACGGTGCAGAGGTAGCGACCGACGACACCCAAACATCGACCTCGCATTTCGGCTGGCAGGCGACCGGCGGGGGCACGGTAACTGCGGAGTATAGCGGTCAATACGGGTACTCTTTTAGTCTATGGGTAATGCTTGTTTACATCCCGATCATTTCCTCCGCCACGTAGCATGGTTCAGAAGTAATGGCTCCTGCAATTCAGTATCTCGTTCTCAACTCATCTGGCACGGTCATCGGCGCCGGCGCGTCTCCAGACGGCACCCTGCCTCCGGCGACCTCGACGAGATCGTATGTTCTTTGCTCTGCCACAGAAGCACAAAACTGGAGCCTCTGCACAGTCTATGATGGCGTAGTGACGCAGGGTGCTCCGATGCCGCCGACCCTGGCGCAGCAGGCGGCGGCTCTCCTTGCCGGCGGCATCACGATCACGAGCACTCAGTACCCATCGCTGAACGGCACGTACTCGACGGCGGCGGCAGCGCAGTCGAACGCTGCGTTCATTGCAGGTTACATCGCAAACTTTGGCAAGTTCCCAGGTGCATCGCCTTCCGCTGCACTGACGTACCTCGATGCGACGGGAAATCCGCACGTGTTCCCGACCACGGCCGAGTTCCTAGCATTCTATCAGGCGGCCGGCGACTTCGTGGCCGACTGCCAGACGATTATCCTCACGAACTCGGGCACGCTGCCGCCGAACACTGCGGCAATCCCGTAGCGCTATTGACAATGGCGCAACCGAAGGTACGCAAAAGTTAAGAGGCTCTAGACTGAGAGGATTGCCGTGGACCCGCGTACTGAATTTTCGACCATTGTCACAAGCGAACTGAAGCGCCGGAGCCTGAGTCAGAAGTGGCTTGCTGAGAAGATCGGCGTTTCCGAGCCGTACATGAGCCTTTTTCTGAAGGGCAAGCGTACGCCGCTGATGAAGCACTTCACGGCGATCAGTGCCGCTTTTGTGTTCAGCGGGTCGGAGCAGGCGGCGTTCGAGCGCGTTGCCGAGCGCATGCTGCGCCTGGAGCCCGTCGCTAAGGACAATGGCGCTAGCGCTTGACGGGCGCCTCTAAGGACAATAACGCTAAGGAACCTCCATATGAAAGGTTCCTATTTTGTCCAGAAAGCCAGGGTCCGTTGAACTCCGCGCCCGAGAGTTAGCCAAACAAGCGGGCGTCGACCCCGATAGCCGTATCGAGAAGTTCGGGAGCGAGCGGGGCATGCCGGCATGGTGCGCCTTCCGCGACGATGCGCAGCGCGAGATCACGCACAACGAGATCACGAAAGCGGCCATGAACATTGCGGGCATGCGCGCCCAAGAGCCGCAGTATCAGAATAGCCCCTTGACTGTCCTCGGCGAGCACGAGGAAGCCACGATTCAGCAGATGAAAAACTGCATGAGCGTCGGCAACGTGGTCGGCGGCGTGATCTGCGCGGACGGCCACCTCGGGTATGCGCAGCCTGTCGGCGGCGTCACCGCGTACGAGCGCCAGATCAGCATCAGCGGCGTCGGCTTCGATATCGGCTGCGGCAACATGGCCGTGCGCCTGGATGTCCCGTACTCACGCATTGCGCCATGGACCGACGCTCTGCTCCACGACATTAAGCGCACGATCTCGTTCGGCATCGGGCGGGTGAACGACGAGCGGGCCGAACACGAGCTTTTCGACGATGACGAGGCATGGCGTGCGGCCGACATGGAGGGCTATCGCAATAAGGCCCGCCAGCAACTGGGCACGGTCGGGTCCGGCAATCACTACGTCGACCTGATGTACGACGAGGCCGGCTTCGTCTGGATCGGCGTGCATTTCGGCTCGCGCGGCCTCGGGCACACGACGGCGACGAAATACCTGAAGCTGGCCGGCGGCAAGGACGGCATGCACGTCCCTCCGGCGATCGTCGACGAGGACAGTGAACTCGGCCAGCGCTACATCGCAGCAATGGAGTTGGCAGGCCGCTACGCCTACGCCGGCAGGGAATGGGTCGTCGAGCGCGTGCGCCGGATGATCGGCGGCGCGGTGCAGGATACGGTCCATAACCACCACAATTACGCCTGGAGAGAGACGCACGGCGGGCGCAGCCTATGGGTTGTGCGCAAGGGCGCCACACCGGCCTTTCCCGGCCAGAGGGGCTTCGTAGGCGGCTCCATGGGCGATGACGCGGTCATCATCGAGGGTGTCGATAGCGAGCAGGCGAGGGCGGCCCTGCATTCGACCGTGCATGGCGCCGGCCGCACGTTCGGCCGCCAGGAGGCGAAGCGCCGCTTCACGCGCCAGGAGATGGACCAGTGGCTGCGCAAGCGCGGCGTGCGGCTGGCCGGCGGCGATCTCGACGAGAGCCCGATGGCTTATCGCCGCCTTCCCGACGTCCTCGCGCACCACACCGATAGCGTCAATGTCGTTCACACGCTGCGTCCGTTTGCGGTCGCGATGGCCGGCAGCGACGATTTCGACCCGTTCAAAGACTGAGAGATAGAGAAAATGCGATCACTCACTGACGAGTATCTTGCCAACACCAGCAATGACGCACTTATCGGGCTTATCGAAGGTGCTGTGAGGTTTGGCGAAGTCTGCCTCGACGTGCGCACGCCTAGCGGCGAAAACATCCACATTGATCGCGCGTCGGCGCGCGCCATCCTTAAACGCGAGATAGCTTGGTTCAAGGAATATGAGCATGATGAGAGCGGTACAGACGAGGAGCACACCGTCGCCTACTGCCGAGAGAAGATTGCGCGATTCCAAGATGCGCTTGATGCAGGCGCCGATAGCTCTCTCCGCCTCTCAAACGAGACATCCGAGGCTTACTCCCGATGGGGCGAAGGCAAAGACTCAGACACTCGGGAATACTGGCTCAACGTCTACAAGGACTTGTTGCAGCGCGACCGCGAGCGGTGCGATGCGACTCTCCTAGCCGAAGAGGCAGATGGAGAGACAAAATTGCGGATGGCAGAGGCCCGCAAGAAAGCTGCCGCGTGACGAATCACGACGAGGCGTTCAAGGCGGCCACGGAGAAGAACCGGAACATGATGGTTCCGTGGTATCTCATGGCCGCCTGGGCCTATTACTGTGCGGACGAGCCGATCATCACTGACGGCTCGTTCGACTTCCTGTGCTTCCGGCTCGACATTGAATGGGGTCAGATCGAGCACTGGCACAAGCATCTGGTCGATCGGGAGCAGCTACAGGCCGGCACATGTCTGAAGGCCGAAGGCGACTACCCGGAGATCATCAAAGGCGCGGCGCGCAGCCTTATGACTGGCTTGAAGCGGCCCGATAGCCTCGCCAAAAGGAGAGCGGATAAATGAGCCTTGAAGCGGAGAACGTACGACTGCGCGAGGCGTTAAAAATCTCATGGGAGCACGCCAAGGCTATGCGGAACGCTAGCCGCGTTCAAGGTCCGCACGCAGACCGGAAAGACAATATTGTCTGGTCACGAGCCCTGTATCACGAAGGGAAAGACCTGATGTCGAAACTCAAGACGTACCGCACTGATATGAAAGATGAGGATGTGGCATGACCCAGGATTACAGCGAGTTGTTGAAGCTCATAGATGGATTGGCGGCAATTACGAAACAAAGGATTGCCCGAGAAGCAGCAGAAGCCATCCGCGCGCTTGTGGCGGAGAATGAGAGGTTGCGGCTGGCGTTGCGGCCGTTTTCCGCCTTTTCGGATGCCAACTGGTACTTAACGGCTTGGCATCCTGTTCAAGAAGATTCGCAGATCATGGTGGATAATTCTGCTGGAATCGCGATTACGTATGGCGACCTATGCCGTGCCAGCGCAGCCCTGGGAGAAACCAAATGAGCAAAGCTGTGTTCACTGCCAAGAAGTCGGCTTCAGACGGAAGTGTTCGAATTTGCGCTGACTTGGCGACGGGCTGGTATGGCCCGCATGTGAAGATACAGGCTTCGGCTACCATCTCAACGGCAGAAGCCCGCGCGCTCGCCGCCGAACTCATAGCTCTATCGGACGCCGCCGACGCCAAGATGGAGAAAAAGAAAGCGACGGATGCACGGCGGCAGAAGTGGCGAGAGCGTGAAATTGCGGCATGCCGGATGAGGTCATCTCAATGACTGGGGCGTTCAGGAGATGATTCAATGAACGATCGATGACGGCCTCTGCACAGTAAAAAGCCCCGGATTGATCCGGGGCTTTTGCGTTTCAGGTTAAGCTGCTTAGAGGACCCTTCGGGCTACCCAAAGAAGCCTACGAATTACCGGGAACCGGATGATTCTCCTCGCCGCGAAGAACAGACTCGGATGCCTGGAGAGCGCCCAGGATGTGAATTTGATCCTACCTTTAGATATAGAAGAGACGCTAGGGTGCCTCGCGACACAGTCCGCGAAGTTAGAAAGGATACTCAAAACCTCCTCGCGATCTTTCGAATCGCTCCTTGCCAGCCGCTGCGCCTCGTCGATGAACATAGGGGCAAATCTCGGCACGAGGCAGTCGCGGAAATAGTAGGTTCCCGTAAAGTCATCATCAGGGAACGCCGCCGAGAGCTTCATGAAATATGCCCAGCGACTGCGCGACATTTTGATGGACCAGGACGTCGACCCACTGTGTTGGCACCATGCAGTGACGGAAACGGGAGTAAAATGATTCGTGTATCCTGCCACGAACAGCCGGAGAAACAAATCGTCGTCCTCGTAACCCATGAATTGCTCGTCGAATCCGCCAACTGCAAGGAATGCAGAGCGCTTTATCAACGATGCTGACGGCAGGATAAAAAGATCGTGCCGGAGCAGGGAAGAGATATGTCCCTGCTTCGGATTTCCTACGGGAACGTCGCGAATCATGTGTGACTGAAGGATGCGGCCCGGACCATCAGCGGCGCAAAGATCAGCGTAGACAAAACCCAGGCGCGAGTCGCTTTCGGGGAGGGCATTGACCAGATCGCGGATATGATCCGGGAAATAGAAATCGTCTTGGTCGAGGAAGCTGATGTACTCTGAAGTTGATGCCTGAACTCCGGTGTTGCGTGCGGACCCTTGCCCACCGTTCAGCTTGTCAACGATACGAAACGGGTATTTCTCAGCGAGTTTTCCCAGCGCAAGACGTTCTTCCGGATTAGACCCATCGTTGACGATGATAAACTCATCAGGAGAGATAGTCTGCGCTACGACGCTCTTAATCGCCCGTTCCACCCATCCGGAACCGTTGTAAAACGGGATGATTACCACAACGGTTGGCCTCGCGGGGACCGGAATCCTTGTCGCGATCAGTTCTTCTAACGCTAAGTCACTATTAGCCCTGATGTCCACTTTATAAAATTCCCTGTTGCCTCGATAGCGGCCTTAGCTTTTAAATTACCAGTCGTCAATGAAGTTGTTTGACAAATGTAAGCTAGTGTCAGACAATGATGACCATGAAAGAGCCAAAGCCTAAACGCGAAACAAAGCAGGCGTCGATCGCTATTCGTACGACTCAGTCCGTTAAGGATAAGGCCGAGGACGCGGCCCTTTCGGAAAACCGCTCGCTCTCACAATGGATCGAGTCGCTGATTCTTTCAGCTATCAAGAAGAAGCGCCAGACGGCCTTCAGGGAAGATTAGTGGTCAGGGCGGCCGGGGTCGAACCGGCGACCTCTTGATTCCAAATCAAGCGCGCTACCAGACTGCGCTACGCCCTGACAAACAAAAACAAGCGGCGAAAGCCGCTGTCAGGGTCGTACGGGTCGGGCGAAGTCCAGTTCCATGTCACGGTCAATAGCGCTAACTCGGATCGGCCGCAAGAGCATCATCAGACGCCACATTTTTCCTTACTTTCTCTATTGGCTCTATAGACTGACTTTCCATAAAAAGGATTCTGCGATTTTGTGACGCGCCGTCAGGTCCGCTCCTGCTCGGCTAGAAACTCCCGGCAAGCCTGCTGGATCACATCATTTAGAGTTTTGTCCTGCTTGGCCGCGATCACGCGGAGGCCACGACGCTCCTCGGGCAGCAAATAGATCGTCACCGCACGCTTCCCCTCACGAGAAGGGTAGCGCCGGCCGGGCGTTTTCGGAGCTAAGGGCTCGACCATGCGTGCAAATTTCCTAACGAAAAAAGCAGATTCTTCGTTAGCCTAGCTTGCCAAAATGCTGGAAATCCTGCATAACCGTCTGGCGGTGGAGGGGGCGGATTGGCCGCCCCCGCCGCAGTAAGGGAGCAAAAAATGATGACGTTGAAGATCATCATTTTCGTCCTCCAGGTTCTGGAAGCAGTCTTTGAACTGCTGAACTGACCCGTAGGACAACCCAGCGCCAGGAGCAAACTGGCGCTGGGGCTTCCCGAATATAGGACCGAAGACATGAAGGCACAAGACTTTTTGGATTGGACCGAGGCGGCGAGGGTTCGGTTTGCGGCGGATATCTGCCGCCTGATCGGCATAGAGCGAGAGACAGCGCAGCGGTGGCTCAATGCTGCCCGTGACGGCCAAGACGTCCCTGTGCGCCGTCCCTTCGCTCTAGCAATGGCAGCGGTTGCGGGCGGCCTTGCGCCGTGGGGCGAGCCCCCTGCCCTGCCCTCTGCTTTGGACGCGGAAAACTGATGGCCCGAGTCGTGTTTTCGTTGCGCGACTCGCTTCTGAGTTATCCACTGTACTTTTGTGTCCGACACATCGTTGCAGATGCGGCTATCCACAGAGTCGCCGAGTTATACCGTGTACTTTTGAGACCTCTTTTGTGTACTCTTGTACCCTGAATCGTCTGAAAACCGGGTTATACCGTGTACTTTTGTATCCCAATCTAATAGAATCTATCTAATACTTTCAAATAGCTTCCGGCTACAAAAGTACAGTCTTCCAAAACTCAACTAACCATGCTTGAACCGTTTGCGTCATTGGCGCAACGCCAAGATGGTCGGAGCTTGAAGCGCGTGAGCAGAATTCACCAACTGATCTTAGACATCGGCGTTGACGCAGCCAGAAAGGATGCAGAGAGCAAAGAGGAGCGGAAATGCATCGACATTGCCTCTCACGTCATGGGCGACGAGAGGCAAACGTTTGCCTTCATCCACTCTGGATTTGCCGTCACTTCCTTGCCGCACCGCGAATTCGTCGATCCCGTGTACGAGAGAGCCGGTGGCCCGAACGGTGAGTTCATTCTGCACGTAGAATCCGGCAAGGGTCTCGACAAGCTGCCAATTGGCATCCCTTTTGGAGCCCCTGCCCGGCTCCTTCTCATCCACATGGCCTCCGAGGCCAAAAAGAATAACTCGCCCATCATCGATATGGGCGCTGGCGTCACCGCGTTTATGCGGCGCATTGGCGTTACTGTAGGCGGCCGGAACGCCGAGTTGTATCGCGAGCAGTTTAAGCGCATCGCGCTCTGCCGACTGACCTTTTTTGAGAAGTCCGAACGGCACACGACGATCCAGAACGGGTCGTTCATCAAGCGTGCCCGCGTGCTCAATGAGGATTGCGGCGGGGGTGTGGAGTGGCAGGATACCGTCGAACTGGACGATTCGTTCTACCAGAGCTTCCAGAAGCACCCCCTGCCCTTGCTTGAATCGGCGCTTCACCAGCTTTCTGGTAGCTCGCTCGCCTTGGATATCTACGTTTTCCTTGCCTACCGGCTCCGCAGCCTGGAGAAACCGACGTTGGTCCCGTGGCCGAGGCTGCACGAGCAGTTCGGCGCCGGCTACAGCACCTTGAAGGCGTTCAAGGCCCGCTTTGGGGCTCCTCTGTCCCAGGCAATGGCCGCGTATCCGGAGGCAAACGCGGTTCTCGATACGCGGGGCCTCATGATGCACCCCTCCGATAGCCCCGTCCGCTCGCTGGTCGGCCGGACTGGGCGGCTCCGCATCGCCTAAAAAGGATACAAAAGTACACAGCCCGTCAGGCTTCGGACGGGCTGTGCTTGATTTTATTTCTTAAGGTTTCTTCGTAACCCATTGATATTACGCTAATGGCTATTGGCCAGAGAGTGTACTTTTGTATCCGAGTCGGTCTCGGGAGGGTTCGGAGCGTGTATTTTTGTGTCCGAGTCGGGCTAGGGAGGGGCGCGGTGTGTACTTTTGTATCCCTTCCCTGACCCTAGCTTAGAGCCGGCTAGATGTTTTCAGTTCTGTAGGCGCCCACGCCGAAAAATCGGCATGCCTCCTGGCAGCACAGATAGGCTCGGCTCGCTTTGAAGGTGTGCATGGCCACGCCGGTTTCAGTTTCCAAGACGGTCAGCGTCCAGGCGCGCCCTTCCTGGCGGATTTCCACGGTATCCTGGGCTGGGCTGTAGGCCCGAATGTAGCCGCGCTCGATACGCTTGAAGTTCACTGCTCGATCTCCGGTACAAAAGAAAAAGGTGGCACTAGGCCCCTCCCCTGTTTAGCGTCTGCATCTGGAAGCGTTCTCCGGTTGGCTCGAACAAGCGCTCGAATACCGCCGTTTTTATCGTGCCAGCAGCCCGCGCCGCAATCATCGGCATCGGATCAAGGCACCATGAAACGGTCCCGTCAGTCCAGTCCGCGCAGTGGACTCTAAAGCCATCGCTCTTGCGACGGTAATAGACGGGTCGGTATATGAAATCGACGCCAGGGACCGGATGTCTCATCGTAGTCATGCCCCTTCCCTCCACCTGTGGAACAAGGAGAGGATCGTGTGCGAGAGTGATCGAAGTCGTGCTGAAATGGAGCGCTGGCGGTCCCACTCAGTGGCCTCTTCGTCACGCTCCTTTATCAAGCGTTTGATATCGTCAGCACTGTCGCCGGGGTGCCAATCATCAGGGCCGTACCAAGGCTGTGGTCGGCTACTCATTGGTTTCACGCCCCTTCTTCCTGATCGCTGCTTCCAGGGCCTCGACCGCTTTTTCAAAGGTCTCTGCTGATTTCCAGCCATTGGCCTCGGCTAGCTGGTAGAAGCGCTCCACCATTTGCGGCGTAGTTTTGACGCTCAGAACTTGGTTTCGCCCGGTACGGTAGACCATCGGTCTACGCTTAGTCTCCGGTTGGCTTTCCGAAGACCTACTGTCAGTCTCCGGTTTACTTTCTGTTGCCAGGGCATCTCCCCGGCTGAACTTGCTCCCAGCCGTCGCCCGGTCAATGTCCTGGGGCGTCGGAAGGTCTCCGGCGGGCTGGGGCTTAGGCCGGAACGAGGATAGGTCCGGAGTAGCGAACACGCTGGTCCGGGCGGGCTCTGGCTTTTTACCGTTCATGTCAGGCCCCTTCCCTGCCCTTCAGCATCTCGACGACCTCGGAGACGTACGAGCGCGCATTCTGAATGGACGCATCGATGGCTTTGCTACGCCCGAGTCCTGTCAAAGAGCCGCCGATCGAGAACAGCGAGCGGTACGCTTCTCGATCATGAAGCGCCGTGCTGAAGACAGGGACGCCGTTCTGAACAAACTCGGCCTCGATGCTTTTCAGCGTGCCGCCGCGCACAGCGGGGCTCGTACGAGTGAAGAGGATTGCCGCCGGAATGGAGATGCGGAACGCCCGCTCCTGCTGTTTGATCTCTTGCAGCGCGGCGACGGCCTCCACGGCGTCGAGGGCTGACCCTTGCGTGGGGATGATGACGAGGTCGGCCCGGCTCATGGCGTACGTCACGATGCGCGACGCAGTGCCCTCCAAGTCGACTAGAACGAAGGGGGTCTGTGACGCCTCCTCTTCGATGATGCCGACGATGTTACGCTCTGTTGCGTCGCCGACGACCTTCACGGCGTCAGGCTTGTTGGGAAGCGCTGCCCAGCGAACAACGTGTTTGTTAGGGTCGGCGTCTAATACGGTGACGCTCGTTCCCATGGCCGCGAGTTCCGTCGCTAGAATGACGGCAGCAGTCGTTTTTCCGGCGCCGCCCTTCGGGGAGGCAAACACGATAGTTGGCATAGTTCCATCCTTTTCAACTGTCTCGTCTGATAGACGGTTTACAGAAGACTAGCGGAAGGTCAACAGAAGATTGACAGAAAATCAACCGTAGACTTACGGACGACTGACTGAAGACCTACGGTAGACCTACAGTCGACTAACTGAAGGTCAACCGGAAACTGACAGAAGACCTACTAATAGTAGACTGTCGGCCTTCCGTCAGTTGGTTCCGGTGGCAGTGAAGCCTGAACTGATCTGGCCGAGCAGTGCCTGAATATTCGAGCTTGGCCCGAAGAACTGAACTCCGGTCCTCGTATTGTCGACGGCATAATAGGACGGCTGCGAGGCGTCGCGGACGAGCTTGCCTGATAGCGCCGCTTGCAGGAGGGCCGGGCTCTCATAGACAGCGGTCGGCAGGCCGCGCGTCAGCGTCAGGACTGTCGTGGAGTCCCCGCCGAAATCGTAGTTGTGCTGCACGCCCTGGATATAGAAGTCCCACGTCTGCCCAGCCTTCTCAGGTGTAAAGCGGAACCTGAAGCCCGGTAGGATGTCGGGCCGCAGGGGCATAGTTACGGTCGTGCTCGCCATAATCGCCAGCGGGCCGTACGTGCTGACAATGCGGGCGGCCAGCGTCGGCGCCAGCTGGCTAAAGTCGGTGTTCGCGTTCTGCGCGTTCTGCCCGGTCGAGTCGCCTATCCATAGCGTCGGTAGGATCGCCGGCCGGTAGCCGTACTCGTTGATCGAGGTGACATCGAGCGCCGAGTTCGCGGTGAACAGGTACGAGTTGATGAGGCTGTTCGAGGAGCCGAATAGCGTCCCGAACATCGTTGGATTCGCAGCGAAATAGTTCGCGGTCTCGCCTATGCCGAACGAGAGGGCAGTCTGGCGCGGCGACATCTCGATCGGTGTGTAGATCGTGAGCGCGTTCCAGGCTGTCGAGTTGACGCCGGTAATGGTCGTGCCGCTCACGGTCAGGACAGGCGTCGGGTTGACGCGGGCAACCGCCATCGGGCCGGAGCCGGGCGCCGTCTGTAAGGTCCGCATCAGGAACTCGTAGCCGCCAGTCTGCGGCCCGTACGAGCCGCCGGGCGCGGTCGTCACGAAAAACTCATACCAAGGGGAGGGGAAAATGTTCTCGAATTTTCCCATCCAGTTACCCTCGGTCGTCACGTAGTCGGAGTCGAACTGGATATAGGCATCGGTGTACTCGGCGAACGAATAGCCAATCGTGCTTCCGAGCTTCATTTTCTGCCCGTTGCCGTAGACGATATTGACGTTTTGCAGGAGCCCGTTGGTGCCGAACATGACGCCCGTGAAAAAGTTCGTCCCGATCTGCTGCGGCGTGCCCGACAGATAGCCGCTCTGGAGGTACGTGATCGATGCCGCCGGGCCGAGACCTATGCTCTCGCCGATTACACTACCGGCCGTCTGCCCGAGGAAGCCTAGCGTGAAATAGTTGAACGTGGTGAAGAAGTAGCTGAAATCGGTCCCCTGGACGACGGTCTGACGCACGACGCGATCGGCCTGCCACACCTCCACCTCGTCGATCTGCGTCACGAGCCCGGCCATCACAATGTCGCTGTTAGTCAGGCGCTGCATACCAATCAGAACAAGCGACATCGGCTTGAAGACCTGCGCCCACGTCGGCAGCAGGTTTGGCCCATTCGGGCCGCCCGGCGGGAGAGTGATCTGGAACGTGCCGCTGTTCGGGTCCGAGATATCCTTCGCTGTCGTCGCGGAGACGATCTGCGCGCCGCTGAAACTGAAGAACGCCGGATTCGATGCGATGTTCGAGTAGATTTCGACGGTGCAGCGCGGCATCGCCGTAAACAGACTGCCGCTCATACCTTAAAGCCCATGAACGTTGCGGAGTGGGGAGTTCCATTGCCCCTGGTCGCAATAGGCTGCGATAGCCACTTTCCGAGGGACTTCATGGCCGTCGAGAACTCGTCGACTGCGGTGCTGAAGGTACTCACGGCCCCGTTGAACTCGTAGAACGAGTCCTCCGAGCCCTGGATGCCGGAGTACCCAGCGCGGCTCTGCGCGTTTAGGATTTTCTGCTGGTCGGCCGATACGGGCACGACCTGATTGGCGCCGCCGGGCATATTACCGAAGATCGTCTGCGCGTACTGGCCGCTCGTGTCGCCGCCATAGGTGTTTAGCGCCCGGCTGAGATTTCCGCCGTACCTGTCCAGCAGCGCGCGATCGTAGCGTGCAGCGGCGTTGATCGAGTCCGTGTTGTTGTTGATATTGCCGCCACCGTACTGCTTCCATGTCGAGGGGAGGAACTGCATCTCGCCGCGCGCGCCAGACGCAGCGTTGTAGTTGTTCTTCCCGAACGCGGACTCGGTCTTTGCCTGAGACGCCAGGACGACAGGGTTGACGTTGTTCTTCTTCCCAGCGGCTAAGAACGTCGCGATTTGGCTTGCCGGAACGCCCATCTGGCGCATCTGTGCGGTGTATTGGTCGTCCTGATTCGCCATATAGCCGCTTTGAGCTTGCTGACCGCCGCGATAGTCGTAGACGGCGCCGAGCGTCGTCCCAGTCTGCGAGGCTACGAATGACTGAACTTCGGCGCCGCGCAGGCCCAGCGTGTTCGTCGCGAAGTTCGTCATCATGTTAATTGAGGCGTCGGGGCTGGCCGCCATGATGTTGCCGAGCAGCTGCGCTTTGATCGCCGGAGGTGCCGAAAGCATCTGCTGGATTTCCATTTGTCCAGCCGGCGAGTGCGATAGCTGCTGATACGCGTCCGGGCCGATGACGTTCGCAAGGTCAGAGGCATTGCGAATGCGCCCGGCGGCCTGCATCATCATAGCCGCGCGTGCCGGCGAGCCGAACACGTTGTTCATGGCGCTCGTCGTGCCACCGGCAAGTGCCGCAGCTGACGCGCCCGTGCGGCCGGACGCGGTGCCCGAATAAGTGAACTGCTTGACGAAGTCGCTCTCTGTGTTGGCGTTCGCGCCGAGCGCGCCGCCTTGGATTGCGGTCGATAGCGACGACGTCATGGACTGAATCAGAGTCGATTTATCGATGCCGAGACGCATCGCGTCACTCAAAAGATTCGTCAGGTTCTGAGTGTTGTACGCCAGATTACCGCCCGCGCCGCTGCTGCGCATGAATCCGAGCGTCGACATCAACTGGCCCTGGCTCACGTTGCCGAGCGTTGGGTTCAGCTGCGTGGCCTGGAGTTGAACGGCCGTACTCAAAAAGTCGTTCTGGCTCTGCGGCGTGATCCCGTACTGCTGCACGAGGCGCACGGCCGACTGAGGGTCGAGGCCGACTTGGCTGAACGCGCTACGAACGCCCCGGTTGAAGTGGCTTCCGGATGGATTCGTGAATGAGTCCATCATCGCATCGCCGTTCCAGCCGCCCGCGCGCGAGAGGGCGTACATGCCCGTCGCCGTGTTCCGGTAGTCGGATGTTGCGCCCATGAAGCCGCTGTTCAGGCCGGCGCTAAGCTGCGGCAGGAACGCCACCGTGGAGGCGACGGCCAAGCCGGCAGTGACCGGGTTGTCGAGCATCATACCGGCAAGGCCGCCGATCTCGCCCAGCGCGCCCATGCCGGCAAAGCGCCCAGCATGGTTCAGGAAGCGCGCGGCGCCGCCACGAATGCCGTTGGTGATGCGGGACCGCCGCCGATCGTACATGCGGTTTTCGTGGTCTGCATTCTGCCGCATGTAGCGGTACATGGCCGCGTCTTGGGAACTCTGCGCCCTGGCGCGATCCCTGACCCCACGATCGAAGGCCCGGTTATCCTCGTGCGCGTCCCGCCAAGTGTTTGCCCACGCCCTGGCATCGTCCCGCTGTTGCTGCTTCTGCTGCGCTTTGTCGGCGACGGCCTGACGCTTCTGATCTGCGGCGGAATCCCTGGCGGTCTGGCGCTCGTGCGCCGCGATCGACGAGGTCTCGCCCCGGCCACCAGCCGGGCGGAACATGCCGCGCTGGCGCTGAAATGGCTCCAGCTGCGAGAAATATTCGTCCAGGCTCTGCGCTGGCCGCTGACGCACCGCGCTTGCAGCATCGAACGCTGGGCTGGATGGCCCGCGCACACCGCCTAGCGTGCCCAGCAGGTTCGGCGGGTTGGCGCTCTGCTGCGCGAAGTATTCATCCAGGCTCTGCGGCGCCCGGCGGAAAGAGATAATCCGGCTCGATGCGCCCGCGACTGCAGGCCGGAACGAGCCCTGTCCACCTCTCGCAAGCGCGGAAGCGTCGAGCCTCTGCTGGAACGCGCTTGGTGCGCCGCTCATCAGCTGCTGGCGCATGGCGGCAGACGGCGCGCTGCTGTTCCCGTTCAGCATGCCCTCGACAGACAGGCGCGCTAAAACTTGGTCGGGCGAATTGGACGAGCGGCGCGAGCCGGTGCCAGCGCTGGCCGTTGCGGAGACGCTTTCCAGCGTGCGCATATTTGCGGCCATGGCACGCTGCCGCGCAACCGCGCCTTCGACGTGCCGATCGGCGAGGGGAGGGGCGTAGCCGGAATCCGACGTCCTGATCGGACTACCTACGCCGGATGAACGACCGCTCGACAAGGCGCCGGTAGCGCTGCCTAGCGCGGCGGTAAAGCGCTCCAGAGCCTGTGCAGCGCTGCGCGCCGCCGTGCCGAGCGTGCGGACGCTATCGGAAGCGGAGTTCGACGAGGAGCCGGCCGCAGAGGCGTCTACGCCCGCGCGGCCTGCTGCCTGATTGAAGCCGTTGCCGCCCGCCGCAGCGCTACTTGGCTTTGTGGAGATCGTTACTTTGGGCATCAGCCGGCGGTCCTTTGATTACGCCAAGGCGCGGCCTGGAGGACGCAAGCCGCCTCCGCCACTCGATCGCTTTGGTGTTGAGCATCGGCATAATGTACTCGGTGAGCGCGTTTCCGCGCAGAACACGGGTCCATGCCGCGCTGATCTCAGACTGAGGTGACTTGCTGTCCTTACGCGTGAAGGAAAACTCTTTCGGGTGATCCTGCGCGTACATCTCCAAAATGAAGTCCAGCTGCGCCTCGTTCAGCGCGAGCAGTTCGTCGCGAAAGGGGTTATGGTGCCCCTGGATGACTGCTACGCGCCAAAGTTTTTCACCGAGGCGTGTTCCAGTTGGCAGTCCGTTCCGCGCGAAATCGGGCGAGTTCCGCGTCAAGCTGGATACCGACCATCAGGACGGTGTCGAGCTTGTCCACAGGAAACTTGGTGTGATCGACAGCGGGCTTGCCGTCCTGGCCCGCCGTGTACGGCCACTTGACGCCGGCAGAAACGAGGAGGGTTTCGAAGGCAGCGCAGGACCACGCGAGCATCAGCGTCTCTTGATCGATGCCGACCAGATCGCCTGACCCGGTCGGGTCATACCGGCGTCGGACGGCTTTCGCCGCCATGCCGAGCCGGATGTTCTCGGCCACGCCCGGAATCGTGAACTCGTATTTGATGGCCGGGTTCGCCGGGTCGTCAATCTCGACGGTGCTTTTCAGGACGCTTTCCGCCGGGGCTGCTGTATCTGCCAATGTCTGCGACTTTCGATTGAGGGGTAGGGAAGGGCGGCGGGACGTTAAATCTCCGTCCCGCCGTCAGCGGCAATGCCGCTAATCATTAGACGCCGCCGATCGCGCCGGCCGCCGATGCAGCAGCCGTGGAGACGGTGATCGCCGAGTTCGAGTTGAGGACGCTGTTGCCGTTGGCATCGAGCACGTCCATCGCCAGGAACGGGATGTCCTGCGTCACCGGCTGGTTCGCGGCGATCGTCTCGGCATAGCTCTGCGCGACGCATCCAACATACGTGAAGATCGGCTGGTTCGTCTGCCCGTCGACGACGTGCAGATCGAATTGGTTATTGCCGAGCAGGTACGCGATGTTGTTCCCGCCGGCCAGCGCCGTCATGCCGGCCTGAGTGAGCGCGAACGCACTCAGGGTAATCGACGGGCTGATCCGCAGCTGCTGGATTTCTTGCGGTAGCGCATTGCCGACGCCGTACAGCCCTTCAGTGCCAAAAGAGAACTGATGCGAAGCGGTCTGCGCGAATGCCATGACCTGATCGCCCACGAGGACAGCGACTTGGTTCGCGTTCCTCGCTTTGTAGTTAAGGGTCGTCTGAGAAAAACCGGGCATCTTGTCCTCTTAGTTCGACGACAGCGTGGTCGTGGCGGAGTAGGTCTGAACAGGAACGAAGATCGTGATGAACCGATTCTGACCAACGATAGTGACATTGACGCTAATGGCAGCGGTCTGATTGGCGCCCGTGTAGACCAGTTGAAGCGACGTGGCGTCCCAGGAGGCCAGGACCGCGTTGTTCGTGTTGGCGCTCGTCTGCACCAGCCCGTTCAGCGCCTTCTTGGCCGCGTTCAGGATTTTCACCTCATCGAGCGGCGCGGCGATCGTGCCAACGTATGGCTGTGCTGCGCTGACCAGCGTGTAGGCAACCCAGTAACGGCACGCGATCTGCTGCGTGAACACGTTCAGCGGGTCGGCGTCGGCCTGCCAAGTCGTGTAGTCGCTGATGATGCGCGGGATGTTCGTGCTGTCAGGCATGACAGGCATGACGCCGCCCTGCTGGAGCGTGTCGAGATCGGTGTCAGAGATCGCGACCTCGACGTCGACGGCCTGAAGCTGCTGGTTCGTGAGCGGCTGCGCGACGTTATTACCGCAGGCAATGGCGGCAGCAGCCGCGCCGGCCATATAGCCGCCGTACATGGTGGTGACGCCGGTCGTCGGGTTGGTGACACTGATGCCCGGATACGCGTAGCAGACCGACTTGTTGTTGATCGCCTGTGCCTCGGAGACGGCGCCCGACACGGTCTCACCCAGCGGGGAGCCCGTGAAGAACCGGCGCCACCGGCCCATGACCGTCGAGGATGCTTGTGTGGTGTTCTCGGACGCAAGGGCAATGACATCGGTGTCGTCGGTGTCCAGCACGAGAACCCAGCCCGGCACCATCAGCGAGGCGTTCAGGCAGTTCGCATAGTCCTGCGTGGTCGGCGGTACGCTGACGGCACCGCTGAAGTGCTGGCTCGTGACTGTCTCGAATACGATGCCGCCGACAGCCGGATAATGCGTGTTACCGCGAACCGCCGTCACGAGATCAGATGCATACTGGTTTGCCCAGTACACCGGCCCGTTCCACGACGCAGTCAGAGTCACGTACTGGACTGCACCAGCGACAGGTGCCGGAAGCATGTAGCTGCCGATATCGAAGTCAGCCAACGGCACTGTGCCGTCGCCGATGATATTTCCGGTGAAGTCGAGCGAGCCGATCAGATACTCGTAAAGCTCGCTGGCAGTCGTGTATCCGGAAGGACCGATCTGGAGAGTCGCAACAGTCGCGCCAGCATCAGTCAGGATGATCTCGGTCGGCGCGCCGGTCATCTCCGGGTCAGCGAACTCGATCATGCCGTAGGTGCCCATGCCGATGTAGCCGGCCTGGAGCGGAACGCCGACGTTGTCCTGCGATTCGATTTCGCCGGAGTAGCCGTCGTACAGCGTGATATTGATGCCGGCGCCGTTATAGACAGGCGTTGCACTCAGCTGAAGTTGGTTCGAGGGCGAGCCGTAGTTGACGCTCGTAAAGACGGTGTTCGAGATCATGCCCGACGCGATCAGCCCGGTCATGGACTGTGTGTTTTCAGACGCGTTGAAATACGTGATCTGCTGCGCACCGTTCAGAGCCGGCGACGGGTCGTCGAGCACAGGCGCGAACATGCCGCACGGGCCGCCGCGCAGGAATGCTTGCCATGCCGCGACGGAGTCAAAGGTGTAGGGCGTGGCCGGCTTACCGCCGTATCCGTAGCCAATGAAGACCAGGGGCGGAACCGGAAGTGCGGGATTCGGGTTTACGCCGGTCGGCTGATCGGCCTCATACGCGCCCGGTTTCGACAGGGTCGCGCCCTGGAACGAGATATTCATGTTGGGCATTGGAAATTACCTCGCGCGGGTGCGGACGCGGATGACGCGGCTGGTTTTGGGGCGAGCAACGGTCTTGCCTCGGTAGGTGTCCACGAGGGACTTCCAGGCCGCGACCGTGCGGACCTCATTGATGTGGTTCTTCCTGACAATCGCGGCGTACACGGAGTCAGGAGAGCCGGACAAAGACGCGGCAAACCGAACTGCCGTGACACGGGTCGCGGGATCAATGGTCGCCGGAATCGGCAGATGCGGAGCGGGCTTCATGGGCAACTATATACGGGACGAAAAATCTATCCCGCAGAGCACTCACGCAGAAGAAAGCGGAACCTGAACTTCGATCGCTGCACTTGGATTGGCGTCAGGCATGACGTCAAAGGTGATCGTCTCGATTGTGCCGTAGTTAACCGCGATTCCGGTGTTCATGTTGCCTTCAAAGACGAACATGATGTCGGCGAGATAGAAGCCCGGAGTATCGTCGGCCTGTGCGACAGTCTGCGATTCTGCCTGCCACCGATGCCGGATGTTTCGGCCGAGCGGCGCGAATAGATCGATCGCCAGTGTCTGGAAAACGCCGATCAGGAAGTCGCGGATGAAATCGCGCTCCGGCGAGTTGCGGGCCATGATGTTCATTCGCCACACGCGCCGGCCATAGCCTGCGACCGTGACCATGCCATCGTTGTCCGGGTCGAGCACGTCCTGGCCGATCGGCACGTCTGTCTGCTGGAGCAGTTCTTCGTTCACCATCACGAAGGGTAGGGGCGGAAAGCCAACGATTGGCATCGTCGACTGGACTTCAGGCTTCTGCATGCCGGCAGGCATTTTTAGCGACTGAAATGCGCCCTGGAGCACGCGGATAACGGTGTCATTCATGCCGTCCGGTATGATCGACAGCAGCTGGCCTACCGTGACGGTTTCCGTCGCCGCGTACGGTGCGCCGTCGATAACAGCCGACACGTTATAGGTGTATGCGCCCGGCGGGATCGGACCTGTGATCGTGTTTCCGTTCGCATCTAGGCCGTCGCCGAGATCGAGGAACAAGGGGTTTATCGGGTCGTCCGCGACGACGGTCACAGGGATGCCGCCGGTCGGCGTGCGCGTGATCGTGTACGTCCCTGACGGCGCGACGCCGGTCGACGGGTCGCGGAAGTCGAGGAAGCAGGAGCCCCCGATCATGAATGGATTAACGGTGAGATTTAAGCTCATGATGCCTGGAGCGCCATTGTCTTTGCGAGTTGAGCGAGATGTCGGGCCGGCGAGTAGGCGCGCATTGCAGGAAGCCACCAGCTGTCAGGCCGGGCATTCACGCTTAGGAACGCGCCGCCGGTATCCTGATATTCCCGCGCCTCTGCCCACATCTGCGGGCCTAGCCCCTTCGGCTGGCCGTACGAGCCCCGGTGCATGGGATACCATCCGGGCTTAAATTTGGTCTTCAAGTCGAAGCGTCCGTGGCCTTTTTCGATAATGCCGCCTTCTGGCGCGATCTCCTCATCAGCGAGGATCGAGTACGCGTAGGCGCTCTCCTTCACGAGCTTGATCGATGCGGCATATTTCCCGGTCGGATGCGCAAGCGAGCGCCCGCCCAGTGTCCGCTCGCCAAGTGCGAACTGGAGCCACATTTTGTAGATTTCGCCCGCGATCTGGCCGATTTGCTCCGGCGGCAGGCTCGTCTTGACTTCGTAGTAAACGCCGGACTGGGTCATAGCTTCCCGACCGTCGCGCGCGGCAGCTGCGGCGCCGACATCGGGGCGCCTGGTTTCGTGTCATCCGCATGCTCGAACCGGGCGCGCAGCCAAATGTCGATCTGGCGCGCCTGGAAGCGGCGAGGGAGGCTCTGCCCTTGCGCCATGCCGAAGGGACGGACGTGCGGCTGGCCGCCGGGCTTGCGGTTGATGAGGTAGACGGGGGACGCGGTGAACTCGACCACGTATGGCGTGCCCTGCGGCAAATTCGTCAAAACCTGATTTTCGTAGACCGTGTACGAGGTAATGCCGGAGACTTCGTACGTCTGCGAGTTCCAGACTGTGACCGCGCCACCGGATGCAATGGACAGGTTCTCGAAAAAGGGAACGACTTCGCGCACGCCCGCGATCAGCACTGCGTTGTAGCGAGCGGTCGCGTCCACCTCGATAAATTGGTCGTCGACGGACGCCTCTGCCCAGGCGATCGGATTCACGGACTCTGCGAGCGTGATGCTCGGCGAGCCGGTCAGTTCCTGGCCCCAGGTCGCGTCGAGCCGCGCGCCGGGCTCGTCCGGAGAACGGTTCATATTCATAAGTGTCAACAAAACCGGGAAGGGATCACTCGGCGCGTCCCAGTAGACGCCCGTGCCGTGGCATGTCCTGCAATTCGGTTTAGCGGTCCCGGTGACGCCGGGAATGCCGCTCATGCCGCCGCCGGTCGCCGTGCAGGGGCACGCGTGCGACTTCCGCCAAACGACATTCACGCTGTTGGCGGTGATGAGGTTGTCGAAGTTCTGCTGAAACAGGCCGTACGCGGCCTGCGGGGTAGGGGCGGGCATAAGGCAGTTCTAACGCCTGCGCCGCCCCGGCTGTCAGACCACGCTATTCGGTCAGGTCATTCTCGGCAGCGTGACGCCAAGCTGGCCCATGTATTTCCCGGCCTTGTCGGCATAGGAGGTTTCGCACGGTGCATGGCCCTTGAGGAACAGGAACTGGCAGATGCCCTCGCCAGCATATATTTTTGCCGGCAGCGGCGTGGTATTGGAAATCTCGATCGTCACTTGGCCTTCCCATTCCGGCTCCAGCGGCGTGACATTCACGATGATGCCGCAGCGCGCGTAGGTCGACTTGCCCATGCAGACGACGAGCACATCGCGCGGGATGCGGAAATACTCGACGGTGTGCGTGAGGGCGAAGCTGTTCGGCGGGATGATGCAGACCGGGCCTGTGCGGTCGACGAAGCCCGCCGGGTCAAACGACTTTGGGTCGACGATGGCACTGTCGACATTGGTAAAGACCTTGAACTGGTCGGAGCACCGGGCATCGTAGCCGTAGGACGATAGGCCGTAGGAGATCACGCCGTCGCGCTTCTGCGTCTCGACGAACGGTGCAATCATCCCTGATCTGAGGGCATGCTTGCGAATCCAACGGTCTGACATCACTGGCATGGGCCTAAGTCTCCTGTGTTTTGGCGGGAGACGTAGACTCGCTGTCAGCGACAATGTCAATGCCGTTGTTTTGACAGATGCGCGAGCACGTGCGATAAAGGTGCCACGCCAGCTTATCCGTCAGGGCGCAAACAAGACGCGAGGCTCCCGAGACCGCAAGGCGTAGGGACAGATTCCATCCGGCTGTAGGATGGGGAGCGCTGTCAACTGCTGTAGCGCGGAGCGGGTGCAAGCCCCGGCCTTCCCGGCGCTATCCTTACAAGCCGATAAACGAAGGCCCCGACACTTTATTTCTCGCGGTGGATAGCAGTTCGTCGCGCTGACGCGTGAACATTTCAATCAGCCCCGAGTAGGCACCGTTCGGGTTGTAGCTTAGACGCTGCTGCAAGCCGTCAACCGTCGTCTGGCTGTCTTTCACGCCAAAGTTTACGCTGCCCTGGAGGATTGCAAGCGCCCGAATGGCGACGGTCGCCAGGACGAGGTTCAACATGAACGCGTACTTCATGTTGTAATCGCTAGGAGTCAAACCTGCACAATATTGAAGCCAGATTCCGCCAGGAACAGATTGCGCGAAGCCCTGGAAAGTAAGTTGCAAGGCAAACAAAGGCAACATTTGAATGTTCGTAGACGGAACGAGGCGGATCAAACCAAAATCCTGATCTTCAACAAACCACGAAGCATCGACGCGAAAATAGTCGTTCAGAAGTGGATAGATGTACGCCCAGTTTTTGACTGCGGTCGGATCATTCGGATGCGAGCCCCGAATGGGCCGGTAGCGCAGCTGCTGGTACATCCATCCGCTGTCCTGCGCACGACTGAAATCGAAATCGTACGGCTGGTCATCGAGGTCATAATCGATGCCCATCTGCTGAATCTGGCCGTTCGTCGTCGACAGGCCGGTATTCATGGTCGCCTGCGGCGTCTTGGTTGGCGGAGCGGCAACCCATGTCTGCGTCAGCAGGAGGTTCGTCTGCTGCTCGATGTCATCCTCCGCCCAGCGAATCCACGAGATGACTGTGGCATCCGGAATCGGAATCGGCGCACCGCCGTTGGGCGGGTAGATGACCAGGGGCACGCCGAGGAAGTTGGCGACGTCGGCCGGCAGCAGGCCGGTCTTCGTCGGCGCGCCGTTCGCATAGGAGGTGACGGTCGGCCAGTTGGTCGACGTGTCCCATGTCCACAGCGCCCGCGTGACGGTCGGGGCCGGGAGGCCGTTCTGGTCGATCCCGTTGGAGTTGATGGAATCAGCCACGCTTAGCGGCCCCGGCTATTCCGGCCGCGAGGGCGCCGGGAGAAGCCGGACTCAGCCTCGGTGGCCTTCGGTGCTTCGGGCTCCTCGACAGGGATAGGGGCTTCATCTGCGGGCGGCTCAACGGGCACCTCGGCGGGCGCCTCGACGGGCACCTCCACGGGTGCCACGACGGGGATTCCATCGGCGTCCGCCGAGTTCACCACGGCGTCGTCCACAGGCTCGATCACGCGCACTTGCGTCGCCTCGATCTTCACAGCGACGTGCTTCCGCAGGAGCGCCATCTGGTCGGGCGTAACACGGTCGGCGATGTAGTCGCGTCCGCGATAGGCAAAGCCGACGCCGTCAAGCACGCCGCACGTCAGCCGGCGCGAGCGCCAGCGCAGATAGAGGGTCGAGGTTGGCTTGATCGTGGCGACGAAATACACGGCGTTTGCTCCTAGCAAAGCGGAGGGAGTGATCGACGTTTATATGCCGGGTCGTCGATTGGCCTCAGAGCTACGGGTATTGACAATGACGTTAACGGCGTCCTATCGGCATATGACTTTACAAAGAAAGGTTGCGATTTTGACAATCCGTATTGAGTCAAGTGACGGGCAGGAGATTCCGTTCTCCGCCATGACGTTTTCTGGCGGCGAGCGGCACGTCCAGCTGTTGAAGGAAGACGACTTCGTGTCCCCGCCCAGCTTCGTTATGCGGGCTCTCCTGCACTCGAACGACGATATCTTTGATCTGCTTCTCCTGCGCAACGCGCTATCGAAGCGGTTCCCTGGCGCCCCGGTCGACGTCGAGATTCCGTATATGCCGTACGGCCGTCAGGACCGCGTCGCCGCGCCGGGGCAGGCGTTCTCGCTTAACGTAATGTCGGACATCCTGAAGACGGCCGACTTCCGCCACATGACGACCTGGGATTGCCACTCCTGGCGGACGCTGGCGCTGACCAAGGCGCGCAATATCGAGCCGCAGGAGATTATCCGGCGGTGCCCGGAGCTTGTGGCGCTGATCGAGGGCGAGGAATCCGTCCTCGTTAGCCCGGATGCCGGCGCTGCTTTGCGCACCAGGGCAGTATCTGATGCGTTCGGATGCAAGCGCTTCGTGCGCTGCGAGAAGCACCGCAATCCGTCCACCGGCCAGATCACTCACACATCGATCGAGGAATGCGACCTGACCGGGAAGACCGCGATCATCGTCGACGATATTTGCGACGGCGGATTCACGTTTTTAGAGGTCGCGAAACTGCTGAAGGGCAGGGGCGCCGAGCGTGTCATCCTCTACGTGACACACGGCATTTTCTCGCGCGGCCTGAAAGTATTCACGGGCCTCGTCGACCGCGTATTCGCGAGCACGAGCTTTTGGCCGCTCGACCCGGCCGTGACCTCGATCGACTTCAAATACGACTTCAAAGGAGAGCTTCCGCTATGAGAATCCGCCCCGCGCACGCGATCGACTTCTATAAGGCCGACCATCGCCGCCAGTATCCCGCCGGCACCGAGTTCGTGTACTCAAACCTGACGCCCCGGTCATGCCGGCTCGCCCCTGTCCTCGATACCCACGATGGAAAGGTCGTCGTCCTCGGCCTGCAAGGGATTCTGAAGGACTTCTTCATTGAGACGTGGAACGAGAATTTTTTCCTCAAGTCGCGCCATATCGTCGTCACCGAGTACAAGCAGCTAGTCGATGATGCTCTCGGCGTCGACGCGGTTCCAGTGGAGCATATCGGAGCGCTGCATGATCTTGGGTACTTGCCCCTGCTCATCAAAGCGCTTCCCGAGGGCTCGCGGATCAAGACGAAGATTCCGTTCCTGACGATCCGGAACACCCATCCAGACTTCTTCTGGCTGGTGAACTACGTCGAGACCGTCCTGAGTTCTGAAGGGTGGAAGACGCCGACAGCGGCGACGATCGCCTACGAGTTCAACCGCATGCTCCGCGCGTTCGCCAAGCTGACCGGCGCCGATCCTGCCTTTGTTCCGGTGCAGGGCCATGACTTCTCGTTCCGAGGGATGTCTGGCCTGCACGATGCGGCGCGGACTGGCCTGGGCCATCTGTCGAGCTTCATCGGCACGGACACCGCGCCCGCGATCGACTATGCCCGCGACTATTACGCCGCAGAGGGCGTGATCGGCATCTCAGTTCCTGCGACCGAGCACAGTGTCATGTGCATGGGCACGAAGGAGGGCGAGATCGAGACATTCCGCCGGCTGATCTGCGACCTGTACCCGGCTGGCATCGTCAGCATCGTGTCGGACACATGGGATTTCTGGAAGGTCGTTACCGAGTACACGGTGCATCTGAAGGACGAGATTTTGGCCCGGAAGCCGAACGCCCTCGGTCTGGCGAAAGTTGTTCTACGCCCCGACAGCGGCGACCCGGTCAAAATCATCTGCGGTGATCCGGATGCGCCGGCCGGGAGCCCGCAGCGCAAAGGCGCCGTCGAGTGCCTTTGGGACGTCTTTGGTGGCACCACGACCGACCAGGGCTATCAGGTTCTGCATGAGCGTATCGGGCTGATCTACGGTGACTCCATCACGCTTCAGCGGGCGTACGCCATCCTTGTCGGTCTGGCGGCGAAGGGGTTCGCTTCGTCGAACATCGTATTCGGCATCGGCAGCTTCACTTACCAGATGATCAGCCGCGACTCCTTTGGCACAGCGATGAAGGCGACCTGGGGCGTCGTCAACGGCGAGAAGCGCGCGATCTTCAAAGACCCGATCACGGATGACGGGCAGAAGAAGTCGGCGAAGGGCCTGCTGCGCGTGGAGAAGGTCGGCGGTGATTTCGTCCTGCACGATGATCAGCCCGTGTGGCAGGAGGAGCGCGGCGAACTCCGAACTGTGTTCAAGGATAGCCGCATGGTCGGCCCGGAGGAGACGCTGGACGGCATCAGAGACAGGATCGCCGCATCGCTTGCAGAGGATGACTTCAAGGACATCCTCGATAAAGCGCTCGGAGACATCGTTCGGACGCTGACTGTTCTTTAACAAAAAAGCCCCGGAGTGATCCGGGGCTTTTCTTCGTCAAGGGCATTGCCCTTAGTTGTTTGCCGAGAGCGGGTTGAAGCTCGGGTTGTCGGCCACGTAGCCCTGGATCATGGCGTGGAAGCGCGGGATACGGACGCGCGGGGCGCCGATCATCGCAACTGCCCAAGGCATATACAGGTTCTGCGCGAAGAGTTCGATCTTCGTCAGCGGCAGCAGGTAGCGGAAATCGAGCGCGTTGTCCTCGTCGGACAAGTCGAGCAAGAAGATGTTCTCGCTGCCGGGGATGTACGTGTTGAAGTCGGTGAACGTCACCGCGTACGAACCATTCGCCAGCACGGTCCCGATGTACCGGAACGAGTACGGGGTATTGGCGGCGCCGGTCTTGGCGTACCCATTGCCCGAGCGATACACGCGGTAGGCGTAGGCCGTGTTGTCGGTGGGCGGGGTGATGGTCAGCTGCACGGCGCCATCGACGGCGATCGTGGTCACGGGCGCGGTGTAGGACAGAACGGACTCGTTCATGTACTCATCGCAAGACGCCACGGCGTAGACGTACGACGGGGTGGTGGTGTAGGCGGTGGTCCAGGCGCTGCCGGAGGCGCCTGCCAGGACGGCCGCAGTCACCGTGTAAGGCGGCGTCGGGTCCGTCATGGTGGCATTGTTGGTGCCATTGCCGTTAAGGATCGCCTGCGCAGGCATGTCACGGGCGCTGATGAACAGATCGAGGACGAACTGGATCAGGCCGAACCGGGTCTGCATGCCCTGGAGATCGCCGTTCACGGTGATGCCGCGCCGATCAGCGCTGCCGCGACCGATGTCGATCGAGACGATGTTGTTCAGGTTGGTGGTCACAAGGCTCTGGAGCGAGGCGTTCGCGTCCGGAGTCATGAAGGCGTGGGTGATGCGACCGAAGTTGCCGTAGCTGGTGATCTGCGCGGCGGCTTCGTAGATCAGGTTGAACAGACCCTGCGCGGCCGACCAGCCTTGCGTGGCGCCGTAGGACGTGTACCATTCCTGATAGTTGAAGACGTTCTGCGTCGGGATCATCGAGGCCAGACCGGCGAACTGCATCGGGTACAGCGCCTGATTACCCCAGTACATCGCCCAGTCGACGGTCGACAGAATGGACAGTGCACTGTTCGTCGATTCCTGAACGGCGATGTCGACGAAGGAGTTCTGCGCCGCGAGGGCGGTCGTCATCGCGCGGCCATTGACCATGAGCGCGAGATTGACTTCCTTCAGCATGTAGTCGCCCGTGGTCGTCGACAGCGTGCCGCTCTGCACGTTGCCGAAGCCCTGGAAGGCCGTGCCCGGCAGGCCGGCGCCGAGGTTGTCGATATACGCCCAGTAGTCGGTGATCTGATTCGCACGGCTCTTGTTCAGCGCCTGATACAGCGTGAAGCTGTTCGGCCGCACGGTGGCGCGGGCCAGCTGGGTATCCAGCGACACGTAGCCGAGAGACTGACCGCCCGTTACGGTCGTCAGGTTCGTCATGCCGCCGACGTCGAGGACGGACTTGGCGATGGCGCCGGACTTGACCATGTCCTCGTGGTTCCACTGGCGCCCGTCAGGGCCGGTGCGCTGGTAGAAGCCCGGATTGGTGCGGAACGCCTTGGACATCGCGTTCGCTTGGTGCATGTGCATCTCGCCCTTCGCGAGCATTTCCTGCGCCCCGGCGCTGTGCGCACCGGGATTCAGAAGCTCGTGGAAGACGGACGCCATCTGGTCGCCGACCGGGGCGCGTGCCAGGACGCTCAGAGCCTGCGCCTGGGCCTTCGCCACCGCCATGCGCTGGACGTTCGCCGGAACGTAGGGATTATCGTGTGCGAATTGAGACATTGATTGAGCCTGTGTTCCTGTTTGTTACGCGAACGACTTCACGATTTCGCGGACGCGATCGGTGGTGACGCGCAGTTTTGCTTCCACGACGCCGTGCGGAACGATGCCGTCGCGGGCGCCCTTGGCGATGGTGATGAGGTCGAGAGCGGCAGCGCACTCGTTCTCGGTGATCTCGCCGCTATCGCGCTTGGCGAAAATGACGGCTTCCGGGTTCGCGGACTTCGCCACGGCCTCGGCCACGTTCGGGACCGACTTGGCGATGGACGCCAGCGGCTTGCTGCCCTGGAGGATGTCGATGATGTCGCTCATCTTGCCCTTCAGGATGTCATGACCGGCGACGGCGGCCTCGATCTTCGACAGCACATCCGGCGGAACGATCGACTTCGCGGTCTCCCCGGTGTTCTCCGGCTTGTCCTCTTCCGGGGTATCGTCGGCTTTTGCGACCTTGGACTTGGCGGCTTCGCCCTCGTCCTTGTCCTCGCAATCTTCCTTCATATCCTCGATGGACTTGGCGACGGCCTGAATGCCGGCATGGGCCGGCGCGAGGGCCAGCGCGGCGCCGATCAGGGTGCTCGCCTTCACCAGCGCTTCGGCGGCCTGGAAGCGGGCCATGTCAGCGGACTTGCCCATCTTGGCGGCCTGCATGGACTTGGCGGTTTCGAGCTTGGACTTGGCGGTGGCGACCAGGGGCTTCACTTCGGCCATGATCGGAGCGACAGACTTGGCGCAGCCGGGGAAGGTGTCCGGCTCCTCCATGGTGTCCTCGGTCTTGCCGACCTCTTTGTCCTTCTCCTCGTCATCCGCTTTCGCGAGACTGATGACGGCGGCCTTGATGACGTCCATCTCCGCGCGATGCAGGTTGAGCGACTTCGCGACGTTGCGGATGGTGGTGATCAGTTCGCCGAGTTTTTCGGCGTCCAACTGACTGCCCTTCTGCCGGGCGAAATCGGAATGCGCAGCGGCGCGCTCGGGCTCAACGCCCCCGGAGGCTTCCTGCGAGGGGCCGACGAGGATTTCGCCCCGGTTTTGGGTGCCGCTGGTGTCGGCCGACCACAAATCCTTGATCGCATCGGCCAACAGGCCATCGGATTCGGGAAGCTCGGACTTCACGGTGGCATCGCCCAGGATATCGGCAAAGTCCTGCGGCTTGCCGGACTTGGCGAGGAAAGTGACGAGACGGTTGAACACGCTATTGCGGTCGGCCGCCGGGGAGGTTTTGACAGTCATACTAGCGCCTGTATTCCTTCGAAAAGCGGCGCTGACGGCCGCAGGAGCAATTGGCGACAAACTATGGGGCAGGACCGGGTTATCCCTAGACCATCCTCAAAGATTTCCGCATGAGCGCGTTGGCAATGATGCCGGCCTGACCTTCATCAACGCCGAGACACTTTACAAAGTGATTTCGGTACGCTGAAGTTGAAGGAAATTGATGGCACTTACACGTTTCACATACAGAATGTGATTTCGCAGTTTCCATGTCCGTGATCTGGACTGGATACGACTTTACAAGCTCCGCCATATACGATTTCGCCGTCACGACTTTTGCAGCGTGAATAATGCTGTCGTTCACCGGCCGGCGAGTGAACGCCAGGGACCGCCATTCGAAGCCTCTGATGAGGTAGCGAGTAGCGCCGTACGGGCCGGGCTGTCCGTCGAATACATCGATACCGCCTTCGGTCGGAAAGCCGTACACGGACGCGCGCCAGACGACCGGCGGATTGCACGTCAGCGATTCCCAAAATTCATCGTACTTGTGATCCTGCGGCCGGCTAACACCGTCTGCGGAGCGGCTGATCTCGCCGACAACGCCCGTCCGGCCGCCGCCCAAGTCTTTGACTTCCGTGGGGCGGCCGATGATGTAGGACGCGGGATTGCGGATGCCCATGCGCTCGCCGAACTCAGACAAGTGATCGATGTCGAGTGCGCCTGTTGCGATGAACTCAGGCGCGGCCTTCATAAGCGCGGACTGAAGGATGACGTCGCCCTGCGAGTCGACTTGCTCGTTACTGGCCTCGACTTCCACGAGGCGGCGATCTCCGTCAGTGCGGGCCTTAATGATGACGGGTACGTTGACGACGAGGGCGTCGTGTTTCACTTGCGGCGGCTCCATCTTGCGACCGCTTTCTCGACGAAGCTCTTATCCAGATCGATGTCCTCGAACCGTTCCGGCCCTAAGAGCAGCCGATCGGCATAAGGACTGATCGTCCGTAAATCGCGGTCTTGCTTGGAATAAGATAACGTGATGTGAGGCGCGTACTCAGACCAATCCCAGGACGCGCCCAGGCGCCGGAATTGCTGGTGACGCTGTTGAAGCTCCGGGGAGCGGATTTTCAAAACGGTGGCAGACTTGTCCTGCCCGAAAGCATCGAGGGAGCGAGTGTGGTCAGGCGCAATGTGGACTTCCTGCGCGCCCTTGCCCATGGCCTGCCAGTTCACCGGCTCTCGGGAGTACGCGATGGTGACGTGCATGTCCTCGGGTCCGATCATCGGACTGAGTCCCTGCCGGCGGAAATGCCGGATTACCTCGTCAGCGTTTAGAACGGGCCGGCTGACATAGAGAGGCGCAACGTCGGCTTTTGCGAGGGCCAGCATGTCGAGCGCGATGTCGCGCGTTTTCGCTGATATGATATGTGCCACGCCTGCGCCTTTAGGAAACGACTTCAGAATCTCTCGTTTGCCGATGCGGAGACGGACGAGGGCGGGCGCGCCCTCGTGGACATGCAACCTGTATCCTGTGGAAGTCTCAAAAAGTGACGCCGGCATAGGAGACCCTATACCGGCGTGACGATCTATTCCTGAGAGTATTGCTTAATTTGGGGAGACGGATTCGCATCTAAGGATGGAGCGCGATTTGTTTCTAGCGAATCGGTCAAACTTTACAAACCAGTCATCCATTGTCAGGCGTTCGGCGTGAAGCGCCCACCAGCCGTCGCCCTTCTTACTGTTGCGGACCTCGCCGTCGACCCACTCCATTAGCTCCTCGCCGTCTTGCTCATCACCGAAAGTCGCGTGGTACGACATTTCGATAATGAGTTCGCGCCGGTTAGCTGCGGCAAGAAGCTCGTACTTCGCCTTCTGGTAATTCAGGCAAAGCCAGATCGTGTTCTCGGGATTGGCGGTGCAGTTTTTGCACTTGCACCGCCGGGCCTCGAAAAGCATCCTCTTCCGCTCGAAAATATCCCTCTGGCGATTCCAGCTTCCGCAATAGTGGCAGTCGCAGGAATCGTCATCGGTGATATCGTAGTGGTCGATTAGCCTACGCGCCGTCATTTTTCAGGCTTTCGGTGTAGCCGTGCCAGGAGTTGAGCCATGCTGACACGTCGATGTAGCCGAACGGGCTACCGTGGCGATCGATGCACGCCTGACAGTGCGACGGGCCTTTCTCGTAGCCCTTGTTGCAGCTGACGCCGTCGACGGACATCGTCAGGCGTGGACAAAGCATGTGCTCGATCGGGCCGATGTAGTGGAAATCCACGCCGGTCTTCATCAGCGCCCGCACCGTCTCCACGATAGCCGGCGGCGGCGCAGCGCCGACCAGCTGCGGTAGGACGACGCGCTTGATGCCGAGGGCGGATAGGACGCGGTTCAGATGCGCCGGGTCGCGGATGTCGATCGGCCGGACGTTGCTGAACACCGGGGCCACGGAGTTCAGCGAGAAGCCGGACAGAACGGCGCGGTAAGTGATCGAGCGGTTCCGGGCTTCGTACTGAAGAACCGGAGAAACCTCGGAAAGAGCAGATGCATCGTTGATGATGAGAACCGCATCTCCTTCCGGGTTGCGCTCGACACCTTTGAGCGTGCTGAAGTCGAACGTGAGCCCGTTTATGGCGAAGTTCGGATTCACGTAGGGGTCGACGAAGGCCTTCCAGCGCTCGCGGAACGCCGCGAAATCGGCCTGATCCAGCGGGATATTGCCGCCGACGAAGACCATGTTCGACACGCAGTTGACGACGTTTCGGTAGCCCTCGCCGTGGAGCTTCAGGCAGAGATCGAAGTCCGCGAACTCGCTCTTGAATAGGTCGTCGAACTCGAACAGCGTGAAGAGGTCGCGCCGGATCGCGAGCAACATGCGGCTGACGGCGCTTGCCTCGTGTGAGAGCGCGGAATAGCCGAAATAGCCCGCATTGTTGACCGGCAGGTTGACGTGCGGGGCGGATGGTATGCCATTCTGCACCATCATGCCGACGTTCGCGACCACGCCGGAGCCGTGTGCGATACGGGCGCTGACGGCGCCGTAGGCGGGCCGCTCCGCAAAGCCGACGATGCCATTCAGCCACTTGTATTCGGCCGGGCGAATGAGGTCGGACGTGAAGACGAGGATGTCTTCCTCGCATAGCGATGCCGCATGGTTCAGGACTTCAACAGCCGGACCTCCCTGCACCAGCGCAATTTCGACACCAGATTCGGCGCACTCGGCGACGCCGCTCGATGCCACGACGATGCGGGAGATCGGATAGTCGGTTGTCTGCCGGAACGCACGCACACACGCGGCGAGCACTTCAGGGTCGCCGGACTGCGCGTGAATGATAAGTGCGACCGTCGCGTCACCGCGCGGCACCGGGTTATAGAACGCGTAGCCGAGTTCGGGAATGTTGGTGTTAACCTTGGCCTCGTCGCCGGGCCAGAAAGCCTCCACGACCCGCTTCTGCACCTCGGAGGCCGCGATACCCTCCTCCTTCGTCATGCGCTTCACGCTGGCGAGAATATGCGGGATACGGACGGATGGGCCGTTTCCATACGCGCGCACATTCCGGGCGACTACGGGACCGTAGTAGTCATAGGATAGGCGCAGCGTGTCATCGCGCTCGGGCTTGAAGAACGGCACCACGGCCCCGTTCGTATCGATCTCCTCGTGGTCGCCAAACACGTAAGCATGCCCGGCATCGAGGGCGTCTTGAATCAGCGCGAGCGCGTACGGGGTAAGCTCGGCATCGCGCGAGACTTCGACAACATACTCGGCGTCTTCCGGCGCCGGGTCATCGCCGCGCACGATGACACACTTGCTGCCATCGGACACGGTCTTGGGGAACGGCTTCAGCGCCGCCCAGGTGGCATAGTCGCTGGCGAGGCCGCCAGTGCCCTGCCGGACGCCCGGCCATGTCGCGGCGACACAGCGCAGTTCCGCCAGTTCGCGGATTTCCGGCGCCATCGGCGTCGCCTTCGCCTGGATCAGCTTGGCCGTGCCGACTGCAGTCAGGCGCTTCACCGCGTCATCGTCCAGCTGCGGGCTCGGCGTCGTCGTGCCGGCGAACACGTCGAAAAGCTGGATATTGCGCAGGCCACGCTCTGTTGCGCGTGCCGTCCACTCCATCAGCGCGATTTCCGGGTCCGCGTACTTGTCGAACTGCGGCATGCCGAGGGTTTTGATGCCTTGGGCGCGGATGAGCAGGCACGGGCCACTGAACACGGGGATAATCGCCTTCTGCCCCTTGGCGACGTCTGCCAGAACGGCATCGATGCCCTCCGCCTCTTCGGCGCCGACCGGCTGGATGCGGTCCTGGCGCGGGAATGCGTTCACACCATCGGACGCCACGGGCGCGATCGACGCGGTGAACTTGTCTTCCAGAATGGCGGTACGCAGGCGGGCGAGGCCGCGCGGCGTAATGGTCGTGCCGGGCCGCAGGTATAGGATATCGGTGTTATCCTCCAGCGCGGCGCGGCAAGCGGTTTCGAAGTCGACCGACTTGCGAGTGGGGATGGAGCCGACGACGGCCAGTTTGCGGGCGCCGGGAGTCTCACCCTTGGCCTGCCATAGCTGAAGGTGCGACGGGAACCACGCAGCATTGCGGGCCGCAGCATTCGCCTCATAAGTCCGGCTGCGGACCCACGTCAGCATCTGCTTGCTGATGTTGATCTTCTGGCTGATCGAGATATCCGCATACTTCTGAATGGCCGCTGTCCATTCCTCCGGATGGATCGGGAAGGCATAGACCGGCGCGCCACAAGCGCGGTACGCGGCGGCCGGGCTCGCGATGACAGCCGCGCCGACCGCTGCCGCCTCCAAAACCTTCAGTTCAGACTTGGCATCGTTGAAGCGGTTCAACTCGACCGGCGCCAGCATGACGTCGAGGTTCAACGAGGCCAGCTTGCTCATATACTGATCGAGCGGCACGAAGTCATGGAACTCGGTGTTCGCCGGCATCGGAAACTTAGGCGCCATGCCGAAGAAGACCCATTGGACGCCTTCGACGTTCTCGATGGCATGGCGCAGAAGTTCCAGATCGGCCGCATGGCTGATTCCGCCGCACCAGCCGACGCGTGTCGTTTTCGCGGCGGGCTTCTGTTCGCGCTCTTTGATCGAGTACCCGGACATCAGGTTCGGGACGATGCGGATATCCTTCGCGCCCATCTCGTCCCGTGCCCAGTCGGCCAGCGTCGGGGTTGTGACGGTCACGATGTCGGCGATCGACATCGCCGCTCTGACGCGCTCGGCCATGTCGGGAGGCATGCCGGCCGAGTGGATGTTACCCTGCGGGACTTCGGTCAGCAGATCATCGATTTCGTAGACGAACGTCGTCGTCGGCGATGCAGCCTTGCATTCCTGAAGATGCGCGATCTGGCGCCAGTCCTCGACGCGCTGCACGACGACGATGTCGGGCTGCACGGAACGGAACCATTCGGCAGTGTGGATGTTCTTCTCGAACGTGACTTCCGCAGAGCCCTGGCTTGCCAGGAAATGACCGGGAAGAATCATGCGGTGCCAGGAGCAGGCATTCTCGGCCGACACGTAGACCACGACAGAAGCAGGACGAAGCTGCATTAGTACCCCTTACGGTTAATGTCACTAATGCGGCTACGCCCGGTTCTCTATCTCGTCAACTCATTGATATTCTTTACTTTTCTTTACACGCGGCCGAGGCGCCAAATGCAAAACGCCACGAAGACGAAAATGCCGGCCAGTGCGATGTCGTACGGGATCGGGTTGCTTGAGGGCGAGTTCGCCTGGGGCGCGACAGAGCCCGGCACGAGCACGACGGAGTGCGCGTTTACGGCCGGATGCGCGATCACGGGCGGGGTATAATCAGGGTGATCCTCATCGATCGTAGGGACATCGATGTGCGGAACTTCAACGAAGACGTCGACCATCTTGCTAGCTCTTTCCTTTTTCAGATGCAGAATCACGCCGGACACCGCTCACGGCACCGTGCGCCTCTGACTTCGCGGGATCGCGCTTCTCGCCCGTTTTGGCTCCACGGTCCTTCTCGTCATCGGCATTGCCGCTATCGTCTACGCCGAGCGCGGCCTTCAGTACAATGCTTGCAAGGGTGGTGAAGGCGCCGGTCTGATTGGAGTCGGTCGGGCATAGGCCCATCAGCTTGCCGAGCAGCTTGAACTCTTTCGGGTACAGGCTTTCGGTGGGCGGAAGATCGGCCATGGCGCGGCGCTCGTCCTGCGTCTGCGCCTGGGAGCGGGCTTCGTATTCTCGCGCATCTTCTTTGGGGTTTTTGCCGCAGAAGGTGAAGCGAAACTCCGGCCACCGGCTCCACAAGATGGGGTTGATGTGGTTTTCAAGCGAGATCAGCAGAGGAGACAGGCCGGGATCGTCGTCGCCGATCATAGCTGTGCTCTGGTCCGGCGGCGGAGCGGAATCAGTCGTGCCGCCGGACGGATGATAGCCGAGGCGCTGTGGCGGGAAGTTCCAAGTCGCGCAGAACACGCCGGCGACGAGGTTCATATGATCTTTGTAGAAAATATCGGTCCCTTTGAGGTCTTTCAGCGACATGATCTCCATGTTGCCGTCCTTCGGGACATTGATCGCAGGGAAGGTCCAGGCTTTGGAAATCCCCTTCTTCATGTTGTTCCAGGCGCGCGTCAGAAGATCGACTTGGCGCTGCGTCCAGTAATCCCCCTTCAACAGCAGAATGCCTTGCGGCAGCGTGGATTTATCGAACGTGTCGCTGTTGAAGTTCAGGGCGTTCTCGAACGCGCCAATCATCTTGATTGACTGCCCGGCCTCGGGGTAGCCGTAGCCGGCGACTTCCGGGTCGGTGCGCGGGTTGCGGACGCTCCAGTTCAGTTCGCCGCGCGTGAAGGACTCGCGAGGGTTGTTCGTGTCGTCGATCAGCACCGCGAATTTTGATGGGTCGCCGTTGAAGCCCTCGCGCGTGCAGAGGCGGATCAGGTAGGAGGGCAGGGCGGCAAATGCGACGACGCGGCCGGCGTTGTCGCGCTGTGTCCATGTCGCCATGCCATCGAAGCGCATGCTGTCGCGGACCAGCATGCGCAGATAAGTGTCGAACGACGAGAGATGCATTTCATCGCGCTCGACCGTCTGCGTCATCCCGGTCTCGATGTTGCAGTTCAGAAGAAACGCTTCGGCTTTCCGCATCTCGCGCCGCTGCGACTCCGTCATGTGCGCGCTGCCGTCGATCATCTCCAGGCGCCAGCCGGGTTTCCAGGGCTGAGCCGAGATACGGCTATAGCGCACCACGTCATTGACGCGCATCTGCACGATCATCTTCGGCGCGAAATTCTCGTCGCAAACTTTCTTCAGGGAGCGTGGATCAATGCCGGGCCACTCGACGATGTTCTTGCCGGAAATCGTCGGCATGTACGAAATGGTGCCGTAGGACTGCGCACTCGGAACTGCCTCGACGGCTTTGGAAAGCGCATCGGCGTGTCGGAAGAATGAATCCTCGTCGAAAATCGTGCTGCCCATCAGGGACGACTTGAACGTCGGGAGTTTTGCCGAGGTATGGACGACGCCAGACATCGCGTCGACATCCCATCCGTTCGGATCGTATGGTTCCCGGTATTCGCTCATCAAAAACCACGTCCTAGCATCTGGAGTGCGCCCCGCTCGCGATAATCCCAACAGGAGTCGAACGGGATGGCCGCGCGCTTGTGAAGGCCACACCAGTTCCTTACACCGGGTTGCCCAGGTTTCCCGTGACCATGCCACATCTCACATGTGCCGCAGGCGTTATAGAGCGGATGTTCGGATAGATCGGAGCCGAGCTTCGCGATCTCCTCCAGCACATTCACCGGCCTGCCCTCTTCAATCTCGTCCGGCGATGCAGCTGCCAGAGCATCGCTGCTGGGTAGTCGAGCCATGCCGACACCGGCCTCGATCGCGTGTGCGATCAGGTAGACGGTGGCGTCGACTTGGTCTTTCCTGCCGGCACGTGTGCCGGAGAACTCCAAAAACTCTGTCGTGTACGCCTTGCCCCAGGCAGCGCCGTCCAGAAGCACGACGCGGTGCTGACGGAACCAGCCTTGCACAGAGGCGTGGGAGCCGCCCACGGCGTCGACAGCGCGGTCCATTTTGCCGTCCTTGGCTGTCACACCACGGATCGGGATGCCGCTGCTGATGAAGGACTGTAGCAGCTGAATGCCGGACGATCTGTTCTCGACAAGGACCAGCTGCGGTTGCCATAGCCCGTTCTGCTTTCGGAAGGCATTCGATAGCTCGCCGAAGTCGAGCTTTTCGCGCAGTACGTCGACGACGTACACGCGGTTATGGCGCTCGCATTGGCCGACGACCTTTTCATCCTCGCCGCGCCACCATTGATCAGACGGGACGAGAATGCCTGTCACACAGACCGAATAGGCGCTGTCGGACGACTTACCGGCCGCCGTATCCCATACTTGGATCACTGTGCCCTGCGTGCGCTCGATAAAGCCGCGCACGGCCGGCGAGTGGATGCCGAGGGCTGCATCCGCTGGGCTGACGTCGCGGAACGTGATAAAGTCGGCGTCCTCGAAAACCGGATTCTCTCTGACGTTCGGGTTGCACTGATACACGGCTTCAGCGAGGGCGGGTGTCGCACGCTTGATGCTCTCGAACTCGCTCCGCTTTGACTTAGACCCAGGCCAGTAGAAGCCCTTCCCAGTGTGGTCGACGCCGTAATACGCCTTGTATTTGACGTACGGTTTGTCCGGGTCTTGGCCGGGAAGTGGTGTCAGATTCTCGCTGAACCAACACGGCATCGGCGAGCCATCTTCCAGCTTCGGCACTTTGACGTCATGCCATAGCTCATGCGAGCCCTTGCGCTCCGCCGGGCACTCCAGCACGACCCAGTCGCCAGATTCGATCAGCGCACCGTACACGTCCGCGCGGTTGAAGCGCCGACCGGACAGGACGTACCGGGCGCCTCGCGGATCGGCGCGGCCGAGGATGGTGTTATAGAACGTGTCGACGACCTTCTGGCACTGCTCCGCTGACGCCGAGTTGTCCTTGTTGTGCAAGTCATCCATGATGATCTCGCGACCATGGAGACCCGTGAGCGTTCGGCTATCGATGCCGACGCCGATAAAACTGGCGTCCGGGTCGCCCGCCGCATGCCCGGTGACGTAGAGGCCCTTTTCGGTCGACCAGCCGCGCTTCTTGTCTGGCGTGACTTCTGGATAGAGCTTACGGAATGCTTTGTCCGTCTCGATGATTTCGCCGATGGCCTCTTGGAAGCCCTTAACGAGTCCTTCGCCCGCGCTAATGGCGATGATCGTGGTATCGGGCTGCTCGCCCAGGCGCCACGCCGGATATACCTGAGAGGTTATGGTGGACTTACCCGTGCCCGGCGGGCCAATCAGGATCAGCTTGTTGATGCGGAAATCTTCAAGCGCGAGGCAGACATGGATGTGATGCGGCGCGATCGAGAAGCCGCGATCCTTGTAAATCGCATTGTAGAAGCCGGACAAGCTGTTTTTGAGCATGCCCGGCTATTACGGCCGGTCTGTGAAGTGCCCCTAGACCACGGATGAGAATCGCGTCGTCGCCGTCGCACCGAATTTCAGGAGCTTCTTCATCGCGGCTTGGTGGAGTTGGGCGACACCCTGCTTCGTGCCGCCGAGCGCTGCCGCGATGACCGAAAATGGCTCCTCTCTGAAATCGTGCCGGATGACGATGTGGCGCTGGCGCTCGGTTAGTGTGCCGAGGGCTTCCTGCACTAGCCGGCGTTGATCTTCCGCATAGACGGCGTCCTCTGCGGACTCATCCTCTGATGGAATCTCGTCGCAGACGGTCGTGTCGCCATCTGCAGCTACCATTTCGCTCGCGGATGTCTCATTTTGCGCGTTAAGCGCACTGCGCAGATCGCTTTCTGCGACCCCCAGCACTGCAGCGATCTCGGCGTCTGTCGCGGCATCGCCGAGTTTCTCCCGTGCCTTGCTGATGTTTTTGAGCGTACGCTGATAGGCGCTGGCCAGCTTCACAGAAAGAGCGGATGAGTTCTGTATCGCGTATTCATGGATCGATGTTAACGCCCATCCGATGGCATACGTGCCAAACCCCGAGGCATGCTCTTTGGTGTGTGTATCGAGAGCGCGCAGTATCCCGGCGATCCCGGCCTGCACGAAGTCCTGCACCTCATCATGGCGCCCGTAGCGCTTGTGCTGGAGTCGTGCAATCCTCACGACGGCGGGCGTATAAGCCTTCACGATTTCGCCTTGCGCTCGCTTGTCACCGCTCGTTTGCCACTTCTCGACGAGGGCTGATATCTCGTATGCTTTGTAGTTTCGGGTTCGCTTCGAAATCGATCGGATGTAGGTGTCATCAGACATGTTGCAACTTCATCAAAGTAAAAGGGCCGGGCGCGTGATAGCGACCGGCCCTTGTTAACGTCAATAGCGCTAGCAGAAGTTTTTTAAGCCACCTCGACGCTAACCCCATAGATGTCACGCAATGTCGCGACGATCTCGGGCTCGCGCGCCCGAAGCCGCTCCAGTTCGAGGCGCAACGCATCGATTTTCTGCTCGCGCGTCATCTCGGGCACTTCGGGGACGGTGTATGCAGTGCGTCGGCGCCGCATAGTCACATGCCCAGCGCGCGGCGATAGACGTCCAGAAGCGTCTCCTGTTCCTCGATCTCGGCCGGGTCTTTCCCGCGCAACCGCAGGAGAGCGCGAAGCACCTTCACATCGAAGCCGGCAGACTTCGCTTCCGAGAAAATATCCTTGATATCCGAGCCGAGGGCCTTGCGCTCCTCTTCCAAGCGTTCGATGCGCTCGACGATGCTGCGCAGGCGGTTGGCCGCAACATTGGTTGGCTTCTCGTCGGTGGTGGTGTCGATCATGGGCTTCGTGTCTCCAGAGTTATCGCCGATCGCGGCGGCGGGTACGCCCAGTTCTTCCATTGTCACGGCGCCTTTCAGCGGCTTCATGGTCGAGGTCTGGATGAGGTAGTAATAGGCGTCGTACTCGGAATCCGCCGGGCGATACTCGATGTGAGTATCCTCCTCGCGGTTGACGAACCGGCCATTGATGCGTTGCCAAGCCATTATGCTGCCATCCTCATTGCAATGGGTGTTCCGCCTGTCGGCGGGGGCGGGGCGACCGGGCTCGCCGGCTCCATGGCGAGGACGCGCGCGGCGAGGCCGTTGATCTCCGCCAGCCGGCCGAGAGTCAGGTCCGGGTACTCCCGGCAGAACGCGGACAGGCGCGCCACGTCGCGGGCGTTGACGTGCCCGTGGGGCTGGGTCGGGGCCTTGGCGACTATGTCAGCAAGGGCCACGTCCCCGTTTTCCCGTGCATCCATTTACCGGCCGACGCCCAGGTGGATCAGCAGCCACGTAATGAAGAGCAAGATTGTCCAGGTGAATGCCTTCTGGCCTTCACTGAGCTTCGAATCAGCCTTGGGGTGCTGAACGACGATCCCCAGCAGGCCGATAATCATGAATAGGCGCCAGAAGCCGAAGTGGAGCCCCAGGTAGTCGAACAAGCCCAGCTGGAGGATATACACGCGGAAGAACGAGTTGAAGACCTGCAACGCGAACGCGGTCAGGCAGGCGACGAAGCGGATAAACACTATGCGAATTCCTTTTGGTGGATGGAGTTGACGGCGGCCAGGACCGCGTCGACGCTGATCTCGCGCATTGTCGGGCCGCGCACATGGACGCCATGGCGGGTCTCCGCGAACATCGGCGGCACGGTGCCCGGATAAAGCAGGACGTGCTCGCGCTTCTGTAGAAGCTGAGCGAGATGGCTGATCCCGGTATCGATCGTGATGAGCGCGGCAGCATTGACGACGATATCGGTAACGTGCCCCATGTTGAAACCCACGATCGCAGTCGCGCCGGCTTCCTCGTACGGCGTGGTGTCGTCCTCGTGCGCACCGAGTACGAGCACGCTGCCGTCCAGCCGCGAGATCAGTTGCTGCCAGTGCTCGACGGGCCAGACCTTATTGCCGGCGATGTCTGTGCGGCTGAACGGCGCAACCGCGTAGTCGAATAAGTACGCAAATTCCGAGTGCTTGGCAGGGAAAGGGAGATCGACGGGCATTTCGAGCCCGTTGTAGGTGAAATGTGCTTCAGACATGTGCAGGCGCCAATCGGAATCCTGAGCAGCCCCCCATGCGCGCGTCGGGCTCACTTCGACGGTGCGGGCGCAGAAGGGCGCACCATCCTGATCGAATTGGAACTTTTCAGGCCACCAGACGCCCTCGCGCACCCAGGCGTTGAAGCCTGGGCCGACGAATGCGTACTCGCCGTCCTGCTCCTGCGCATGAATCATGAACGGAACTGCAGCGAGGGCGTCGCCGATCAGGCCGCAGCTTTTAGCATCGAAATAGATCATAGGTGCTCAGTGCAGCGCTGGATCGACGTCTTGATCGGCGTCATTTCCGGTGTCGATCACGTAGCGGAGAACCTTGCACATGTCCTCGGCCTTTTGCTTGCCGATGATGAATGTCCCATGCACCTCGAAATTCCCCGGACTGATGACTTCGGTTAAGACGATCTTCACCTCGCCATCGGGCATACGGAGCAGCAGGAATCCGTTTACGAAAATGGCCGGCTCTGCCAGCAAATCACTCGGGTCCATCTCAGGCATGCCTTTCAGTTACTGACAATGCCCTTAACGCTAGCCGGCAGGTGACGTCAAGGCGTTGCTTCCCGCAGCGCCTCGACCGTCATCGCGCTCATTGCGAAGCGCGACCTACACTCAGGTTGTCGTCGGCATCGCCGATCAGGGCGGCATCGAGCACGTCCAGAAGATCACAGGCTTTGGTGTGAATCGCCTTGACGTCCGCCCCTTCAGAAAGGGCCTCAAACGACCCTTGGATATGACCGGCCGATTCCGCGTCTTGAACCGCCGAAAGGAATCCAGCTGTGGCTTTCGCAACCGTCTTAATCTGATTGATATTCATAGAACGTAGTGATCCTTTTAGTGACAATAGCAGTATTGAGGTCGCATGCCTGTGCACAATAGTCAACGCAGTGTGGAGACCTGCTCACATAATTTTATAGGTTGTGCCTGTGAAAAAGAAATTATTCCGGCTCCCTTGACGGAGCGCGGAAGGAGTCTTATGGCAGCGACATTGTCGCTAATGGTGCTGTCAGGTTGGCGTAAGGATTACTAGGCTTGGATACGGGTTACTCCGCCGCCTGCACGTCCGCAGGCGGTGCCTTGTTACTTCAAGACTGGGCTTTTGCTGCACTGCAAGCAAAAGAGGCCGGAGTGAATGAGAAAATATACTGACCCTCACGTTTTGGGCCGAATGCCGCGCTAGATTGCGACGAGAGGAACAGACTCTCGTACTAGCGTCGGCCCATTTTTCGGTGGCGGACCCCGATAATCTCTATCTACAGTGCCGCCGCGTTAGTGTCAATGTCGCTAAAACTCCCATACAGGAACGCCGGCCGCCCTAGCTTTTGACACCATATCGGCCGTGCCACGCCCGCCAGCGAATGCAGCAACTGCGTCCGGCCGCTCCTGGCGTAGCATGAGACTGTTCCTGATAGGGCCGGCGGCATTGCCGTGTGTACTCCAGTCAGCAGTATATGGCCGCACGGATATACCGTTCAGCCGTGCCCAGGTATCCGCAATGATATCGGCACTCACCGTTCCGTCATCACCGAAGCGCGGCCGTGCATCTCCGTGAATGATGATACTGATCGGAAACAGCGAATGCGTGAAGTCGAGCGCCCGGTGGAGGTATCCCCAGTCGGCATACGCCCGGCCGCCGCAGACGAGGAGCTTCATGGCGACCGCCATAGCTCCGGCCACTCCACCAAATCAGCCCTGGCAACGATCGTGGCGCGGTCCCGATCAGCGAAAGCGAGTGCTGTCAGTTCGCCGTGCCCTGCCACGTGGCCCATAGGTCCGCACAGCTGCGCTAGCAGAGATGCCTCGATCTCCCGCTCGCATGTCTTGAATGCGGCATAAGTTACTCGATAAACGACGTCGTCCGTGACCGGCATGCCGACGAACGGCTCCAGAGCGGCCTCCAGCCGCCCGACGATACCGAAGATATCATCCATCCTCATGCCGCGTGCCGCGCTAGGACGTCCTGCATGTCGCGGATCAGGCGTTCGACGGATGGCTCACGCCGCACCGCGTCCTGAATCGACCCGAAGTGCATCTCCAGACAGTTCATCAGGATTTCCTTCAGCGCGGCCTCATCTGGCGAGTGCGGCAGCGTCGAGGAGGCGTACGTGTTCTCCAGATGACGCTCTTTCTCCTCGAAATGCCGCTCGATCTGCTCCATCGTCCATTCGCCGCGCCGGACGCTTTTCAGCTGCTCCCGATTACGCTCCAGATCTAGGTTGCCTTCGACCATGATCTGTTCGATTTCGTCGAGAAGCCGGACGACGTGATAGGCGAACTTGACGTCATAGCCGTACTTCGCGATGGACTCCGCGCGCGCAGGGTTCGTCGAGTTCGTCTTCGCCTTGATCTTATGCATCTGCGAGTAGGCATAGCCCCGGAACTTGTGCCACGCGCCTTTGTGTAGGAACTTGCGCCGGCTCTCGCGCACGATCTCCCCGACTGCCGTCGAGTGCATGACGCAGCGGCGCGGCGTGAACAGGCTGTCGATCATGTTCGGGTTGCATTCCATGCACAGTTGGAAATACCGAACGATGCTGAAGACCTGAATGTCGTACGTGATGTCGCGACCGTCCGGCGCCGGGATATGGTGTTGCTGCCACTGATTGAAGCGCTCCGGCTGGCGACCAAATCCGAAGATTTCGCCGGCCAGATGCGGGAACACGACGTCCTTCGGCGGGATGCAAAAGCCGTACAGATCGACGTCGGAGCTATCGCCGGATACGCCGTACGAGACCGATCCCATGACCGTCAGATACTGACAGCTGTCGACGAGCCAGCGCGGCGTCTGGATAGCATTTGCGGAGCGCAGCTTCTGTAGGATCATTTGCACACCTCTCTGACGACGGTTGCGATGTCGTCCGGGTCCATGTCCGGCCAGCGCTCCAGGGCCTGCGCCATCGCAAGCGGCCATGTCGCGGCCTTTCCATTGGCCTCGCGCCGGGCTTTCCAGCCCCGGAGCGTGTTGATGGCGCTTTTGACCTCCGGGCTCATAGCTTCTTCTCGATATCGCTGAATACATCTTCGGCGACGAACGTGAAGGAGTCACCAACCGGCGTACTCTGGGCACGGGAGTCTTTCATGCGGAAGGGGCCGTTGCTGAGGAGCAGCGACACATCGGCGTTCAGGTACATCTCCCTGGCGCACGGATGCAATGGCTTCAACTCATGAATGGGATATATGATCTCGCGGAGTGGCCGGCGCGATGCGAGCGCGACCTGGGCCATGGAGCGGTTGATCTGTTCATCGGCGATCGCCCATAGCTGCGGGTCGCCCTCGCGCAGCACCTCCAGCAGCAGTGCCTTCTCGCGCAGGTACGTGCGGGCGAACTCAGGGTCGTGCGCGACGATCGACCGCGTGTTGTCGATCAGGTCGGCGAGTTTGATGGTCTTCGCTGCCGCGCATGCTAGGGCAGTGTGCGCGCGGTCGATCGCTTTGCGCTCCGCACGGTTGCCGTCTTCCAGCTTCGACACATCCGTCAGCTGGCGCACGAGCGCGGCCACGTGCCATCCGAACTCGGCCTTGATTGCGTATTCGTCGACTTCCGTGTCCTCGACGACGTCGTGCAGCCACGCGGCGGCAAGCATTTCCTGCGTGTGATCGACTGAAGCGACGATCCTCGCGACCGCTTCGGGATGCACGATGTAGGGATCGTTCGTGTATTTTCGGGTCTGGCCGATCGCGGCGTGTGCTACTGTCGCGAACAGGCGGGCTTTTTCAACGAGGTCTATCATGGTCATTGACGCTAAGGCGCGCCGTGGCGGCCGTCAACGCGCCTCATGGCTTGTAAAGACGTTTTCGTTTTAGAATCAAAAATTTTTTGGAAGGGGCAGGGCGATACGAGACGCAAAATGCGGAGTAGTAAGGAGTTGTAAAGGGAAATAGCATTTTGGCTAAAAACCTCGCGTGGGTAAGCCGTTATAGCGGAGGGTCATTGAGCCGCCGCCCTCACCTGCGCCGGGGTCAAAGATGCAGAATAAACCTACAACAAAGCAAAAATACGATAGTACGCGCTTCACGTATACGTAAAGCGCGTATTTTCGTCTGATTTGCTATCTGTGGTGCTTGACGTACATACGTCAAGTGCGTATAAGAATGACAGTGCAAACGAACATAGGTTTAGGCAGATGGCTAAGGCGATAAAATACGACGCGGTTGCGACTCTTCAGAAGCTTGGAATCACGTATGACGACGCGGTAGCATTGCGCCGCGTGTCTATGACGCTGCATCGCTGGCATGAACATGAGTGCAACGGCGCGATTCAGCGCGACGAGGAGTCGGGCGTTGCTTTCTGGTATTCAACGAATAGCGGCAAGAAACTGAGCAAGGCACCTGACCGCGAGAAAGGCGCATTGAAGCGCTTGGCGGAGATTATCGCGCGCTATCCAGGGCTTTCCTCTTACGTCCAGGGCGACCCGCGCGGCGCTGCTCTGTACGTTTTGCGCCCTGGCGACGTTCCGGACGGTTGCGACGCGGGCGCGTATTATTCACGCGGAATCGTCGTTTACTAACTCACGAAATACAGCGGAAAGGTTAATGATTATGGCTAAGAAACCGTACAACGGACACGAGTCGCATGCGGCTTGGAATGTTTCCCTGTGGATCGGTAACGATGAGGGGCTTTATCGCATGGCGCGGGAACATATCCGGCGCGCCAGCAATCGCGACGAGGCTGCACGCGCCATGTTCGACGATCTGGCCGGCATGGGAATCCATGCCACGCCAGACGGGACGAAATACAGCCAGCACACGATCCGCCTTGCCATGCGGGGCTTATAATGTCGGCGGACTGGTTCAAATTACGCCTTGTTGCATGGCGCGCCCGCATGGGATTCACGCAGAAAGCTGGCGCGCAAGCGCTGAAAGTGTCATTGCGTACGTTGCAAGGCTGGGAAGCGGCCGGACGCGTCCCACATCAATCAAATCTGGTACTTCTAGAAATGGACCGGATAGAGAATCCTGTAAAAGAGCCGGACATGTCGCCGCCAAGAAGGCGCAACAAAGGCCCCTTTGGGCCTCTCTAGACGATAGAAGGGCGGCCCCGATATGTGGCCGCCCTTTTTGTATGTCCGCCCTGTAGCGGCTTCTGAAGGGATTAGGCGCCCTTACGGGCGCGCTAGTACCTTTCTCACCGCTTCATGTGACAGTTTATGCCCTTGCGCGCTGATATGCGCCGCAATGTCGCGCAATGATGAACCAGCCGCGCGCATTGCCTTCATTTGGATGATTGCGGATTGTTGCTCTGGAATCTCCTCTAGTCGCCTATTGTCTGCTACTTTCCAGCCATACGGCACGGCGCCCCCTAGATACATTCCGCGCTCTTTTTGGTCTGCCTTAACTGTCGCGATTCTTTCGCGGATTCTGTCGCGTTCTGCCTCTGCTACAGCTGACAGAATCGTAAAAACTAGCTTGCTAATCCCGTTCCCTGTCACGTCTCCGCCTAAATCGATCATGTGCAGCGCCACACCGCGCGCTTGCAGATGCCCGAGCACGTCTAGGGCGTTCAAAGCACTGCGAAACATGCGGTCTAGTTTGGCAGTAATGACGATATCACCGGGCTTTAGAACTGACAGCAGCGCCGCGCCCTCTGGCCTATCGGCGAGCGGCTTAGACCCGCTAATGCCACGCTCCACGAAGATACGGCTAATGAGTAGGCCATTCATCATTGCGTAGCCTTTGATAGCGCGCTGCTGTACCTCTAGACTTTCGCCCTCGTCCGCCTGTCGCGGTGTCGACACGCGTGCGTAGCCATAAACTGCCATCTTATCCTCTGTCATGTTGTCACTGTGCTTAACGGGTTAGACAGTGGCATTGTCGCTGTCAATGTTCACATGCACTGTGACAAAAACAAGCCAAAAATAAAGGTAGAATCAGCAGAAACGGGGATTGACTCGTGCCGCTGTATGTGACTCGCGTTCGATTCGGCAGAACATTTCGGTATCGTAAACGTACGGATTCGGCAATAACGAGGCTGTCAACGAGTGTTTGCATGTCGCAATAACCGCGCGATGTGCGAATCATTTTTGAAAAGTTTTTCGAAAAAATTTCTGAAATTCCGCGCGCGGGTTAGCAGAATCAAGGGAATTCCGCGTTTTCAGGTCGACCGGCGCCCTTTCGGCAGGCTTTACAAGCTACGCAAAGCGCGTATAACAGTGACATAGACATTAATGCTAACGACGAAGGGCTAGACCGATGACAAAGCCTCTTACCATGCTCAAATCTGTCGACGACAAGGCAGACTGCCCGGCCAAGCGCGGGGACTTGTATCTTCTGGCGTGCGGCACGCGCAAAAACACGAAATTGAAATTTTGCCTTGTGTCGTCCGTTGCGCGTGACGGATATGCCCGTGAATTGCGTACGCCTAATACCGCGAACACATGCGAGACGATCAAGCGCGAACCTAGCGAGGTTTTCGCGGGATATATCATCTCGCAAGACCGCTTTCCGGCCGGCACGGGTGCCGAGCAAATTTTGCGCGCTTTGCCGCGTGAGTTCGAGCAGCACGAATGGCTGAAGGAATACGACTCGGCGGAGCAGGCAAAGCGTGACCTTGTAGCTGTCATTGAAGCGCAAGCGGTGCCGACCGCGAGGGCCGCATAATGGTCGACACTTTCGCATTCAGTGTTCGCGGTTGCCTCGGAGTCATGGAATCCTACGAGTTCAGCGACGGCGACATGATTAAGGTCATGAAGGGCTTGAAAGCGGCCGATAAAATCCGCTCCGATGGCTACGTGATTCAGACGGACCTAGACGCAGCCATCCGCGCGCACCGCGAGGAAGGAAAATAGGAGTCGATCATGGCGGATTTTTCTTACACGACGGATGGACTCTTTGTGCGGTTGCTGCCGAATGACAATGGGCAGGCCGCCGACGCGTGGCGCAAGGTTGCGGAACATTTCCCCAGCTGCGTCATTCCGGTTAGCGCATGGGACGGGACGAGGCGCCAGCTGAAGGCCGCCGGCTTTACCGTCCAGAAGCACCGACCGGAACGCGTCGACGATGACGATCTACTAGCAGCACTCACCGCCTAGCCGTTACCAGATGATACAGCGTCGCGCGCGGCGCTGCGTCACCTAGCAACGAATCAATGGACAATAGAACCATGACCATCTCGCTTACGAATTGCCTGTTTTACGGCGCCGCCGCGTTTGCCACGCTGTCGGTCGTCACCGGCCTTGCGGTGCATGCCGCACTCTTCGCCCTCGTCGCTGCCACCTACGGCATGCTTGTCGACAGCTATCATAAGGGAGAATTGCGCTAGCTCCTACGGCGCTAGGCGTAGCTCTAAAATTCTTCTCTTCGGCACGTTGACTCTATACGTGCTTTGCGTAGAACAGTGACATTGTCACTAGAGTAAGTTGAAAAGGTTGCACATGACCATCCAAGAATACGGCGCCTACCGGCGCGGACAGACGGCTTTCAAGCGGGGCAAGGCCGCTCCAGACTGCAACACGCGCGACGCGCTGCAATGGGCGTTTTATCTCGGCTATCAGGCTGAAAAGCTGAAGGCACGTGATGCCGAGCAGCGCGCCGCTAGCACTACCGCCGCTAGCGCTTAACTCTCTTTTGAAAAGGTTGCCTATTATGTTCACCGCTAAAATGTTCTCCGCCAATGTCTATGACCGCCAGCGCGCCGAGTTTGCCGTGACGCTGGACAATGGCGCCGAATTGCGCGCCGTCGCGACTATCTTCCATGACGACGACAGCGAGGCGCCCTGGGAACGGTGCGACGGCCACGGACCAGTGTCCGACTGGACGACGCGCGACAAGCGTCCGGGGGAGCTTGTGCTAAGCCGCGACGGGCACAGCAAGCGCTTCTATGACTATGCGGAGGCGTGCCGCATTGCGCGCGCTGAAGGCTGGGGGCACGGGCCGGATATCGAAGGCGAGAGCGCCCGCCAGAAGGCCGCGCGCGCCGCGCTGGCGGACTATGAGAATTTGCGCGCGTGGTGCAATGACCAGTGGAGCTATGTCGGCGTCGCGGTTCGTATCTGGCTCGACGATATGCCGCTGACAGGTGAATACGACGCGGCTTTGTGGGGAATCGAGTCAAACTCCGGAGAGGACTATATCGCCCAGGTTGCGGGCGAGCGGCTGCACGGGGCTATTTTCCTCGCGAAAGCCAAACTCAGAAAGCTCGCAGCGCTCGCTAACGAACAGACGCTCGAAGCGCTGGACTCGCTCGCAGCTGAAGAGAAAGTGACCGCGTGACCGATCGTTAAGGGCAATGCCACTAAGATTGCTTTACTTTACATGGCGCGCCCGCTCGCCGGAGGCGAGACAGGCTAAGCCTGTCCGCAAGGGCGCCCCGTGCGAAGCAACGCAATTTACTGGAGCTAGATCGATGCTGAAGTTTAACGTTTACTACGAGATCGTCACGCCCGAGTCTGCCGAGCAAGGGGACGTCGACGAACGGGGCGAGATTGCGACCGGACTGTCGCTTCGTGAAGCGATTGCAGCGGTAAACGAGACGCGCACCAGCCTTGTCGGGGGCGTGGAGTGCATCGAAGCGAGCGACAGCCGGGTAGGGGACGCGCGCTGGTTCACCGTCACGAACGGGATGGAGTTCGAGACGGGCGCGGTTGAGTCCCGCTCGCTACACATTCCGGACCATGTCACGCCCGCATCGCGCCGCCGCATTGCCCGCCTGCTGGGAGTCCGCGTCTAGCCATGCCCGGACCTAACGCCACTGCTAAGACTTGGTTTTGTGACGGGTGCAACAAGACACACCCTATCAGCCGGGACATTGAAGGAGCCTGGGAAGCGCGCTGCTGGTGCGCCGCATCGATCGTGAGAGGGATTAGGGCGGGCGCAAATTTTCTTCCTCCTCAAGCCGAGCACTTTCGCCGCCACCTCCCCGATTATGCCCACATTAAATAGCCTTGACCGGGACAGGCGGGTCCTGTCTCTAGCCGAGGTTGACCGGGCTACGCGATACACGCACTAGATTGTATTCAAAATTTACAGAAAGATGACAACTATGGAAAACAAAACGCTCGCTGACTTTATCGCCGCGCACCGTATCCGGATGACTGCCGAACGGACGGACTCGAATCCAAACATGGAAAGCGAGCAACCGATGAACCATTGGCGTGTTACGTTCCGCATGGGGCGCAAGCGCATGACGACTTACTTCAGCATGGGTCTTGGTCGCGAGGGGCGTGAGCCGCGCGCCGACGAGGTTCTGGACTCTCTCGCTAGCGACGCTGCTGGAGTTCAGAACGCGGCCGACTTCACGGATTGGTGTGCGGAGTATGGATTCGACACGGACAGCCGCAAGGCGGAGACTGTATTCAAAGCCTGCTGTGCCGGCGCCCGGAGGTTGCGCGCCTTTATAGGGGAAGATTACGAAAAGCTACTGTTCGAAACTGACCGGCTCTAGCTATCGCCTCTCATCCGAGTCCACTGAACAAAAAGGGCTTTGTGCCCTTTTTTCGTTCCCGCCCTCTGGAGCACAGTTAGAGGGCCTATCAGGCTGGAGTCTCACTGGCTGGAGCCCGCCATAAAGCAGCGCTGCCCTGTGGTTAGAAGCGCTGTCGTGCCGCCCCTATTTACCAATAGGTTACTAAAGATTTTATTATCGCTATTGTCGCAGGCGGGTTTACAATCTCTGTTGAATTATATAGACATTGTCGCTATCACGTACCGCGTGGTTACTTTGAACTAATGTCAACTAATTTGAGAAAGGTCGATCTTAAATATGCCCCGCACTTCTTCCGCTATACCTGCTAAGCGCACCGCGCAGCCTTCGAAGTCGGCTCCGGCGTTGCGCTCGCTCCAAGAGTTCGAGAAGTCGCCACGCGCTGTAAAGACGACTGACACTGACGAGGGCGAGACGACAATCCTAGTCCGCCTGTACGCTTCTGCCCCGGACGAAGCGCCGCGCCCCTTGATCGTCTTCCCCTTCGCGCCCTGGGGCGACTCTCCCGCCGAGTGCATGGCATACTATGACGGCGCCTTTATCGGCATTGACCCTGCCATGATCCGCATCACGACGGCGGGCAATCCGCTGGCGGAGGACGTCGCTAAGGTTCTAAACAAGCTGCAGCGCGCGCCCCATAACTATAAATTCGAAGTGGGCGTCCGCATGCCGCGCTCGGCCTACGCGCGCCGTAAGGCCGCCTTCTGAGCCCCTTGCGCGCGATAAAGCGCGCGGCTGGGACTTGGCTCTTAGGCCAGTCGCACAATCGCGCAAGAGGGGGCTCCGGCCCCCTTTTTTGTTGTCTTTTTTCTGTCTCGGCTATTGCCATTAATTCAGCGATAGGTATTAATGGCAATGTCGTTGGCCCTTTGGGGTCAGACGCCGCGCCTCGGGGCTTGTCGGGGCTTGAGCCTTCTGTGGCTTACACAAGGGAAAAAACATGGTGAACCATCCGAATAGACGCAACACGCGCGACCGCGTGAAGTCTGTCTTCGTGGCGCCTCACATTCTGAACCTCTGCTTCGTCAAAGCAGCGCGCGCCGACGAACTGACGCGGGACGAGGTCGCTGGGCTCATGCGCTGGTGCGACTGCCAGCGCGAAGACCTTTGGGACGGCATGTCCCTTCAGGAGATTCTGAACGTCTACCGGCGCTCGGCCGAGTTCGAGACATGGGAGTCCTGGGAGCAGGAGGAGCCGGGCGCCGCGCGCGACGCCTGGAACGAGGTTGTGAAGCTTGAGAATCAGCTGGTGCGCGCGTACACGCTCGCCGGGCAGGAGACGGCCGACCGCGCAGTGCAGGGGGGCTAAGGACATGACCGAGCAGTTTCTTCTCAACTGGCTATCGAAAGAGGAAAGCTCCGCTTACGGCGAGTGCAGAGGTGCGGTTCTGGACGGCTTGATAGCCAAAGGGTTTGCCGAGGTCGCGGCGCCGCCGCCAGGGCGCGACAAGGATTATGCGCGTGTACGGCTTACAGATGCCGGGCGCGCTGCGCTCGCTGACCGCGATGACGGCGCGGCGGCCGGCTGACGCCTTGGGAACGAGTGTCACGGATGGAGATGCGTTTTAAGCGTGCTGGTCGATCATCCGTTGCTCGTGACCCGTTTTAAGCACTCTGAGTCATTCTTTCTCCCGTCTGTGTGAATCATGCGGGAGCGGTGCGGACGGCGCAAGGCGCCCTAGCGCCGCCGCGCAGGGAGCAGCGCGTTCATAAGCCAGTTTGCGACTCATGTGTGGTCGCACGGGTATGTATGTATTAAACGCTATTCTTGCTTCGTAAGAAGCATAGGGGGTTTTTGGTAATGACAAACGTCCTTTTTAACCTGCCAAAAACCGACTTTTACCCTGTAATTCGTGGTTTCTACCCTAAAAACGAGAAACCAAAAACCGCCTATATATGGTTGGTTTTTGGCGCGGTAGAAACCAAAAACCACCTATATGTAGGCCGTTTTTGGTTTCTACCGGAACAGTGGATGGATTACCACATTAGCGTCCCCAGGTAAGTTAACGGCATTGACCGTAACCAAAAATATACTTACCAAGCGACTATATACTGGCAATGACGCTAGAAGCTCGGCTTGAAAGAATCATGAATGCGCCCTGGAGACAGTTTTACCCTTCCGTCAGAAGTAGACTTTGGATGCGAAGGCAGCTTAGCGTCCGGCACGGTCTGGCGACGCTATGAGTGCACGGGCACTGAGATCGTGAAGGACAAGAAATACCGTAAAAACGAACTGGCGGTCGTAGAGGGCCGCTGTCTCGCGTCCGGGTGCGAGACAGCGATCCGCGTGCTCGTGCCGGCGGTATGGCCCTCGTCCTATGCGCCCGGATTTGTCTTCGACGGTAAGAGAAAGGTATTCCGGCCGAGCCGAACGTATGCCTTCCTGCCGTTCTGCGCCGCGCACAGCCGAAACATGATTGATTCGAAGAGGGAACCGACCGGCATGTCTCCGGGGCGGCCGGGCTTCAAGCTGGAGCGCCTGGAGCTTGCCATCCTCTTGCGGGCCGCGCTGGTCCCTCAGACCTACGCTGACGTCCTGGCGTGGCTTCCGCAGTTGCCGCCTGACGTGCTCGATGAGAGCGGCTATGTGGCGGAGCGGGACAACTCGCGCTGGCTGCAGCGCATCGCCGTGGATATGGGGGAGACGATGCGCGCCGGGAAGAAAGTCGGAAAGGGTCTGCTCTGCGATATCGCGCAGTCTCGGATGCGCACGTTTTACACGCGGCCGGGCTCTGCCGTGTACGACGTGCCGCTGGCGAACCGCCTTACGCAGCGGATGTATATGGAGGAACTTGCCGACGCGCCCGGCGCCGACGAGGTCATGTTCGCGATGGAGGGCCTATCTGACAATCCGACCGACGACGAGATTGCAGCGTCCACTCCGCTTATCGAGCAGGCGCGCGGCATCAACATGATCCGCGTAGCCGAAGGTCTGGCGCCCCTACCATTCTGGAGCGACGAGCGCTACGCTGCTCTCGCCCCTGGCGCTTGAACATGAGTGCTGACGGTATGATCGCCTTCAAATGCGGTACACGCGAGCAGCTTGTCGCCTGGCTCAACGCTGGCGAGATGCGCCCGGACGTCATTGACAAGGACGACGTGCAGGAAGAAAAAAACGTCCATATTCGTGCTGTCGGCTGAACAGCAACTATACCCCGGAGCCTGAATGTAGATGCCCCGTTCTCGTGCGGAAATGGAAGATGTCTTGGCGCTGTCTTTTGTCCGGTTTGTCGCCTTCCGCGACAACGCGCCAGGGCCGGCCCAGCGAAAGATTGCAACCGAGGCGGCGGGGCATTGCCTTTGGGCGCTTGGGGTCGAGGAACACAGTGGGATTGTAGCTGTGGAACCGGAGCCTCTCGGCAAAACCATCGACGGCATAGCTTCGCCGCTACTCGATTCAAGCGAGGTCTCGCCGCGCGCAGTTCTCGCGGTAACTGCCACGCCAACCTAATCCCGATTTTTGAGTCTCGCATGACGCGCACAGCCAGAACCCGCGAAGAAAGAATGGTTGAAGCGGAGGTGCGCAGCACCCGCGCACTGGCCGATGCCAACGAGGCTTCGGAAAAAGGGCAGAAGGAGAAAGCGGAGCGTCTTTATGATCGGGCTCAATACTGGCTCGATGTTTATAACAAACTCGCCGGTAATGCGTAATCTTAACCTCCGTATCCGCCACGAGGTCGGCGGCAGGAGCTTGACCGGCCGCTCGATCCTGGGATGTTAGAGCTACCTAACGTCTCAGGATTGAAAGAATGCGCATAGCCTTACTCGCCGCCGCTCTCGTCTGCCTGCCCTTAATGGCCCGCGCGGAGCCTGCCCCTATCAGCTGCACTTCCGCCGTGGAGATGGCGACGGCGCATCAGGATCAGGCCCTGGTGAACTATGCCACGGACCTGTACTCGACGTGGGACGCGCAGGCAGAGGCGAACGGCCAGCCTCCCGTGGGAATCCCTCTCGGCGGCTTCGGCGACGCACAGATTAACTTCTGGCTGAACAGTTGCTTAGGAGACATGAGCCTGCCGCTGGCAGCCGTGATTCACACTGAATACAACGTCGCGCGCGCCATGGAAGGCGGATGACCTGAAGGAAGAAGCATGAAAACGATTTGGAAGTTCGTTCTCGATCCCGAGGACTTAGAAGTATCGATGCCAGCTGGTGCACAAATACTGACTGTGCGCGAGCAGGGGGTCGACCGCATTTGCGCCTGGGCACTCGTCGATCCGAACGAGGGTAAAAAGGAGCTACGGTCTTTCAATGTGTACGGCACCGGGCACGTAGTCGAAGGGTGTCCTGGCCGGTATCTTGGAGCGGCGATGCTCAATGGCGGCTCGCTTGTGCTCCATGTCTTTGAGGCAAGCGAAGGCGCGACCTAGCGCTGCATCACGCAGTTTTGAGCTTTTGAAAGGGCAGGGGGTCTTCTCCTGCCCTTTTTCGTGCTCCGGAGGGGATCAGACTCCTTCAGCACCCATGAAATTCTCGTAAAGCTCTTTTATCCTCGCTAGCGTCATTGACCTTGTAAAGTGCTAAGGGCATTAACAGTGACAATGACGCTAACTTGGAAGGGTGACTAAGTGACTGAGAAGTGGACTCCTGGCCCGTGGAAGAGGTTCGAGGGCTTGTTTGACGACCGCCCCGGCATCGAGCCGCTTGGCGGCGACCTGACGATTGTCGTTTGGGGCACGAACAGCGCGGATGACGACGGCGGCGAATGCGCAGCTGATCGCGGCGGCGCCGGACTTGGCGGCGGCCCTGGCACCGTTCGCGGCATTCTGCGACGCCATGGAGGCCCGTTGAAGGAAGGCGATGCCTTCTACACGCTCATGGTCAGCGGCGGCCCGGTAGCGATCACGAACGACGACTTCAAGCGCGCTCGCCACGCCCTACTCTTTGCGCGCGGAGAGGTCGCATGAGCGTCATCGTGAAAAGCGAGTGCCGGGAACTCGATCTGCCGGGCAATCCGGATGTCTACTACAGCCCCGAGATGGATAACTTCTACAGCCGCAAGGATAAGCGCGGTATGGGGAGCAAGTTCTATGTCGAGAACATCGCAGCCATGGGCGAGGCGGGGAGGCGTTGGCGCCCTGTCGCTCCGCTAGCCGGCGGCACCGACTCACTGCCTGCGGTTCTGCCCGGACACTGGGCTACCGAAGAGGGCCGTGAAAAGGCGCTGGCTTATGCCGGAAAGGCGCGCGCCGATCTGGCACATGGCCAGATGTCGGACCTTGCACTTGCCAATAGGGTTTTCATGGCAAGCCGCAACGATCTTGACCTCATCGTGTGGCAAACGGCGGCGAAGGACCGCATCCGGTGGCTGTCGGTCCAGCTGGCAATCGCGAATGCTGCCCTGGCCGCCGCGCGCGGAGAAGGCGCATGAGCGTGAAATCCTTCAAAATGCTGGCGGACAGCAAGATCAGGCCCGAGGTCAAAGCCGGCACGACCGTCTACGACTGCCACATGTACGACTACGGTTGCGCGAACGACGACACGCGTTTTACCGGAATCGAGCACACGTCGGTCACGCTGGACCCGGCCGGAGGCTATCCGTTCTTCACCGTCCCGGTGACTGATCTGGAGGAAATCAAGTGAGCACGCCCTGGAGCAAAGGCCCGTGGCGCCGCCGCGACAGCAGCGACGTTGTCGACGCGACTGGCGAGCGCGTTCATTTTGCCGGGCTTCGGCTCCTCATGAACGCCGGCCCCGAGGACAACGCACAAGCCGAGGCGAACACGCGCCTTGCCCTGGCGGCACCGAGGCTGGTCGACGCGCTTGAAGCTGCGTTGGCCGTCATCCGCATGACAGCCAACGAATCATCCATTCCCAAAGTGGTGCTGGAGTTCGGCGAATTGGCGCTGGCCGAGGCACGAGGAGAAGTGAAGTGAAGAAGTTCGATCCCACGAAACCTGTCCAGACCCGCGAAGGACAGCCGGCGCGCATCGTCGCTAGCGATATGAAAAACGACGTCTATCCCATCGTGGCGATCGTCACAATGCTGGACGGCGAAGAGTGCGTCAGTACGCACACGTCGGAAGGGAAGTTCGAAGCTACATGCGGTATCAGCATGGGCGATCTGGTGAACATTCCGGAGCGACGGAAGGTCTGGCTTGATATTTGGGCGGACGGCTTTGCTTCCGGCTTCCCGACAGAGGAGTTGGCGCGCCAGTACGCGTCCCGCACCAGCGGACGTATTATCGCCGTCGCTGTGCCCTTCGAATACGAGGAGCCGAACCATGACTAAGTTCGATCCCACGAAGCCGGTTCAGACGCGCGGCGGCTTGCCCGTCCGCATTATCTGCTCTGACCGAAAGGATAGCGAGATTCCGATCGTCGCGCTGATCGACAAAGGGGATGGCGGCGAAGCGGTCGAGTGCTACCGGGCGGACGGCACTGCGTTCAGCAGGTGCAATTCTGACAGAGACCTTGTCAATCTTCCCGAGCGGAAGCGACTCTGGCTGAACATCACCAAGGGCGGCGCCTCAGTTTACCGACACAAGACCGAGGAGGAGGCCCGGCGCAACGCGTCTCTCTCCATCGTCTATGACCATATTGCATTTATGATCGAGTACGAGGTGCCGAACCATGGCTAAGCTGAAGCTCGACTGGCCGGTGAAAACTCGCGCCGGCCGCGACGCGATTATCATTGCGACGGACCTGAAAAACCCGACGCATCCGGTTGCGGCGCGCGTCATGACTGCCAGCGGCGATGAGATCGTTCATCACTTCACGGTCGACGGCCAGTTCAACGCATACAGGGAGAGCGACGATGACCTCGTCAATGTCCCGAAGCGCAAGCAAGTCTGGCTGAACGTCCATAAGAACTGTGCGGTCTATCACTTCGGCTCTGAGGCAGACGCACGCGATGCAGTTTTCGAGATGGAAGATCAATATGACGTGATCGCGCGCCTCGTCGAGTACGAGGTGCAGCCGTGAAGAAGTTCAATCCGGCGCTGCCGGTGACGACTCGCGACGGGCACCCCGCGCGCATCCTGGCAACGGACCTGAAAAACCCTGCTTTCCCGATCGCGGCTGTCATGACTGACGAGGACGGCGTCGAGAAGGAGGTTTGCACCTTCACGGCCGAAGGGCGTTTTGCTCACGACGGGCACGAGCGCGACGCCGACCTTGTCAATCCGCCGGCCATCAAGAATCTCTGGCTGAACATCACGGACGCCGGCCGGGTCTACGCCTATTCCGATAAGGACAATGCCCTTAGCGTTGCAAAATCCGGCCCGCTCGTATATGACGCGGTCGCAATTCTTTTTGAATACGAGGCACAATGATGCAGATTAAGAAGTTTGATCCGACCAAGCCCGTGCAGACCCGCGCCGGCCAGCCTGCGACGATTCTCGCGACTGATATCGACAATCCGAGCTATCCGATTGCTGCGCGCGTTCGGCGCGAAGACAACAGCCTCGAAGTCATCATGGGATACCGCGCGAACGGGCAGCGTTTTCCGTTCGCCCATAACGACCACGATCTCGTCAATATGCCGGAAAAGCGGACGCTTTTCATGAATGTCCCGAAACCAGGCGCTGGGTCCATTCGCCACTATTCCACGGCGGAGAATGCGAAGGCGGCGGCATCTATCCGCCCCGACTTGTTCGAGGCCATCGCGGCGCCGTTCGTGTACGAGGTGCACGAGTGAGCCCGCTCGCCGAGCCCCGCGCTGAAGTCCAGTTCCAAGTCTATGCCGCCGCCGTGGTACTGTCGCGCGCGCATGGAACGCCGGCCGGTACGCTAAGGGCAATGCCGCAAACTGACCTCCAGCGCATCGTGGCAGCCGCGAAGAAGTGTCCCTGGCACAATGGCGCGGCGACGTGCCGGAAGGCGGCGGAGCGGCTTCTGGCGGGCCGGGCGTAGGCTCTGAGACCGTCCGAATGTCTGACAAGGGCTAAGGCCCTTGTCACGGCTCCGGAGCGCCTAACGAAAGGCGTGCTAGCGCGGGATGCCTCCGGCGAGCGAGTGTTCCCGCTCGATAAGAGCGCGGTGTGCTTCTGCGCCCTCGGCGCCATTTTCCGCACGCAAGGGAGCCACGATCAGTCCGATGCAGTCCGCTTTTTGGAGTCGGTAGTCGATGACATGGACGTAGGCGAGTTTAACGACAGCCACACGCACAAAGAGATTTTAGCTCTGTTCGACAGGGCCATCAAAATAGCGAGGAGTTTTGAGGATGAGCAGAATGCCTTCCGAGGTTTTGCAGGCGGCGAGTGATCTGATCCCGACGCCGGAGAAATGGACGCAGGGCGCGTACGCGCGCGACGCAGATGGAGAAAGCGTGTCCTGGGATGATCCTGCGGCGGTGTGCTTCTGCTCACAGGGAGCGATACGCAAGGCGAGCGGTGCATCCTTCAACGGAGCCGTATTCTTAGCAGAGCGGTATCTGTCGCGAGCGTTCGGCGACGCCGGAATCATCACGTCAAACGATACCAGCAGCCATGCGCGCGTGCGCCGGGCGTTCAGCGAAGCAATCGAAATGGCGCAAGCCGCAGGAGAGTGACCATGAAGTTCGACCCCACGAAGCCTGTCCAGACGCGTGACGGGCGCCCGGCGCGCATCATCATGACTGATGCGCAAAACGAAAGCTACCCGATCGTCGCCCTGGTGCTGGATGGCGATCAGGAATCGCCAAATTCCTTCACTGCCGAAGGGCGTTTCTATGTCGAAGAGGACGAAGACGATCTCGACCTCATCAATGTGTCCGAGAAGCGGCGCTTTTGGGTGAACATTCCTCCCGACGGCAGATTCAGCAAGGGACACGACAGCGAGGACGCCGCTCGCGCCGCAGTGAAGGGGATTGAGTATCGTTTCGAAGCCATCGCGCACCTCGTCGAATACGAAGTGCCGGCGAAGGGAGAGTGAGCATGGAGGACATGGTCACGATTCCGAAGAAGGAATACGACGAGTTGCAGGCCACCAGCCGCAAGCTGGCAGCGCTTGAAGCTGGCGGCGTCGATAACTGGGAGGGATACGACTTCTCCATGGAAAGCCTCCGTGGAGAGGACGAATAGCCATGGCGATGAACAAAAAGGAGCAGGCGGAGTTCGCGCAGATGGCGCGCGACCTTCGTGCCGCCAAGGCCCTACGCTACTCGACTGAGCCGGCGCCGAAGTTGATACCGCCTCCCAGCGACGGCAGCTACGTTCAAGGCTGGGTAATCAACAGCTACTCGGTGACGGTCGATAAATGCACGACGTCGAGTGCTTACCACTTGCGCGGTTATCACGTCGAGGGGCGGGAGCAAGGCATAAGGAGCATTGCGTGGTCGCAGAATGGTATCTCTATGTACGCGACCGAGCATGACGCCTGGGCAGCGCTTCGCAAGGCGAAAGAGGCGGAGTTCGCCCTGAAGCTGGCGGAGATCGACGCCAAGATCGAGGAGCTTCGCGAATGACGGCACGGCAAAGAGTCTGTACCGTTCACGGGCTGCTGGCTGAAGGTGAGTTCTACGCGTCGGTTCGCGGCTCCGGGTGCATCCGGTGCATCCGGCAGAAGGCCAGGGAGTATAATGCGAGCCGGCCCGAGGAGCGGCAAGCCTACAACAAGCGCAGGCAAGAGGAGCGCCGGGCGCGCGCAGCGGCCGAGCAGGGCAGGGCGCAAGAGGAAACCCGCGTCTGCGAGGTCCATGGCGTTCTGGCCGCAGGGCAGTTCTTCCCGTCGTACAAAAGAAGCACGGGCTGCATTGCGTGCCACATGGCGCGCATGAAGGAAATTCAGGTGCGCCGCAGGGCTGCGCAGGCCGCAGTCCGGGCAAAGAAGAAAGCGGACGAGCAGCAGGCCGTGCGGCCGAAGGTGGCGGAGCACGCGCCGAAGCCCGAGGACGGGCACGGGCCGATCTACGCGGCCACGGCCGACAAGAGCGCGCTCTGGTTCCGCTCGATGAGGCCGCAGCCGTGATCTGCGGTCTGACCGTCCTGGGCATGCTCGCCCTTCAGGCAGCATCGAACATGATCCCGGCCCTGCAGCTGGCCGACGTGCGGGTCGAGCAAGTGGCTGCGCCGCGCCCGGCCGGCGCATTCTGCGCGGCGCCTGTCCGCCTTAGCGATGGGCAGACGGGAATCCTGCGCTTCAGCGTCGACGGCAACCGCAATGACGTCGATTACGTATATCTGACGGGTATCAGAGATTAACTGGAGACGAAATGAAAGTATGGACCGTTGTTCGCTTCCCAAACGGGAGTTGGAGTTACGGAGGGCGCCCCGACAGTCCTGATTACGCGGAATGCGAGGTATGGGAAATCGAGGCTGAGACAGCCGCTAAAGCGGTGAGAAAGGCCCAAGGGAAGCGCCGCCGCGAACAGAAATCCATTTGGTCTGCTTAGCCCCGAAGAAGTAGGGTCGTTCTCTAAGAGCCGGCGGCGCGGAAGGGTAGGATGAGGCATGCCAGCCTCGTTCAACCCGACCATGCCGCCGTTTCCGTTGGAAGCGGTAGTTATCAGTGCGCAGCCGCCGGGCCAGCTGATCGTCTACCTCCCGATGCATGGCACCGGCATGCGCGTTCCTGTACGCGTGATGACGTCGGGGCCGGACGATGCCCTCCGCACGAACCAGAAGCCCTTGCCGCAGCAGGGCACGCACGGGCTTGTCGTGTTCGCCAACGGCGATAGCCGGAACGGGTTTTGGCTAGGATCGTATCCGCCTGGGCTCCTGTCCGCCAGGACGACCGTGCAGAACGAGCCCGACATCACGTACGAGGCGGCGGACTCCGGGTACTGGCACTACCGAGATTTTACCGGCGCCACGACCACGGCATATCCGGACGGCACGACGATCGTCGTCTCGCCGACTGGCGCCCCAGGCGCTCCGAACCGGACGATCGTCGAGAACAATAAGCCGGTGCAGCAGACGGTCGAGCAGACGCAGCGCGCGCCCTTGGCAGCGCCGTTCGTCATCAATGTCAAGACTGCCGGCGGCGTGACGATCGCCATCAACGGCGACACGGTCACTGTCGACGCGTCTCAGGTCATGCTCGACTGCACTCAGGCCACCGTCACGGGCAACTTGCAAGTCGACGGCAATATCATGTGTGACGGCAATATCGACGCGGCCGGGTCCATGGTCCAGGGCTACGGCACGGACAACGAGATCAATCTGGCCGAACACTACCACGAGGTCGATGGAGTCCAGGGCGGCAGCAGCACGCTCGACACGACTCCGCCGGTCGCGAACACTTGAAGCAGTTGTAAAGTTCGGTTAGTGACATTGTCGCAAAGGAGTTTACGACAATGTCACTAACGAAAGATACCGCGCGCGATCAGGAGATCGAACGCCTGAAGGGGCTAGTAAAGGAAGGCCGCGAGCTTCTGCTTTCGGTGCTTGAGCCGGAATCAAAGGGTAACGCAGCACTCGGGCGCCGCGTCCTGGCGTTCGATCAAGAGGCCCGTGCCGTGCTTGAAGGAGAACAGGCATGAGCCCGCGCGCTGCCTGGGAAACCGCGAAAGAGTCGGCCGCCGCCATCTGTGAGCAGCTGAAGAGGTGGGGCGATAACACCCCTGGAACTGGCAACACGAAAGCATGGGCACGCGCGGCCGAAAGCCTCGCACATCAAATTCGCTCTATGAGGCCGCCCGAAGATTTGCCGGCTGACCCGCGCGACGAGGAGATCACAAAGCTGCGCGGGCTCCTTCAGGAGTTTTGCGACCGCGTCGAGCGCGGCGAGGTTCGCAGCGTGCGGACGTACGCCAAGGTCAAAGAAGCGCTCGCAAGCAGCACGTCGCCGGACGCTACCGCCCCTGCACACAATCAGGAGATCAATCGCCTGACGCACCACCGCGATCTGCTGGCGAAAGCCCTCGGCGATCTCCTCCAGGCGGCTGGCTTGGTCCGTTCCGACGAGCCCGTGTTCCTTACCGGCCCGGAGCTTATCGCGATCGCCGAAGCCGCTACGGAACATTTCAAGAAGCAGCCCCCGGCCGCGCCCGCAGCGCAAAAGCGCGTGCCGGTGAAGGTCGTCGACAGTGGCACCGATGAATATGCCTACGCGTGGGTTCTGTGCAACGACGGCACGATGTTCTTTTACGATCACGAGGACAAAGAATACAACGAGTTGCCGCCGATTCCGCAGCCCGGCGTGGCGAAGGAGTGCGCAGCATGAAGCTCGAAGCGACAATCCGCCGGCTGAAGCTCGGCATCGCGACCCTGGAGAGAGCCATCGCCGAGGAACGGCCGTTCAGCATCCGCTGGTGGAGGCTGGACCGGGCGAACGTATTTGACACATCAGTTGTCTCCGGAAGGGAAGATCACCCCTGCGGCACCGTATGCTGCGCAGTCGGCCTTATGATGGAAGACCCCGCACATCATAGGCAGGGCCTTCGTGAGCGCGATAACTGGCCGGCTTTTGGAAGGCGCGGAGTCGGATTCGAGTCGGTCGCGGCATATTTCGGAATCACTCATGACGAGGCGATGAACCTGTTCCATTCGGAGAGATATCGCGACGATGACAAAGTCAAGCTCCCGACCGTGCTGAACAAGCTGAAGCGGTTCACGCGCGCCAAGGAGAAGGCGCTGAAGCAGATGCGGCAACAACAGGCCGACGCGGCGGAGAGTGCACAATGATGCCGATCACGACCAGCCCTGGCGCGCTGCTGATCCTGCTGCTGGCCGGGCATTTCCTGGCGGACTTCCCTTTGCAGGGAGAGTTTCTAGCCCTTGGAAAAAACCGGAATACGGATATCGGCCGGCAGTGGTGGCCGTGGGCGCTCCCAGGCCACGCCATGATTCATGCCGGCTTCGTCCTCGTCATCACGGGCTCCGCATTGTTCGCCCTCCTTGAGTTCGTCCTGCACACCCTGATCGACTGGGCCAAGTGCGAGGACGTAATCGGCATGCATGCCGATCAGGCGTTCCATGTCCTGTGCAAGTTCGGTTGGTGGATCGGCGTGCTTGCCGCCATCGCTCTCGGAGCGCAGGCATGAGCCAAAACCCATTGACCGAGATGCTTCGTCCGCATGTGGCTGAACTGAAAAGGCAGTCAGACGCGGGGGACGAGAGTGCGAGACAGGTTATTACCCTCTACCAGATGTATGTTAGATGCCCAGGCGACCCAGGCGCACCGGCCTTGTGTGAGGAGGCGTTTAACGCTTGGCGCGCAAGGGAAGCCAGCAGATGAGCGAAGAGAAACCGAGCGCGCCGTTCCTCGACGGATGGCACGCGCACCGGACGGGCCTGAAGGGCAACTCCAACCCGCACCATGAGGAGAGACAGCCATACTCTCATAATCAATGGCAGGCGGGTTTCAGCGCGCGGCACAGTGCAGTCAAGCACGAACTCAAACCCGAATGGGACCATGAGTTCGGGCTATGACCGGAGCATGTGAAACCATCCTGTGCAACAGCTGCTCGATGCCGGGCCGTTGCTGCTCCGGCTTCAATCTAGGCCGGAAGGACGGGACGTTCCTCGAACAGCTTGTGTGGCTTGCGACGATTCAAACTTCCTTGGACGAGAGAGGTGTGTCTCGCAGCGGAGAGCCAGGAGAGAGCGACACCCACGCCATGGTCGGCCTGCCGTTTCTTCCTCTCTTTCAGCATTCTTGCGGGGACTGGATGTTCTGGTGCCCGCTCCTCGATATCAAGACAGGGCGCTGTTCTGACTATGAGAATCGCCCGGCCTTATGCCGGTCGTATAAGGCCGGGTCGGACTACCTGTGCATTATGAAGTGGCGCCAGGACCGCGAGAGCGGCAGCTACGTTGTTCGCGACTTCGACGGGAACGAGAGGGCGCGTATTCCAAGCCCGGACTAGACCGCGCCCTCGACCTGATACCGGCGGCGGACGGGGCGGCGCCGCACCGCGCTTGCCCCGGCCACCTCCTGCCAGACGTCGAGATAATGGTTCCCATGCACCGCACCGCCGGCACCGCTCTTGAGCCCGACCACCGAGACGCGGCGCACCAGGGCGTACGGGAAGCCCTCCGCCCCGCTTAGCGCGCCAAACACCGCGTCCAGAACGCCGGAGCGGCCCCAGGCGGCCAGTGTGCGGGAAGCCGATGGCTTCACTCCGTACTCGGCCGGCACCTGGGAGAGCGGCACGTTGAAGCGCGCCATGTAGAGGACTGCGTCGAGGAAGCGGCGGTTCCTGATCGCGTCGGTAGGGCGCGGGAACAGATCGCGCACCAGGGCGAACTCCTCGTCCGTCAGATCGCGGGCTTCGCGCTTGTATGCGACCCGCGTCGTGCGCGCATGCGGGAAGCGTGGTGTAAGCTCGCGCTCGCGCGCCCACTCCTCCAGATCGTCGACCGCGTAGTGGTAGCGGTTGCGACCGTCGTGCAGCTTGCAGAACGGCGGCCCTTTTCCGGCCCGGCGCCAGCGGTTCAGAGTCTCGACCGTCGTCCCAAGAAACGTTGCTGCTCCCGTGGTGTTAAGAAACTTGCGCAGAGCCACTATAATTCCTTCATGTCAATTGAAAAATCCCTCGTCCCTGACGCGGACGAAGCCAAACTAATCGAAGCTGCCGCGCTCGTTGTAGAGCGGATAGCGTCGATCGCAAACAACACCGATGCGCCCGCGTACATGCGCGCGAAGGCGGCGAACCATCTGCTATCCCTTGGCTTCGGCCCGGTGGCTTCCGATGAAGCGGACGAAAACGAGGGAGATGAATAATGGCGAACGCTGAAAAATTTCTGGCCGGCATGCCCAAGCGTAGTACCGCCCTGGCTGATCCCTTGGAGCTAGCCTGCCGCGAACGCATGCTCTCGATGGTGGCTGTCCTGGAGACCATCGCCCTCGATACGGCTAACGACGTCAAGGCGAGGGTAGCGGCGGCGACGGCAATCCTCGACCGGGGCTACGGCAAGCCGGCCATCCGCGCGCAGATCGAGGTCAACGGCGGCGGCAACGACAGCGATATCGAGGGGACCATCATCGACGCCAACGAAGCGGCCGACAAGATGATGCTTATTGCTCAGTACGCAGGAAAAATTCCGTTCGATTTGTGGCCGGACGAGATCAAGGAGATCTCTAAAATGATCGCGCCTCCGGTATAAATCAAAGGCTTAGAAGAATAGGCGAGTACCTTATGGACAATGTCGCAGACGGTTGACAGTTCGACGGCCGCCTGCTTAGAAATGCTACCGTCATTAACATTGTCGATAAGGATGAGTTTTTTGAGTAACGCCGAGAAAAGGAAGCCGTTCACTTACAGAGTCCCGAATATCGGTGAACTCGCGGCTTATATCGACGAACTGGCGAGTGACCAGCGCAAATTCGCTGAGCAGGCGAATACCGTGTCCCATAAGAAAGAGTGCTTGGCCCGTGCCGGTGCGTATGACGACACGGCGAAGATTCTGCGCAACACCGTCATCGATGTCCTGCCGACTGCGCGACTCGGAGACGCGGCGTGACGCCCTTGCTCGTCGTCTGCGGGACGATGGTGGCCGTCTCTTTCTTTGCGGCCATGATCGCTGAGGAAGCCTGTTCCGCCTGGAAGGATGTTCAGTTGGCGAAGATCAACGCAGGCTACGTGAAGGACGAGACGAATGAACCTCAATGAGTTGGCCCAGCGTCTGTACGAGGCGCACCAGCATCGCGGCGAGGAGGTCGACCGTGATATCACGGGCGACTGGCTTGCTGTTGCGCATGCCGCGCAGGCAATCCTCCAACCGACCGTGATCTTCGCATGCAAGGCCGAATCCGGCATCGAAGTCTGGTACAGCGACGGCCGGGTCGAAATCATGAAGGCACCTGCAAATGCCCCCGTTCCCGCGTAAGAAGGCCGCGCAGGCGGCTCTTTATATTCTGCTCTCGTTTATTGCAGCGAGCACAGTGATCTCCCTCCCGTGGTGGGCGGCTCTGCCGTTCCTGACCATCGTGTTTTCGGGAACCTTGGCTGCGTGCTTACAGTAGGTGAAAGCGCATGGCTAAGTTCGTAAGGCACTTGAAAGTTGCCGCTGCGGCGGGCGCCGCAGTCGTAATTTCTCTAACGGTTGCTTTCGTGGTCGATCACTTTCGCGAACTTGAGTTCGCGACGATTGCCGGAGCGGCCGTTTTTCTCTTCGCAATTCTCTATGCAACATTGAAAGATTTTTTCTAATGGCCCAGATCATGTTGGACCTCGAAACGTTCGGGACGCGCCCCGGCGCTGCCATCTGGCAGATCGGCGCATGCGAGTTCGACCTTCAGAGCGGGCGTCTCGGCCGGGCTATCCAGATCGACGTTGATCCGGGTACATGCCAGCTGATCGGCCTCGGCATCGACGCGGAGACGG
>Ga0310811_10000174_pt1 | contig 94408 bp, 85 predicted proteins | sample YCmetagenome_FD_207642 | JGI IMG/M metagenome (GOLD analysis project Ga0310811, IMG submission 207642) | Soil microbial communities from experimental microcosm in Duke University, North Carolina, United States - YC | ecosystem: Engineered > Artificial ecosystem > Soil microcosm > Unclassified ... | reverse complement strand
CTGTCTCTACTGGTTCGTCGCCAGCTGCCTGGGTTGTTTTTATCTTGAAAACCGATATGTTACTTTGAATGGCCTTGTAATTAATCGCTATGCCGTCCATCGTCACCCGGTTAAATGGCGGCAGGTCGCGATCGGCCTTAATATCTTCCGCCAAAGCCCTGTCTAACGCTTGTTCAAACGGGATCGTCTCCATTCCGAAGTCCTTAGCTTCCGCAAGGATCAGTTTTTCCGCTTGTTCAACTGTAGTCATGGCTTATCCTCCTATAGTCGCCATAGATTCATGCGCCGGGTCGTTCAGTGCGCGGTTCCGTTCAGCTTCCCACCCATCTTTAGCACGATTATTCATAGCTTCCTGTAGCTTGGCTTTCAACTCATCATCTGAAAAACCAGAGCGTATAATGTCTTTGATATTCATTACGCCATCATCGTATAAGCAGGTTTTCAAAACGCCGTCGGGCGTTATGCGGATACGGTTACACGTTCCGCAAAAAGTGCGCGAATAGGCCGCTATTACTCCAATATCACCTTTATGGCCGGGTATATTATAATTATACGATGTCGAGTAAGATTCATCGTGCAGTTTTTGAATAGCCGGATATTTAGCTGTGATCTCGTCCAATATGCGTTTATAATCCCATTTTAAACCGCTGTAAATATGCCCTTCGCCGTTAAATGGCATTTCCTCGATAAAGCGCACACTAACCGGCGTATCTTTGGTCATTTCCACCAATGGGATAATGTCCTGCGTGTTTTTGCCGTCCATCACTACAGCGTTTATCTTGACGTTGATATCATACTTAAGCAACTGATCAAGGGTTTCCATCACTTTGTCAAACTCATCGCGGTGGGTTATGGCAAAAAACCGGTTGGCATCCAGCGTATCGAGGCTAAGGTTAACTGATTTTACGCCTATTCTTTTTAATTCAGGCACCAGCGACGCCGTTAAAACGCCATTGGTTGTGATGGTTAACTCATTTAATCCCTGTATTTTTGACAAGGCCGAAAGGAGCTTCATCATATCCTTCCGTACAAAAGGCTCGCCGCCGGTAATGCGTATCTTTTCAATGCCCATTTTCACCAGCAGGTGGCAAGTTCGCAGCATTTCCTCGTAAGTCAGCAGTTCCTTCCGCGACAGCCAGTTCAGCCCCTCTTCTGGCATGCAGTAAAAGCAGCGCAGGTTACACCTGTCGGTCACCGCAAGGCGCAGGTAATTGATCTTTCGTCCGTGGTTATCTGTTAGCAATGTATTTCCCTCTAATCTGTAAAGGTAAATAATACATTTTAGCTGAATGTTTTTGAATTGTCGTTTTGTAAATAAAAAACCCGGCAATTTATTTACTTACCGGGTTTTCAAATTTTTCTATAATCTATCAATCATAATTTCTCCCTTTAGCGCGTTTTTTCATGTCGTCCATCGGCAAAGTGATCAAACGGCCAACCGGTTTACCATCCTTGTAGGTGATCACCTTTAGCTGTGCCGATTCTTTAGGTACCAGTAATGGCTCGGTATATTTTGGATAGAAATTATCTGGGAACGAATTATCGAACGTATAATAAATATCCAATCCCTTCACTTCGGTTTCCATCGATACCTGCAGCGTACTGTCGGGCATCATCTTCACGTTAAAGCTCGGGTCGTAAACGCTTGGCGCATATTTTATCTGTGCTTCGTCAAAACGGCCGAAATGTTTTTCAACCCGGTTAAAAAAGTCGTCCCAGTTCTTTTTTGCCTTAGGTGTCCACAGATCTTCAGAAATTGCGAAAGCCCGCGGCCAGGTCATGTATTCCAAATGGCGGACGTTATAAACCTGTTCGGTCCACAAGTTGGCCTGCCCGCCTATGATCAATTTTGAATCCACGCTATCCGGCACCGGTTCAAACTGGTAGGCCTTGCTCAAACGCAAGGTAGAATAAACATGCGGTTCAATTGCAGGGTCGCCCTGCATATAATCCAGGTATGCAAAAGTGGTAGGGCTCATTACTACTTCGTGCCCCATTTTGGCAGCCTGTATGCCGCCCTTCATCCCACGCCAGCTCATTACTATGGCGTCGGGAGCTAAGCCGCCTTCCAGTATTTCATCCCATCCTAAAAATTTCTTTCCTTTTGATTCTACTATCTTCTCCACACGTTTTTCAAAATAAGCTTGCACTTCCTCCTGGGTTTTCAACCCTTCGCGTTGCATCAGCGCCTTTACGGAATCGCTTTTCTCCCAGAAATTCTTGGCGCATTCATCACCGCCCATGTGGATATAGCCAAACGGGAACAGTTTAGCTACCTCGGTCAATACTTTATCCAGGAAAACATAAACCTTCTCATTGGCAGGGCATAGTGTATTATCTATACCGGCTTTAATGCCATCCTTCGTAAAATTCATAAAATGTTCGCCCGACCTTACCTGGTATTGGTCGGCGCCTGGTGTGCACGACAGTTCAGGATAGGCTACTACAGCAGCCAAACTGTGGCCCGGAACATCGATCTCGGGCAAAATATTCATAAACCTGTCTTTTGCATACTGTACTATTTCCCTGATATCGTCCTGGGTGTAAAAACCCCCGTAATTGCGCGGTTCGTCGGGCTTTGGAGCCGGGAAACTGCCGAAATAACCAACCTTTTTTACATTGTAGGCACCAACTGTGGTCAATCGCGGCAAGCTTTTGATCTCAATGCGCCAGCCCTCGTCGTCGGTCAGGTGCATGTGCAGCAGGTTGTATTTATACTTCACCATGTTGTCGATGTATTGCTCTACTTCAGCTTTGGTGAAGAAGTGGCGCGAAACATCGAACATCAGCCCACGCCATTTAAAGCGCGGGTAATCGGTTATCTGCACACATGGCATCGCCCAGCTAACACCGCTGACGCGTTTGTCGCTCACGATCTCCTTAGGTAATAATTGCATCAGCGTTTGTGTGCCATAGAACAATCCTGCCGGTTTATTGGCACGAATAACAACACCCTTCTTAGTTACCGACAAATAATATCCTTCTTCCCCTATTACGGTATCAGTTTTTGCATTAAGCGTCAGTTTAATGGCTGGTTTTGCCGCGCTGTTCAGTATGGTAACATGATTGCCGGTTGGGATGGAAAGGCTCTTCAGCGTTGCTATGGCCTCTTTCATTTCCGGGTTCACACGTGTAGCCACAATTATCGTCTTTGGCAATACATACTGGCCCTCGCCTTGTGTGATGCTAACAGGTTCGGGAATAATGGCAATGTGCTCTTTGCCTGTTTGGCTGAATGCATTAAGCGCCAGCACCCCACAGCACATCATCCCTAAAAGTCTTTTCAGGTTGTTGTTCATTGTTTAAAAGGATTTATAAATTGGAAACTGTCTGCAAATTATGATTTTAGCAGCAGAAATAAAATGTTTTTATATAAGCTATTGTAACTTTTTAAAAATATTTCAAATCTTTATTTGTGTTTGCCTATAGCATACTCAATTCCGCCTAATAAATGCTTTAAATACTGGGGATCGGCGTAGGATTCATCAGTGTGCCCCAGGGCCGTATAAAAAGCACGCCCGCCATCATAATTATGGTACCATGCCATTGGATGATAATCGCCATCGTTACCGCCCTCATAGCTCTTTTCGTCGATAGTGATCAGCACATGAACATCTTTATCGCTGGGGACCACTTTAAAATTATACCATTCGTCCAATCTTTTCCACTCGGCAGGCAGATGTTTTGTAGCTATGAAACTCCTGTCAACAACGTGTAGCGTGGCCACTTGCTGTTTGCTTGGATGATTTTTGAAATAGGCGCCAACCAGCTCGCCGTACCATGGCCAGTCGTATTCAGTATCAGTTGCCGAATGTACGCCGACAAAGCCGCCGCCCGCTTCTATATATTTTTTGAAAGCATCCTGTTGTGCATCGTTCAATACGTCGCCTGTGGTGCTTAGGAATATCACCGCGGCATATTGCCCCAGGTTTTGCTGAGTGAATTTGGAAGCATCAGTTGTGGTATCCACATCAAAATTATTTTCCGCGCCAAGTTTGATAATTGCAGGAATGCCAACTGCTATCGAGTTGTGATGAAAACCGGCTGTCTTGCTAAATATCAGCACTTTTGGTTTGGCCATAACGCAAACCGAGCTTACCAAAAGAACGATGATCGTCACCTTAAAATAGATGAATATTTTCATGATAATTAAATTATACTAATGTTATAAAATTCAAAATCGAATAACCAAAATCAGATATTCCCCTTTTTCAGCTCATCTGCGGCAAAATTTGCAGCGCGCGCCGTCATTGCCATATAAGTTAGCGATGGGTTCTGACAGGCTGATGAAGCCATCATTGCGCCATCGGTCACAAACACATTCTTCGCATCCCAAACCTGGTTATGCTCATTTAATACTGATGTTTTTGGATCGCGGCCCATACGTGCCGAACCCATTTCGTGTATACCATCGCCTATGTTGTGGCCCCTGTCCCAGGTTTGCACATTTTTCACACCCGCACTTTCGAGCATGGCTTTGGCTTCGGCAACTATATCAATGCGCATTTTCTTTTCATTATCCTTCAGCTCGGCATCCATTGCTAATATCGGCAGGCCCCATTTATCCTTGTTGTTATGATCGAGGCTGATCTTATTTTCATGATAAGGCAATAACTCGCCAAAACCGCCGATTCCCATTTTCCAAACCCCGGGCTCGGTCAGGGCCTCCTTAAATTGTGCACCTACATGCAATTCAGCTATCTCACGGCTCCAGCTATCGCGACTTGCGCCGCCCTGGTAACCAAAGCCGCGCAGGTAATCGCGTTTATCGCCAAACAGGTTCGCAAAACGCACCACGTAAACACCATTCGGCCTTCTGCCGAAATAGTATTTGTCGTCGTACCCTTCCATTACCCCCGAAGCGCCTAAATTATAATGATGATCCATGATGTTATGCCCTAATTCGCCGCTGCTGCTGCCCAAACCGCCGGGCCAAATATCAGTGGCTGAATTCATCAGCACCCAGGCGCTGTTCAGCGCCGAAGCATTAACAAATACAACTTTGGCGTGATATTCATAGGTTTGATTGGTTTCTGCATCCAGAACTTCTACACCGGTTGCTTTTTGCGTGTTCTTATCATACAACACCCTGGTAACAATAGAAAATGGCCTCACCGTCAGGTTGCCCGTCTTAACAGCGGCGGGCAGGGTTGATGACTGAGTACTGAAATAGGCGCCGAATGGACAGCCCTCCCAGCACCGGTTACGGAACTGGCAGTTAGTGCGACCATTGATGGGCGCAGTCAGGTTTGCCGACCGGCCAATGATCATGTGGCGGCTGCCCTTGAAATTCTTTTTTATTCGTTCAGCCACGTCCTTTTCCACGCAATTTAGTTGCATTGCTGGCAGAAACTGGCCATCGGGCAACTGTTCCAGCCCTTCATGCGAGCCATTTACGCCAATAAACCGTTCTACATGATCGTACCAGGGGGCAATATCTTTATAGCGGATAGGCCAGTCAATTGCCCAGCCGTCCTTCAGGTTGGCTTCAAAATCATGGTCGCTCCAGCGGTAGCTCTGGCGCCCCCACAAAATAGAGCGGCCACCCAATTGGTAAGCTCGCCACCAGTTAAAAGGTTTTATTTCGGTATAGGGCGCATCCTTGTCGTTCGCCCAATAGTCAATGATCGGCTCATAGGCACCCCATGTGCGTGCTATATACTTATGCTCTTTTCGCTGTTCCTGTGTAATACGGCCGCGGTGCTCAAATTCCCATGGACCCTTTGAGGCCGATTTGTAATCCTTCAGGTGCTCAAAATTCCGCCCGCGCTCCAGCATGATAGTTTTCAGGCCGCGTTCGGTAAGCTCTTTGGCCGCCCAGCCCCCGCTGATACCCGATCCGATGACGATAGCATCGTAGGTATTCTGAGCCGTGGCTTTATTATTTACATTAACAGTATCTGCTGACATAATTGATATAATTGGTTAGACAAGATATATAAAATAATTAAATGTCTGAATCACAGATTTAGACTATTTCAAAGGCTTTATCTTGATACTCCTGTAATTCACATCGAAGCCATGATCCTGCAGCAGAATATGCCCCTGCTGAGCCTCGCCAAAGTTTTTCCAGATAATAAATTTGCTTATAGCGACCAGGTCTTTAAACTCCTTTGAACCGCGCTCATATTCAAGCACTTTAATGCCATTCAGGTAATGCTCTACATGGTTATTCGGATATACTACAATGCGCCCTGTGTTCCATTCGCCTATCGGGTGAACAAAGCGCGGCGGTTTATTTGCCGGGATGAGGTCATATAAGGATGCCAATGTACGGTCGCCATTGCGACCCAATTTGGCATCGGGGTGCACTGCGTCATCCAGCACCTGGTATTCTAAACCGATGGCTGATCCTTTGGTATCCTCGTTCAACGTCACAAAATATTTTACCCCGCTATTGGCCCCCCGGCTCATCCTGAACTCAAATGAAAGATCGAATGCGCTAAACTCTTCCTTCGTCACAATATCGCCAACATTAGCGGACTCGCCGCCTTTTGATCCCAATATGGTCATTGTGCCATCGCGTATCACCCAGCCGCCCGGCTTCGTGGGGAATTCTTCACTTGTTGCGCTACGCCAGCCGGTATTGGTTTTCCCATCGAAAAGCAAGCGCCAGCCGTCTTTCTTTTCGTAAGGGGTCAAATGGTTCGATACATAATTAACCACGTATACACCGGGCGGGAACGGCGCGGGTACAAGCCCGGTTATTTTGATACGTATATTTTTAAAATAGAATTTCTTGCCGGCATCTTCCGCTTTATACACGGCATGCACCTGCAAACCGATAAATCCTTTGGTATCGATGGTATCGACCACGTATGCAGCGGCAACGCCATTTACCCAGGTTTTAGTAGAATTGCCGATACACTCAATTTTGATATGGTTCCAGTCGCCTTGTTTGTAGGCCGGCTGCCCTTTGGGATTGAGTTGCATGGTATATAACCAATCGCGCCGGGCCTCGTCCTCTATTCCACCCGACCAACGGCGATCAGAGGGATCGATCTCCACTTGTCGCCCGTAAACCTTACCTATCCCTTCGTTGCCGGTCGCATCGAAATGGCTGCGCGTCTGCACACCGGAATTGCTGGCATTGCTTTCCAGCTTCACATCCAGTTCCAGCACGAAATCACCATATTCCTTTTTTGTCACCAGGAACGAATTATACTTTTCCATCGCCGATGTACCGACGATCATGCCGTTCTGTACCGAAAAGCTCGCTTTACCGGTGGCCTGTTTCCAACCGTTCAATGTTTTTCCATCAAACAAGCTTACCCAACCGGTTTGTTTTTGAGCCTGCGCCGGCAGAAAACTGCCAAACAAAAAAGCAGCTAAAATTAAATAATGATATTTTTTCATGGTAGATTATTGCTTTAAACTCTTAAGGTACGCAAGGCTTTGAGGAACCTGTTCCATTACATGGGTGCTTTCATCCTCGATATAATAATGCTCCACACCCGCTTTTTTAGCAGCTTTCAACACAGCCGGAATATCAATTTGCCCCGTGCCCAAAACCACATCATTATCCTGGTTGGTACCTCCTGTAAGATCGCCTTTAACGCCTTTTTTCAAATCCTTGAGATGCAGCGCCTTATAGCGATGTCCGTATTTGTCAAGCAACGCCGCCGGGTCCTGCCCCGGGAAAAAGGCCCACATAATATCCAGTTCGAGGCTCACATAGCGCGGATCGGTGTTTTTTACGATATAATCATACAACGTTCCGTCCTGGTATGGCTGAAACTCGAAACCGTGTTCGTGATAAATAAAACCAAGGCCATATTGTTCCTTTAATATTTTACCTACCCGGTTAAAATCGGCAACAGCTTTTTGTGCTTCTTCCAAAGTCAGGGCCGATTTATGCGGTATGCCTGCTACCCTGACATATTGCGCGCCGAGTGTCTTTGCATTTTGGGCAACTTCTTCCGTCTTATTCACAAAGTCGTTATAACTGACGCCGAATGACGAACATTTGATGCCGCGTTCGTCAAGAAGAGTTCGCAATTCTGCTGCAGTTTTGCCAAAAAGGCCCGAAAACTCCATATCCGTAAAGCCCAACTGTTTTATTTTATCCAAGGTGCCGGGAACGTCTTTTGATAAATAATCGCGGTAAGTATAGGAAACCACGCCCGGGTGTTGGGGGAATAATGGCTTTTGAGCGAAAGTCCACGACGCAGCCATTAAAAAAGCAAGGATCAGTCTATATTTCATACTAAACCAATTTTGGTTCCCAACCAGGCTGGTAGGTTCGCTGCCATAATTTCATTGCAGCCGGGCTATTAGTAATCCGGCCGTTCTTTGGATCGCATTTCAGGGTGACGCCTGTCCGCTGCGCAATATTGGCTAAATGACAAAGTAGTACGCTTTTCGACGCCTCGTCCACCGGAGCCGTTAATTGGGTTTCACCCCGCACCGCACCAACAAAATTCTTGAAATGATAAAAGTCGAGATTGCCGTTCGCGCTTTGGGTGTTATTTGGATCAGGCGCTACTTCCGATTTTACTTCTTTCAGCACTTTATTTTTTATGTCTAGTATCTTATAATCACCACCGCCAAGATTCACCAGGCTGCCATTCTTTCCGTAAATAATAAAACCCCTGCTGCTGCCTTCAACCGGGAAATTATTGCAACTGCGGCCTTCCCACGTAATCGTTCCTTTATTACCAAACTCGAATGAGGCTACCTGTGTATCGGGTGTCTGCCAATCGTCTTTATAAGCATATCGTCCCCCCGACGAATTTACTTGCGTCGGATAATCGGCGCCTAAAAACCAGCGGCAGCAATCAATTTCGTGTGTACCGTTGTTACAGGCTTCGCCTGTACCCCAATGCCAAAACCAGTGCCAGTTGTAATGCACCAGATTATCCTGGAACTCCTTACGCGGCGCCGGGCCCTGCCACAAATTAAAATCCAGCGTTTTTGGTACCGGAATATGTTTACCCACACCAATAGACTTACGGTCGTTGGTGTACCATGCTTTGGCAAAATACACATCGCCTATGGCGCCACCGCGGACTTCTTTCACCGCTTCAATAAGCGATGGCATGGAACGGCGCTGGTTGCCCATCTGGATATGTTTGCCATATTTATGCAGCGCCTGAGAGATCAGTTCACCTTCGTGCGGGTTTTGCCCGCAGGGTTTTTCCACATAAACATGTTTCCCGTGCGATGCGCCTAAAATAGCAGCCGGCGTGTGCCAATGGTCGGGTGCAGCGACTACCAGCCCGTCAAAATCCTTTTTTTCAACTAGTTTGCGTATATCATGTATCAATTCAGGTTTCCGGGGTGCATCTTTGAGTGCTTCGAAGCCTTTTTTTATTGCCCCTTCTTCTACGTCGCATATATAAGCGACTTCCACATTAGGTAATTGCGAATAACAATTGGCCAGGTAACTACCTCTGCCATTAAGGCCCATTACGCCCAAAACAACTTTGTTGCTTGGTGCATTTTTGCCGAAAACGGGAAAATTGAGAATGGTGAGCCCGGCGGTAGCCAGCGAGGCGTCCCTGATGAATTTTCTGCGATGCATAAATCAGATGTTTAGAAATTGGTTTCTAAATGTAGAAATAAAACTGTTAAACCGACAGGACTGTTGATGGAATGTAACGAACTTGTTATTAAGTAGCGGCCTTGTTGAAAGATGAATTTGCTGCCCACAAAACAGTCAGGTATCTTTACCGCATGCTGCAAATAAGCGGATTATACATCTATCCCATCAAGTCGATGGCTGGTATTTCGGTTAACAGGGCACAAGTGACCGACCGTGGTTTCGAATACGACCGCCGTTGGATGCTGGTTGATGAAAATAACCTGTTCATATCGCAAAGGGAAGTTGCCGAATTGGCCTTGATGAACATTGATATAAACGAGAAAGGCCTGTCAGTAACCTACAAACGGGGCAACACCTCGATATCCATACCATTTCAGCCTGAAACGAGTGAGTTTGCAGAGGTGACCATCTGGGATGACACCTGTACCGGCCAGTTTGTAAGTCAAGCGGCGGATGAATGGTTCAGCAATATGCTGAATATCCGATGCCGCTTAGTTTATATGCCTGATGCGACCCATAGGATAACTGATCAGCGTTACACGTCTGCGAACAGCGTTACTTCTTTTTCAGATGGCTACCCCTTTCTCATTATCGGTCAGGCATCGCTTGACGATCTGAACAGCAGGTTGGAAAAATCAGTACCCATGAACCGCTTTCGTCCTAATATTGTCTTTACCGGCGGCGAACCTTATTCAGAAGATATGATGCATACTTTTGAAATTGGAAACATACAGTTTCACGGAGTAAAATTATGTGCCCGCTGTCCTATCCCAACGATAGATCAGCAAAGTCTTGAGCGGGGCAAAGAACCTTTGAAAACACTTGCCAGGTATCGTTTCAAAAATAACAAGATCATGTTCGGGCAAAACCTGGTGCACAACAGTGCGGGCCAAATTGCTGTAGGTGACGAGTTGAAAGTATTAAAGCTGAATTACGAAGAACGATTTTTGATTGGCAACTGATAATTTTACGGTGACTGTATCGTTATAGGTTAACATCGCGTATATGTACCTAAAACCAGCATCAAATGAAAAACCTTTTCCTTATTGCCTGTTCTGTTATCCTGCTCTCAGCTTGTTCAAAAAAAGACAATGTACCACCGGGGCAAACTTTCCGAAATAAGAATGGCTTATATGTTAACTTTTCGGATGAAAAATGGTATGTTACCAGGGACGGCACCTTTGCAACCGTCAATCTTAAACTGGCCGGCACTACCAATGGCGACAAGATCACGATGCGGACAAGTGGTGACGGACTACTCCTCGACAACAACCTGCCACTAAAATCAGGCAAATTTACTACGGATGGCGGTATTTGGTTTACCCATGCGGCGCCAGATACGGGAACCGTTCATGGCAGTACCGAAATAACGGTTTACAGAGGGTCGGACACACTCGTGGTGCATTTGGTAAGCGATGACCTTAGTTATTGAAATCTGTATCTTTTCTCCCGCCGGTTGCCCGATTTTTAGTATGTTGCTTCGCAAATGGCACAACACCTCACTCATGTAACCCTGGTCGTAAAAGACTATGACGATACCATAAAATTCTACACTGAAAAGCTTGACTTTGAACTGGTTGAGGACACCATTTTAAGTGAAGCAAAAAGATGGGTATTAATTTCCCCAAAGGGACCGGGCGGATGCTGCTTGCTTTTAGCCAGGGCAGCCAACGATGACCAGGCAAAATGCGTTGGGAATCAAACGGGTGGCAGGGTATTTCTTTTTCTCCACACTGATGAGTTTTGGCATGATTATTTTGCTATGCTTGACAAGGGTGTACACTTTACCAGGGAGCCTATTGAAGAACCCTATGGAACAGTAGCAGTATTCGAAGACCTGTACGGAAATCTATGGGATCTTATCCAAACAAAAAAAATAATTTTCAAGGTTTAGGTATCTGTGCATAACTCCCTTATTATTAATGAGATTTGAATATTTCGTTAAAGTTAAATTTGGCGGAAAAACCGCCTAAATATAGCGGAAACGCAATTTTATTAAAACTTTTGATTTCGAAAAATCGTAATAGTGGGTGTATCAAAATAGTGAACATGAAATTGATTGAGACTTTACTATCCCCCGTCCTGAAGGCAGTGGCTGCGTTAGCAAACAATGGCGGAATATTTAAGAAAAGGAAAAAAGCAGGACCATTTAACCCTAAGATAACTTTAGGTTTCAACTTCTAAAAACAACGCTAAAAATTTAAATTACTTTATTACAACTACCTAACATCTCCTATGTGTTTCAGCTTCACATTTGTGGTGTTTTTTGTTTCATGGTGTTTAGTAAATTAGCAAAATGAAACCCCTTGTAACAATAGAATATTGCCCCAAATGTGGATGGCTTTTACGGGCAGCCTACATGGCGCAGGAATTGCTGACTACCTTTGCCGATGAATTATACGGCGTTACACTGCAGCCCAGCGAAACCGGGGGGCATTACAGCATCCGGATAAATGACGAAGTGATATTTGACAGAAAAGACTTTGGAGGCTTTCCAGAGATAAAAGAATTAAAACAAATGGTACGTGATATGGTAAGTCCTGAAAAAAATCTTGGACATTCGGATAAAAAATAAATATATTTACATTAATTACCCCAACCATACCAATTATATCGACTTAATATATTTCCTTATCTTTGTAAGTTTTATTATATTAAATGTTATCGAAAAAAACGAAGTATGCCATTAAGGCCCTGGTGATACTGGGGAAAAATGCAGATAAACCTCCTATGCAGATCTCTAAGATCGCTGAAGAAGAACGTATCCCTAAGAAGTTTCTTGAACAAATATTGCTTGATCTTCGAAATGCAGGTTTCCTGTATAGCAAGAAAGGTGCGGGTGGCGGCTACAGCCTCAATAAAGATCCAAAAGATATTTACCTCGTAAGTATAATGCGCATAACCGATGGGCCAATCGCCATGGTTCCGTGCGCGAGCCTTAACTTTTATCACAAATGCGAAGAATGCAAGTCGGAAACAACTTGCGGAATTCGTGACGTGTTTGTCGAGGTGAGAGACGCCACGCTCAAAATACTTACCGAGACCAGTATAGCGGATGTCATTGCCCGCGAGAACACGCTGATCAACGTTTAACCAACAGCTTTAATTTAAGAGCAACCCCTGTTGTCGCAATACGAAAGGGTATTTATTTCCACACAAACTGTTGGGTTAGGCATAGCTTTGCACGGATGTTTACGCCGTGGCGTAGCTAATTGCTTGTTTTTGTATCTATACGCGCATCATTTGCGTAAAACAGGTGCCGTAAAATTTTTGGCGCGTAATTTGGCTGTTATCACAAAAAGTATCTTTGTAATTAAACTGTAAAAGAAAGATATTTTTTAACATACACTACTATTTCTCTATACTATACATATATTTGGGAAATAATTGTAAAACCAGTACCCGCTTGGGTCAAATACTAATAAAGAGGATATGCAAAGTTTCCGTACCGAACTTGAAAACCCTGTAGTTGAAAAGGATATTATCGACCTTGAGAAAAAGATCAGGGCTTTTCGCGAAGGTAAGATACACGACGAGAAATTCAGGAGCCTGCGCCTGGCACGTGGCATATATGGCCAGCGTCAGCCTGGGGTGCAGATGGTGCGCATAAAGCTGCCCTTTGGTAAGGTTACTTTTAAACAGTTACTGCGCATTGCCGATGTTTCGGACGAGTATGCAAGCCATAACCTGCATTTAACTACCCGCCAGGATATACAGATACATTACGTGAGCCTCGAGCGTACCCCGCAACTTTGGGCCGACCTGGAGCGCGACGATGTTACCCTGCGCGAAGCCTGTGGCAATACAGTACGTAATGTAACCGCCTCCCCTACTGCCGGTGTCGATCCTAAAGAGCCTTTTGATGTTTCACCGTATGCTCATGCTACTTTCGAGTTTTTTCTGCGGAATCCTATTTGCCAGGAGATGGGCCGTAAGTTTAAAATATCTTTCTCATCAAGCAGCGAGGATACTGCCTATGCCTATATCCATGATATAGGTGTAATTCCCAAGATCAACGAAAAAGGCGAACGTGGCTTTAAAGTTTACCTGGGCGGCGGCCTGGGTGCACAACCCCTGCTGGCATCGCTGGTTGAGGAGTTTTTGCCCGAAGATCAGCTGATACCTTACATCGAGTCGGTTATCCGCGTGTTTGACCGTTACGGCGAAAGAAACAACCGTAACAAAGCGCGTTTAAAATATGTGATCCAAAAACTTGGCCTTGACGAAGTTGTTCGATTGGCTAAGGAGGAAAGAATCGCCAATAAAGTTAAAACCTATCCAATAAATCGCAACGGTATTGACGAGCCTGTTATTCCGGAACCTGTATTGATCCCAGAAGTAACGATCGATAATCCTTTGCGTTACGAACAATGGCTTATAACCAACACCTTCGAGCAAAAGCAAAAAGGTTTTTATGGCGTATATGTAAAGGTTCCTACCGGAGACATCCCGACTGACGTTGCCCGGAAATTTGTAGCTGCCATTCGCCCCTATGTGGCCGACGAGATTCGCGTAACCCAAAATCAGGGCTTATTATTGAAATATGCCAGGAAAGAGGCCCTTCCGGCTTTGTATGCCGGGCTAACCGAACTGAACATGTCGGCCCCGGGTTTTGACAGCGTGGCTGATGTTACCACTTGCCCGGGCACCGATACCTGTAACCTGGGTATCTCCAACAGTATGACATTGGCCAGGGTATTAGAAGACCTGGTTTACAACGAATATGAAGAGTTTGTTTACAACCGTGATATTAAGATCAAGATCAGTGGCTGCATGAACTCTTGCGGTCAGCATGGCCTGGCACATATTGGTTTTCATGGCAGTTCGTTAAAAGCCGGCTTGAAAGTATTGCCATCGGTACAAGTATTGCTTGGCGGCGGCACCGTTGGCGACGGCGTGGGCCGCGCTGCTGATAAAGTAATTAAAGTACCTGCAAAGCGCGCCACCGAGGTATTGAGGTGGGTTTTAAATGATTATCGTGCAAACTCGATAGAGAACGAGCCCTTCCACAATTATTACGACCGGCTTGGTAAAGATTATTTCTACCAGCTGCTTAAACCGCTTGCGGACCTGACAACCCTGAAAGACGATGAGTTTGTAGATTGGGGGCACGAAGAAACTTTTGCTACCGCTATAGGCGTTGGCGAGTGCGCCGGTGTGGTGATAGATCTTGTTGCCACCCTGCTGTACGAATCTGATGAGAAAAAAGGCTGGGCCGAAGAATCATTTAACAACGGCGCATGGGCCGATGCTATCTATCATTCGTACAATGTATTCATCAGCTCGGCAAAAGCGTTGTTGCTGGATAAAGGTATCAACCAGGGCAGCCAGATCGGCATCATCAAGGAGTTTGATGCACAATACGTTGATAAGGGTGAATTTATACTCGACGGCACATTCAATGATCTCGTTTTACAGATCAATAAGAATGAACCTTCGGAAGAATTTGCCCGTACATACCTGGCCGCAGCAAATGGCTTTTTAAGTGCAGTTAAAGTTAAAAGAGAGGCATTGGTACAGTCATGATAGATACTAAAACAAAAAAAGAAATTAAGGAGCCGCGCATTACTTTGGTTGGCGCAGGTCCAGGCGATGCCGAATTGATCACTATAAAAGGTATCAAGGCGCTTAAAACTGCCGATGTGGTGCTGTATGACGCGCTGGTGAATGAAGAATTGTTAGAGTTCGCTCCCGAACATGCTACCAAAGTTTACGTGGGCAAACGCTCGGGCGATCATTCCCACTCACAGGAGTCTATCAACAAATTGATGATCGATTACGCTTTGAACTATGGCCATGTTGTCCGTTTGAAAGGCGGCGACTCATTCGTTTTTGGGCGAGGGTATGAAGAATTGGACCATGCGGCATCTTATAGTATCCCTGCCGAAGTTATACCGGGTATTTCAAGCTCTATCGGTGTACCCGGTTTGCAGCAAATACCCGTTACCCATCGTGGACTAAGTGAAAGTTTCTGGGTGGTTACCGGCACAACCATGGATGGGCAGGTATCCGGCGACTTATACGACGCGGCAAAAACCAAAGCAACTGTTGTGGTGCTAATGGGCCTGCGTAAGCTTGCTGAGATAGTGAAGATATACCAGGGCGAAGGTAAAAACCGTTTGCCTGTGGCGGTGATCCAAAGCGGATCGACAGATAATGAAAAAGTGGCTATCGGCGTTATCGATACCATTGTTGAATTGGTTGAAGAGAAAAAGATCAAATCGCCGGCGTTAATTGTTATTGGTGACGTGGTTTCGCTTCACCCCCAATTTCAACCTATCAGGGAATTTTATGACATCGTCGCCGAAGAATAACGGATTGGGAACAATTCAGTACGAGAAAACGGAAGGCAATCAATTGTTTCCCGTTTTTTTGAAACTGAACAATCTGCACACGGTGCTGATCGGCGGCGGTAACGTCGGCTTGGAAAAGCTGACGGCAATCGTAACCAACAGTCCGTCGGCGAGGGTTACCGTTATTGCCAATAAATTTTTACCCGAGGTCCACACCCTTGCGTCTGGCTGCAGCGGCGTGACAGTTATTCAAAAGGCATTTGTTGATACCGACCTGGATAAGGCAGATATCGTAGTGGCTGCCACAAATGACGCAGAATTAAATACCTATATCAGGGAGTCGGCGCATGAGCGCAAACTTTTGGTGAACGTAGCCGATAAACCCGACCTGTGCGATTTCTATTTAGGGTCTATCGTACAAAAAGGCGACCTGAAACTCGCCATATCTACCAATGGAAAATCGCCGACGGTGGCAAAAAGGCTTAGGGAAGTTTTGGACCAAAGCCTGCCAGGGGAACTGGACATTACATTACAGCAGATGAATCAGCTTAGAAATTCCCTTTCCGGCGACTTTGCCTACAAAGTAAAAACACTTAACGACGTAACTGCCGTACTTGTAGACGAAAAACCGGTAAGCAATAAAAACGTCATCTGGCTAATCTGGGGAACAATTGTCTTCGCTATAACCATTACGGCTTATGCCTTATGGAGCAACGATCCGGATTTTAGAACCTACGTAGAAGGCATCAGCCCTAATTTTTATTATTTTCTTGGTGCAGGCTTTGTGTTTGCCCTGATAGACGGCGCTATAGGCATGTCGTATGGCGTTACCTCAACTACATTTTCCTTATTAAGGGGTTTCACTCCTGCTGTAGCAAGTATGGGTGTGCACCTGTCAGAAGTGCTGAGCAACGGAATTGCTGGCTGGATGCACTACAAGATGGGTAACATCAATTGGAAATTGTTTAAGATGCTGGTTGTATGGGGAACGCTTGGCGCTTTTTTGGGTGCTTTTTTATTATCATCGCTCGAGCACTATAGCCAGTATACCAAGCCATTCATATCAACTTATACATTAATATTAGGCATCGTCATCTTACGGAAAGCTTTCCAGGTAGGTAAAAAACATGCTAACGGTAAGATAAAAAAAATAAGGCAGTTAGGTTTTGGGGGCGGCTTTATCGATGCAGTTGGCGGCGGTGGCTGGGGCTCTATTGTATTATCGAGTTTGATTGCCGGCGGGCGTCACCCGAAATTTTCCCTGGGCACAGTAAAGCTTTCGAGGTTTTTTGTGGCCATCGTAAGTTCCACAACATTCATTATCATGCTTATGCGGCATGGTACCGCTCATTGGGAACCGGTTGCAGGTTTAGTTATTGGCAGCGCTTTGGCTTCGCCAATTGCAGCCAAAATATCCAATAAACTTTCAGCTAAAACTTTAATGGTTTCAGTGGGGATCATTGTTATCATAGTAAGTGTTTACAGCATCTATAAATTTTTGATCAAGTTATAAAATGACCGCTTTAGAAAACATAAAGCAACATATAGACGGATTAGAACCGGTGCAGGCTTTGGCTTTATTAGCTGAAAGGTTCCCGGGCAAGATGGTGTTTTCAACCAGTTTCGGCTGGGAGGACCAGGTGATCACACACATGATATTCACCAACGACCTACCTATCAAAGTATTTACACTGGAGACCGGCCGCCTTTTTCCCGAGACCTACTATGTGTGGAACCGGACAATGGAAATGTATGGCAAACCGATTCACGCTTATTATCCAAACAACGAGCTGTTAGAGCAAATGGTAAATGCCAAAGGTCCAAGCAGTTTTTACGAATCAGTTGATAACCGGAAAGAATGCTGCGGCATACGCAAGGTTGAGCCATTGAACCGCGCACTTGCCGGCAACCAATGCTGGGTAACAGGTATCCGTGCTGAACAATCGGCCAACCGCCAGCACATGGGTAATTTAGAGTGGGACGAACAGCATAATTTGCTTAAATTTCACCCGATTTTCGACTGGTCTTTGGACCAGGTAAAAGAATATATCAGGATACATAATGTGCCTTATAATACATTGCACGACAGGGGTTTCCCGAGCATAGGCTGCCAGCCTTGCACGCGGGCTGTTCAGCCGGGAGAAGATTTCCGGGCCGGGCGCTGGTGGTGGGAAGACCAGTCAAAGAAAGAATGCGGTTTGCATGAGGTAAGTAAATAATGACTGAATTATTGAATTATTGAATTAATGTTTGACCTATTCGATAATTCAATAAATCAGTAATTCAATAAATCAATAATTAATGACTAAACAGCAGTTGGATTATTTAGATGAATTAGAGGCGGAAGCCATACATATCCTGCGCGAAGTTGCCGGCCAGTTCGAAAAGCCTGCCCTCCTGTTCTCAGGTGGTAAGGATTCGATCACCATTGTGCACCTGGCGCTAAAAGCTTTTCGCCCGGGTAAATTTCCTTTTCCGCTGGTACACATCGATACCGGCCATAATTTTGAAGAAACTATCATTTACCGCGATCAGATGATCGAACGTATTGGCGAAAAATTGATCGTTGGTTACGTGCAGGAAGATATCGATGCGGGTCGCGCGGTTGAACAGAAAGGTAAAAACGCCAGTCGTAATCAACTGCAAACCGTTACCTTGTTGAATACTATTAACAAACACCAGTTTGATGCCTGCATTGGTGGCGCCCGCAGGGACGAGGAAAAGGCAAGAGCTAAGGAACGTATTTTCTCGGTTCGCGATGAGTTTGGCCAATGGGATCCAAAACGCCAGCGCCCTGAATTGTGGAACCTTTATAATGGTAAGATACATAAAGGCGAAAATGTGCGCGTATTCCCTATCAGTAACTGGACAGAGCTGGACGTATGGAACTACATCCGCCGGGAAAACATACCGCTGCCAACTATCTACTTTGCCCATGAGCGCGATGTGATCACCCGTGGAGGCCAGTATATGGCAGCATCGCCATTCCTGAATATGGATGACGAGGACGTGGTAGAGCGTAAAAATGTGCGTTTCCGCACTGTTGGCGATATGTCATGTACGGCGGCCGTTGAATCTTACGCAACATTGATAGACGATATAATTGACGAAATAAGCGCCTCGCGCGTGAGTGAACGTGGCGCACGTATGGATGATAAAGTGAGCGAGGCTGCCATGGAAGACCGTAAGAAAGGGGGCTACTTTTAACTATGAATATTCTAAAATTTTTAACAGCCGGCAGTGTTGACGACGGCAAAAGTACCCTGATAGGCCGCCTGTTGTATGATAGCGAAGCTATTTTAGTTGACCAGTTAGAGGCCCTTCAACGTTCAAACCGTAAAAACGATGACGGTACTATCGACCTTGCTATCCTGACTGACGGCCTGAAAGCCGAGCGCGAACAGGGTATCACTATTGATGTTGCCTACAAATATTTTCAGACCGAAAAACGCAAGTTCATTATAGCCGATACCCCGGGACATATACAATATACCCGTAACATGGTTACCGGCGCTTCCAACTCAAATTTAGCTATCATCCTGATCGACGCCCGTAAAGGGGTTATCGAGCAGACCATACGCCATTCTTTCCTGGTGGCCCTGCTTGGCCTGCCACAGGTGGTGGTTGCAGTGAATAAAATGGATATGGTTGATTTCAGCCAGGAAGTTTTTGATAAGATCGTTGAGGATTATAAAATACTGGCCGGTAAAGTTGGCCTTAAAAATATCACCTATATCCCGGTAAGTGCATTAAAAGGCGATAACATCGTACATCCATCAGTCAGGATGCCCTGGTATAAAGGCGACAGCCTTTTGGCTCATCTTGAAACGGTAGAGATACCTGTAGATACGCAAAGTGATCATGCCCGTTTCCCTGTGCAATGGGTAGTTCGCCCTCAAACCGAGGAACTGCACGATTACCGTGGGTATGCAGGCCGGGTATCAAGCGGTTCGTTCCGTGTAAACGATAAAGTGACCGTATTGCCATCAGGTTTCAGTTCTACCATCAGTAAAATTGAATTGCTGGATAAAGAACCGGAGGCCGCTTTGGCGGGTATGTCGGTAACCTTGCATCTGAAAGATGAGATCGACATCAGTCGCGGTGATATCCTGGTAAGCTCAGCAAATCAGCCCCATACCTCGCAGCGGATTGAAGCCGACCTGTGCTGGATGGACACCAAAGCATTGGATACCACTCATACTTACCTGGTGCAACATAACAGCAAAGTAACCCGCTGCCGCATACAGGAAATACTGTACAAGGTGAATATCAATACACTTGAACAAGAATTTGACGAGGATTTCAGGCTGAACGATATAGGCCGCATCGTTATTAAAACTGCCGACCCACTGGCGTTCGACCTTTTTCAAAACAATAAGGCAAACGGCGGCGCTATCCTAATCGACAGCCGCACCAATGTTACCGTAGGCGCACTGATGTTCCGGGCCAATGCCGACTAATACGCAATCATCAATCTAAAACAATAAATCAATCAACTGAAAAGCCCTGACACCAGGGCTTTTTTATTGTGCCAGCGCTAAATTTCTTCTCGAAATCTACCGGCATATTTGATACTGGATGGCCTGTTTACTTTAGCTAAGTAAATTATTATATTAACAATCAGTTATTTAAAAAATATTTTGAGCGATTTTTTCAAAATAAGTTTATAACTCATTATCTTTACACTACTAAATTGATAGACAATATAGATTTAATAGAATAAATAAAATTAATATTAGCAAATCGTCAACAAGCTATGCAATATAAGACATGCTGAACGTATCGCCTGATTGGTGCAGCACCATCCTCCTTTAATAATCATCCTGATCATTTACTCACAAAAAACTCAAACAACAAATGAAATTATTTTACCCCAAAACAATTCTGCTCATAGCAATCTTTATCATCTCGGCTGTCGCGGCAAAAGCGCAGCAGAATGAGGATCTTTTAAATATCCTGATAAAAAAGAACCTGATCACCCAGGCTGAAGCAGATTCGATCCGTTCGGAACAGGCATTACGCGACCAGGCCAAACGCGACAAAGACAAACAGAACGAGCACAATATTTCTATTGGCAGTAAAGCGCTGCAAATAAGTGGCTTATTGCAGCCACGTTACCAGGGTTTTCAGCAAAAAGGCGCGAACGATGCTTTCGATCTGCACCGTGCCCGTTTGGACGCTAAAGGCAGTATTACCGATAACTGGAGTTACGAGGTATATGTTGAATTTGCCTCCTCCGTTAAACTGATCGATGGATATACAGCTTATAAATTTGCCGACTTTGCAAAGATCACAGCCGGTCAGTTCAAGATCCCGTTTTCAAACGAGAATCTGGTATCGGATAGCCAGCTCGAGTTTATTGACCGATCGCAAGGTGTCGAAGCGTTGGTCGGCCGTTCTAAGGACGTTATCGGCAACTCCAATGGGCGTGATATTGGTTTGCAGCTTGGCGGCAGTTTTGCAAAAACCGACGATCGTTACCTTTTTGACTATGCCGTCGGAGTATTTAATGGCGCAGGCTATAACGTAACTACCGATAACAACTACCATAAGGACATATCTGCCCGATTGGTTATTCACCCCATAAAAAACCTGGATTTTGGCGGCAGCTGGTATAGGGGTCAGGATATCCCGGCAGGCGGAACCAAATCGCAGGCACGCAACCGTTATGGCTTTGACAGCCGCTATACCCTGGGATTACTTTCATTGAATGCTGAATATATCCACGGTACCGACGCCGCTATACAAAAAGATGGCTGGTTTTTCCAGGCAGGTTATTTCGTATGGCCCAAAAAGATACAGCTGGCTGCCAAATATGACACATTCGATCCTAACAAAACCATCACAACCGACCGCACCAATATTTATACCGGCGGTGTAAACTTCATATTTAACCGGTGGACCAAATTAGCGGTGGACTACCTCTTTAAGCATGAAGAGACGGCTGTGCCTACTAGAAATAACGTTTTTGAAGCCCAACTGCAGATCGCATTCTAATCAACCCCATAAAACTGAAGAACATGAAAACAATATTTTCCCAATGGAAAACCATCCTGGCAGCTGTCGCGACGATAGGTGTACTGATTATATTATCCTCATTCAAAAAGAATGAGCCAAAACCTGCACTTGACGACCTGAAAGGCACTATCAATATATCCGGCGCCTTCGCCCTCTACCCTATTACTGTTAAATGGGCGCAGGAGTTCAAAAAGATACATCCCAACGTGGTGTTCAATATTTCTGCCGGCGGCGCGGGTAAAGGCATTACAGATGCACTTTCAGGCCTGGTAGACATCGGCCTTGCGTCACGCGACATCAATCCTGAGGAAATTAAAAAAGGGGCCTATACCATTTACGTTACTAAAGATGCCGTGGTGCCGACATTTAATACCGGCAACCCAAATGCTGCCCTTTTGGAATCGAAAGGCGTAAAACGCAACCAGTTTTTGGACGTATTTGTCAGCGGTAAAGTTACCAACTGGAACCAATTGGGCGGAAAAGTATCCGTCCCTATTCATATCTATACCCGTTCGGACGCTGCAGGTGCAGCAGAGACCTGGGCCAAATATTTTGGCAAGAAGCAGGAAGACCTGCTTGGCGTAGGTGTTTACGGCGACCCTGGTTTAGCCCAGGCTGTTAAAAAGGACGTTACCGGCATAGGATACAATAATTTGGCATACCTGTACGATCTGAAAACCCGCAAACAGGTTGCGGGTGTACATGCATTGCCTATCGACGTAAACGGCAATGGCAAAATTGATGAGAACGAAAACTTTTACGACACCATCGACCATCTGACCGACGCCATTGCAGATGGCAGGTATCCTTCACCGCCGGCACGCAACCTTGGGTTTCTGTTCAAAGGAAAACCTCGTAGGCCCGAACTGGTAGCCTTTGTAAAATATGTACTGACCGATGGGCAGAAGTTTGTTGATGAGAATGGTTACATCGTGCTTTCAAAGCAAAAACTGGCTGAGGAATTAAAGAAAGTAAATTGATTTTAACCGGTCAATTAAGATAACAGCGATGGGTTTAAAATCCATCGCTATGCCCATGTAATACAACCTGATCACTAATGCAATTTCGTTTAATAAAAGATAAGGTCTATTCCAAACTAATGCTGGGGCTCACAGTACTGTCGGTATCGGTAGTGCTGGTAGTCGGCATAGGCTTGTATCTCAAATCCGGGCCAGTTCTTGAGCATTCTTCCTGGTGGACACTGCTCAGCTCAAGTCAGTGGAAACCCCTTAAGGGACTCTTCGGGTTTTTCTCGTTCATCATGGGCACACTTTGGGTGACGGCCATCGCCATCATTATCGCGCTGCCGCTATGCCTGCTTACTTCGTTTTACATTACCGAATATGCGCCCAATCGCGTTAGGAAGATATTGGTACCCTTTGTAAACCTGCTATCTGGTATACCGCCTGTTATATTTGGCGTATGGGGTGTGCTGTTTATCATCCCATTGATACAAAATCATATCGCACCGCATTTTGTCGAATTCTCTACTGGCTACAGTGTACTGGCAGGCGGTATAGTGCTGGCGGTAATGATATTCCCGCTCATCGTCAGCATAGTTTGCGAGGTATTGAACACCATTCCGCGCGAATTAAAAGACGCTTCACTGGCTTTAGGTGCAACCAAATGGGAAACCATTAAAAAGGTACAACTGCGTAAAGCCAAGCCGGGTATTATTGCTGCTACGGTATTAGCCATTTCGAGGGCCTTCGGCGAAACTATTGCGGTGCTGATGGTTTGCGGCAACAACGCCGTAACGCCGCATTCAGTGTTCGATCCCGGGTACCCGCTGCCGGCGCTTATTGCCAATAACTATGGCGAGATGCTGTCTATACCAATGTATGAATCTGCATTGATGTTCGCAGCCTTGCTTTTATTCATCATCATATTGCTCTTTAATATTATATCAAGGGTGGTGCTTGCCCGTTTGGAAAGGAAACTGGCCCTATGATACGCCGCAAACTGGAGGAGAATTTCTTCCGCATACTCATGGTGCTGGCTACCCTTATCGTAGGCGGCAGCTTTTTCCTCATCGTGGGCACCATAGTCTACAAAGGCGCGCCCTTTATGAACTGGGATATGATAACCAAAATACCCGGCGGCGGCTTTTATATCGGCAAAGAAGGCGGCGTATTGAATGCCATCATCGGTTCGCTGTATGTTGCAGGCGGAGCGACCATCCTGGGTTTATTCATCAGCATACCGGTCGCCATTTATATCAATATGTATTTGGGCGGAAAGAATTTCATTGCGAACGGCCTGCGCATAGCATTTGATGTTTTATTCGGTATACCGTCTATCGTCTATGGCGCTTTCGGCTTTCTCATTATGGTATACTTCGGCATTCGTGCCTCGCTGCTGGGTGGTATAGTGGCGGTTACGTTGCTGGTTATCCCCATTCTTGTGCGTACGCTGGATGAAGTGATCCGTACTGTACCCAAAGAGCTACGCGATGCCTCGCTGGTCCTCGGCGCCACGCGTTGGGAAATGTCCAAAGTCATCATCCGGCAAATACGTCCCGGTGTTTTTACCGCTATCCTGCTTTCGTTTGGCCGCGCTATTGGCGATGTAGCCTCTGTGCTGTTCACCGCAGGCTTCAGCGATAATATACCCACATCGTTACATCAGCCTGCGGCAACGCTGCCCCTGGCTATTTTCTTCCAGCTTGGTAGCCCGGTGGAGGAAGTGCAGGGTCGTGCTTACGCCTCGGCCCTGATATTAACCGTAGTAGTACTCATCATCACCGTTCTTTCGTCAGCTCTGGCCAAACGGTTCTCAAAAAACAACATCAGGTAAATGACAAATAACCCGCATATCAGCATACAAAATCTGAATGTCACCATCGGCAACCAGCAGATACTGAAGGATATTTCCATCAATATCCCCAACAAAAAGGTGATCTCTATTATAGGGCCTTCCGGGTGTGGTAAAACCACTTTACTAAAATCCTTTAACCGCCTGCTGGACGATACCGCCGACGTGAAGGTAACCGGCAAGGTTCTAGTGGATAACGAGAACATTTACGACCCGAATGTAGAAGTTACCCATATCCGCAAAAAGATGGGACTACTTTCGCAGCGGCCCTATCCCCTGCCTATGTCCATTTATGATAATGTGGCTTACGGTCCGCGTATACACGGTACCCGCAAAAAAGCCGACCTGGACGAGATAGTAGAAACACAGCTAAAAGCAACCGGCCTGTGGAACGAAGTGAAGGACCGCTTGCATGCGCCCGCTACACGCCTGTCTATCGGTCAGCAGCAGCGCCTGTGCCTGGCCCGCGGGTTAGCTGTGGAACCTGAGATCATCCTTGGTGACGAATCAACCTCGGCACTCGACCCGGTCTCGACAAGTATTATTGAAGACCTTTTCATCAAACTGAAAGAAAAATACACTATCGTGCTGGTTACCCACATTCTGCGCCAGGCCCGCCGCGTATCCGATTATATCATCTTCGTCTACATGGGCAGGATCATCGAGTTCGGCCCGACGGAAGAACTACTACTTAACCCGAGAGAAGAACTGACCAAGGATTACGTAAAAGGCTTTATTAGTTAAAGAGGACGTCGTGCCGAACTTGTTTCGGCATCTCACAGGCAAATCCTTCGCCTGCCAAATAGGGTTAACATGGTTAACACATTTTATCGCTATTATTTCATAAATTATTGGTTAACAATTTGTTATGTTAAAATTAATAAAAAGCGTGCTAACCATAAATTGATAAGCCGGTTCATTTATAACCTACACTTCGCCGGCGGCCAGTACCTGGTAGCTGCCAGGGCAGAAAGCTCCGTTTTGGCCCTTCTTGCCTTAAACTGACCAAAGTTGTCCTAAGCTGCCGGATCATAACTTTTTGTTGGACAATGCCGTCTCTACCCGCATGTTGCCACTGCGACCGCCGTCACAGTTCAAGTTGTTCTTGCCTTAAACTGGCTAATGTTGCCTAAAACTGACTGGTCATGACCTTTTATTGAAGAATGCTGTTCCCGATAGAGACGCATAATCATGCGTCTCTATCCGCATGCTGCCACTGCGCCCCCCGTCAGCGCTCTGTGCTTCGGCCAAAAATAAAACAGAACACAGGGGCAGTGCGGCTGTAAAGCTTTTGAAAATGTTGCCCTGCCGGGTAATGAACATACAGGGTAGTCATGGGCATCATTTTCCAAGCTTAGGTTCTGTTTTATTGTGCGCATAAGGCCCGTGCCCCGCCTGTGCGCCGGCAAGGGCAAAGAAGCCATTAGCGCTGACAGCGTTTTTGGTTACTTTTGTCGCGACAAAAGTAACAGGCCCCCGCGCCAATTGAGCGGGGTGATCTAATCAATTTAACGAAAAGTGTTTTTTTCCGTGAATATCCTGTGAAGAGATGGCTTCGTACCCTCGCCATGACGTAGTGGTTAATAGGTCTATCCCTGCCTGCCTAAATAAATCCCCCACGTTACCCACCCCAAAAGCGTCGACCACTCATGCTGACAATAATGAGTGTAATCACAGCAACTTATCTGTGTAGTTATAAACTATACAATTCCTATCGGTATAATCATAAAAATATTTAATATTGGGGTTTCAATTGCATACCCCATGTCTGCCAGTTACCACCGCATCGTTGTCAAAATAGGCTCCAACGTTTTTACCCAAGCCGATGGCCTGCCCGACAATGCCCGTATCGCGCATTTGGTAGAGCAGATAGCCGCCATTAAAAAGCAAGGCAAAGAGGTGATATTGGTATCCTCGGGTGCCGTCGCTTCAGGCCGGAGCCTGATTTCTGTATCGGAAAAAGCAGATGCAGTGGCCGCAAGGCAGCTTCTGGCATCCATCGGCCAGGTAAAGCTCATCAATACTTATTCGGCCCTGTTTGGCAATTTTGATATGCTTTGCTCGCAGATTTTGGTGACCAAGGAGGATTTCCGCGACCGGCTGCACTACCTGAACATGCGCAACTGCCTGGAGGTATTGCTGCAGCACCAGGTAATACCGGTAGTGAATGAGAACGACGTGGTATCGGTAACTGAGCTGATGTTCACCGATAACGACGAATTGGCCGGGCTCATCGCCTCCATGCTAAATGCCCAGGCGCTGATCGTGCTGACCAACGTGGACGGCATTTATAACGGCGACCCAAAACTGCCCGGCTCAAAACTGATAGAAGAAATAGATAGCGAAACACCCGATTTTTCAACGTTCGTAACTTCGGGCAAATCACAGTTCGGACGTGGCGGCATGATCACCAAATCAACCATGGCTCACAAAACGGCCCAGTTGGGTATTGCCGTTCATATTGCCAATGGTACAAAGGATAATATCCTGACTGATGTGCTTAATAACAAAGCGCCGCACACCCGTTTCGCGCCGGATAAATCCAAGTCAGGAAAGAAGAAGTGGATAGCGCATTCGGCGCATACTGCAACGGGGGCCGTGGTAGTGAACGAGGGCGCTAAAATCGCTTTAACTTCCAGTAAGGCAACGAGTTTACTACCTGTTGGTATAGTAAAACTTCAGGAAAATTTCAACAAAGGCGAGATCATTAAGTTGCTGGATGAGGAGGGTAAACTGATCGGTCTTGGTATAGCCGAATACGGCTCGGATAAAGCAAAAGAACGTATCGGCCAAAAAAAGCAAAAGGCGCTGGTACATTATGATTATCTTTACTTGAACGGGTAAAAAAACAGCTTGTCATTGCGAGGAGGCACGACGAAGCAACCTCGTCGCATGTATAACGGAGAGGTTGCTCGTCGGCCCGATGCGCCAACCACCCTGCGCCCCGCAATGACAATTTGATAGATATGAACTATAAACAATATTTCGAAGATGCCCTCGCAGCCGGCAGGAACATTATTGGTATTGCCCCAGAAACCATTGTGGCGGTGCTGAATGACGTCGCCGAAGCCGCCATTGACAATATGCCCCACTTACTGGCGGAAAATCAGAAGGATCTTGACCGGATGGACCCCTCCGACCCTAAATACGATCGCCTGAAACTAACCGAAGCACGTATAAAAGATATCGCTAAAGATATGGTGAATGTGGCGAACCTGCCCAGCCCGCTTGGTCATATCTTGTCCGAAAAAGAAATGCCCAACGGACTTCATATCAGCAAGATCAGCGTGCCACTCGGCGTAGTTGGGGTGATCTACGAGGCCAGGCCGAACGTTACTTTCGATGTGTTCGCCCTATGTTTCAAAACAGGCAACGTTTCTGTGCTGAAAGGCGGAAGCGATGCGGAATATTCCAATAAAGCTATCATCGGGCTCATTCATTCCGTATTGCAAAAACATGGCATCGACCCGAACGTGGTCGTGCTGCTGCCACCTGAACGCGAAGCCACCGAAGCTTTATTTAATGCAATAGGTTATATCGACGTACTTATACCCCGTGGCAGCCAGTCGCTTATCGACCGGGTCCGCCAGCAAAGCAAAGTGCCAGTGATAGAGACCGGCGCCGGTATTGTCCATACTTATTTTGACGAAACCGCCGACCTGCAAAAAGGCGCTGATATCGTTTTCAACGCCAAAACGCGCCGCGTAAGTGTTTGTAATGCCCTGGATTGCCTGATCATCCACTCCTCGCGCCTTGCTGATCTGTCGACCCTGGCAAACCCTTTGGCTGAAAAAGAGGTGGAGATATATGCCGATCCGCAAGCTTATGCGGCTTTGTTGGGGCTTTACCCCACTGCATTACTACACCAGGCGCAGGAAGAGCATTTCGGCACCGAATTTCTATCCTATAAAATGTCTGTCAAAACAGTACCGGGCCTTGCCGAAGCGCTCGGCCACATCGCCCGGCACAGTTCCAAACATAGCGAGGCCATCATTACCGAAGATGCCGGGAACGCAGCGGCATTCCTCAACAAAGTTGATGCGGCGGCCGTTTATGTCAACGCATCAACGGCCTTTACTGATGGCGCTCAATTCGGTTTAGGCGCCGAGATAGGCATCAGCACGCAGAAACTGCATGCCAGGGGCCCGATGGGTTTGGACGAGCTAACGAGTTACAAATGGCTGGTAAAAGGCAGCGGCCAGGTGCGAAACCCGTAAGAAACCTATATATCTTGTTGATTTTTAGCTTCCTAAAATTTTTTAAAAAGCTAACTTTTGAAATCGCGCAATCGTATAGATTGTAAGAAATATTCAAATTCTTCAAATCTGTACATGAAGTCCGGCGCGCTAAGGATTGCTTTAATTTACCTTGCTGTTTCCCTGGCATGGATATTTGTTAGCGACAGGATGCTCACCGTTTATCAGCACTTCCTAAGCCCGGCATGGTTTATTATTTTTAATAACTCCCGCAGGTTTGTATTTCTTTCTGTAACCGGTTACCTGCTGTACCGGATGATAAGGGCAAACGAAAAAAAACTGATCGAAAGTGAGCGTCATTCCCGCATCAGGGACGACGAGAACCGTAAGCTGGGCAACATCATCACCAAGGTTAATAACCTCATCATCATCACCGATAAAAACAACTATATCAGTTGGGTAAATAAAGCGTTCGAGGATTTTACAGGCTATACGTTTGACGAAGTTGCCGGGTATACCCCTGCTACTTTTTTTATCGACGGAGAATCGGGTATCGATGAACTCAGCGTTATCCTGGGCCATAAGAAAGTAAGGGAAGCCTTCTCTACCGAGGTTAATTGCCGCAAAAAGAATGGTGAAAAATTTTGCGTGCATAGCGAATACACCCCGTTGTTTGATGACAGTAATGTATTTACTGGCTATATCGGCGTTTATAACGACATCACCGGCCTTAAGCAAAAACAAATTGAAGCAGGCCGCCAGATCGAAAAATTAAAGGAAGTTGCCTGGCTCAGTTCGCACGAGGTACGCAGGCCGCTCGCCAATATTATCGGGCTCACCAACCTGATGAAAGTTACGCCTTTGATGGACGAAAAGATCAGGATACTCGAGAGTATTAACCGGTCTGCCGATGAATTGGACAAGATCATTCATGTGGTAAACTCCACTGTCGGCACCGAACTCGAGAACGCTCCTCCTCCCGCGCCAACCTCCTGAAAAACTAAATGCAACTATTTTTATGTGCGGGTGTTTTACATTTGACATAAAAAACCGGTTATGAGCATCATAGCAATAGATCCAGCCAACGGGAAAGTGATCAGGAAATACCGTCCGAATACCCTCAAACAAGCCGATCAAAAGATAAAGCAAACCCATAAAGCCTGGCTTAATTGGAGAAACACAACCCACCAGGAACGATCAGCCCTGCTAACGGCAATGGCGGGTGTGCTGCAAACCCGAAAAACGGAGCTTGCGATACTGATGGCACAGGAAATGGGCAAACCAACCAGCCAGGGCGTAGCGGAAATTGAAAAATGCGCTTCGGTTTGCGAATACTATGCTGCAAACGCAGCCAGCCATCTCGCCGATCAGATGATAGAAACAGACGCATCCAAAAGCTTTGTCACTTTTCAGCCCGTTGGCGTCGTATTAGCGATAATGCCGTGGAACTTTCCGTTCTGGCAGGTATTCAGATTTCTCGCGCCTGCTTTGGCAGCAGGCAATTGCGGGGTATTGAAACATGCATCGAACGTTCCGGGTTGTGCTTTAGCGATAGAAGATATAGTGCGGCAGGCAGGTTTCCCTGAAAATGTTTTTCAAACCCTGCTGGTTGAAAGCCCAATGGTGGAAAAGATCATTGAAAACCCATTAATACAGGCCGTAACCCTTACCGGCAGTACCAATGCCGGCAAACAGGTTGCCCAAAAAGCAGGCTCCCTGATCAAAAAAACCGTGCTGGAACTGGGCGGTAGCGATGCCTACGTGATATTGGAGGATGCTGACCTGGAAAAAGCCGCCGAAATTTGCGTCAGCAGCCGCATCATTAACGGCGGGCAAAGCTGTATTGCTGCCAAAAGGTTTATTGTGGTTAAATCAGTTGAAAAGGAATTTACCAGGTACTTCATAGCTAAAATGAAGGCGAAAAAGCTTGGCGATCCGTTAGATACCCTTACTGATATTGGCCCCCAGGCCCGCACCGATCTGCGTAACGAACTGCATGAGCAGGTAAAGCTTTCCGTAAAAAAAGGCGCAAAATGTATTTTAGGCGGCACCGTACCCAAAGGCAAGGGCGCCTATTACCCGGCAACCATCCTTACAAAAGTAGAGCCCGGCATGCCTGCTTACGACGAAGAACTATTCGGCCCGGTAGCAGCTATCATATCAGCAAAAGATGAAGCTGATGCCATCCGCATTGCCAATGACAGTAGTTTTGGTCTCGGCTCGGCCGTGTTCACCAAAGACATAGAGCGGGGCGAAAGTGTCGCTACAACACAATTACAATCCGGCTCGTGCTTCGTCAACGCACTTGTCAAATCCGATCCACGCCTGCCTTTTGGCGGCATCAAACAATCAGGTTACGGCCGCGAACTCGGACTGTTTGGCATCCATGAATTTGTGAATATCAAGACGATTTTTGTGGCGTGAGTAACCGAACTCATGAGCTTTTTAACAAAGTTAATCAAGTTTAAATATTATATTAAATATTGACTATGAAATATTTAAAGATTTTATTTACTGTGTTACTTTACTAATATATCTCAACGAACTCCTATCGACTATTGATTATTCACTATTGACTATTCACCATTCACCATTCACTAAATTACCCTCCCCTGACCCAACCACAAATTTCAAAACCGTATCTTTGCAGCCAAAATGAGTAAGCACGGCAGGATATTGGTTGCGATGAGCGGCGGGGTGGATAGTTCGGTAGCATCAGTGATGCTGCACGAGCAGGGCTATGAAGTGATCGGTCTTACTATGAAGACCTGGGATTACGCCTCTTCTGGCACTAATTCCAAGGAAACCGGCTGCTGTAGTTTGGATAGCATTAACGACGCACGTGCATTAGCGGTTGGTTATGGCTTCCCGCATTATATATTGGATATCCGCAGCGAGTTCGGCGATTTTGTGATCGATAATTTTGTGGATGAATACCTGGCCGGTCGCACCCCAAACCCCTGCGTTTTGTGTAACACACACATCAAATGGGAGGCTTTGCTGAAACGTGCCGATAAGCTCGACTGCGAATTTATTGCTACCGGGCATTATGCCAACATCCGCAAGCATGATAACGGCCGTTATGTTGTTTCCAAAGGACTTGATGAAAACAAGGACCAATCTTATGTATTGTGGGGTGTTTCACAGCAAAACCTGGCCCGTACCAAATTCCCCTTAGGCAGCTTTACCAAAGCGGAGATACGCCAAATGGCGATGGACATGGGCCAGATGGAATTAGCCGCCAAAAGCGAAAGCTACGAGATATGCTTTGTGCCTGATAACGACTACCGTGCCTTTTTAAGGCATAAGGTGGAAGACCTGGAAGAACGTGTTGCCGGTGGTAACTTCGTACTCACAGACGGCACCGTAGTGGGCAAACACCAGGGATATCCTTTTTATACCATCGGTCAGCGTAAGGGCCTGGGCATTGCATTGGGCCATCCGATGTTTGTTACGCGTATCGATCCGGCCACCAATACCGTTGTTTTAGGCACGCAGGACGAATTAGAGCGCAAACAGGCATGGGTGCGTAACCTTAACCTGGTGAAATACGAAAGCATTGCCGAGCCCATTGAAGCGGTAACTAAAATACGCTATAAGGACGCAGGCACACAAAGTACCATTGTGCAAATGGGCGAGCACATGAAAGTGGATTTCCATCATTTGGTATCCGGCATTGCGCCCGGCCAGTCGGCCGTATTTTATGAAGGGAACGACCTTTTGGGCGGCGGTTTCCTGATGTGATTTCCTTTGTTTTAAGGTTGAAATGTTGTAAAGTTGAAAGGCTACTTTCTGCATTTGTAATAGTGCAACCGCTCCTGTTTTCATTAACAAATTAAAACGTTAAAACTTTTCAACCTTGCAACATTCCAACATTTTATGTTTTATTTGCAAAAAATAATCGCTTAAATGGCTAAAAATCTACTGATCGTCGAGTCTCCGGCTAAGGCAAAAACTATTGAAGGCTACCTTGGTAAAGACTTTACCGTGAAGTCGAGTTACGGGCATATCCGCGACCTGGTAAAGTCGGAAGACGCGATAGATATAAAAAATAACTTTGCACAAAAATACGAGGTGCCGGCTGATAAGAAGCAGGTAGTAAGCGAGTTGAAGAAACTGGCGAAGGAAGCTGAGACTGTATGGCTGGCATCGGACGAGGACCGCGAGGGAGAGGCTATTTCGTGGCATTTGTTTGAGACTTTGGGCCTGAAAGACGCTAACACCAAACGCATCGTATTTCACGAGATAACAAAACCGGCTATCCTAAAAGCGATAGAGAGCCCGCGTAAAATTGATTACAACCTGGTAAATGCCCAGCAGGCACGCCGGGTATTGGATAGATTGGTGGGCTTCGAGCTCTCCCCTGTCCTCTGGAAAAAAGTAAAACCGTCACTTTCGGCAGGCCGGGTACAATCGGTTGCAGTAAGGCTGATCGTGGAGCGTGAGCGCGAGATAATCAAGTTTACAGCTGAAGCTGCCTTTAAGATAGTTGCCATATTTGGCAAAGGCAGGGAGGCATTTAAGGCCGAACTACCAGAACGTTTTGCAAAGCAAGGAGACGCTGAAAAGTTCTTACAGGACTGCATAGGCGCTGATTTCACCATCAATTCTTTAGAAACCAAACCTGCTAAACGTTCGCCTGCGGCGCCGTTCACCACCTCTACGCTGCAACAGGAAGCCAGCCGCAAGTTGGGTTTCTCGGTTTCGCGCACCATGACGGTAGCTCAGAAATTGTACGAATCAGGTAAGATCACCTATATGCGTACCGACTCGGTTAACTTATCCGATACCGCACTGAACGCAGCTGCTAAAGAGATCAATTCGGCCTGGGGCGAAAAATATCACCAGTACCGTAAATATAAAACCAAAAGCGCAGGCGCCCAGGAAGCGCACGAAGCCATCAGGCCCACTTATTTTGATGTACATTCAGTCGACGGTGATCCTTCTGAAAAACGCTTGTATGATCTGATATGGAAGCGCGCCATTGCTTCGCAGATGAGTGAAGCTTTATTTGAAAAGACCACCGCAAAAATCGCTATATCAAGCCGTAAAGAAGAATTGGTTGCCAATGGCGAAGTAATGAAATTTGACGGCTTCCTGAAAGTTTACCTGGAATCATCCGATGAGGAAGACGACCAGCAGAGCACAGAAGACAACGCCATACTGCCGCCATTAAATAAGGGTCAAAAACTCGATCTGCAGGAAATGACCGCGACGGAACGCTTCTCGCGCCCTGCGCCGCGTTATACAGAAGCAAGCCTGGTGAAAAAACTGGAAGAGTTGGGTATCGGCAGGCCGTCTACCTACGCTCCTACCATATCTACTATACAAAACCGCGGCTATGTGGTTAAGGAAGACCGCGAAGGCAAGGCGCGCAGCTTCAAGGTGATGACGCTGAAAGGGCAGAATATCACCAAAGAAGAAAAATCGGAAAATACCGGGGCCGAACGCGGCAAACTGTTCCCAACCGACATCGGTTCGGTGGTTAATGATTTCCTGGTTCAATATTTTAAGGACATCGTGGATTACCACTTTACTGCGGGCGTCGAAAAGCAGTTTGACGAGATAGCCCAGGGCATGGAAGAATGGACCAATATGATCCGCAATTTTTATGATCCATTTCATAAAGGTGTCGAGAATACTATCGAGACAGCCGACAAGGCTACCGGCGAGCGCGAATTGGGCATTCACCCCGAAAATGGAAAGAAAATTTCTGTACGCATTGGCCGTTTTGGGCCGTTCGTACAAATTGGCGATAGCGAAGGCGAAGAAAAGCCGCTGTATGCCAGCTTAAGGGCCGGGCAAAGTATCGAGACCATTACGATAGAAGAAGCGCTTGAACTATTTAAGCTGCCTAAAAAGGTAGGCATGTTTGAGGATAAGGATATGACGGTGGCCATCGGAAAGTTTGGCCCTTATATACGCCACAATAGTGCTTTTTATTCCTTGCCGAAGGATGTCGATCCGCATGATGTTACCGAAACACAGGCAATTGATATCATCGTAGATAAACGCAAGCGCGATGCCGAAAGGGTGATCAAAACCTTTACCGAAGACGCCGAAGTGAAAATTTTGAATGGCCGCTGGGGCCCGTATATCGAATTTGGGAAACAGAACGTTAAAATACCAAAGGATAAAGACCCGCAAACGCTTACCTATGCAGAATGCAAAGCATTAGCCGATGCCGAAGCAAAAGCACCCAAAAAGCCCGGCGCTAAGCGATTTGCGAAGAAGAAATAAGTTGAAGTTCTTGTTGAAAAGTTGCAAGGTTATTTTATAGGGCGGGCAATGCCACTACCGACCAATAGCAGCATCAAGCATTCCAACTTTAGAACCTTTCAGCTTTACAACAAAAAAACAATGATCAAAGACCTCCCCGAAAACGTTGTAAAAGATATTGCGATAGCGGTGGCGCTTGAGGGGGAAAATATTGAGGCGAAAACCTGGTACGTTTACCTCATCAACCTGAAAAACCAGCCGATAGAGAACGTGCTGATCACCTCCAAAGGTTATGGTGAAAAAGACGGCGAGCAGATCAAAACCTCTACCCTGCGTCACATGTTCCCTGTGGTGAATAACGGGGCCTTCGTTTTGATAGAACCTATCGACGAAGCCACTTTCGGCCTGAATAACGAGTATTGGCTCAGTTATTATATCGGCAAAGATATCTACGACAAAAAGTTTATCTTCCTTCCTGAAAGCATTGTCGAATCAAACTTCATCAAACTGCCTATCGTCAATAAGCCGGGCGTTATGATACGGTAGGTTGTGATTAGCGATCAGTGACCAGTTAATCTTATCAAACTTGTTTGCTTTAAATTACTCCATTTCATTAGGGTTATAATATCTATGCTCATTGGCTTCAGCCAAAATACCATGCAACATCTGCTATAAAATAGACAATGTTCGGAAATTGCAAATTAAACATCGTCATAATTTTGTAATCATATAATAATACAGAACATAATTTTATTATCAAAAAAAATATTTGTTCAAATATTTGGAAGAATCATTTTTTTATTTCTAAATTTCATTAATAAATTAACCTTAATCAATGAAAGATGGAGAGACGCCTCTGCCCGCTGGCAAGCGTCCAATTATCGCTGCTGCTTCGATCATTCTTGTAATCATCGCTGCTTATTTTATTTACCACCTGCGCCACAAAAAAAGCAGTGTCGACCCGGCCTTCAGCAAGTACATCGAGTCGTACACAACAGGCATTATTTCAAAAGAAAACACTATTCGCATCCGGCTCGCCAGCCAGGTTACGACAACTCATGTGCAGAACGATCAGCTGCCGGATGGTGTGTTCGACTTTTCACCTGCCATTAAAGGCAAGGCGTATTGGGTCGACGAACGAACGATCGAGTTTCGCCCCGAGGCGAAATTAGTCTCGGATCAAAGCTATTCGGCCGACTTTAAGCTAAGCAAGGTAACGGAGGTGCCTTCAAAATTCGAGGATTTCAAATTCGGCTTCCAGACGGTTAAACCTGATTTCACCGTTTCCTTCAATGGACTGGAAACCGCCACTAACACGTCCATTGATAAAATGAAGCTGCACGGCGTTGTACAAACGGCCGACGCCGAGGATGCTGCAGCGATAGAAAAACTCATCAGTACCAGTTTCGAATCGCCCGTGCAGGTCACCTGGCAGCATAATAGTATCAGCCGTATGCATAAATTTACCATTACTGATATTACCCGTGCAGCCGATAAAGTTAACACACTATCGGTAAACTGGGATGGCGCCAGCCTCAACGTCGACAAAAAAGGAGGCCAGGAGTTTGAAATACCAGCGGTTGGAGATTTCAAAGTGCTTAACATCTCCGCCGTTCAGGATAACGACCAGTATGTGCTTGTCCAGTTTTCCGATGCCATTATGGTGGGGCAGGAATTAAAGGGCCTTGTCGGCATAAAAAACATAGATGACCCGGCTTACACCATTGAAGGGAGCAAAGTAAAAATTTATGCACCGGACCGTCTGGAAGGTAATTTTACCGCTTACGTAAACGAAGGGGTGGAAAATATCTCGCATAAAAAGATAACACAGCCTTATACGGCAAACGTGTTCTTTGAAAACCGCCTGCCTTCGGTAACCATTCCCGGCAAGGGCGTTATCCTGCCCGACTCAGGCAAACTGGCTATGCCTTTCGAGGCGATAAACCTGAACGCCGTGGACGTAAGCATTATCAAAGTATATGAGAATAACGTGCCGCAATATTTCCAGTCGAATGGCTTCGATGGCGCGTCTGAATTACGCATGGTTGGCAAGCCTATCCTGCAAAAAACCATCCGCCTCGACCAGGACAAAAGCGTCAACCTGAATAAAAAGAACAGGTTCAAGCTCGACCTTGACCAATTGATACGCACCGAGCCCGGCGCCATTTACCGTGTGGTACTTGGGTTCCGTAAAGAATATTCGCTATATAATTGCACCCTCGGCGGACCGGCCGTTAAAAAGAATGATTCGGACGACGACGACTATGGGTACGACGGCAGCGACCGCGACAATGCCGGTAAGGTAAGCGACGAGGACGATGATTTTTGGCAGCGTTATGATAATTATTACCCGGACAATTATCGCTGGAACGACCGCGGCGACCCATGTACCAACTCGTATTACACCCGCGACCGTTGGGCCATGCGCAATATCATAGCGTCAAACCTGGGCCTGGTAGCCAAGCGTGGTAATGATAACAGCATGGTTGTAGCGGTAACCAATATTATGACTGCCAAACCTATGGCGGGCGTAACGCTTGAGTTCCTGGACTTCCAGAAACAGGTGATGTTTAAAACCACCTCGGGTGCGGATGGCATGGCTAAGTTCGATCTGAAGCGTAAACCTTACCTGCTGGTTGCCCGGCAGGGTGCCGAACGCGGCTACTTAAAACTTGATGATGGCAGTTCGCTGCCCCTCTCCCGCTTTGATGTTGGCGGAGATGACATTAAAGATGGCCTCAAAGGTTTTATTTATGGCGAACGGGGCGTATGGAGGCCGGGAGATTCCATATTCCTGACCTTTATTTTACAGGATAAGCTGCATACATTGCCTGCCGATCACCCGGTGGAGTTTGAGTTGGACGACCCCGATGGTGGCGTGTTCAAGCATATTACCGCCAACAAGTCGGTGGATGGATTTTACAGCTTCCACACGGCCACAGAACTTTCCAGCCGGACAGGTAACTGGACCGCAAAGGTAAAAGTCGGCGGCGCCTCTTTCGAGAAGAAAATAAAAATAGAGACCATTATGCCAAACCGGCTAAAGCTAAACCTGAGCTTTGGCGGCGCAACGCAATTGACCAAAGGCGGCGATGTAAGCGGCAGCCTGGATGCCCATTGGCTGTTCGGCGGCATTGCGCAGAACCTGAAGGCTAAGGTGGACGCCTTTCTATCGCCGCAGCATACTACCTTTAAAGGTTACGACGACTATATTTTCGACGATCCTACGCTTAATTTCACCCCGCAAAGTCAAACTATATTTGACGGGCGGTTGGATGCGAACGGCAAAGCGGGCGTCAAAACAGATATTGATGTCGACAAAGAAGCACCGGGTCAGCTGAGGGCTAATTTCCTGGTGAAAGTATTTGAACCGGGCGGTAACTTCAGCATACAAACACTTTCCATGCCATATAATGTCTACGATGGTTATGTGGGCATAAAAACAGCAAAGGGCAGCGATATTTCGGGCATGCTGTATACCAACCGCGACAATGTGGTTGATATAGCCGATGTGGATACTAAAGGTAATCTCTTCGCCGGCTCAAGAAATGTTGAAGTGGAACTTTACAAGATCCAATGGCGCTGGTGGTGGGATGAGACCGGTAACGAGTTCAGTAATTTTACGCAGGATCGCTATAATAAGCTGATAAAAACCGAAAATGTCCGGCTTACCAACGGGCGCGGCAAATGGACCCTTCATGTTGATAACGATGGCTGGGGCCGTTACCTGCTGCGTGTTAAGGACCCGGAAACGGGTCACTCGACCGGGAAGATAATTTACCTGGATTGGCCGAACTGGGCTGAGCGCCTGCAGCAAAGCAACCCGACCGAGGCTGCCATGCTATCCTTCACCTCCAACAAAACCAGCTACAGGGTTGGCGAACAAGCCACATTAACCATCCCTACGGCATCGGACGGCCGCGCGCTGATCAGTATCGAGAACGGCAGCAAGGTGTTGCAAACCAACTGGATAGATACACGGAAGGGCCAAACGCAGTACACATTCAAGATCGACAAAACGATGGCGCCGAACATTTTTGTGAACGTAACGCTGCTGCAGCGCCACTCGCAAACCATTAACGATCTGCCTATCCGCATGTATGGCGTTATCCCCCTGACGGTGGACGACCCGCAAACTATCCTGAAACCTGTCATCAATATGCCGGATAAGATAAGGCCGGAAACAAAGTCATACATCACTGTTTCCGAAGCATCGGGCAAGGAAATGACCTATACTGTAGCCATTGTGGACGAAGGCTTACTGGACATTACCAATTACCACACGCCTAACCCGCACGAAACATTTTATGCCCGCGAGGCGCTTGGTGTAAAATCGTGGGACCTGTTCGACTATGTTATCGGCGCCTATGGCGGCAGTTTGGAACGCATTCTCAGTATCGGTGGCGACGGCACCAATGGCATGAACCGGAACGTAACCGTTAACCGCTTTAAACCAGTGGTGAAATTCATGGGCCCTTATCATCTTAACGCCGGGCAAAAGCAAACTACCCGCTTCACCTTGCCGCAGTATATCGGCTCGGTAAAGGCAATGGTAATTGCCGGACACGATGGTGGCTACGGTTTTGCTGACAAAGCAGTAACCGTTAAAAAACCGCTAATGATACTGGCCACCCTGCCACGCGTGCTCGGCCCGTCGGAAAAGATACAATTGCCGGTAACCGTATTTGCATTGGAGGATAACATCAAAACCGTGAGCCTTGAGATACAATCAAATGCATTCAGTAACCTTGCGGGTAACAATAAGAAGACAGTCACTTTCGCTAAGACCGGCGATCAGTTGGTGACCTTCGACCTGGATGTAAAAGATTTTGTGGGTATAGGAAAAGTAAAAATAATTGCCAAAAGCGCGGGGGAAACGGCAGATTATGATGTTGAATTAAATGTGAGGAACCCAAATCCGCCGATTACAAGGGTAATTGAGAAGGAACTGAATCCCGGTGAAACCTGGAGCAGCTCCTACAGCCCTGTGGGTATGAGCGGTACTAACAAGGCTTCGCTGGAGGTGGCTACCATCCCGCCGCTGAACCTTGCCAAACGGCTGGATTACCTGATAGAATATCCTTACGGCTGCGTGGAACAAACCACCTCGTCTGGTTTCCCGCAATTGTATTTGAGCCAGGTGCTCGACCTGTCGCCAAGGCAATCTGCGGAGATCGATCGTAATATAAAATCGACCATAAACAGGTTAAAAAACTTCCAGGTAACGGATGGCGGCCTCAGCTACTGGCCAAACCAGGGCGAAGCTGATGAGTGGGGAACCAATTACGCCGGGCATTTTATGTTATCGGCACAGGCAAAAGGCTATGCCATGCCGATAGGCTTTCTCGAAAACTGGAAAAAATACCAGCGCATGAAGGCCCTTACGTGGGGTCCCGATACCCGTAGCTTCTATGGCTCCGACCTGATCCAGGCCTATCGCCTGTATTTGCTGGCGCTCGCCCGCGCTCCTGAGCTTGGCGCCATGAACCGCCTGCGCGAGTTTAAATACATGAGTGAGGAGGCGCGCTGGCGCCTGGCCGCGGCCTATAAGCTGGTGGGCCAGCCCGAGATAGGCCTGCAACTGATCAATGGCTTATCCACCACCATCAAACCATATTACAGCTTATACGGCACCTATGGTTCCGACCTGCGCGACGAGGCGATGATACTGGAAACGTTAACCCTGCTCGGTCAGCATCAAAAAGCTGCCGCGCAATTCAAAACCGTGGCTTACCGGTTATCTCAAGACGATTGGTACAGCACCCAAACCACGGCTTATTCGCTTGTGGCTATAGCTGAATATTGCGGAGTCAATCACTCGGCGGGCAAGTTACAGTTCAATTATAATTCGGCAAACGTCACATCAAAATCTTACTTGTGGCACGCCGATCTGAATGTAACCGGTGGTAAAGTAACGCTAAAGGACAATGGCAATAACAAACTTTATGTCAGGATCATACAGCGAGGACAGCCATCGTCCGGGCAGGATGTACAGTCGGTAAGCAACCCGGATGTGCTGGAGATGCGCATAGGCTATTTCAGCTTGACCGGGCACCCGGTAGACCCAACCAAATTGAAACAGGGCACCGATTTTGTAGCGCAGGTAAATATCAAAAACCCAGGCAAAAAGGGCAGGTATGATAACATGGCGCTCACCCAGATATTCCCCTCGGGCTGGGAGATCATCAACACCCGCATGTCGGATACTACGGAGGCGTTTAACTCGTCGCCTTCGGATTATCGCGACATCAGGGACGACCGGGTAAACACCCATTTCAGCGTTGCAGAGGGTAAGGAAGTGACCTATTACGTGATGTTGAATGCGGCTTATTTGGGCAGATATTACCTGCCTGCAACCTATTGCGAAGCCATGTATAACCATAGTATCAATTCCGTGCAGAAAGGAAAATGGGTGGAGGTGGTGAAGTAGTGACTGGTGGTTAGTTAATTAGTGATTGGTTATGAAACACTGATCACTAATTAATTAGGCTAAAGCCATTGTTGCCTGATTATTATTCCGTTGGCTAAAGCCAACGGCAATATGGATGCCGAAAATGATGGTAATTAACGATTTCAATTTTCATTGCCGTCCCATTCATGGGACGGATAACACAAAGCGACAAACCGGCTTTAGCCGAAACCCAACTAATCACTAATTAACTAATCACTAATTAACTAATCACAAGTTAACCAATCACAAATCACTTAACCCCCAACAACCCGTACTTCAAAATACAATAAATGGCCCGCACACCGTCCTTCCATCCTATTTTCTTGCCATCGTCGTAGGTTCGGCCGTAATAGGATATGCCAACCTCGTAGATGCGGATCTTAGGAACGCGGGCTATTTTTTGGGTTACTTCCGGCTCAAAGCCGAAACGTTGTTCGGTTAGTTTGATGGACTGGATAAGTTTGGTATCGAAAAGTTTGTAGCAGGTCTCCATATCTGTCAGGTTCAGGTTGGAGAACATATTGGATAAAAAGGTTAAAAAATTGTTGCCGATAGTATGCCAGAAGAACAGGATACGGTGCGGGTTGCTGCCCATAAAGCGCGAACCATACACCACGTCGGCAAAGCCGTCGCATACGGGTTTCAGCAGGTCGTTATATTCGGCAGGGTCGTATTCAAGGTCGGCGTCTTGTATGATGAGATATTCGCCCGTTGCTTTGGAAATACCGGTATGGAGAGCGGCCCCCTTGCCCCGGTTGGTATCGTGCTTAAAGTACTGTATATCCAGATCGGGGTGGGTAACCTGGTAATTGTGAATAGTTTGTTCGGTATCATCGGTCGAACGATCGTTCACAATAATAAGTTCTTTCTGAATATTATGAATAAGTTTAACCCCGCTGATCTTATCAAGTATCAGGTGGATCGTATTGCCCTCGTTATAGGCAGGAATGATGATTGATAATTTTTTAATTTCCATTGATATTTTCAGAACTATGTCATTTCGAACGAACCAGGGTGGAATCGAGCAAGGCGTGAGGAGAAATCTTATACTACATGCATCGTCGACAGGTATTATGTATAAGATTTCTCCTCGTTTTCCTTCACACAACCCATTCGAACTCGTTCGAAATGATAAGTCTTTTATTTTTTAGTAAGATAGTCCTCACACTAATTAAGATCTTTAATGCGAACCAGGCTAAATAAGGTAATAAACTACTTCAAAAAACCAAAAGTAATAATAATACTCTCGTTTTTGGTGCTATGCCTTATATGGTTCTGGTTTTGCCTGCCCAAAAGGTTGTTCACCTATCCCACTTCCTATGTTATTGACGATGAAAAGGGCCAGTTGCTGGGTGCGTCGATAGCCAGAGACGGCCAATGGCGTTTCCCTTATGACACCAACGTACCTGAAAAATTTAAACAGTGCATCATCGCTTTCGAAGATAAACGCTTTGAGCACCACCCCGGCGTGGATATTGTGGCGCTTGGCCGCGCCTTCAAACAAAATATTGGCGGCAGGCACGTGGTCAGCGGCGGCAGCACCCTGACGATGCAGGTTATCCGGCTGGCCACCAAAGACAAACGCACCTACTGGAATAAATTCACTGAAATTTTCAAAGCGTTGCGGCTGGAGATCAAGTACAACAAAAAACAAATACTGGCCATGTATGCCAGCAATGCACCATTTGGGTCGAATGTTGTAGGGCTCGACGCCGCATCGTGGCGGTATTTTGGGCGCAGCCCGGATAAACTTTCCTGGGGCGAAATGGCGGCAATGGCGGTGCTGCCCAATTCACCTTCATTGGTGCATCCGGGCAAAAACCGGGCAATTTTACTTAAAAAACGCAACCTGCTGCTGGACAAATTGCACGAACAAGGCATCATCGATGCTTCGACAGCATCGCTGGCTAAACTGGAACCCATCCCCGACCAGCCTGTGCCGCTACCACAGCTTGCCCCTCACCTTCTGCAGCGTTTTAAAGCTGACCTGCAAAATGAGCCCGACAGTTCGACGCGTATCACCACCAGCATACGGTCAACCCTGCAACGCCAGGTGAACCTGGTATTGGAGCGCAATCACGATGTGCTGAAGGGGAACGACATCAACAACATAGCGGCTATTGTACTTGATGTGGAAACCGGGCAAACTTTAGCCTATTGCGGCAACATATCGCACCCGGAAGATTCAACCATGCAAAGCGATGTGGATGTCATCAGCGCACCGCGCAGCCCGGGCAGCACGCTCAAACCGCTGCTGTTTGCCAATATGCTTCATGATGGTTTGATTTTGCCCAATAGCCTGGTACCCGACGTCCCAACGCAGATCATCGGTTTTCATCCAAGAAATTTCGACCTGGCGTATGATGGCGCGGTTCCGGCTTCAAAAGCTTTGTCTCGCTCCCTAAATGTTCCGGCAGTAAAAATGCTCCAGCAATTTAAATCGGAACGCTTTTATGATTTCTTACACCGCATAGGTATCACCACGTTAAATAAACCGGCGACTCACTATGGTTTGTCACTGATACTCGGCGGCGGGGAAAATAACTTGTGGGAGCTTACCGGCGCCTATGCCGATATGGCCCGTGTGCTAAATCATTATAACGGCATCTATGGCGGCAAATACGATACTGCCGATTACCACAGTCCAGTTTATGCCCCGCAACCAGCAAAAGAACATCACCTGGAAAAGAACGGGATGCTCGACGCTGCTTCGATCTATTATACCTTCCAGGCAATGGAGGAAGTAATGCGGCCCGGCGAGGAAATGTTGTGGCAACACTTTAGCTCATCGCAGCGGGTAGCATGGAAAACGGGTACCAGCTTTGGCTTCCGCGATGGATGGGCCATAGGTATTACTCCCCGGTATGTTGTAGGGGTATGGGTGGGTAATACGGATGGCGAGGGCCGGCCTGGCTTAACAGGTATCACTACAGCGGCGCCGGTCATGTTCGAGATATTCAGGCTGCTGCCGGTCTCGCGCGAATGGTTTACGATGCCCGTTAACGATATGGTGAAGATAAAGATATGCCGGCAAAGCGGCTACCGCGCAGGCGTTTATTGCGACGATACCTACCAGATGTGGGTGCCGCAAGGCGGATTGAGGGCTGCGGTTTGTCCATGGCACCAGCCCGTTCACCTGGACAAGACCGGTAAATGGCAGGTTACCGGCGACTGCGAACCGCCTTCGGAAATGATCACTAAAAACTGGTTCGTTCTGCCGCCATCGATGGAATACTATTACAAAACAAAGAATTACCAGTATCATGTTCTGCCGCCGTTCAGGCCCGACTGCGCCCTGAACACAAAAAGCAACCCGATGGAGCTTATTTATCCCAAAGAAGGTGCGAAGATATATGTGCCCCTGGAGGTTGACGGCAAACGGGGACGGATGGTATGCAACGCTGCGCACCGGCAGCCGGGCATCAAAATTTTCTGGCATTTGGATGATAAATATGTGGGCGAAACCGCCGATTTTCACCAAATGGCTTTGAGTCCGCCGCCCGGCTTGCATAAACTTACGCTGGTGGATGCCAACGGCAACTCGGTGCAAGTTAATTTTGAGATACTGGAGAAATAAGTCAACGGTGGACAGTTTGCAGCAGGCAGTAGTTATATAGTTATCCTATTCTGAAAAACTAAATTGCAAACTGCCAACTTGAAACTGCCAACTCAAAAAATATTATCTTGGCTTCCGTAATTAAAGAAGATGCTTGAACAATACGACCTGCACAACCTGATGGTGCTCGACATCGAGACCGTACCACAGTACAGGAACCATGACGAGGTGCCGGAACATATCCGTAAATTATGGGATCAGAAAACACTTAATACCCGCAAGGATGAGACTGCCGAAGACTTTTATGGGCGCGCCGGTATCTGGGCGGAGTTTGGGAAGATCATCTGTATATCAGTTGGCATATTTACCCGTGGAAAAAGTGTTGGTTTGAGAGTAAAATCGTATTACGGGCACGATGAAAAGGAATTGCTCACCAGGTTTTCAGACCTGTTGAATTCCCAGCCTCCTTCACTGGTGCTTTGTGCCCATAACGGTAAGGAGTTCGATTTTCCGTATATCTGCCGCCGTATGCTGATCAACGGCCTTAAATTCCCGTCGCAGCTGGAAATAGCCGGCAAAAAGCCCTGGGAGATAAACCACCTGGACACGATGGAACTGTGGAAGTTCGGCGATTACAAGAATTTCACCTCGCTCAGCCTGCTAACCGCGATATTTGATATCCCAACCCCGAAGGACGACATAGATGGCAGCATGGTGGGACAAGTTTACTGGCTTAACGGCGACCTGGAACGCATCAGTACATATTGCCAGAAAGACGTGGTAGCTACTGCGCAATTGATACGCCGCTACCGTGGCGAACCTTTGATAACAGACGATAGCGTAACAATGGTTGGAGAATAATGCTGCAGGTAAACAATTTAAAAGTTCAGTTTAAAACCCCAAACGGTTTGGTCGAAGCGGTTAAGGGAAGTTCGTTCACCCTGAAGAAAGGTGAGACAATAGGTATTGTGGGCGAATCAGGCTCCGGCAAATCAGTCACTTCTTTGGCCATTATGCGCCTGCACGACCCGGCTAATACGATGATAAGCGGAGAGGTGTTTTTTAACGATACCGACCTGCTTGAGCTTTCGGAGGATGCTATGCGCGATATGCGCGGCAACCGTATCGCCATGATATTCCAGGAGCCCATGACCTCGCTTAACCCGGTGCTTACCTGCGGGCACCAGGTAACGGAGGCTATCCGCCTTCACCTCGGCACGAACAAGCAAGAAGCCAAACGGCGGGCCATAGCGTTATTTAACGAAGTGCAGCTGCCCCGGCCCGAAATTATGTTCAGCAGTTACCCGCACCAGCTTTCCGGCGGACAAAAGCAGCGTATCATGATAGCCATGGCGCTCTCCTGCAATCCGGAGATACTGATTGCCGACGAACCTACGACAGCCCTGGACGTAACTGTACAAAAAACAATCATCGAACTATTGCAACGATTAAAGACCGAACGCGACATGAGCCTCATCTTCATCTCGCACGACCTAGGCGTGGTGAGCGAGATAGCGGATAAGGTTATCGTGATGTATAAAGGTGAAATAGTGGAACAGGCTGAAACAAAGGATATATTCTCCCACCCAAAACATCCGTATACCAAAGGCTTGCTGGCCTGCCGTCCGTCGCCCGAACATCATTTGAAAAAGCTGCCTGTTGTGTCCGATTTTTTAGACGAAGCAGAAAAAAACGGTGGCTCCATCGAAAAGATGAGAGAACAGTACGCTTATAAGCCCGAAGAAATTAAAGAGCGCCGGAAAGCGCTGTACGCTCAAAAGCCTATTCTAAGGATCAATGAATTGTGCACCTGGTTCCCGGTTGGGGGCGGCTTGCTGGGCAAAAAGAAAGATGTGGTGAAGGCCGTAAACAAGGTCAGTTTTGATGTTTACCCGGGCGAAACCCTGGGACTGGTTGGAGAGTCGGGCTGTGGTAAGTCCACCCTGGGGCGCAGTATTTTAAGGCTGATCGAACCAACCTCAGGCGATGTTAGCTTTGAAAATACCGATCTGCGGAAGCTCGATAAACACGATATGCGTAACATGCGGCGCGATATCCAGATCATTTTCCAGGACCCTTATTCCTCTTTGAACCCGCGGCTTACTGTCGGCGATTCACTAATGGAGCCTTTACAGGTGCACCAGTTGTATGAAAATAACGCCAAACGCAAAAAAAGGGTGTTAGAATTATTAGAACGTGTAAACCTGCCTCCCGGATATTTTAACCGCTACCCGCATGAATTCTCGGGCGGCCAGCGGCAGCGTATTGTGATTGCCAGGGCTTTAGCTTTGCACCCAAAGTTCATTATTTGTGACGAATCTGTATCGGCACTCGATGTTTCCGTGCAGGCGCAGGTACTGAACCTGCTGCGCGAATTACAGCAGGAATTTAACCTGACCTATATTTTCATTTCGCACGACCTGTCGGTTATCAAACACATATCCGACCGGGTGATGGTAATGAACAAAGGCGAGATCGCCGAAACCGGCGACCCGGATGATATTTATTATCATCCTAAAATGGAGTACACTAAGAGACTGATTCAGTCAATCCCCGGGAGATGATATTTTCGGGCCTGTACTCGGCATATTCGTGCATTCGTTCCCAAACCGAATCATCAATTTGCTCGTTGGCGTGTTCGGTTTTCATAACAGGCCTGGTATAATCGGGCAAAAAGCTAAAAAGCCCCGTTTTCGAATCGTACATTTTAGCTGTACAATTGGGCCTGATACGGTGCAATACATAAGGTTCGTCAAAACCAAGACCGCATTTCTGTGCTTTCTTCACCATCCAATCAAGCGTAACATCACTTAAACCCTCTTTTGGATAGCCACCCCCAACGTTGGAATGTACCCCGGGGAACCACACCTGTTCCATTTCCTGTTTTACATGTCCAAATTTAACTTTGTCACTTTTTTGCCAAAGCGTGGGTTTAAAATTATCACGATGTTCATCCACGGCAAGCGCCTGGTAAGCGTTTTCCACCAGACTGCTCAAGGTGGTGTCATGAAATTCATATTTGCTTTTATTGATCCACTGAAAGGCGTGTACCGGAATGCCCAATGCCCCAACCGTGTCCCAAACACCAATGAATTTTATCGGCTTAAGCGGATGGCTGTATTTCTCCCTGAAAAGTTTTGCCTCTTCTCCGTCGGGGTTTAGCGCCTCATTTGTCCTGTCCCTGTATATGTCATAGGCACGGTCGATAAGCTGAAGATCATTACACTTCAGTATACCGCAATTGCGTATCAGGCCCGCCAGACTGCGGGCCGTGTATGCGCCCCTGCTAAACCCAAACAGGAACAATTCGTCGCCCGGCTCATAATTCCACACAATAAATTTGTAGATATCTTTTATATTGTCGTCAATGCCTTTGCCCGTTGCACCGTCTATCATTTTACTCCAGGCCGTTCCTTCGGCCCCAACGCCTTCATCATAATATTTCACCTGGTAAATGATCTCGTTACGCTCGTTACGAACGCGTTTACAAATAGCCTCAAATATTTTTTGGACGTTGGTTTCGACATATTCCCCCTCGTATTTGTCGCCCGGTTTATTCCAGGTGCCGTCGCTGCAGGTTATTATTCGTTTCATAGTGCTGATGTATTAGATGACAAGGTCCATCGGTTTAGAAAGGCAGTGTTCAGCACTTCCCCTCAGGATTCAAAGTTATCACTTATAAACCTGCTATGAAACCCGTGTTTTAACGGTATTTTTAGCGTTAAATAACGCATTCTTCGTACCTTTGCCTTATATATTCTATCTATGTCTAAAAAGAAAAGCAATTCCTCTATCAAACTGGTACTCACCCAATTGGTATTGGATATATTTGAACAAAGCGGCAATGCGCCGCTTAATTACAAACAAGTTTCAGCAAAATTGAATGTCCGCGACCCCGAATCACGCGAAACCATTCTCGAAATATTAAAAGAAGAGGCCCAAAAGGGTACACTCAAAGAAGTATCGCACGGCAAGTTCCAGCTGCGCGAACTGAAAACATTTATTGAAGGCGTAGTCGACATGACCAATGACGGTTCGGCCTATATTGTTACTGACGACCCGGACGAAACCGATATTTATGTAGCTCCGCGTAAACTAAGAAACGCCCTAAATGGCGACCGTGTGAAAGTGTACGTTTATGCTAAGAGCAAGGGCCAGCGCCAGGAAGGCGAGGTAATAGAAATATTGCAGCGCTTCAAAATGGAATTTACCGGCATTGTAAAGGTATCCGAGCGGTTCGCCTTCTTTATTCCTGACGACCGCAAAATGATGCACGATATATTTATCCCCCTGAGCGACCTGAATGGTGCTAAGAACGGGATAAAAGCCGTAGCTGAAATAACCGACTGGCCCGCGGGTGCTAAAAACCCCATAGGCCGCATCAAAAATGTGCTGGGTGTCCAGGGGGAAAATGACACCGAAATGAACGCGATCCTGGCGGAATATGGCTTCCCCCTTTCCTTTCCAAAGGAAGTGGAACATGAGTCGGAGGAGATACCCGATATCATAACAAAAGAAGAAATAGCACGCCGTCGCGATTTTAGAGAAGTACTAACTTTCACCATCGACCCATTTGATGCAAAGGATTTTGACGACGCCATATCCTTTAAAAATCTGCCGAATGGCAATTATGAGGTCGGCGTTCATATAGCCGACGTATCCCATTATATCCAGCCTGATTCGGCCCTGGATAAAGAGGCTTTGGAACGCGCTACATCAGTTTACCTTGTCGATCGTGTGATCCCTATGCTGCCCGAACGTTTATCCAATGGGCTGTGTTCGTTACGTCCCAAAGAAGATAAGTTATGTTTTGCGGCTGTTTTTGAACTGGATGAAGATGCCCATGTGGTAAACGAATGGTTTGGCAAAACCGTCATACATTCCGACCGGCGCTTTGCTTACGAGGAAGTACAGCAGATCATCGAAGATAAGGCCGGCGAGTTTGCCGGGGAGATATTAAAGCTGAACGCCCTGGCTTACAAGCTGCGCGAACGCAAATTTAAAAACGGCGCTATCAGCTTCGAGACCACCGAAGTAAAATTCAAACTGGACGAAAGAGGTAAACCTATTGGCGTGTATATAAAAGAACGCAAGGATGCCCACAAACTGATAGAAGATTTTATGCTGCTTGCCAACCGCAAGGTGGCCGAATATGTAAGCAAAATGGGCAAAGGCAAACATAAATATACTTTTGTTTACCGTACGCACGATTCGCCGAAGGCGGATAGCCTGGCCAGTTTTGCACAATTTGCAGCAAGGTTCGGTTATCGCATCAATATGAAATCGGACAAAGAGATAGCCAAATCGCTTAACTTTTTGATGGAGGATGTGGAAGGGAAAAAAGAGCAGAATGTGCTTACCCAATTAGCCATCCGCTCCATGGCAAAGGCCATTTATACCACCAAATCTACCAGCCACTACGGCCTGGCATTTGACCATTATACGCATTTCACTTCTCCCATACGCCGTTACCCCGACGTGATGGTGCACCGGCTGCTGTTTCATTACCTTAACAACGGGCAGTCGGCTAATGAGGCTTATTATGAAAAGTTGTGCCAGCATTGCTCGCAAATGGAGAAAAAGGCTGCTGATGCTGAACGTGCCTCGGTCAAATACAAACAGGCCGAGTTCCTGCGCGACCAGATCGGCAGTATCTACACAGGCATCATATCAGGCGTTACCGAATGGGGCATGTATGTAGAGATCATCGAGAACAAATGCGAAGGCATGATACGCCTGCGCGAAATAGCCGACGATTTTTACACCCTGGACGAGAAGAATTACGCCATTATTGGTCAGCGTAAAAAGAAGATATACCGCCTGGGCGATGAGGTGAAGATCAAGGTAAAAAATGTGGATCTTACCAAAAAACAGATCGATTTTTCATTAATACAGGATTAGATTAAGTTGATTGAGTTTGTTAACATTGCATCCTGTTACAAATCGCCCCTGAATGAGGACTATTAACCAGTTGCAGGAAATAATTAACCGGGAGGTTGATCATCTTGAATTTCCAACTTATCCCGCCGACCTGTACGAACCCATAAAATATATTCTTGCGCTTGGTGGCAAGCGCATAAGGCCCGCCTTGTTGCTGATGTCGTGCGATATGTTTGGCGGCGATGTTCAACAGGCCGTTCCCCCTGCGCTGGCGATAGAGGTGTTCCATAATTTCACGCTGATGCACGACGATATTATGGATAACGCCCCCTTGCGCCGCGGAAAGGTGACCGTGCACGAAAAGTGGAACAAAAACGTGGCTATCCTTTCGGGCGATGTGATGCTGGTGAAGGGTTATGAACTGATGATGAATGTGGAGGACCGGCTGCTGCGTCCCATCATGAATATCTTCAACGAAACAGCCGTGGGCGTTTGCGAGGGCCAGCAGATAGATATGGAGTTTGAAACGCGCAGCGACGTCAGCATCAGCGAATATATCAACATGATACGCCTGAAAACAGCTGTTGTGCTCGGCGGCGCGCTTAAAATCGGCGCGCTCATCGGCGGATCAACTCCTGAAGATGCGTTATTACTCCAAACCTTTGGCGAGCAGTTAGGCGTTGCTTTCCAGTTACAGGATGATATACTGGATGTTTACGGCGACCCCGAGAAATTCGGCAAGCAGGTGGGCGGCGATATCTTGTCGAACAAAAAAACCTTCCTCCAGATCAAAGCGCTTGAACTGGCAGATGAACAACAAGCCGTAGAACTGGGCAAATGGTTCGCGGGAATCCAATTCGACCCGAAAGAAAAAATAGAGGCTGTTACTGCCATTTATGATCAGCTGAATATCCGCCATTACGCCTGGGAAACTATGCATACCTATGCTGCCAAAGCGTTCGGGGCATTGGACGCCATCGGCCTGCCCCCGACCCCCAAACAATACCTCCGCGACTTTGCCGACGGATTGATGGTGAGGGAGAATTAAGTATATTTAGGGGATGAAGTGGCTTATATTATCTTGTTTGATTTTTTTGCCTGCCGCAGGCATTAACGCCCAGTCAAAATCTTCTGCTAAGCCGTCTGGCGACGCAGCTTTTGTTGAGCCCGTAGAAATAAACCCCATGTTTCCGGGTGGTGATAAAGCGTTTCGTAAATTCCTATCTGATAATTTGAAATGGCCGAAGGATGCTCCGGACGTCCAGGGGAAGGTTTTTATTTCTTTTATTATTGAAAAAGACGGAAGCTTAACTCACTTTAAAGTGGAACGAAGTTTATGGCCTTCCATAGATGCAGAAGCGTTGCGGGTGTTAAAAAAATCTCCCAAATGGAAACCCGGGGTACAAGATGGCAAATCAGTAAGAGTATCTTATACATTGCCTGTTTCATTCGCGATATCATATGAATAGAACAACTATATTTAATTCATGAAAAAAACCTTATTCGTATTACTATTTACGGCAACAACAGGGATTATTCGCGCCCAGCAACCAACCACGCCCCCACCACCGCCGCTGCCGGCAAAACATGCTGACCCGGATGCTGTGATCGCCGTTGACGGCCTGGACACGACCACATTAAAAGACGATAAGGTTTTTACTGCCGTGGAGCATGAACCGGAATACCCGGGCGGCATGATGAAATTTTACCAATACATAAATGAGAACCTTAAATATCCCGAAAAAGCAAAAGACAGGAGTATAGCGGGCAGGGTGATAATTGGATTTATTGTGGAAAAAGATGGTTCATTTTCCGATATAGTTATAAACAGGGGGGTATCCCGCGAATGTGATGCCGAAGCAATAAGATTGCTTAAAAGCACACAAAAATGGCAGCCCGGAGTTCAAAATGGGCACACTGTCCGTGTGATGTATAATGTTATTATTACTTTTAAAATGCCAGAGTAATTGGATCCTGTTCCTTCTGAATAAACCATATGAAAACCTTTGGAATTCTTCTGCTTCTGGTAGTGCCGGGTTATTTTGCAAAAGCGCAGGGTAAAATAAAGGCTTCCAAAGCTGCGCACGTTAATAAAACTTTTGTGGAATGTGATGATGAAGTATTAGCCTCATTTCCGGGTGGTATGCATAACTTTAATAAATACATCAAAAAAAGCCTGCATTATCCGGCCCGGGCCATGAAGCATCATATACAGGGAAAGGTGTTATTAAATTTTATCGTCGAAAAAAACGGCAATATCGACGCTATAAAAGTTGTCAAAAGCGTATCCCCCGACCTCGATGCGGAAGCTATACGAATACTCAAACATTCGCCCAAATGGCGCCCCACAACCGAGTGCGGAAAGCCGGCGAAGACCGAATTTAACTTACCTATTAATTTTTCTTTAAAGAAGTCAAAGTATAAACATGAAAAAGCTATTTAACATTTTGTTCGCATTGGTTTGCTGGTGTTCATTCGCCCACGCCCAAACTGAAGATACCGTCCTCACATCGGGCGGTAAACTAAAACCGGAGCAGGCTATTATGGATGTGCGGCATTATACCATCGCACTCAATATTGATTTTAAGCAGCACACCATCGAAGGTTATACTGTGATCGATGTGGACATGGCGACGCCCACTAATGTATTGTTGTTCGACCTGATGAATGATTACAGCGTGCACAGTGTATTAGTAAATGGCAAAAAACAGGCTTTTGATTTCAAACACAAGCTGATAACCATTAACATGGATAAGGAGTTACCCGCAGGTAAAGCCAGCGTAAAGGTATTTTATGGTGGCAAGCCACATGTTGCCCGCCGTCCGCCCTGGGACGATGGCTTTACCTGGACGCAGGATTCGACCGGGCACCAATGGATGGCTATTACTGCCGAAGGCACCGGCGGTAAGTTATATTTTCCATGTAAGGACCATCCTTCGGATGAGCCCAATGAGGGTGTGGATTTGATGATAACCGTACCAAAAGATCTGGTAGTCGCTGGACCGGGGTTATTGAAGGATGTCAAAAAGCACGGCGAAAAAGCCACCTATCATTGGAAAACCAATTATACTATCAACAACTACAGCATACTGTTCAATGTGGGCGATTATCAAGTGTTCAGCCGGCCTTTTACTACAGTTAACGGCACCAAAACCACCGTGCAGTTTTATGTATTGAAGGAACACGCCGATAAAGCAGAACACTTCCTGGATGTTTTCGAAAAAACCATCCACGAACAGGAAAAGTATTTCGGCGAATACCCCTTCGCCAAAGAAAAGATAGCCATGGTGGAAACGCCGCACCTTGGCATGGAGCACCAGACCATGGTAGCTTATGGCAACAAGTTCCGCTACACCAAAATTGGCGGCGAAGATTATGACTGGCTGATGCACCACGAGTTCGGGCACGAATGGTGGGGCAATAAAGTAACTGCCAAAGACTGGGCCGATTACTGGATACACGAGGGTATCTGCTCTTTCGGCGACGCGCTTTATACCCGCGAGTTTGAGGGCGAGGCGGCTTATAACAAGATATTTCAGCATAGCATTTTCGGCATACAGAATAACCTCCCAATCGTTCAACACCCTGATATGGACGAGGAAGCAGCTTATATTAATGACATCTATTCCAAAGGCGCTTTCTTTATGCACACACTACGTTATGTAATGGGCGACAGCACATTCTTCCCGGCATTGAAAACCTTCGTCACGAGTCCGCAGTACACTTATGATAACCTGGTGAACACCGATGATGTGGAGCAGTTTTTCACCAAAGCAGCAGGTCGCGACCTGAAACCATTATTCAACCTGTACCTGCGCACAACGGATAAACTGGAAGTACATGTAAAAGCATTGCCCGGCAATAAATATCTTGTCCAATTACAAAATATCAGTATTCCGCTGCCGCTGGATATCACCACTGACGCAGGTGTTAAACATATCATTGCCGATAGCAAAGGTGTTAAGATTGACAGCAAAACTATGCCGGTTATTGATCCGGAGGTGTTTTATATTAAGAAGGTAATTATAGAATAACATATGAGAGCAACGATTATTACAATTATACTTTCGGTCTTCTTTGCCGCTGCCAAGGCGCAGAATACTGACACAAGCAAAAAAGCCGGTACCGATACGACAAAATGGTTTCCTGTCGATGTAGAGCCTGCTCCTACTGGCGGAATGGGCGGGTTCTATATGTATCTGCAAAAAAACTTAAAATACCCTAATGTCGCAAAAGAGAGCAATATTCAAGGGAAAGTACGGATAGAATTCGTGATAGAAAAGGATGGGACTTTAAGCAATATCCGGGTTACTGAAAGTTTGACACCTGAAACCGATGCCGAAGCGATCAGGTTAATTCAGAATTGCCCTAAATGGAAACCCGGTACGGCACGCGGTATGCCGGTTCGGGTACGGTATAGTGTACCAATAAAATTTGAATTGCCCGGCGATAATTAAATACAAAGCCCGCATTGTTAAATGCAGGCTTTGAGTTTTATTTTGAAAGGCCTTACTTACTCAGCGCCTTCTTCTTTGTCAGCTTTCTTTGCTTTTGGTGCAGTGGCTTTCTTTGCCTTTGGTGCTTCTTCGGTTGCTTCAGCAGCAGGTGCAGCCTCTTTAGCCGGTTTTGCTTTTGGAGCTTCAGCTACCGGAGCAGCTTCTGCTGCTGGTTCAGCCTTAGCTTCTGCCTTTGGAGCAGCTTTAGCAGCTGGTTTAGCCTTTGGTGCTTCCGCAACAGGTGCAGCTTCAACTGGTATTACCGATACGTATGAACGGTTATCAGCTTTCTTTTTGAAAGAAACGATACCGTCGGTCAATGCGAATAAGGTATGATCTTTACCGATCCCTACATTCAGGCCCGGGTTGTGCGGGGTACCACGCTGGCGAACGATGATATTGCCTGCGATGGCAGGCTGACCGCCGAAAATTTTGATACCTAAACGTTTGCTATGTGACTCACGACCGTTCCGGGAACTACCGGCTCCTTTTTTATGTGCCATTTCTTATATTTTTTATGGTCCCGGTTTCCCGGAACACGTTAAAACCTTTGTTTATAATGTGATACCGGTGATCTCGATCTTGGTAAACTGCTGGCGGTGGCCATTTTTCTTTTTGTAACCTTTTCTTCTTTTCTTTTTGAAGATAATTACTTTATCACCCTTTAAATGAGACACGATCTTAGCCGATACTTTAGCGCCCTTCAAATCAGAACCTAATTTGAATTTACCTTCGTTTTCTGCTAATAACACACTGTCAAATTCAATACTAGCGCCTTCATCTCCCTGTAAACGGTGTACAAAGATCTGCTGGTCTTTAGCAACTTTAAATTGCTGTCCGGCTATACTTACTATTGCGTACATGGTTATTAATTAATGTTTTTAAAATTCGAGGTGCAAATATAGAAATTTCAAATTCAATTATCAACACTAATTATTTTTTTGATGAGAGGCTTCTTCGGATAATACGGACTGGATGGTTTTTATCAACTCGCGATTGGCCGCCTTCAGCTTCGGGTCGCCCTCGAATGATTCGTCAAACACCACCTTTTTGCTTTTTCGCTGGTAGTTAAACTGGATAACATACCGCGGCGCGGGGTGCCCGTTACGTCTGAGCGTAGTGTCTCCCCTTTCATCAGATGGCCAGTCCCACAAACCCTGCTCGGCTGCCTTGCGATGGAGCACCAGCAGCAACTCTTTGGGCAGGTGTACGTTCATTTTTATCAATGAATCGTGCGTATCCACAAACTGGTAGTCGCCGGTGGCCGAGTTATATTTATTGATCAGCGTATCCCCCGGGCCATACTCAAACGTAAACGATTTAAACTCCGCAAACCGGTAAGGCGCATTCTTGAATACATGCGCATAGTAATAAACGCAGTAGATCATAAATGGCACGATCACGCTGGCAATTAGAAATATTTTTTTTGTTGTCTTGTTCATTTTAATTATTGAATTACTGATTTATTGAATTATCGAATTCATTTATTTGATACCGTTTTCCGGGATGCTGCGGTTATTTTCAATATTTCAAACTCTATGCGTTCAAGGTTTTCCATTTTAATAAGTTTAGGAATGTTACATAATTATAGACCATTAGTTAATCTCATAAATCAATATTCAGCAAATCAATAAATCAGTAATTCAATAATTAATTCAGCTCCCCTTCCCATTTACTCACCACCGCCGTAGCCAAAGTATTACCCAATACATTGGTAGCCGAGCGCCCCATATCCATTATCGGGTCGATGCCAAGTAACAGTGCTATACCGACTTCCGGGATATTGAACATCGAAATAGTTCCGGCTATCACAACCAGCGCAGCGCGCGAAACACCGGCCATGCCTTTGCTGGTCAGCATCAGTACCAGCAGCATGGATAATTGCTGCCCGAAGCCGAGGTGAATACCGTAAGCCTGCGCCAGGAACAATGAACCAAAGGTCATGTAGATCATGGAGCCTACCAGGTTGAACGAGTAACCCAGCGGCAGCACAAAGCTTACTATCTTATTGCTGCACCCAAAGCTCTCCAATTCCTCCAGCACACGCGGGTAAGCCGCCTCACTTGTCGAGGTGCTGAAGGCCACCAGGATAGCATCCTTTACATTCCCCACCAAAGTCCAGGCTTTACCTTTCAAAACCCCATAGCTTGCAAAGAATATCATGGTCCAAAGAATAGCCAGCCCCAAATAGAATTCTCCGATGAAAGTGGCGTAGGTGGCTATAATACCCAGACCTTCTTTAGCAACAACAGCGGCTATGGCGCCAAATACGGCAATGGGCGCCAGCTTCATCACGTAGCCAGTTATCTTCATTACCACATGGGCCACGGCGTCCATAAACTTGATGATGATCTCCCCTTTTTCACCAATGGCCGCTGTCGCAATGCCGAAAAACAGGGAGAATACCACTATCTGCAGCATATAGTTATTCGCCATAGCCTCGGTAAAGCTTTGGGGCACCATGTGCGAGATGAAATCTTTCAATGATATAGCCGATTTTTTAATATCGGTACCTAAGGCACTGTCGGGCAACGAAAGGTGCATGGCGCTGCCCGGAGAAAACAGGTTGACCAGCAGCATACCCAGCAATAATGAAACAAATGTAGCCCCGATAAATAACAACAGTGTTTTGCCGCCTATCCTGCCCACGGCTTTAATATCGCCAACTTTGGCCACGCCGACTACCAGGGTGCTGAATACCAGCGGGGCGACGATCATTTTGATCAGCCGCAAAAAAATGTCGCTTAAAATAGTAAAGCCGACGAGTTTATCGTCCCTTTCGGTACTGTATTGCTGCTTCGCTTTCAGCTGGGTTTTCCGTTCCGTTTTTAATTGTGAGTATATGGCGCTGGTAGTATCCGTTGTCGCGGTTATTTGGGCATCAATGGTTTTAATACTTGCGTCGGCTGTGCTTATGTTGGCATTGATCTCGCCGATAACATTGGTGTTATAAATATAACCCGCGGCTACACCCAGCACCAGGGCGATAATGATATAGAGAGTTATCCGGCTTTTTTTCATTTGAAACGGGACTGCGAAACTACAATTATTTGGCTACAAATGGGAAGTCTGCAAGGGGCTTTTTTGGGTGGGGTATTCCCGTGACTACAAACAGGTTGTCTTTGCGGGCAATATCATTAAGTTAAGGATTGACCCCGGCGGGGTCAAAGGTCGGTAGAAAATAAATAACAAAAATACCGTGCCATCGGTACGGAACTTCGCGAGGTTGCGTACCGATGGCATGCTAAATTATCTAACAAAATTGATCTTCTACCGACCTTTAGCACCTACGGCGCTATCTGAAGGGCGTGAAGTTTCGCTAAGACATTGCCTACGGGATATAACGATCGATCTTGCTCCGTAGGAGCTACCTGTTTGTAGAATTTTCCAACACAAATATTAAGCTCCGTAGGCGCTTCCCATTATATTTGCTGTTTATATCAACAAATGAGCATAAAAGTTTACGGTTTGGCCGATATTAAAAAAGAGATCCAATTCCAGGATAAAACTGTTTTGATGGAATTGGTGCTCCGCCTTGCCCGTTATAAAAAGGAGAATAAGGAGCTGCTGGCCTACCTGTTGTTTGAGGCTGATAACGATCGTGGCTTTATCGACAGCGTCATCGCCGAAAACGGCTTTATGTTCAGCCAGCTGCCCTCCAACAATTACCAGATGGCAAAAAGCATGCGCAAAATACTGCGGCTGCTTAACAAATACATCAAATTTATGGGCTCGAAAGAGGCCGAGATCGAGTTCCTGCTTAGTTTTTGCCGCAATTATATACAATATGCCGACAAACGCGGATCGTACAAGCCGATGCGGCTGATATTGACACGCCAGTTGGAGAAGATCAAAAAAACGATAGAGAAACTGCACGAGGATCTGCAGTTTGATTACACGCAGGATTACAACGCCATGCTGGACGATGCACAGGCGCAATTAAAATGGTTTTACAAGGATGATTATCTGCTGTAACATTCCAGCCGAGCCAACATCTAACCCGTATAAATTTAACTGATTTGAACACCAGGGAAGCGGCATTCAAGCAAATATTTGAAGCTAATTCAAAAAAGATATACCATCTGTGCTATGGTTATACCGGCGATGACGATGCCGCAAACGACCTGTTGCAGGAAACTTTTTTAAAGGTGTGGCAAAACCTGGATAAGTTTCGTAACCAGGCGCAAATATCAACCTGGATCTATCGCATTGCTGTAAATACTTGTCTTACTTATCTGCGTTCAGAAAAAAGACAGGCAAAAGACGAGCTGACCCCACAGATCGCTGAGAATAAGAGGGAGGAGTTTTCGGAGAAGAATGAGCAGGTGGCACTGCTGTATAAGTGCATATCAAAATTGGAAGAATCGGAGAGAATTATCATTACCATGGTATTGGATGAAATGCCATACCCCGAAATTGCCGATATATCGGGTATATCCGAAGGCAACCTGAGGGTAAAAATACATCGCATTAAACAAAAATTGACAGAGTTATTTAACCACTATGAAAGACTTTGATCATTTGATGTCTGTTTGGCAGGGACAGCCAAAGCAGGACCAGTTTTCGGTGGATGAGGCGCTGAAGCAGGTTAAGAAAGGCGTGCGTGGTATCAAGAACCAACTGTACTGGGGCATTGTGGCTATGATGGCCGTATTGGTGCTCACCTTTGTTATCACCTTCTTCTTTGTTTTCCAATGGCTAACCTACCTGGGGCTTTTTATCATGCTTTTCACCATGGTGCTTTACGCCGCTATGATCATACGCAACTACCGTATTCTTAACCGCCACGATGCCACGCAAAACCCCTCTGATTACTTACAGGACCTGAAAGAATACCAGCGCAACCGCACCAAAATATCCGGATGGTTCTTCTATATATACTTGTTACTTATAAGCCTGGGGCTGTCGCTTTATTTTATCGAGATATTGCAAACCGCATCTGCCTTTTATAAGGCCTCGGTATATACCATTACTATTGCCTGGTTCCTGTTCCTCACCTTCTGGTACAAGAAACGTATTTTCAAAAACGAAGAAGAAAAGCTGAACCTCATCATCGACAGGTTAGAGCGGCTGCAGGGGCAATTTGAATAATAGGAGGTGAAAGGTTAAAGCTGAAAAGTAAAAGGTTTTTAAATTTAGTGAGGTCAACCTTTCGCCTTTGTCCTTTAACCTCATTAAAATACCTTTATACATGCTTTCTCCCGTCACTATACAATTAGTCCGTCCGTCCGAAGTTGACCGGTTGCTTGCCCTTAGCCGAAAAACCTTTTATGATGCTTTTGAGCATTTGAACAATCCTGATGATTTTGAGGCCTATACGTCCAAAGCGTTTACTCGCGAACAGCTGTTGTCCGAGATAGAAAACCCTGATTCTGCGTTTTACTTTGCTGTTATTGATAACGAACCAGCAGGTTATATTAAACTGAATTACCGTGCTGCGCAGGCCGAGTACCAGGATGCAGATGCCGTCGAGATAAGCCGTATCTATGTTTTGGCAAGCCAGCAGGGTAAAAAGATAGGCAACCGCTTACTGGATTTTGCCATTGACAAAGCTATTGAATACAAGTTGCGATACCTATGGCTTGGCGTATGGGAGCACAATCTAAATGCGCAGCGCTTTTATGAACGCAATGGATTTATCAAAACAGGCAGTCATGAATTTCTGGTGGGACATGATGTGCAGACCGACTTTTTGATGAAAAGAATGTTGATTTAACCAACTGCAACAATTGGCCCGGGTATTTGTTATCTTTATGATAACCTGTTGATCCACTGCCATGAAAGCCATAAATTCCATTATTGTAACCACTGCTTTGCTGGTTACATTTTATATCCTGCTGCATTTTGATGCCAGCCCGGTGCTTACCGTTCTGCTATATTTTTCAATACCAATTGCTATGGTGATTATGGCACTTTCCATCCTGCTCGATGACAGTACGCCCTATCCTGAATTAGGTGACGAAGAATGGGGTTACCGCGATAAAGGCTACAGCGAACTTAGTATGTTTTAGCTATTTACACCCCTAACACTGCCCAAAACGACTTTTTTGGCAAAACTGTTGCTGCCGGCCTTGCATCAGCTGCGAGCCTGGTCAGCGTCGATGTTAACAGGTCAATGTCAAATGGCTTGTGCAGGCAGGCATCAGCAAAGTTTTCGCAGGCTATTTTAGGAATATGCCGGTCGGTTGAAGTAAGTATTACTTTGATAGCCGCCGTCCTTGGGTCGGTTTTAAGTTCCTTGCACAGGTCGCCGCCAAAACCAAAAGGGGGCCGGTAATCAATAACGATCACATCGGGTTTTATAGCAAGTATTTCGTGTAACGGAATTAGCCTGGTGGAGCTAATGAATTCTAAATCAAGTTCTCTGATCGTTGCCTCAAATAGTTGGTTAACAGCGTCGTCACTTTCAATCACCAAAATCTTTTTCATAGGTATTATTAGCTAATGGTTAGTGAATCCTTACTTCCGGGAAGTATTGTTGCCTCGTAGTTAGCAAATTTGTATCATAAAGATAGAAATAATTTTATTGTAACAAAATCATTACAGATTTTTTCATTCCAGAATGAAACGTTTATTGACCAATTCCATACTAATTAAACTTAAAGTTCAACGCTATTAACGCAATGTTTCTTCCGTTCGATTTCCGCTGAGAACTCCAGCAAAACATGAATCGCAAGGCGGTGCACTGTAGGAATTTCAGGTCGCCCAAAATTTAATTGAAATTGATTGGCCGTCACAAATACCAAAAACGTCAAAAAATAGCCGGGATAAAAGTATTTTAATCTCTGTTGCATCCCTGAAATTCTGCAGGTTGTATTTGTAAACAAAAACCTGCTTATCTGCATCATATTTAAACCCCAGCCCTTTTAGCGGATTTGACACTCTGCCGTCGAACACAAAGTCTGGTTCTTGGGGATTAAACATATTTACGCAGATCGATAAAAAATCAACATCTATTTCAAATGTAATTTGCACGTCATCGTCATCATATATACTGAAAACAATTTGAAATTTATCAATCTTCCGGGCTACAATATCGAAAATGAGGTCGTCTATTTGTTGACTGTCATTAAAAACTACCTTTTTTTCGGATTCCAACTCCAGGTCCAATCTGTTCTTTTTAAGTTCCGCAGCCTGTCTATCTGTAAAAAACTTCCACAACATTTTATTTTTCCTGAAGTATTCTGGCGGCTTCTTTAGTGAACGCTCTTGTCTTTTTAGTTCTTGCCGCCGGTTGTGAAGAGGATCTTTGAATGTATATAGTTTATTCAGCCTGCTTTCTAATTTTATCAACGCTTCAGAATGATGGTAGGCAATAAGATAATCATAGTCTGACATGCTTTGCTTCATCATTTTTTGAATTGATCTTTTTTCAGCTTCTAAAGCGGCAATAACAAGGTCTAAATCGCTTTTCATCAGGATAAAAATAGTAATTACGACCACTTATTCCCTAAATTCTCATTCATTTTTTCCTTTCACATTTCCTATCAATCCCTCATAAACGGATTGAAGTTCCGCGTGCCTATGTTCATCCCCGCAGCCCGGCAGACGGTTTTATCACCGAATTTAAAATTGATCTTGTCCATAGCCTGGTAAAGCTGCAACTGGCGTTCGTTATCGTCAAAAAGGTTTATCTGGTAACTGCCTGTGGCCAGGTTGCTCAACCTTACTCCTATCAGCCGTACAGGTCGGTTCTGGTTCCAGGCCTTGGTTAACAGGTTTTTGATTCCCGGTATCAATATATGTTCGGCCGCGGTCAATGGTATTTTTTCCTGCTGGGTGTGCGTCTCAAAATTGGCAAAACGTATTTTTATCGCCAGGCATGATGCCAGCTTGTTCTCCCGCCGCAGTTTCGACGACAATTCCTCGGTCATCGATACCAGGGTAGTTTCCAGCGTGCGGCGGTCACTCACGTTATTGCCAAAGGTGCATTCTGTGGATATCGACTTACGGTCCGAATGCGGCACTACCTCGCCGTAATCGACACCCCTCGCCTTTTCGTATATCCACAGCCCATTTTTGCCAAACACCGTTTGTAAAAAACGCAGCTGCACTTTTTGCAGATCGCCTATTTTCTCGATGCCGTACTCATAAAACTTTTTGCAGGTGCTTTCGCCCAGGCCCGGCATGGCCGATATGGGCAGCGGCGCCAAAAAGGCCATTTCGCTGCCATGCGGCACAAAAAGCTGACCGTTGGGTTTGGCGCGATTGGTAGCCATTTTAGCGATCGTTCGGCCCGAACCCAGCCCGAACGATATAGGCAATTTAGTTTCTTTGATAATGCGCTGCCGCACCTGAGCCGCCAGCTGATAGGGGTCGTAAAAGCGGTCGGTGCCGGTAAGGTCGATATAAAACTCATCAACCGAAGCCTTTTGGTACAGCGGCACCATCTCGTCGATGATCTTTGTAACACGTTTCGAATAATCCGAGTAACGTTCGTGATTGCCCCGCACGCTGATGGCATGCGGGCACAACTTAAAAGCATCGCGGCTCGACATACCCGAATGCACCCCAAACCGGCGCGCCTCGTAACTGCATGACGCCACCACTCCCCGTTGTGCATTGCCGCCGATTATGATGGGTTTGCCTATCAGCGACGGATCGTACAGCCGCTCAACCGATACGAAAAACGAATCGAGATCGATATGCATGATATACCGTTTGAACGACATGATACAAATGTGAAAATAATTTTGATATTTTACTAATATTTTTAGCAAATTTGAATGCATATTAAATTATTAAATGATGAAAAGATGTGATTATTTGTTGGTGTTGTCACCCCCCAGAAACTTTGAGAAATTCGTTTCGAGTGAAAAAAGATTCGCGAAACGAATAATAGGTAGATTCGATAGTATGGGTTCTATCGGACATATAACAATAACTAACTTTTTTAATAAAAATGATTATCAGATTGAACCTCAATTCAATTCTCTGCAACGAAAAATATCGACCCTGCCGCGTTTGAATTTAAGAATAAATGGTTATGATTATTTTGAAAGTACTGGTGGAAAAACAATTTATATTAAACCCATCGTTGGGAAATTTGAACAGGAATGGTTTAACCAGATAAGCGATCACGTAAAAAGGAGTGAAATCGTGCCGCATGTAACTATTGCTAAGGGAATTTCAGACGAGCAATTTGATAAATTATGGCCGATCTTTAAAGACAAAGAGTGTTCAGATTCGTTTTTTGTTGACTATTTAACCATCTTAAAAAGAAACACCTATGGGCCTGATAATTACTACATCGTTTTTAAAAAACTAAAATTCAAAAACGAAAGACTCCTTGCTCCATTTGTTTATAAGAACAGGAAAAGGAGGAGCGCACCAAGAAATTCTTTTTGGGGAATACAAACTTTCTTATTTTAATAGATTTCCTGTCATTCTGAGCGCAGAGAAGAATCTATCGATGGGTTCCTTTTGTTCCGGAAATATTTTGCAATAGATCCTTCACTACGTTCAGGATGACAATACGCGGTGGATAGTTAACCTTTCAGCTTTAACCTTTCGCCTTTAACCTCGAAGCAAATGGAAACCTACAAAGACTATATGATTATCCTGTCGCCGCCGATGTCTATCGCTGAGCAGGTAAAAAAATACAAACAGGCTGCGCACCGGCTTATAGGCGATTTTGAAAGTTTGCATAGCAAAGCGCATATCAGCCTGAAAAGATTGCACCGCCAAAAACCTTACTGGACGGAGCCACAGTTTGATAAACTGGAGAAGGAGCTATCACTTTTGGAGCCTGCCGCTTTGCAACTGAACGGCTTTGCTACCTTTTTGCCGACGGATTATACCACCATTTATGCCGCCATATTATCCACACCCGAAATGGAAGATTGGTTTAAACGCCTGCGCCAATGCCTGGGCGAGAAAAAATTTGTGCCGCACATTACCATAGCCCGGCAAGTGTCCAATGACCGGGCGCGCAAGCTGTGGCCCAAATTTAAGGACCGCCCCTGGAGCGACCAATTCGAGATAAAATACCTGACCATATTGGAGCGCAGCACTTACGAACACGATAGAAGCTGGCAGGTACACCGGCAAATACCTTTCAGGGGAAAAGCGGAATGGTATGTATTACCGGATAAGCGGAAAGAAATTGTTAAGGCCGTGGATGAGAACCAGATTTCGTTATTTTAGAGTGGATCGAAATGGGCGGAAATGTCATGCCGAACTTGTTTCGGCATCCCACGAGGCAAGTAGATATCATGCTGTAAATTAGCTGATGAGATGCCGAAACAAGTTCGGCATGACGTCTGCTCCTTACCTTTTTTAACATTTTCTTAACCCATATCAACCTTTTGCCTATATTTGCGCCAGGGTAAGTCTTTTACGACCAGCTCCTCTTGAACTCCCCCAGGGTGGGAACGCAGCAAGGGTAGAGGGTTGTAGCGGTGCGATAAAAGTAGCTTACCCTATTTTTTTTCTTTTTTGTCAGAACCGTGATTCAACGGATTTTCCAGATTTTCAGGATAATATCATTTTACTTTTCTGATTAAATTATAATGTGGATTAGCATTATATTTCGCTGTTGATTCGTGTGGATCAATTAAATCGTCCAAATCCCGGTTCAGACAATGGAAATTAAAAACGAAGAGCGCCATCACGCAGGTTCATTTTATGTGGAAGAGGATGGAAAACGCGTTGCGGAGATGCGCTACCTTATTCGTGATAGTATCATGAATATTTACCATACCGAGGTAAAGCCCGATCTTGGCGGTCACAAAATAGGTTTTCAATTGGTGGAGACCGGTGTAAAGTTCGCCCGCGAAAACAATTTACAGATACTGCCCACCTGCAGTTTCGCGCGTTCGGTTTTTGACCGTACGCCGGAGTTCAGGGATGTAAGGGTAATGGAGGAAGAAGACTGAGGTGAAAGGAGAAAGGTAAAAGGATAAAGGTTTTGTTTATTGCATTCTTTTACCTTTCACCTTTCTACCTTTGACCTTTTACCTTAAAAAAAATGCTCGATATATTTATCATAGGCGGTGGCCCCATAGGTTTGGCATGTGCTTTACAGGCGCAGAAGGCCGGTTTAAGCTACATTATAGTGGAGAAAGGCTGCCTGGTTAATTCGCTGTACAACTACCCCACTACCATGACCTTCTTCAGCACGTCGGAGTTGCTGGAGATAGGCGGCATACCCTTCGTTACCATCAGCAACAAGCCCAAACGTGCCGAGGCTTTGGAGTATTACCGCAGGGTGGCATTTTCAAATAGCATCAAAACAAACCTGTTCGAGGAAGTGCTTTCAGTAAATAAAACGGACGAGCATTATACCATCGGCACCTCAAAAGGGACTTATGAGGCTAAAAATATAATAGTTGCCACCGGCTTTTATGACATTGCCAACAAATTGAACATTCCAGGCGAGGAATTACCCAAGGTAAAACATTATTATGATGACCCGCATTACTACGCCCTGCAAAAAGTGGTGGTAGTGGGCTCCAGTAACTCGGCAATTGACGTGGCTTTGGAAACCTGGCGCAAAGGCGCCGAAGTAACGCTGGTGATACGCGATGCCGAGGTGAGTCACCGGGTAAAATATTGGGTAAGGCCGGATATACTGAACCGCATAAAAGAAGGCAGTATCAAAGCTTATTTTAACTCGAACCTGACCGCCATACGCGAGCAGGATGTGGAAATACAAACTCCTGAAGGCAAAATAACCATCCCCAATGATTTTGTAATGGCCATGACCGGCTACCGCCCCAACTTTGAGTTTTTGAAAAAGATCGGCATCAACCTATCCACCGATGCTAAGTTACTGCCCGAGTACAATAAGGAAACCATGGAGACCAACCTGAAAGGCATTTACCTGGCGGGCGTGGTTTGCGGTGGTATGGATACCCATCTTTGGTTTATCGAAAACTCGCGTATTCATGCGGAAATGATCGTTGGTGATATAGTGAGGAAAAGATAATTGTTGGGATGTCGCGTTTGAGCTCATCCAGAAAATAACATTTCAACTTTACAACCTTCCAACCTTTCAACACCAAAAATAACTACTTTAGCGCCCTAAATACCGTTTACGATCATGCTGATAAGCTTTTTACGCCCCGATGCGCCACCCATATCCTCTTATAGCGATGAAGAACTAAGGGGGCGTATTGATAACCGCGAGAATTACCTGCCCGAAACCGTACTGAATGCTGTAGCCGAATTACAGCGCCGCGGTCATGAATTTTCGGATGAGGAATTGCAGGTGATCAGCGAGGATATGCAGGCGAGGATAGAAATAGTATCTGAAACCACCCCTGCTTTCGGCATAATAAATGATAACTACAAAGACGCCCTGGTAGAAGATCCGGACGCTTACGAATTCTATTCGAGGCGGGTTATCAAAGTATTTACGTTTTTCTTCAGTGCACTCTTCGGCGCTATTTTAATGGCCATAAATATCGGAAAAACAAAGGACTACAATGGGGTAGTATTAGTTTTGGTTTTTGGGATGGGCATATCTGTCGTCGAACGAGTGCTGGCGGGCGCTATTGGTCTTGGAGCCGGTGCAACGATATTTTTTGCATTTATAAATGCCTCTCTCATCGATGCTTTATTTTGGAACAAATACATCGGCAATACTACACTTTACAAGGCACGGGCCTATGTAGCTCCTTTGATCATCGGGCTGCTGCTCACTGCAATCGTTGTATGGTCAACGTTCCAGCTAAATGGCATCGTGAAATAATTCCGGCTTTTCCGCACCAAAAGCAGAAGGAAAAATTAATTCTCAGCTTTGAACACCTTCAGACAACCTTTCAGCTTTACAACCTTTTAACCTTTCAATAAAATTGGCCAAAAGTCAACCTATTCACATTAAACACATTTTTTCTTGCATAAGTTAAAATTAATGCGATAATTTGCACCCAAATTAAAAAATACCAAAAACACGCATTAAAGTGATACAGCAAGGCATTATAAAGCACATTTTGAGAGCGATATTCGCTCCGCTTGCAACTGTTGCGGTTTCTCCTGCACCTGTGTTTGTACAGGCAGGTTTGCCAAATATCCCTTCCCGACGAAGGCTCTACATCCCCCGGGTTTAATTTTTGCTATTCAGTATTAACCCAGGAGACGCAAAATGTTGCGTCTCTGCCATCAACAAAATTCATCAAATTACGTATTGGCCTGCAGGGTCAAAAATTTAACGTTAATTTATTTCAATGACAATACAAGATTTTGATATTCAGGTTGCCTCGGCACAGCACGTTGATTTTGCGCAGATGATCTGCGACGAGATGGCTGAGTCGGCAAAAGCGCGCGGTACCGGCATAGCCCAGCGTTCGCCTGAATACGTTGCTAATAAAATGCTGGAGGGCAAAGCGGTTATTGCCCTGCATAAGGATGGTACCTGGGCGGGCTTTTGCTATATCGAAACCTGGAGCCACGGCGATTTTGTGGCGAATTCGGGCTTGATCGTAAACCCGGTGTTCAGGAAATCGGGGTTGGCGAAGGCGATAAAGCAGAAGATATTCCAGCTGTCGCGAAACAAATATCCGCATGCCAAAATATTCGGTTTGACAACTGGTCTGGCGGTGATGAAGATCAACTCGGAATTAGGTTATGAGCCGGTTACGTATTCGGAGCTGACCCAGGATGAGAATTTTTGGGCGGGCTGCAAAAGCTGCGTGAACTACGACATACTGATGAGCAAGGACCGCAAAAACTGCATGTGCACCGCCATGCTGTTCGACCCGGAGGAGAAGCAGAAAGAATTTGAAGACAAAATGAAAAAGATAACGCATAAGGCCACGTTGCTGGAGCGTATCGAGAATGCCATTAAGAAACGAATGGATAAATTTGTTGGGGGTGAAAGGATAAAGGTTAAAGGCGAAAGGTTATCCTGGTTAACTATGAGGCACACGGACATTGGAGGGAAACGTTAAACCGTCATAACTGTGAACGGCCAGGATGATGGGATGCTGAAAACAAGTTCAGCATGACATATTTACGTTCTGACGCGCAAAAAAATATCATTAATAAAATTAGAGCATACGCTCACAAAATATATGAAGAAAAAAGTAGTACTGGCATATAGCGGCGGACTTGACACCTCGTTCTGCTGCATTTACCTGACAAGGGATTTGGGTCTTGAGGTTCATTCGGTTATTGTAAATACCGGGGGCTTTAGTCACGATGAATTATACGCCGTTGAAAAACGCGCTTATGAAATGGGCGTAACATCGCACCATGTAGTTGACGAGACCGAAAATTTTTACAATACCTGCGTACGCTACCTGATATACGGCAATGTATTGAAAAACAACACCTATCCCCTGTCGGTTAGCGCCGAGCGGGTAAGCCAGGCTACAGCTATTGCCAATTATGCCAAAGAAATTGGCGCCGAATACGTGGCGCACGGCAGTACCGGCGCCGGCAACGACCAGGTGCGGTTTGATATGATATTCAATATCCTGGTGCCGGATGTGCAGATAATGACCCCTATCCGCGATCTGAAACTGAGCCGGGAAGAAGAGATAGCCTATCTGAAAAAGCATGGCGTGGAGATGAATTTTGAGAAGGCGAAATACTCCATCAATAAAGGCATTTGGGGCACATCAGTTGGCGGTAAGGAAACCCTGACATCAAATTTAGGTTTGCCGGAAGATGCATGGCCTACGCCGATGACAGAAACCGGGACCCGGAATATAGAACTGACCTTTGAAAAAGGCGAACTGGTAGCGCTTGACGGTAAAAAATACGACCACCCTACCCAGGCTATACAGGCGTTGCAGGCCATTGCACAGCCTTACGGCATTGGCAGGGATATTCACGTCGGCGATACCATTATCGGCATTAAGGGCCGCGTTGGGTTTGAGGCAGCCGCTCCAATGGTTATCATCAAAGCACACCACACGCTGGAAAAACATGTATTGACCAAGTGGCAGCTTTCGTGGAAGGATCAGTTATCTTCGTTCTACGGTAACTGGCTGCACGAAGGGCAGTTCCACGACCCTATTATGCGTAATATAGAAGCATTTTTAAATGACACGCAACAGAATGTAAGCGGTAAAGTATTTGTTCAGCTAAACCCATATCGTTTCCAGGTAACCGGTATTGAGTCGGCACACGACCTGATGTCGAATAAATTCGGCAGCTATGGCGAAATGAACAACGCCTGGACCGGCGAGGATGTAAAAGGTTTTTCCAGGATATTTGGCAACCAGGTAATGATCTACCATAAAGTAAACAGCACCAGCAATGAGTAACCAGGCATTTTCAAAAAATGATTGTGCAAGCCATTATAAATGGGGCGACGATTGTTACGGCTGGAATTACATAGATACCGATGCACTATCGGTAAAGCAGGAGCTGATGCCGCCGGATACATCCGAGCAATTGCATTATCACGAAAAAGCCACGCAGGTGTTTTTCATATTGAAAGGCCGGGCTGTTTTTACAATTGATGGTGTTGAAACCGAATTGAAGCCCGAACAGGGCATCGAGATAAAACCCGGTCAGCAGCACCTCATCAGCAATAAGGAACAAAGCGACCTGGAATTTATATTATACTCATACCCATCTACAAAAAATGACCGCATCAACCTCTAAAATACGGGCAGGCATAGTTGGCGGCGCAGGTTATACCGGCGGCGAAATGCTGCGCATATTGGTGAACCACCCCAATGTGGATATCGCCTTTGTGCACAGCAACAGCAACGCGGGTAATTATGTGTACGAAGTACATACCGACCTGTTTGGCGATACCGAGCTTAAATTTGCCAGCGATATATACGATGAGATAGACGTGCTGTTTTTGTGCGTTGGCCATGGCGATGCCCGGAAGTTTTTGGAGGCTAACGAGATACCGGACAGCATTAAGATAATTGACCTGAGCCAGGACTTTCGTTTGAAATCAGAAGCCGGAAGTCGGAAGTCCGATGTGCTGACTCAGGACTCAAGACTAAAGACACGTGACTTTATTTATGGGTTACCGGAATTGAACCGGGAGGCTATTAAAAAGGCACAAAATATTGCCAATCCCGGCTGCTTTGCCACTTGCCTGGAACTGGGTATGCTGCCATTGGCAGCCAAGGGAATATTAGCTAACGAGATACATATCACAGGTACCACAGGTTCAACCGGTGCGGGGCAAAGCCTGCAGGCCACCACGCATTTTACGTGGCGGAACGATAACCTGTCGATATACAAGGCATTTGAGCATCAGCATTTGAACGAGGTGGGGCAATCGCTGAACCAGCTTCAACCTGCTGCCGAACGGACGATCAATTTTATTCCTTACCGTGGTGGTTTTACACGAGGGATCATCGCGTCCATCTATATGGATTGCGACCTGTCAGCAGATGAGGCATTGAAGGTTTTTGAGGACTATTATGCCGGTCACCCTTTTACCCATGTTACCAAAAGAAACATCGACCTGAAACAGGTAGTCAATACCAACAAATGCTTTATACAGGTTGCAAAAAATGGAAATAAAATACTGATTACAAGCATTATAGACAATTTACTTAAAGGAGCATCAGGCCAGGCAGTTCAGAATATGAATTTGTTGTTTGGCTTAGATGAAACGGCGGGCTTGAGATTGAAAGCAGCTGCTTTTTAACAAAAAATTTAACCACCATGTCATTGCGAGACCTGGTGCGAATGCAAGTGCGTCGGCGGTCGCGGCAAACTCGTCGCCTATGCATAAGAGGCAGTATTACGACGAGGTTGCTTCGTCGTTCCTCCTCGCAATGACAAATTGAATATTTAGCTTAAGGAAATGAATTTATTCGACGTTTATCCAACCAATCCGATCAACATTGTAAAAGGTGTTGGCAGCCTTGTTTATGACGACAAGGGCACGGAGTATCTTGACCTTTACGGCGGTCATGCGGTTATTTCTATTGGTCATACCAACCCGCATTACGTAAAGCGATTGGAGGATCAGCTGCACCAGATAGGTTTTTATTCAAACTCTATCGAGATCCCCTTGCAAAAGGAACTGGCTGAAAAATTGGGCCATGTATCAGGCAAGGAGGATTACCAGTTATTTTTATGTAACTCAGGTGCCGAGGCGAATGAGAATGCTTTGAAACTGGCTTCGTTTCATAATGGCAAAAAGAAGATCATCGCTTTCAAAAAATCATTTCACGGGCGTACTTCTTTGGCGGTTGCAGCTACTGACAATCCGAAAATAGTTGCCCCGGTAAACGAAACCGACAATGTAGTATTTCTGCCCTGGAACGATGAAGCTGCTTTGGAAAAAGCATTTAACGAATACGAAGTTTCATCTGTAATTATTGAAGGTATACAAGGTGTTGGCGGTATCATTATGGCAAGCGAAAGCTTCTTGCAAAAGATCAGGTCGCTTTGTAACGCGCATAATGCGGTATTCATAGCCGACTCGGTACAATGCGGTTACGGGCGGACAGGTAAGTTCTTCTCCCATGATTTTGCGGGTATAAATGCCGACATCTACACCATGGCTAAAGGCATGGGTAACGGTTTCCCAATCGGTGGTATTATTATATCGCCTAAAATTCAGCCATCTTATGGTATGCTGGGCACTACCTTCGGCGGTAACCACCTGGCCTGCGCTGCCGGTTTAGCGGTACTGGAAGTTATGGAGCGCGACAATTTATTGCAAAACGCCGCTACTGTTGGCGGTTATTTGATTGGAGAACTGAAGAAGTTTGAACAGGTGAAGGAAGTACGGGGTCGCGGACTGATGATAGGCATTGAAATGCCTGAAGAACTGGCCAATGTACGCAAGGACTTACTGTTTAAGCACCGCATTTTTACCGGTGAGGCTAAGCCAAACGTGATCAGGCTTTTGCCGGCACTGAATTTAACCAAAGCACATGCCGACAGGTTTTTGGAAGCGTTTAGTACCGTTTTAAATTATCAATTAACATAAATTAAGAAATACTGTCATTTCGACGAGGAACGAGGAGAAATCTTATACAAGCGAATAGCGGGTTATGCATAGCCTATAAGATTTCTCGTTATCACTCGAAATGACATTGGTTTTATAAGACCCATGAAACTTTTTTCCTCCGTTCACGATGGTACCGATATCAATGCCCTGGCAAAAGAGGCATTGGAATTGAAACGTAACCCCTATTCTCACGCACATTTGGGTAAGAACAAGACCATCGCGTTGGTATTTATGAACCCCAGTCTGCGTACCCGCATGAGCACGCAAAAGGCTGCCATGAATTTGGGTATGAACGTAATGGTGCTGAATATCGACAAAGAAGGCTGGGCGCTTGAGCTGAAGGATGGGGCGGTGATGAACGGAACTACCGTCGAGCACATCAGGGAAGCTGCGGCAGTGATGGGAGAATACGCCGATATCATCGGTGTACGCTCGTTCCCGGGCCTGAAGGATCGTGAGCTGGATTACAGCGAGGATATATTCAACAAGTTTGTAAAATACTGCGGCGTACCCGTAGTCAGTTTGGAGTCTGCCACCCGCCACCCGCTGCAAAGCCTGGCCGATTTGGTAACCATTGAAGAATTAAAAACAAAAGCCCGCCCTAAAGTAGTATTAACATGGGCGCCGCACGTAAAAGCATTGCCACAGGCGGTGCCTAACTCTTTTGCCGAATGGATGTGTAAGGCTGATGTGGATTTCACCATAGCACATCCCGATGGGTACGAATTGAACACCGATTTTACCAATGGCGCAACCATTACCCATAACCAGGATGAAGCGTTAAAGGATGCCGATTTTATATATGTTAAAAATTGGTCGGCCTACGAACCTTACGGAAAAGTAATGCCCGGCAACGAAGACTGGATGCTGACCAACGAAAAACTAACAGCCACCAACAACGCCAAGGTAATGCATTGCCTGCCGGTACGCCGTAACCTGGAACTGTCTGATGAGATACTGGACGGACCAAATTCTGTAGTGGTACATGAAGCCGGTAACCGCGTTTGGGCCGCGCAGGCGGTGTTGAAGAGGATGCTGGAGAATTTGGGTTGATTAAGTTATACCAGGGTCAAAATTGCAAATGGGATTTTAAACCCGGTCAACTTAATCTAACTTAGTCAGCTTAAGTGACATAAGCTATGTACGTCCCTTCATTCAATTCATTTACCGACAAAAAAGAGATCATCGCCTTCATGCAACGGTACAGCTTTGCATCAATTGTCACTGTTATTGATGAAATGCCCGTTGCTACTCACCTGCCCTTTTTGGTGAAGGAAGAAAATGACAGGTTGCTGCTTTGCTCCCATTTTGCGAAGGCAAATCCACAGGCCAAATCGATTACAGATAACAACTCCCTTGTAATTTTTACAGAGCCCCATGCTTATATCTCACCGTCCAATTACGAAAAGGAAACCAACGTACCTACGTGGAACTATATAGCCGTGCACGCTTATGGCAAAGCAACATTGCTGGAAAGCCCTGAGCAAAAGGCCGAACTGCTAAAACATACCATCAATACATTTGAAGCAGGTTATTTTAAGCAATGGGAAGGTTTGCCGGAAGAATACCGCTCGCGGATGATGAACGGCATTGTAGCTTTTGAGATAGAAGTAACCGATCTGCAGGCTAAAAAGAAATTAAGCCAAAATCGCACGGGCGTCGAAAAAGATAACATCATCCAATCTCTCGAAAAAAGCAGCGATACCAATGAGCGCGAGATAGCCGACTACATGAAGCAGCTAAAACACTAATATTGCTTAAGACTCCCGGCCTGTGACTTCAGGCTCCAATTCAGCCACCGGCATTCGTGTTTTAGCATTGTAAAAACGCACGATGAGGCGGTTATCCGTGTTTCGGGTAAAATACTTCACCGCCCAGCTTACAAATACGCTCAGCTTGTTGGAGAAACCTACCAGCGACATCAGGTGCACAAACATCCATAATATCCAGGCCACCAACCCGCCAAAATGCAATTTCCAGATATCGGCAACTGCCTTGCTCTGCCCTATGGTGGCCAGCGAACCTTTGTCGAAATATTTAAATGGTTCAGTAGGTTCCCCATTGATCAGGTGCAGGATGTTTTTGGCCAGGTGCTGGCCTGTCTGTATAGCGCCCTGCGCCATACCCGGTATGCCGTTGGGTGTTTCGGGTGTTATCATGGCCGATACATCCCCAATGGCAAAAATATCACGATAGCCCACTACCCTGTTTATTTCATCGGTTTGTATGCGGTTACCCCTGGTCAGCGCGCCTGCGGGCAAGCCGCCGGGCATCTCGCCCATTACGCCTGCGGCCCAAAATACATTGCGGGTTTTAATCACCGTGCCATCGTCTATTTTAAGTTCATTCCCATCATAACTTTGCACGTGCACGCCATTATGTATCATAACACCCATTTTCAACAGGTCCTTTTTTGCTTTTGCCGAAGCATAGGCCGACATCGCCCCAAGCACAACGGGTTTCCCTTCAACCAGGTAAACTTTCATATCCTCTTCACAAAGGGATGGGTAATCTTTACACAGCACATGGTTACGCAGTTCGGCCAGCGAACCGGATAGCTCCACCCCTGTCGGTCCGCCGCCAACCACTACGAAGGTGAGCAGCGCTTCCCGCTCTTCAAAGCTTTTTTCTACAACCGCTTTCTCGAGGTTCTGCAGCATATAGCTGCGGATGTTCAATGCCTCGCCGACATTTTTCATCGGCATGGTGTTGTTTTCCAGTTGTTCGTTGCCAAAGAAATTGGTGTCCGCGCCGGTAGCTATTACCAGGTAATCGTAAGGGACATCGCCCAAACTGGTTGTAACGGTATGCTTTTCCGGGTTGATGGTTTTTACCTCGCACATGTTGAAGGTAAAATTCTTTTGCCCGGTAAATATCCGCCTAAACGGGAATGCGATGGAATCTGCCTCGATAGATCCCATGGCCACCTGGTAAAGCAGGGGCTGAAACGTATGGTAGTTATGTTTATCGAGCAGCAGGACATCTACGGGTTTATTTTTCAGTTTTTTAGCAAGGTTTATCCCGCCAAAACCTCCGCCAATAATTACAACGCGTGGCCTTGCCGCCGATTTGGTATTATCCATAGATATTTTGTTTTCATTGCAAAATAAGGCATAAAACCTGTTTAATAAACAAATAGCCGTTAGATTTAATATGTTTTAAATAAATACGACCTAATTAGTATTTTTAGCGGCTTTATGGCCTCTCCCTAAATCCCTCTCCAAAGGAGAGGGACTTTCAATTGCGGTCTGCAACAAGATAAATGAGTAAAAAACAACTACATATCATCAAGATAGGCGGGAACGTGATAGACAACTCGGAAAGCCTGTATCATTTCCTGAAGGACTTTACCGCGCTTGATGGCTATAAAATACTGGTGCATGGCGGCGGCAAGGTGGCCACGCAGTTGGCAGAAGAATTAGGCATCGAATCGAAATTAGTGGATGGCCGCCGCATAACCGATATTGAGACACTGCGCGTAGTTACCATGGTATACGGCGGCCTGATCAATAAAAACATTGTGGCCCAGTTGCAACGCTTCGGCACCAATGCCATTGGTTTAACCGGTGCCGACGCTAATTCTATCCGTGCTAAAAAACGCCCGGTAAAAACAATAGATTATGGGTTTGTGGGCGATATTGATGAACAATCCATCGACCCGAAAAATATCGAAAGGTTACTGGAAGCCGGCTTCACCCCTGTTTTTTGTGCGATAACGCATGACGGCGAAGGTCAATTGCTGAACACTAATGCCGATACCATCGCTTCGGCGCTGGCTGTTGCATTATCAAAATTGTATGAAACTACGCTGATCTATTGTTTTGAAAAGAAAGGCGTTCTGCATGATATTAACGACGAAGAGTCCGTGATCCGTGATATTGACCCGGAGCGGTATGAAGAATTGAAAAAGCAGCAGATCATCCATAGCGGTATGCTGCCAAAGCTGGATAATGCTTTTACGGCAATCAATTGCGGGGTTAAAGCGGTTATCATTGGCCGATCAGATGACCTGGGCGCTCTGAAAAACAAACAACCATTTGGAACAACTTTGTATAAGAGGTAAAAGGCGAAAGGTAAAAGGATAAAGGTAGGGCAGGTAGATATGTTTAATAAATTATTACAAATCAAAAAATGAGCACTAAGCAAACAATAGCCATTCTGGGCAGCGGCAATATCGGGCTTTCATTAGCCAAGGGGTTGGTAAAAGCAGGCATTTACCAGCCTGAACAGATCACGCTGACCCGCCGGAACGTAAAGGCCCTGTCGACACTGGCTGACAACGGGTACAAAGTTACTGCGGACAATTCTGCCGCGGTAAAGGATGCCGATATCGTGGTACTGGCCGTGCTGCCGCAGCAGCTAAACAAACTATTGCACGAGATAAAACCTGCTATATGGGAACAGAAGCATTTGCTGATCTCGGTAATATCCGGAGTAACCTGTGCCGATATCCGCCAACAATTGGCACTGGAGGTGCAGGTAGTTCGTGCTATGCCGAATACGGCTATCGCCATTGGTCAGTCTATGACCTGTATCGCTACCGATAACGCTTCGGCAGAAAATATGGGCACGGTAAAATCGCTGTTCGATACGGTTGGTGTTACCATACAGATCAACGAAGAACTGATGACTTCGGCTACCGCGCTTTGCGCCTGTGGTATAGCTTTTTTCCTGCGGTCCATCCGCGCCGCTTCCCAGGGCGGAACCGAAATAGGTTTCCATGCACATGATGCTTTGAAAATGGCCGCGCAAACCGCCAAAGGCGCCGCCGACCTGCTGTTGCAATTAGCCTCGCACCCCGAACAGGAAATTGATAAAGTAACATCGCCCAAAGGCTGTACCATTGCCGGGCTGAATGAAATGGAACATAACGGCTTTAGCTCAGCTATGATCAAAGGTATCAAGACTTCGGCCGAGAAAGCTGCGGTGTTGTATGATAAGGAAGGGTGATTTTGAGGTGAAAGGGAAAAGGTGAAAGGATAAAGGTTTTCTATTTCAAATGTTCAACCTGCCGGCAGGTTGAACATTTGATCAAAATATTTTCATCAGACCAGTATCACGCATCTGCGTTGTCAATATGACTGTTGATATTGTGCGGGTGGTACGCCTCTATCTGGTCGGCTAAAAGATGTAGTATCTCCTCATCTAACTCGGCAGAGCTCTGGCAGATATGCAGGATATGCCCCGCATCCGGCTCAAAACTGGCTACGAACATCCCTTCTTCAAACACCCTGTACTTGCAGCGCCCGTCCTCGTGGTGCGGGTATTCTGCCACTTCAAAGTGATGAACTTCTTTATCCTTACTGATGGTGATGGTATAATTTTCCATTCCCCGGTTTAAACGCCCGGCTGTTCATTAATTATCCCATGATGCAAGAGCTCTTCCTTGTCAGTCTTAGGTGCTTTATGCGGTTTTTTCAGATAGTCGGTTTTATGTTCGGCCACCGGTTCTTTTTTGGCAAACAAACCTGCGAAACGATCGGCGATACTCCGGCGGGTATTTGAGCCGTCTTCTGTCAAAAATAAATAAGCGGCGGCGCCGGCAATGGCCGAGCCCACGGCCACCGATACAATCAGTGGGCCGTTATTTTCCTTAGCAAATGGATTTTTCATAGTATATGGTTTATATACTCTAAACAGAATCCCGGCCATTTGGTTCTGTCAAATAAATATTAGAGGCTGCCTTATCAGGCAATCAATTCTACTCCAGGTAGTAATGCTTTATCCTGTTCAGATCATCATCCAGTTCATAGACAAGGGGAACGCCGGTTGGCAGATCGAGTTGGGTAACCTCTTCGTCCGACAGGTGATCAATGTATTGGATCAAAGCACGCAGGCTGTTGCCGTGCGCCGATACAATTACCTTTTGCCCGGCTTTGATTGCGGGCACAATGCTTTCGTGCCAGAAGGGTAAAACCCGGTCCATGGTTTCGGCCAGGTTTTCGGTCAGCGGCAATTCGCGTTCTGTCAGGTGTTTGTAGCGAATATCCTTACCCGGGTAACGGTCGTCATCTTTGGTTATTGCCGGGGGCAGTTCATGCGGGTCGCGGCGCCACTTGTGCACCTGCTCTTCACCATACTTTGCGGTAATTTCTGCTTTATTTAGTCCTTGCAATGCGCCATAAAACCGCTCGTTCAATCGCCACGATTTTTGTACGGGTATCCACAGCAGGTCCATTTCCTCCAGCACAATATGCAGGGTTTTGATGGACCGCTTAAGTACCGAACAAAAGCCGGCGTCGAAAGTATAGCCATTCTTTTTTAAAAGCTGCCCGGCATGTTTTGCCTGCTGATAACCGTTTTCGGACAGATCGACGTCGGTCCATCCCGTAAAACGATTTTCCTGGTTCCATATACTTTCGCCGTGGCGCATCAATACGAGTTTCTGCATTTTGTAAAGGTAAAAGGTGAAAGCCGAAAGGCGAAAGGTATTTTACCGCGAAATTTAGAAGCCCGGTAACAGGATCAGGAAGCTTTAACCTTTATCCTTTTACCTTTCACCTTTTTTACTATCTTGCATTATAAACCAACTAAACCCAAATTACTATGATACCAACAACCCCGGTTCCGGTAAAGGAAGGGACCGCCAACCCTGCGCCATTGGGCCTGTGCGCCTTCGGCATGACAACTGTTTTGTTGAATCTTCATAATTCCGGTGTTTTCGAACTAAATTCAATGATACTGGCCATGGGGATTTTTTACGGCGGCCTGGCACAGGTTGTAGCCGGGATAATCGAAGCCAAAAAGAATAACACCTTTGGCCTTACGGCATTTACTTCTTATGGCTTTTTCTGGTTGTCGCTGGTGGCGCTTATTGTGATGCCCAAATTAGGCTGGATAGATAAAACCTCCGAAAAAGGAATGGTGGCCTACCTGTTAGTTTGGGGCCTGTTTACCTTCTGCCTGTTTTTCGGTACGCTTAGGTTAAACCGGGCATTACAGTTTGTATTTGGTTCGTTAACCATATTATTTGTGTTATTGGCATGGGGCGATGCCACCGGGAATGATGCTATCAAGCACCTTGCCGGTTACGAAGGTATAGTTTGCGGCTTATCAGCAATTTATACCGGTATCGCGAATGTATTGAATGAGGTGTACGGAAAAGTGGTGCTGCCAATTGGGCCGGTTAAGTAATCTGAATCAGAATTTTCAGAATTTAAGAATTAACAAAATGGATAGTTGCCGCCTGACATTAAGAATTGATCAGATTCTGAAAATTATAAAATTCTGTAAATTCTGATCCCGACAAATGAAAGATTTTAAAAAATACTATACGATACAGGCGCCTCCCGACGAGGTGTACCTGGCGTTAACCAACCCGATAACGATTGAGCTATGGACCGGCGACGATGTTGAAATGAGCACCGAAACCGGTTCAGAATTTTCCTTATTCGGTGGCAGTATCGTCGGCAAAAACCTGGAATTTGAAGAAAACAAAAAGATAGTACAGCAATGGTATTTCGATGGCGAACCCGAGGAATCCATAGTTACGATCAAGCTTCATCCGGGAAAAAATAATTCCACATCAGCCGAAGTGCGGCACACCAATATACCTGATAACGTATACGATGAATTTGCCACCGGCTGGGACGAATACTACTTCGGCGCCCTTGCGGGATTCTTTGAGGAAGACTAATACAAGCTCAGATCGACCCGGCGGTTCAACCGCCTGCCTGCAGCCGTTTTGTTGCTTGCAATGGGGTGTTCGCCCCCAAAACCATAGGTTTTGATCTGCGATTCGTTAACTCCCCTGCTAACCAGGTAGGCTTTTACAGCTGCCGCCCGTTCTATGGATAGTTTAAGATTAGCGTCCGCATCCCCCACATTGTCCGTATAGGCTTCCACCTTCAGCGAAAGCCCTTTATCTGTTAATAGCTGAGCTACACGGTCGAGGTTATACAATGAATAGGATTGTATGGTGGCTTTGGCCGGGTAGAACTCAAGATTAACACTCGCTGTAGTCACTATCCGTTTGTCCTGCTCGGTAATATTAAATTTTACTTCCGGCTTAATAACAGGTAGCGGGCAACCGGTGCCATCCACTTTAGTGCCAGCCGGCGTACCGGGACATTTATCGTTCAGGTCAGGAACGCCGTCACCATCTTTATCTGTCGTTAAACCGGCGATATTCGCGTTAGCGGCATCAAGGTCGTTCTGCAGCTTTATATTTTTCGCATTTTCCGCGTCGAGGCCCGACTGCGCATCGGACAGGGCATTCGACATGAGCTTAGTTTGCGCCGCATAGCTGATGATCAGCGCATCGACACGGCTTTGTGAAGTTAACTGACGCTTTGCACGTTTGCCCAGGGCAAATTCCAGTCCGACGTGGGTGTAGGAAAACCTGTCGTTGGATGGGCCGTATTTATAACCATCCAGGTCATCTGCAAAAACATAATTTACCTGGTAGCCGAGATCGAGATTAAGGCCGGGGGTAAGGTTGAACTTCAACCCCGCGCCTACCGGCACGAAAAACTGGCTTTTGCTGCTTAATGTTGTGAACTCTTTTGCGCGGTCGGGCAGCAGTGATGCCGTATAACCAACAACACCGCCACCAACACTAAGATAAGGCTGCATAAAGCCTTTATTTCCCTTGCCTTTTACATGCGCGACAATGAAGTTGCCGCTCAAACTTGCCGACCAATTCAATTTTGTATTGACCGTTGAATAGACCTGTGCGCCCCTGGCGTTCTCTTCGTAAGCGTGGTCGGCTTTAAGTTTACCGCCCATAAGATCGGCCTGTAAACTGAAGGAATGCGAAAGCTGTTTCCTGATATACAATCCGTAACCCAATTGCGCGTCGGGAGATGTAAAGTCCTGTCTTGAATTGTAACCAATTATAGTGTATGGGGTTGATATGCCGCCGGAAACCCCGATGGACCAGGTGCGGTATTGACTAATATTGGTAGCAAATTTGCTCGTATCGGCTGTTATTGCGGACGCTTTACCAAAACAAAAAATGGTTAAAGATAATAAGACGATCCGCGAAATTTTAGCATTCATAATTGTGTTAAGGTAATTTAACCGGAAAGTTAAGAATTATTTTCTTTTAGAGAAAAGAAAATAATCATTTGTTTATCAAGCCATTACAGAGATCATCTGAAGCGCTATCGCTGCAAGGTTCCCATCGCCGGAAATAATTGTCGTTTCAAGCGCCGATCCTGGTGTAATGCCTTTGGTAAAAAGCTTCCATGCAATAGCAGGTTCAAGGCTAACAGATGCCTCGATCTTGGCCTGTTTACAAGTTTTATCTAATATCCAGTTCGCGTTGGTTTTTGCCAGGAGCCAATCCCCGCCTGCCTCACCGGTGATAATGATCTTTATGGTTGTGCCGGGTTCAGCAACAACATCCCGGTAAGTATGTGGCAAACCCTGCATAAAAGTATCAATACAGGGATAAAACAGTTCGCGTGTCATCAAGGGGGCCGTTTTGCCTACCGCCTCGCGTATCTGCTGCTGGTGGTGCCACTTTTCAGTATAGTCGCGGGCAATGTGGAACCAGTTCATCGAGAGCTCCTCGCCTGCCCAGGCAACGCTGTATAGCGCCGGGGCAAACGGATCGAGCGACCGGTAATACTCAACTCCGCGCGGATCAGCATTTTCGAGCATTTGAATGATTTGCTGCGGACTTATCCTTTTCATAGCCCTAACCCAGGTACCGTTCAGGTCGTTCAGGTAACCAACCAGGTCGCGATAGCTGTTGATCTCACGGTCGGGCACCAGGTTATGCCCATCGATCAGCGAGACAGTGCGCATACTGGTATCAAGCAAATGTGCAGCAACATCCTTTACTGTCCATTGCCCGGCAAGCGTAGGTTTGTTCCAGTCTTCCGGGGAGAGCGAACGCAGCAATTCAACCAGCATGGAATTTATCCGCGGGAACAAATGAAGCGTAGGAATTGGAATTATGCGGCTCATTGTTGGCTATTATGGACTATTGTTGCTTCCCGATGTCAAAAATATGGCAAGAACCGTAGCTTTACAAACGCTTGTAACTTGCTGATAATCAACTTTTGGGCATCGAAATTAAAAAATTACATTTCAAATTACCCCGGTTTTTGGAAACACGAGCACCGGAAACGCCTGGTTACCAATACATTGCTAAAATGGCAAGCGCCGCCGCGTGAACACTTAGTGTATTGGGCTATTTCGAGCTTTTTTCGAGCGCCTGTTCTATGTCGGCCAGTATGTCTTCAGCTTTTTCCAAACCGGTCGAGATGCGTATCAACCCGGGTGTAATCCCTACGGATAAGCGTTCGGCATCGGTCAGTTTACTGTGCGTTGTACTTGCCGGGTGCGATGCGATGCTGCGGGTATCGCCCAAATTGGCAGTTACCGATAGCATTTCGAGTGCATCCAAAAATTTGCGACCGGCTTCCAAACCGCCTTTTATCTCCATGCAAAATACCCCGCCGCCCAGCTTCATTTGCTTTTTGGCGATCTCGTATTGCGGGTGCCCGGCCAGCAAGGGATATTTAACCCATGATACATTGGGGTTGCTTTGCAGTGCCGTGGCTATCTTAAGTGCATTTTCAGCGTGGCGCTGCATGCGTACATCCAGCGTCTCCAAACTTTTGCTCAGCACCCAGGCATTAAACGGCGACATAGCCGGACCTGTGTTACGGCAGAACAAGTAAATATCTTTTATCAGATCGGCACGGCCGACTATAATACCACCCAATACCCTGCCCTGCCCGTCTATCCATTTGGTAGCAGAATGCACGACCAGGTCGGCGCCAAAGTCTATCGGCCGTTGCAGCAACGGTGTTGCAAAGCAATTATCTACGTTTAAAATCAGGTTATGCTTTTTAGAAAATTGTCCCACCCACTCCAGGTCGATGATCTCCAGCTGAGGGTTCGTCGGCGTTTCCAAATAAACCATTTTGGTATTCGGCTGCACGGCGGCTTCCCAGGCGGCGTTGTCACCCACGGGAACCAGCGTAGCGCTGATGCCATATTTTGGCAGGTATTTAGTAACCATGGTAAAAGTGCTCCCGAACACCGAGCTGCAGCAGATCAAATGATCACCTTGTTTCAGCAAAGCAAACATCGACGAAAATATAGCGCTCATCCCTGTCGAGGTAGCAAAGCCGGCGTCAGCTCCTTCGAGGGCGCACATTTTGGCTATAAATTCATCAACATTGGGATTGCTGAAACGGCTGTAGATATTATCGTCGGTCTCATCGGCGAAAGCCGCGCGCATAGCCTCGGCCTCATCAAAAGTAAAGCTGCTGGTGAGGTAAAGCGGCGTAGAGTGTTCTTGCTGTTGCGACCGGGGTGTTTGAATGCGGATAGCCTGCGTAACAGGATCTAACTTTTTAGACATGGTGAATGTGAATGTAAGAGATGTAATTTTTATTTATTCCGCGGGGTGAACAAATACCTGCGTTTTTATTTCGGTTCCCGATCCCATCAGGGTTGCGGCAACTGAACAATATTTGTTGACAGAAAGATCGACCGCACGGCTGGCCTTATCCGGATCGATATCGCCATACAAATGAAATTCGACATTGATCGATTTCCATAAAGAAGGCTCCTTCCCGGCTTCACGCTCCCCGCTGATGGTCATCTTATAGTCCACTATTTCCTGGCGCTGCTTTTTCAAAATACTGATCACATCGATAGCAGAGCAACCGCCCAAACCCATTAATAAAGTTTGCATCGGGCGCACGCCAAAGTTCTCGCCGCCGCTTTCGGGGCTGCTGTCCATTTTAATGGAGTGCCCATTCTGGTCGGTGGCAACAAAACCAAAATCGCCGTTTACACGGGATAGCTGAATAGTAGGCATATTATTATCTAAAAGTTTCAAATTTACAACTTTTACACGTGAATACTGTGCCTGGTACATCGATTGCGACATAATCTGACTTTTTATAAATAAATCCCTTACTTTTAGCTGAATGAAGAAATTGGTAATATTGGTTTATTTAGGTTTTTCGGCTTCGTTATGCTTTGGTCAGAAGCATCTGTTGTCCTATGACGATCTGAAATTTATGATCATCAATAACCTACAAAGGACTGATACGTTTATGATGGCAAAAGGTTATACCATCACCACTAAAAATAATAAGAATAATAACCGGACATACAGTTCTGTATCAGGCGATTCGCATGTGGATATTAATGTGAGGCAGGATGGAAAGCGCCTGATGATAGAAATTGAAACGAATGTACTGTCGCAATACGACCTGATACATAATTCGATAGCGCAATTCGTGGACAAACAGGCTACCACTCCTGACGTGCAAACTTACGTGGTTAAGGACCTGGGCAGCATTTATATTACTGTTACCGATACCACGCCATATGACCCCTTAAAGCGTGAATATGATATCCACGTGGTACCGGACAAAAGGATAACAGCCTACAATTGATTTGTTGTAGTTCTATCTTTCACCGGGATCACCAGCTTCAAACCGGACCATACTTCATCCACTGCACATACTTTTATATCAACTAAACCTATTTCAATGGCGTAGTTCCGGATAATATCTTCCGTAATATCTGTAGGTATTTTCGATGCTTTTTTGGGCCACGAGACCCATATTGTGCCGTTGGGTTTGATCTGTTTTTTTAAGGACGGCAGCAGGCTTTCGTATTCGGCGCGGCTTTTAGTAAAGAAATGGATAAAATCCACATTGGCCGTATCCCGCTCAAAATAAAGGTTAGGCGGCAGATCAGAAAAAAGGCCAAGGTAATGATCCGGCGCGTTGATGAGGCTAAGGTGAAATCCGTCCTTTATTCCTAATTTTTTCGCAAGCGGCGTATCCGAATATCCGGCTGTTTGGGCGCTCATATTCTGACCTGGTTAAGATGATGTTGTAGATGCTCCACATAATCCTGCGCCAGAAATTCGACCGTATGCAATTGCACTTCGGTCTTGCTGTTATCACATTTCACCTGCCAACGATCTGCAGGGTACAAGGTTAGTACCCTTGCTATTTGCAGGTTAAGCAGGCGCCACAGTTCAAGCAACGGCTCCACATCCATATCCTGGTACCTGTTTGCCTTTACTAGCTCTTCCTGTGCATAGGTCAGCTTAAAATTTTCCTCGTAAGTGCAGCGCAAAAAGCGTTGCAGGTTTATCATGGCGCTATCGCACAAATGCCCCATAATTTCCTTATTTGACCACTTACCAGGCGCAGCTTTCCCATCCCAGTCAATTGGCTTGCTATGAACAAGTTGTATAAACCGGTCAACTTCGGGCGTAAGGTTATCAACAAATGAGGGCATGATATGGAAAAGTTTGACTTAAAGATAGCGATGTTTTGTACTACCTTCAAAGCCTGAACTGTAAGCATGGCACTTAATTACATTTGGGTTGCATTTTTCGTTATTGCCTTTGTTATTGCCCTGGTAAAACTGGTATTTTTAGGCGATACCGATGCATTTAAATTGATAGTCGACAGTCTGTTCAGTTCGTCACAAGCAGCTGTAATGGACATTGCCCTGCCCCTTGCCGGGGCCATGACCCTTTGGTTAGGGATTATGAATATCGGCGAAAAAGCAGGCGCAATACGTGTGCTTTCCCGCATTGTCGGGCCATTTTTTCAACGCATATTTCCTGAGATTCCAAAAGACCACCCTGCTATCGGCAACCTGATGATGAGTTTTTCCGCGAACCTGCTCGGCCTCATTAATGCCGCTACGCCACTTGGGTTGAAGGCCATGGATAGCTTACAGGAATTGAATCCCAAAAAAGACGAGGCCTCGAACGCCCAGATTATGTTCCTTGTGCTGCTCACCTCCGGCATGCAATTGCTGCCCGTTACCATCATTGCGCAGCGGGCTATCATGCATGCTAAAGACCCAACCGATATTTTCATACCCTGCATAATAGCAACCTATATTTCAGCTGTGGTGGGCATGATAGCGGTGGCGATCAAACAAAAGATCAAACTATTTGACGGGGTTATCATCGCCTGGCTTGGGGGTATTACTTTGCTTATTTCTTTGCTGGTATGGTACATGACCACTCATTTGACCAAGGAGGAGATCAGCACTTTTTCTAAAGTAACCAGCAATCTTTTGTTGTTTATTATCCCCGTCCTTTTTATTGCCGGAGGATTAATAAAAAAAATCAATGTATTCGAGGTTTTTATTGATGGCGCAAAAGCCGGTTTCGAAACCTGCATCAAGATCATACCTTACCTGGTTGCTATGCTGGTAGGCATTGCCGTATTTAAAAGCTGTGGAGCGCTGGGGTATATGAATGACGGATTAAGGTGGGCTGTACATAGCGTCGGGCTGGATACCCGTTTTGTAGATGCCATGCCTGTGGCCTATATGAAACCACTTAGCGGTTCCGGCTCCAGGGCTATGATGATCACACTTATGGAGCCGAAGAACTTTGGCCCGGATAGTTTTGTTGGTCGCCTTGGCTGTATTTTTAACGGATCGGCCGACACAACCTTTTACATTGTCGCCCTGTATTTCGGTTCAGTGGGTATCAAGAGATCGCGATACGCAATCCCATTCGGGTTAATAGCAGACCTTGCCGGCATCATTGCAGCGATATTTGTCGGATATTTATTCTTTGGTTAATAAAATTTCAAACTTGTTTTACTCAGTTTAAATAAAATACTGAAAATCAACTATATTGATACTCATGTCAGCCGAACCCAGCAGTCCCCCTTCCATTAACTTTAAGTCAAGTGGTTATTATGCTGTGATACAGTATGATATTTTTAAATTTTTATACGCCTCCAGCCTATCGTTGCGTAACAAGAAACCCCTTTTTTCCGTACAAAAACAGGAAATTTTCGCTGACGGGTGGCTTGTAAAAAAATTTAACTCACATGATCAGCAGTAATGGGTTGGGTTCAAAATTTATGTAAACGATTGGGTATTAATGATTAAGACTTACGCTGCGCGCTTATTTTTCATAGTACTTTTCACACTGCAAATGGCTGTGGGCGCTTTCGCCCAAACCATAACTACAGGCGCCGTCGACCCGGGTCCTTACGGGCAAGGCTCCAATATAGCCGTTCCAATCACTATAAATGATGCTGCCGGCTGTATTAGCCAGGGCAGTACTTTTAATCTTTATTTATCAGATGCTTCAGGCAATTTCGTAGCCGGCGGAAAACTGATAGGTAGCTATACAGGCTTTTACACTTCCTTTGTGAATGGTGTCATACCTGCCAGTACGCCGGCAGGCGCAGGCTACAAGGTAAGGGTTGTATCAACCAATCCTGCCGTCACAAGTACTACATCGGCGGCTTTTACGGTTAGCGCCACTGGCGCCGTAACCGCAGCCGTGTCTTCTCAGATCATCAGCCCGACTTATCCCGAGGTTTTTGGACAATGCGAGGGAACGGCGGGCGCATCTTTTACTTTCCAGGATAAATCAACCGGTAGTACATCCACCACGGCAACATTTATAAACGAGTTAACCAAAACCACTGAAGTAAGCAACATTGCTATACCGCCCGCAACTTATACTTTCAATGCCAATACTGGCAACTATACAGTGCTTGTAAAAGCCAAATCGGCTGGCGGAATAGTAGGTACCCATGCTTATTTGTTATTAAATAATGTTATTAATACCAATATAGGCGCTACAGGTTCGTTAACCGTTTGTCTGATCAATGGAAAAGGCGATCTGACGGTCAATATAGATATTTCATCCCCTACGGGTATCCAATACAATTACCCGGGTAACTTGTATACCATAAGCTGGGGCGACGGATCAGCTCCTGATGTTTTGACGCTTTGCCAGATAGTAGCACAAAATGGACAGGTAACCCATACTTTTACCAAAGCGTCCTGCGGCAACTCTGTGATATTTCAACCCAGTAATGCCTTCTGCGGACCTATCGGCGCGGCGCCAAGTAACGATGCTAAGGTTATTGTACCTCCGACGAATTTATTCACTGTACCCGCCGTGGGATGCGCGGGACAGTCTTACACGATTAAGAACCAGTCTGACCCGGGTATCGATCCGGCAACCTGTGCAAAAAACGCCAAAGCTTTATACACCTGGTTGGTTGATGGTGTACCGGCGGCTACAAACTACCAGCTTAGCCAGGATTTCATATTACCGGCTACTACCCCGGCAGGTTCCCACGTTATTACCCTTCACTTGCAAAACCCGATCAGCGGCTGTGGCACCGCAGATGTATCGCATAATATCTGCTTGCAAAATCCGCCGCAACCTATATTTAGCTTGCCATCGGCAACATATTGTTTAACTGCCGGGCCATTTAGCCCAAATAACACGTCAATAGTTGATGCTACCTGCGATCCAAATAACACTTATATCTGGACCATTACCGGCCCCGCGCCTGTTACTTACGCAGGTGGTACAAACAAAAACAGCAAAACCCCTCAATTTGTATTCACAGCTCCCGGTATTTATCAATTGCAATTAGCCATCACTACGGCTACCTGCGGGCAGGTTGTATCGGGGCAGCAAACGATCATTGTGAACGATATGCCACAGGTTACATTATCGCCCAATACAACACTTTGCGGCAGTAACCAGCTTCTGACGTTTGATAAAAACCCCGGCCCTACACAATCAACCCTGACAGGTACTGCACAGCCGCAAGCCAACACCTATACCTGGACAGTTACCGGGGGGGCGTTCACCTTCCAGGGTGGTACCACTGTTAATAGCCAGTACCCGCAAATATTGTTTACCGATTTTGCCACATATACGATAAAAGCAACCGAGCAAAATACGTGCGGTACAGTTACCAAAACCCAAACCATCACATTTGTTCAGGCGCCAACGGTAACGGCAGGAGCCAATCAAACTATTTGCGCCAGCAGCCCGGTGGCGCCGTTGGCAGGGAAGATAACAGGCGCTGTGGTAAGCCAGCAATGGGTAGGCGGTACGGGAACATTTTCGGCAGGGCGGGGTTCGTTAAATACTAACTATACTCCTTCTGCTGCCGAAATAGCGGCCGGTTCGGTTACGTTAACTTTGCAGGCCACTACATCGTTGCCTGCTCCGTGTAACATTATCGGCAGCAATATTACCATTACTATTACCCCTATTGACAATGTAACCAGCACGCCTGCCGAAACTATTTGTACCGGCCAGCCTCTTAACTATGCTATTACCTCGACAAGCGGTGGCACAAACTTTACCTGGACAGCTTCGGTAACTTCAGGAACTGCTACCGGCGTTGCAGCCACCGGTAGCGGAAACACCATTAACGATATCATTACGAATACCAATGCCAGTACGCCGGCCGTAGTAGTTTATAAGATAACCCCGCAAAATAATAGCTGTACCGGGAATGTTTTCACGCTAACAATTACGGTTGACCCCTTACCAAAAATTACGGCAGTACCCGTCAGCTCGCCCATCTGTAGTAACCAGCCTGCTGCTATCACGCTTACTTCAAATATCGCTAACACCAGCTATACGTGGACGAGCGTCGCCTCTGCGGGTATCACCGGTAACACTAACCAGGCCAATGCAGTAGCAACCAATTCGATACAAGATATTTTGATCAATAATGGCACAGCAGCCGGAACTGTTACCTACACTGTTACGCCCTACAACGGCACATGCCCCGGCCCGGTTAAAACAGCAACCGTAACGGTGCAGCCTTTGCCGGTACAATCAAACCCGGGGCCTGATGACGAAGTTTGCAGCACAACAACTTATACTTTACAAGGAAATAATCCATCGCCCGGAACAGGCAAATGGACTTTGGTGAAAGGGCCCGCGGGCGTTACTTTCTCCGATGATACCAAACCGAATGCCGTGGTAAGCGGATTAAAGGCTGGCAACCTGTACCAGTTTCAGTGGACGATTACAGCTACGGCCACCTGCCCGCCAAGCAGCAACGCTGTTAATATAACTATCGACTTGCCAACAATTGGCGGCACCACCACCGGCGATGCTACGGTTTGTTCGACAGGTAACGCCGGGCAGGTAACGCTTGCCGGTTACCAGGGGAACATCGTTCGCTGGGAGTCATCTGCTGATAACGGGGCGTCGTGGCAGCCCATAGTGAACGTAAGTACCACACAAAGCTATTCCAACTTAACGCAAACCACCCAATACAGGGCTATTATTCAAAGCGGTGTTTGCAGCCCGATGCCGTCGACCGCAACTACGATAACCGTTAATCAATCACCAATACAAGCCGATGCCGGTACCGATATGAATGTTTGTAACTCCACGGTTGCCACTTTACAGGGCAATAATCCCGCTCCTTTTAACGGAGTATGGACGCAAACTGCCGGGCCTGCAGTAACTATTGTCGACCCGACCAACCCTAATACACAGGTTACCGGTTTAGCAAATGGAAACACCTACACGTTTACCTGGACCATCAAAGGGCTGCCTCCCTGCGGCGATACGCAGGCATCGGTAAATGTTAATGTTGCTGCGGATGTTACCGCCAGTTTTACCATGGATAAGATACAGGGGTGCGGGCCAACCACGGTAACTTTTGTTAATACATCGACTCCAGCGCCTACGGGAAGCTATCTGTGGGATTTTGGTGACGGAACGCCAACATCGACAGCCACTACCCCATCGCCGCATACATTTGCGCCTTCGCCTGATGGGAAAGAGATAACCTACACCATCACCCTGACCCCGGTAAGCAACTGTAACCTGAAAACACCTTTTACTGCGATTGTGAAGATCAGCCCGGCTGTTCCGGTAGCTATCATCAACCCAAGCCAGACAACAGCTTGCGGCGGTTTTGCACTGACGGTTCAGAACCTGTCGCCGGGCAATAATATACAGTACGATTTTTACCTGACTGATGTGGACGGTAATATTATGCAGCACGTGCAGAAAACCGATAAGACCGACGTGACTTTTCAGCCGGTAAACCCGACCAAAGTAACCGACTACACCGTGTATCTGATAGCGCTTGACCAGTGCGGAAATAAAGGCAAATCAACGCCTATTATTATATCGGCTTCACCATCATCGGTTATTTCCTTAGTACAGATCAAAAATGATCAGCAAAAGGTCTGTTTGGGCGGATCGCTTACATTCCAGAATATATCCACCGGCGGCGACCGTTTCACTTATACCATTTATGATGCCGATCAGAAACCGATAACAACTATACCAGGTAGCCTGGGCGATTTCAACTACACCCCAACAACACCCGGAACTTATTATGTATCTGTCACCGCAGGAAATAACGGCTGCGGCGATGCAGCGGTGTCGGCATTAAAAATGTTTACGGTATACCCCAATCCTGAACCGGACTTCACCTATACGCTGGATAATGACTACAATGTCACCTTTACCAATACTACGCCCGATGATGGCAACACGCCGGCTTCATCGCTCAGCTATTATTGGGTGTTCGGCGACGGCGCAACCAAAAATACGACCAATGCCCCGGAGTTACATCATTATGATTATGAAAAGTCGCCATTTACAGTAACACTTACAGCAACCAACCTGGCAAGCGGGTGTATAGGTTCTGTCACCAAAACTATCGAGGTGAAATTCCTTGGCAACCTGTACCTGCCTAACGCCTTTACGCCCAGCAGCACCAACAGCGAGCTAAACATATTTAAAGCCAAAGGCACACAGATAAAGGAATGGAAAATGCAGGTATTCAACAACTTTGGCCAATTGGTTTGGGAAACAACCAAGCTTGACGGAGACGGATCGCCCACCGAAGGATGGGACGGCACATTCAATGGTGTGCCGGTACAACAGGGCGTCTATGTATGGCAGATATCCGCCACATTTATTAACGGTACCGAGTGGAAAGGAATGTCGTACAACCACTCATTGCCAAAACGTACGGGCGTAATACATTTGATCAGATAACGATGAAGAATATAGCCCGGCTTATTTTACTTTTCATAATACTCCTGCGTTGCGCCCCGGGCTTCGCTCAGGATCACTTATATTCCCAATTTTTTAACTCTCCCTTATATCTCAATCCCGCACTAACGGGGCAATTTAAGGGCGATCTGAGGATGAATCTCATCTACCGTAACCAATGGACCTCGGTACCGGGAACATTTTCTTATATATCTGCTTCTATCGACTATAACGTTCCGCGTTTTGGTGGCGGTGTAGGATTATTGGTGACCAGGAGCAGCGAAGGTACCGCCTATCTTGACAAAACAAACATATCGGCCCTGTACTCCTATAGTGTTGGCTCCGAGGATTTTGTACTCTCATTCGGTCTGCAGGCGGGGGTAACAAATCGTACTATCGACTTTAGTAAACTTGTGTTTGGTGACCAGATAGACCCTACGCTGGGCATCATCTCGGGCTCATCGTCGGCGGCGGGTTCATTCCCTTTTAACAATAAATTTTATTTCGACTCGGGTGTTGGCACAAACCTTGCAATAGGTGATTTCAATATCGGCGCCGCGGTGCAGCATATTAATAAACCAAATGAGTCTTTTACCGGCACACCCGTTAAATTGCCCATCCGCACCAATGCGCATATAAGTTACCGGTACGATCTGAACCAGTTTGATAATATGGACGATGATGAAAAATCATACGTAATACCGTCGGTTGTGTTTTACAAGCAATCCAACGCTACATCATATAGCGCTGGCATGCAGTATAAACACAAAAGCGTGAACGTGGGCATTTGGTACCGTAGCGGTAACGAGACCGGTCCGAGTGCGGTTGTGGTGTCATTGATATTCGATCTATTCATTAACCGCGATGGTGGAGAGAAATTGAGGTTCGGAGTAAGTCATGATGCCGCCGTTTCAGGCCTTACCTATGGTAATACCAGCGGGTCATCGGAAGGCAGTATCGGATACGAAACAACATTGCCCGGCAACGGCGACAGGTCGCAACGCTTTGAAGGCGCAAGGCGTTGTTATGAATTTTATTGACGTAGTAAAAAAAATGACGGAAACCTACTTAAAGGATAAAACAGCGAAAAAAAGATTTTTTCAGAAAGGTATGGTCGTATTAGTTGCACTTGCGGTCATATTCACTGTCTTCTTAACCCGCTTTGCGCTGTCAGGTTCGCGTGAGGCCCTGCTAAACGGAGCCCCGGGCAGCGAAGATGCTTATAAGGTCGCAAAGCTGTTTGTAAAGCCTACTATTAAGTCCAATGATATTTTTTTTCCCGAATCGGG